>Ga0214472_10006009_pt1 | contig 12733 bp, 12 predicted proteins | sample RVTome_6_FD_207662 | JGI IMG/M metagenome (GOLD analysis project Ga0214472, IMG submission 207662) | Soil microbial communities from uranium-contaminated site in the Upper Colorado River Basin, Wyoming, United States - RVT140D175 | ecosystem: Environmental > Terrestrial > Soil > Contaminated >... | reverse complement strand
GACGGGACCCTGCTCGGCGAGGACCCCAAGACGGGCCTACCGGTCACGCTCCGCTCCGGCAGATTCGGTCCCTACGTCCAGCTGGGCCCGGGCCCGGGCGGCGAGAAGGAAGACAAGCCAAAGCGAGCCGGTATTCCGAAAGGCTGGGTCGTCGAGGAGGTCGATCTGGGGGCGGCGCTGAAGCTCCTGTCGCTTCCGCGCGAGGTCGGAATTCATCCCGAGACGGGTAAGCCGATCGTCGCCGGAATCGGCCGCTACGGCCCGTTTGTCGAGCACGATAAGAAATATGTGAATCTGGAATCGGTGGACGAGGTGTTCACGGTGGGGCCGAACCGCGCAATCTCGCTCCTGGCGGAAAAGAGGAGCGGAGCCCGCGGCCGGACTGCGGCGTCGGTTCTGAAGGAGCTTGGCGAGCATCCAACTCTGGGCGCTCCGGTCACCGTGCGTTCGGGCCGCTATGGCCCCTACGTCAATGCCGGGAAGATCAACGCCACCCTTCCGCGGACGCTCAACCCCGAGGCGATCACGCTGGAGCAGGCCCTGGCTTTGCTTGCCGCCAAAGAAGAGAAAGATGCATCGGGCGCCGGTCGGCCGGCGCCCAGGGCCGCCCGAAAGGCCTCCGGCGCGAAAAAGCCCGCCGGCAAGTCCGCGCGCAAGTCCGCGCGCAAGGCCGCCGCCGGATCGACGTAGAGATCCCTTGGCGCGCAAGCCGCACAGGCCCGGGAAGGGAGGCGATCGGGAGCTTCCGACCCGGGACGCCATCCTCCGTTTCGTCGCCGAGAATTCCGGCAAGGCCGGGGCGCGCGAGATCGCCCGCGCCTTCGGCATATCCGGCGGCGCCCGGATCGGCCTGAAGCGCCTGCTGCGCGAAATGGCCGACGAGAGCCTGCTCGACGGCACCGGCAAGCGCATCCGAAGACCTGGCGACCTCCCCTCCGTGACCGTGCTTGCGGTTGAAGGGATCGACGATCAGGGCGAGCCGATCGGCGTCCCCGTCGAGTGGGACGAGGCGTGGGGATCGGCGCCGCGCGTCGTCGTCACCGGCGATGCAAAGGGCGGCCGCGGCGGCCGCGGCCGCGCCCCCGGCATCGGCGACAGAGTGCTTGCCCGCCTGCTGCCGGACAGAGAAACCGGCGGGTTCACCGGTCGGATCATCAAGCTTCTGGAGCGCAAGCCGAAGGCAGCTCTCGGCATTTTCCGGCAACGGGACGGAGCGGCGCGCATCATCCCGGTCGACCGCCGCGACCCGGAACTCACCGTCTCGCCGGATGCCGCGAGAGGCGCGCGGGACGGCGAACTCGTCTCCGTCGAAATCGTCAAGAGCGGCCGCTTCGGGCTTGCCACAGGGCGGGTGGTGGAGCGCCTCGGCGACGTATCGACGGAGAAGGCGATCAGCCTCATCGCGCTTGAGGAGCACGGCATCCCCCATGTTTTTCCAGACGCCGTTCTTGAGGCTGCCGAAGCGGCGGAACCGGCCGGCATGTCGCACCGGGAGGATTGGCAGGCGCTGCCGCTCGTCACCATCGACCCGGCGGATGCGCGCGACCACGACGACGCCGTTCACGCGGAGCCGGATCCGGAAGCGCCCGGCGGCCATATCGTGACAGTCGCCATCGCCGACGTGGCCAATTACGTGCGGCCCGGCTCCGCGCTTGACCACGAGGCCGAGCGACGCGGCAATTCGGTCTATTTTCCCGGCCGCGTGGTGCCGATGCTGCCGGAGCGCATATCGAACGATCTATGTTCGCTCCGCGAGAACGAGCCCCGCCCTGCGGTCGCCGTTCGGATGCGGTTCGGCGCGGATGGCCGTAAGAAGCGCCATACGTTCCACCGGGTCATGATGCGGTCGGCGGCGAAGCTTTCCTACGAGCAGGCGCAGCAGGCGATCGACGGTCGGCCCGATCGAAAGTCAGCGCCGCTTCTCGAGCCGGTCCTGAAGCCGCTCTGGGCGGCTTATTCAGTGCTCTCCCGCGGCCGCAACGATCGTGAGCCGCTCGCCATCGACCTGCCCGAGCGCAAGGTGCTTCTCAAGCCGGACGGGTCCGTCGACCGGGTCGTCGTTCCGCCGCGTCTCGATGCCCATCGCCTGATCGAGGAGTTCATGATCCAGGCGAATGTCGCAGCCGCCGAGACGCTCGAAGCGAAGAAGAGCGCGATCGTTTATCGCATCCACGACGAGCCGTCATGGGAGAAGCTCGACGCGCTGCGCGACTTTCTCGGCTCGCTCGACATGAGCTTTCCCAAGGCCGGCAACCTCAGGCCGAGCCAGTTCAATCGCATCCTCGCGCGCGTCGCGGACACGCCGAACGCGCTTCTCGTCAACGAGGTGGTGCTGCGGTCGCAGAGCCAGGCGGAATACTCGGTGGAGAACATCGGCCATTTTGGGCTCAATCTTCGCCGCTATGTCCATTTCACCTCGCCGATACGCCGATACGCCGATCTTCTGATCCACCGCGCGCTGGTCGCCGCACTTGGTCTCGGCCCCGGCGGGCTGCGGCAGCAGGACGAGGCGAGGCTGGAGCGCGTTGCCGGAGAGATCTCGGTCGCCGAGCGCCGCGCCATGGCCGCCGAGCGCGACACGGTGGACCGGCTCATCGCATCGTGGCTCGCCGAGCGGGTCGGGGCGCATTTCGAGGGGCGCATCCGCGGTGTCACGCGGGCCGGCCTCTTCGTCGAGATCGCCGACAGCGGCGCCGACGGTTTTGTGCCGATCTCGACCATCGGCGAGGATTTCTACGAATTCGAGGAGGCGCATCACCGCCTCGTCGGCCGGACTACCGGCGAGACCTTCCGGCTGGGAGACGCGGTCGAGGTCCGGCTTGCCGAAGCGCTTCCGTATGCGGGCAGCCTGCGGCTTGAGCTGCTCCGCGACGGGCCGGAGCCGCGGCCCGCCCGCCGGAAAGGCAGGCGTGTTGCGGGACACCGGAGTCGGCCCGAGAAGAAACGGCCGGCCAGGGCGAAGCAGCCCACTCGCAAGCAGGGCGAATGAACCGCGACGGCCATTGCTTGAAGCGCCGCTCCGTTCTTACGTCCGGCCCGCGCCGATGAGGGCGCCCGTCCTGGTGCCCTTTGCGCCGGGCCCCGGCTGGAGCCAGCGGCTGGGCCTTACCCTCGGCGCAAGCGCTGCCATCGCGACCATCGTTTCCGTCGGGATCGCTGTCAGCCTGATGACACCGCTTGTGTCGCTCACGCTTTCCGGACGCGGCATATCGGAGCGCACGATCGGCATCGTCGTCTCAACCTACGCGATCGCAATGCTATGCGCGGCGCCGCTGACGGCGCGGATCGCGGCACGGCTCGGCACCGCCCGGACGATCGTCGTCCTCACCGTCGCCGCCGGCTGCCTTATTCCGCTTGTCTTTTTCATCGAGGACGTGGGCTGGCTGTTCCCGGTCATTTTTCTCTACGGCGGCTGCGTCTCGCTCTGCTTCACGCTCTCCGAGTTCTGGATCGCCGCCAAGACCCCGGACGGGAAGCGCGGTTTTGTCATCGGGCTTTATGCGACGCTTCTGTCCATCGGCTTTGCCGTCGGGCCGGCCATCATCGCAGCGCTGGGCGTGCTGACGATCTATCCGTTCCTCATCGGCAGCATGCTGATGATCCTCGCCGCCGTCCCCGCTTTTCTCGCGCGCAAGGTTTCGCCCGATTTCCGCGAGCGGCCGCGCATCCGTTTCTCTACCTTCATTTTCGCCGTTCCCGTCGCCACGATCGGCGCCCTCGTCTTTGCCACCGGCGAAAGCGGCGGCTTCGCCTTCCTGCCGCTGTGGGGCCAGCATCTCGGCTTCCGGCCGGAGACCGCCGCGCTCCTCGTCTCCGCCATGACGCTCGGCAACGTCGCCTTCCAGATTCCGCTGGGCTTGCTGGCCGACCGCACGGACAGGCGCCTGATCCTCCTGGCTTGCGGTCTCGCCGGGGCGTTTGGCATGCTCGTCGCATGGACGGTCGCAAGCTCGCCAGTTCTGCTTGCGACGGTTCTATTTCTCTGGGGCGGCGTGACCGCCGGCATCTATACCGTGGGCCTTGCGCATCTCGCCGCGCGCTTCCAGGGCGGCGATCTCGCAGGCGCCAATGCCGCTTTCGTCTTCTGCTACGCGCTCGGAATGCTCGTCGGCCCGCTCGCCATCGGCGATGCCATGGCGCGCGCACCCTCCTTCGGCTTTCCGCTGGTCCTGAGCGTAATCTTCGCTATCTACGCTGCAATCGTGGCGTTGCGCATCGCCTTCCGCTGAACGCTCGCAAGAAGCCCGCCTCCGGGGGAGGCGGGCTTTTAGGCAGTCAGTTGCCGGTCAGTTGCCGAAGCCGAACTGGAAGTTGACGCCCGGCCGATCATGCCAGCGATTGTCGTACCACCACCGGTCACGGTCGCGCCAGCGCCGATACCGATCATCCCACCACGGCCGGTGGCCATAGCGCCAATAGATCTGCGGCGGTGGCGCCGGCCGGTAAGCGTAAACCGTCGGCGGCACCACCGGCACCGGCTGCACAGCGTAGCCCGAGGCGATATAATTGCCTGACGCCCAGCCGCGCCGGCCAGCATAGCTCACTTCACACCAACGGTCGCATCTGTGAACCTCCACCGGCGCGCCCACCGGGATCGTGGTGATGACCGCATAGCCGGTGCTGGGACCCGTCCGCATATTGACGTTTCCTGTCGCCATTCCGGGGACCGCCTGCGCCGCGGCCGAACAAAGAACCGCCGCCGCCAAGCCGCCCGCCAGAGATAAAGATCGAACGCGCATTGTTCTCTCCAGAGCTTGGTCGCCCCCGATCGCGAGGCAAACTCCCGCGCTCGCAGGCAGTTCCGCGCTCTTTCGTCACAGCTTTGTTAGAAATTGACCGCTTGAGCGGGGCGGTCCGAAGGCTTGACTTCGGACGCCGCAGCCGTCATTTCAGCCCGAATTCCAGATCGGTAAGGACGGGTTCATGGCCAAGGCGGCAACGGTGAAGATCCGCCTCGTCAGCGACGAGGGCACCGGATACTTCTATGTGACCAGGAAGAATACTCGCACCATGACCAACAAGCTGTCGCTGCGGAAATACGATCCGAAGGCGAGGAAGCACGTCGTGTTCAAGGAAGCGAAGATCAAATAGCAGCGCCACCGGCGCCGCACTCGTGAAGGCGCCTGAGGGCGCCTTTTTCGATGGGTTTCAGGCAAAAAGTGGCCGGCCGGAGCGTGGCTGTACGAGGAGGCCACTCACCACGTCCGACCGGCCGACCCCACGGACCCAGGAGATGCGGCGGACCTGAGCAAATCCATGGGGTATTCAATTACCGCGAGAGGCAGGTCGGAAAGCCGCCCCTCCCCGTGCGGCATGAATGAAGCGCAACCAGCGCCGCTTTTCTACCTGTTGGTTCTTATTTGGTTAAATCTGTAGCGAAATTTGTTGCGTCCTGACAATGGTTAAAGTCAGGCGGCGCTCGCAACCACCCGGTTGCGGCCGGCGCGCTTGGCGGCATAGAGCGCCTGGTCGGCCCGCCGTACGAGGGACTCGACGGTATCGGCCGTTCCCTGCCATTCCGCCAGCCCGATGCTGACGGTGACGGCGATCGACTCGCCCGAACGGGTCGGGAATGCGACCTTCTCCACGTCGCTGCGAAGGCGCTCGGCAACCGCGGCAGCGAAGGCCGCGTCGGTCTCCGGCATGACCAGAACGAACTCCTCCCCGCCCAAGCGTGCAACGAGGTCGATGTTGCGAACGCCGCGGCGGAGCCTGTCGGCGAAATCCTTCAGAACGTCGTCGCCGGCATCGTGCCCATAGTGGTCGTTGATCGCCTTGAAGTGATCGATGTCGAACAAGAGGACGCAGACCGGTTTCCCCGTCGCACCGGCGTGTTCCACCGCCGAGGCGATGTGGGCGTCCAGATAGCGCCGATTGTAGAGCCCGGTCAGGGGGTCGGTGATCGCCAATTCGACGGCGCTCGACACCATGTTGCGCAGCCGCTCGGCATAGGACTTGCGGCGGAGCTGGGTGCGGACGCGCGCCCGCAGCTCGTTCGCGTCGATTGGCCGGATGACGTAGTCGTTCACGCCGAGATCGAGCGCCTGCATCAGCCTGGGCGTCTCGTCCGCATCGGTGATGAGCAGAACCGGCGTTTGCCTGAGCCGGTCCATCGTCTTGATCTGAGTGCAGAGCCTCAGCCCGTCGCCGGTCTTCAGCGACAGGCTGATGATCAGAAGATCGAAATTCTGCGCCTGAACCTTCGCGATCGCATCGACCGGATCGGCGGTGATCTCCATATCGAAGGAGCGCCGCAGCGCGCGCCGGATGGTCCGCATCGAGTTCTCGCGATCGTCGACGACCAGCACATGGCCGCCGACCTCGGCGGTCGTCGCAAAGATGTCCGCCGAGTGGCCGACCGCCTGAAGAGCGGCGGCGCGGATTTCGAGCTCATCGGTCACCATCTTCAGCCGCACCAGGCTTTTCACGCGTGTGATAAGCGCAATTTCGCTGACCGGCTTGGTCAGAAAATCGTCGGCGCCGCATTCAAGGCCCTTCACCCGGTGCTCCGCATCGTCGAGCGAAGTCACAATCAGCACCGGCACATGCGCGGTACGCGGATCGGCTTTCAACGTCCGGCAAACGTCGAATCCGGTCATGTCGGGCATCACGACGTCCAGGATGACGAGATCGGGACGATCCCGGACCGCAAGTTCGAGCGCTTCCCGACCGTTGAACGCACTGCGTACGTCGAAATACTCCGCCTGAAGCCGAGCTTCCAGGAGGCGCACATTGGCGGCGATGTCGTCGACGACAAGGATACGCGCGGTCACCGGTGAGGCCCTCTTCCGCTACGCTTCGCCGACATAGGACTTCACCGTTTCGATGAAGGTCGCGACGGAAATCGGCTTTGACAAATAGCCCTCGCAGCCGCCCTGCCGGATGCGCTCCTCATCGCCCTTCATGGCGAAGGCGGTCACGGCGATCACGGGAATATCGCGCAGCGTCTCGTCCTGCTTGATGCGGCGCGTCACTTCCAGCCCGGAGATTTCCGGCAGCTGGATATCCATGATGATGAGGTCGGGCCGATGCTCCTTCAAGGCGTCAAGCGCCTCGTAGCCGTTACGCATCGGCATCGTGCCATAGCCGTTGGCGCGCAGGAGATCGTTGAAGAGCTTCATGTTCAGCTCGTTGTCTTCAACGATCATGACGGTCTTTGCCATGATCTCCTTCCCCGCCGGCTATTCTCCCGGCAGCAGTCTTCCCGATTCTCCCGCTCGATGCACTTTGCATGCCCCGCTTTAAGGAACCGCAAATCATTGCCCGACACGTTGCGAACAATTATAGAACGGAAAGCCGCCGGCCAAGCCCTACTCGGCGTCGCCGGCCTGCGGGCGCCGCGATGCAATGAGCGAAGAGCCTCTGCCGGTTACCCTGTGCCGCGATTGTCTCAACCGGTTCTCCGGCGCGGATCGCTGCCCTCGCTGTGGCGGCCCGCGACTTGTATCGCATTCGGAGTTGCTGGAACTGGCGATCGCCCACGTGGATTGCGATGCGTTTTATGCATCGATCGAAAAGCGCGACAATCCTTCGCTGGCCGACCGGCCGGTGATCGTGGGTGGCGGCCGGCGCGGGGTCGTCGCAGCGGCATGCTACATCGCCCGTACCTTCGGCGTCCGCTCGGCGATGCCGATGTTCAAGGCGCTGGCAGCCTGCCCGCACGCCGTCGTCGTCAGACCTGACATGGGGAAATATGTCCGTGTCGGACGCGAAGTCCGCGAACTCATGCTGGCGTTGACGCCGGCAGTGGAGCCGCTGTCGATCGACGAAGCCTTCGTCGACCTCTCGGGAACCGAGCGCCTGCACGGGGCGCCGCCCGCGATCACGCTCGCGCGGTTTCAGAAGCGGGTCGAGGATGTGCTCGGGCTTACCGTGTCGGTGGGACTGAGCCACAACAAGTTTCTTGCAAAGATCGCCTCCGATCTCGACAAGCCGCGCGGCTTTGCCGCGATCGGGCGCGCCGAGACCACGGCGTTTCTGGCCCGGCAGCCTGTCTCGATCATCTGGGGTGTCGGCAAGGCCATGCAGCAGCGCCTGGCCCGGGATAGCTTCGCCTCCGTCGGCGATCTGCAGAAAGCCGATGAGGCCACCCTCACAAGACGTTACGGCGCCATAGGATTTCGGCTGGCGCGGCTGGCACGCGGGCTCGACGACCGCGCGGTGGTTTCAAGCCGCGCCGCCAAGGGCATCTCGGCCGAGACCACCTTCGAACAGAACCTCTCCACCGCCGTCGACTTGCTTCGCGTGTTGCGCACGCTGTCGGAGCGGGTCTCGTCGCGCCTCAAGGCAGAGCGGCTGGCAGGGAGGCTCGTAACCCTCAAGCTAAAGACGGAGACGTTCATCCTCCGCACCCGGCAGGTGCGGCTCGAGGGCTATGTCAATCTCACCGACCGCATCTTCTCGGCAGGACGCGATCTCCTCGCCGGGGAGATCGACGGGACGCGTTTCCGGCTGATCGGCATCGGCGTGAGCGATCTCGCCGGCGCCGAACTTTCCGACCCTGCCGACCTGTTGGACAGCGAGCGCGTCAAGCGCGCGCGGGCTGAAAGCGCGATAGACGCAATTCGGGAACGCTTCGGATCTGAAGGGCTCGCGCTCGGCCTGACATTCAGGCCGAAGGTGTCGGACAAACCTACCGGGAGAGGCAGCGGCGGCCCGCGATCGGCTCGATCTCCTGAAGCGATCCGGCCAAAGCGTAGTCGCCGTAATCCATGACGATGTCGTTCGTGATGCCGTTCTCGTAGAGGGTGAAGCTCATCTGATAGCTCGGCAGCTCCTCGCTGGCACCGTCGTCGTCCCCGGAATCGCCGAAATAACCGACCGACACGGGCCAATGGCGCAGGTTGGCGGTGAGCGGATTGTCGCGGCTGGAGCGGGCGCCACTGCCGATGGCCGCTGCCGCGGCATCGCTCGCGTCGCCGGCGCCGGCGCCTTCGTATATGTCGACCGACAGGAAATTCCGGTCCTCGGCGGCCGCCTCTATGATGGCCTGCAGATGCTGGCTCGGAAAAAGCGTTTCGCCGTCGAGAATGACGGTCTTTTCCAACGGCTGCTTCAGCTTCACTTCGATGTTGGAACCGAGCCGCCGCGCCTCTCCCTCCACGGCCTCCACGACCTTTTCGTTGACGGTGGTCCTCGAATCGAAACTGTAAAGATCGCCATCGCTGGATTCGAACGTGGCGATCCGGAAATCGAGGAGCCCGAGGTTCCCTTCCTCGTCGCCGATGTTCACCACCATACGCTGGCGCATCCGGTAGCCGTCGCAGGCATTGCCGGTGACTTCGAAGACCATCCGGCCGCTGGCGCTGGATACGCCGGAACCTTCCTCGGTGCGGGCCAGATTGATCTCGTAAACGGCCCGATGCGATGCAAGATTGCCGCGGAGCGGGGGCGCGGCCTCCGCGGTCAACATCGCAGCCGAAATGACAATGAGAGGGGCTGGCAATGCCAAGCGCAGCAGCGGGCCGATCAGCATGGCTTCATTGAACTCCCGACTGCGGCGAAAGCGCGGCCATCGGCATGTCGGGACATCAATACTCTGAACGAGTATTGATGAGAAGCCGGCTCAGAAGTTAACTGGTGCCGTGGAGGGGCAGATGGACGAGACGATCGAGGCCCGGCTCGCCCGGCTGGGCGTCACCCTACCCGCCGCCGCGGCGGCCGCGGCGAACTACCTGCCCTACGCCCGTCACGGCGAGGTTCTCTACATTTCCGGCCAACTGCCGCTGACGGTGCAGGGCGTGGCATGGCGCGGACGGCTCGGCGAATCCGTTTCGATGGAGGACGGCCGGAAGGCCGCGCGGCTCTGCGCCATCAACATTCTGGCGCAGGCCAAAGCGGCGCTCGACGGCGATCTCGAGCGCATCCGACAGGTCTTGCGGATCACCGGCTACGTCGCCTCCACGCCTCAATTCCACGAGCAGCACCTTGTCGTGAATGGGGCTTCCGATTTTCTTGTCGAGGCGCTCGGCGACCGCGGCCGGCATGCCCGTGCGGCGGTTGGCATGGCGGCGCTGCCTCTCGATGCCGCCGTCGAAATCGATGCAATCCTGGCCGTTGGCTGAGGCGCGATGCGCCGGGATCGATTGCGCTGGCTCACGGCCCGCCCTATTGCGCATCGCGGGTTTCACGATTGGCGGCGGTCTCGTCCTGAGAACACGCTGGCGGCGTTCGTCGCCGCGATTCAGGCGCGCTATGCGATCGAATGCGACCTGCACGTCGCTGCCGACGGCGTCCCGGTCGTTTTCCACGACGACGAGTTGCGCCGGCTCACCGGAGAGGAGGGCTGCGTACGCGACCGGACGTCGGCGGAGCTTGGGGACCTGCGGGTTCTTGACACGCCCGAGTGGATTCCGACTCTCGATGAGCTTCTCACGGTGGTCGAAGGTCGCGTTCCTCTCGTGCTCGAGCTGAAGTCGATGCCGGGCCGCAACGCCGGACTTGCGTGGGGCGTTGCCGACCGGCTGAAGCGTTATGCCGGTCCGGCGGCGGTCATGTCCTTCGATCCGGAGCTCCTGATGGAGGTGAGGGCGGGCGACCCACACCTTCCCCGCGGACTGACCGCCGACGGGAACTGGCGGAGCGCCCCCCGCCACCTGCGGAGCACCCTCCGCCTTGGGGTCGATTTCATCTCCTATGCGATCGACGATCTCCCGACCCCGATGCCTGCGTTTGCGCGCCGGTTTCTCAGGATTCCGCTGATCTGCTGGACCGTCAGGACGCCGGCGCAGCTGAAGAAGGCGCGGGCGTGGACGGATCAGATCACCTTCGAGGGGTTTTCGCCGTAGCGGCATCACGCCTGTTGCGTCGCAGCATGCGCGGCCTAAGTTCAGGGCATGAGAGGAACCAGCGAGCCGGCCGCGGCGAGCGCGAGGATCGTCTCGGCGATAGCCGAAATCGATCGCTCCGGTTGGGACGCGTGCGCCAATCCGGCGCCGCCCCATAGTTCGAACGGCTCCGCCCAAGGGGCTCTTGCACTCCCGCCCTATAACCCTTTCGTATCCTGGGATTTTCTCGACGCGCTCGAACGGTCCGGCTGCGTTTCGGCGCGGACCGGATGGGCGCCGCGCCATATTGTCCTGGAGGGCGCCGGCGGGCCCGCCGCCGTCATGCCCTGCTACGTCAAATCGCACTCGCAGGGCGAGTACGTCTTCGATTGGGGCTGGGCGGAGGCGTTGGAGCGGGCGGGCGGGCGCTACTATCCGAAACTGCAGGTGAGCGTGCCTTTCACGCCGGTCCGTGGGCCACGCCTGCTGGCGCCGGCCGGCCCGGACGCCGCCGGCCGGAAGCGGTTGCTGGCGGCGGCGCTGATCGAACTGTGCCGCCGGACGGGCGCCTCCTCCGCCCATGTCACCTTTCTGCCCGACGAGGAAGCGGCTCTTCTCGGCGAAATGGGCTTTCTCCACCGGACCGACCAGCAGTTCCATTGGTCGGACGCCGGCTACGGCGACTTCGAGGGTTTTCTGGCCGCGCTCGCCTCACGCAAACGCAAGGCCATCCGCAAGGAACGGCGGGACGCCCTGGCAGGGGGAGAGATCGCGATCGAGTGGCTGACCGGCGGCGACATCACGGAGACGCACTGGGACAGCTTCTTCGCCTTCTACATGGACACGGGCTCCCGAAAATGGGGCCGCCCCTACCTCAATCGCCGCTTTTTCTCGCTCCTCGGGGAGCGCCTCTCCGACCGTGTCCTGCTGGTGATGGCCAAACGTGCGGGCCGCTACATCGCCGGCGCGCTGAACCTGATCGGGTCGGACACCCTGTACGGCCGCCATTGGGGCGCGGTCGAGGAGCACCCGTGCCTGCATTTCGAAGTCTGCTACTACCAGGCCATCGACTTTGCGCTCGCGCACGGCCTCGCGCGCGTTGAAGCGGGCGCGCAAGGCGGGCACAAGCTGGCGCGGGGCTACATGCCGCAGACCACGCATTCGGCCCATTTCATCGCCGATCCCAACTTCCGTCGCGCCGTCGCGGCGTATCTCGCGGAGGAGCGCCGGGATATCGCGCATCAGGGGCAGATCCTAGCGCAGCACAGTCCGTTCCGCCGCCGCTGCCATGCCGACCGCGGCGGCGCCGACTGAGGTCGCTGCGAACAAACCGGGGAGGAAGGGGATGCCGACGCCGGCTTATGACGAACAAAACGTCTTCGCCAAGATCCTGCGCGGCGAGCTTCCGGCTCACAAGGTCTACGAGGACGCGCATACGATCGCCATCATGGACGTGATGCCGCAGGGCAAGGGGCACACGCTGGTCATCCCGAAGGCGGCGTCCCGCAACCTTCTCGACATCGGCACGGAAGATCTGAAGACCGCGATCCTTGCCGTCCAAAACGTAGCGCGCGCCGTCAAGGAGGCGTTCGACGCCCCGGGCGTGCTGGTCATGCAGTTCAACGAGCCGGCAAGCGGGCAGACCGTTTTTCACACCCACTTCCATATCATTCCGCGCTTTGAGAGCGTGCCGCTCAAGCCACATACCGGGCCGATGGCGGATTCCGCCGCGCTCGCCGCCGACGCGGAGAGGATCAGGGCTGCGCTCGGCCGTCGCTAGCCGCCGGCTCTTTCGCGGCGGTCGCCGACTTGACGCCGCGCGGAGCGGCGCCCGCGAGCCACCATCGTGCGACGGCGATGCCGGCGAGCGCCGTCAGGATGCCGGCCGGCACATCCACCAGATGGTGGCCGCCATCGAACGGAACCGACAGGACAACGAGCAGGTTGAGCCCGAGCGCAATCCCTCC
>Ga0214472_10006007_pt1 | contig 12735 bp, 10 predicted proteins | sample RVTome_6_FD_207662 | JGI IMG/M metagenome (GOLD analysis project Ga0214472, IMG submission 207662) | Soil microbial communities from uranium-contaminated site in the Upper Colorado River Basin, Wyoming, United States - RVT140D175 | ecosystem: Environmental > Terrestrial > Soil > Contaminated >... | reverse complement strand
GAGGTTCATGAGGCGGTTGCCTATTCTACACCTCGGGGGACCGCGGGCGGGCGCAGCCAGGACGGTTACAGCGTGTTGATATAGGCGATGAGATCCGTCAATTCGCCGCCCGTGAGACGCCGCCACGCAATGCCCTCGTCTTCCATGCGGCGTAACATGGCGGGACCATGACGCCAAAGCGCCGACGCCACCCGCTCGGGCGTGTAGGGCGTCAAACTGCCGTGGAGACGCGGCGCTTGCGCTGAACCTTCGGCGTGACAGCGATAGCAACTCTTATTGCGGAACGTCTTGGCGCCTTGGTCCGCGTCGCCAGCCGGCCAAAAGAGTTGTTGCTCACGAAGATAGGCAATCAGGTGCGCCATCTCATCCGCTTCGAAGCGCCGCACAGCGGCGCCTTCGAGCGCCGCGAACTCGGCCAGGCGAGGCTGGTGATTCCACATGGCGGCCGCAAAGGCCGCGAAGTTCCGCTCGCTATCGGCAGCGGCCTTGAGGTCGATCTTGCGGGCAACGCGTTCACCCAAGGTATGGCATTGGTCACAACGATGGAGAGCGAAGACCTGCCTGCCCTCGGCAACGTCACCGAATGCGCCGCGGGGCACGCCCGCCATCTCGTTGGGTCGAGCCCTGAGGAACACCCAAAGGTCGGCCATCTCCTGAGGCCGGAAGCGTGGCCAGCGGATACCGCGTTTCTGCATCTCCTGACTCATCCGGGCGGCGTGATTCCACATGGCTTCGAGCCGTATCATCGGGTCGGCGATCGAAGGCCACTGCGACACCGGCGGCGCACCGGCGACGGGACTGGCGTCCTTGTCGAGAGGATGGCATTCTACACATCTCTTCGCTTCAAAAGCCCGCTTCCCGCGGGCGGCGTCTCCGGGCGGCTCGAAATAGCGCAGTGAGTAAAAGTAGGCGAACAGATCCGCTACATCCTGCTCGGAAGGCTGAGGGATCGGCATGTTTCTCGCGGCCATGGCCTCCCACATGGCCGGCGCGTGATTCCAGAGCAAAGCGGTGAACGAGGCGGGGTTCAAGCCGCGAGCGGCGATCTGCCCGAGATTGGGCGCCGGCCCCGATTCATCCTGAGCCACGGGATGACACACAACGCAGCCGCGCTCGCGCAGGACGTCACGGCCGCGGGAAGCGTCCCCTCCGGCGGCGAACGACTCCGGCGGAACCGCTAACAGCAGCCCCAGTGCAATGAATGCCGGGGCGCTACAGGCCGATTTGAAGACCCGTAGAGAATGTGTGAGTTCGAAAGTCTTCATAGCGGAAAAACTCTTCGCCGAATCCATACCAGCGCCATTCGGCGACCCATTTGAATCGGTCGGCCACAGGAACGGTTACGGCGCCTCGAGGGACGTAGTATCGTGTGGGCCGGCTCCCTGCATTGACGGAAAAGCTGCCGCCCGCGGTGAGGCGGGCGCGCCCGACTTGAAAGTCGCCGAACAGCCCGGCGTGATGTCCATTGTCGCGATAGCGCGAGAACTCCTGGCCGAAGAAGGGTAACTGGACAACTTCAATGTCGGAGCGGAGCGTGGAGCGAGTGTAGTCGGCGAGGACCGAGAAGCGCTCACCGTTGGCGGGCGTGAAGTGAAAGCTCACGGAGGTTTGCCGGCTTTGAAAATCGAAGTTTATATCCTGGGCCGGATTGCGATTGTCGAGAATCGCGAATGCGCCGGTGAGGCTGAGCGAGGGCGAAAGCTTGTAGCGCGCACGGGTCTTGGTTTTCCAGTAGTCCATCAAGCCGGTTCGGAAGAAAGTGCGGTCGCCCGGCGAGGTCTCAAAATCCATGGAGAAGGTGAGCCGGGATGCGGCGCGCAGGCTGAGGCCGGCCAGGCCGACATGGCGGCGGATTTCGCCTTGGTTGGTCGGCTCGGACCCGAAGCGCAAGGTTGCTTCCGGGACGACGGCATCGCCCCAGACAAAGCGATGCCCGCCGCGAAGGGTCACGCGAGGATGGGCCTCGAAAATGGCGTCCACTTGATGCTGGTTGTAGTTCAGGATGAGCGTCTGGATCGCTACATCTTCAAATTCCGTTTCGGGCTGGGTGTTGAGTATCCGCACCAAGCTCGAGCCGGAGGAGACGTGGAAGCGGTCGGTGTACCACGACTGTACGATGCGCAGACGATCGTGCGGCCGCAACTCGGTGGTCCATGAAGCGGAACTGTGAGGCCGGTTGGCGTCGGCCAGGTTTTGCTCGAACTGGCCGGTGAAGGGGGCAATGAGCGCTTGCGAGACGAACGAACCGGCGGCCGTCAAGTCGTGAGTGACGTTGATCGTGGGCCGGCTGTAGAGAAACTGCCCGGTGAAATTGAGCCATGACGCGGGACGACCCTGAACCACGCCGCGGTTGAAAAAGCCGTCCCCGTCAGCCCGGTAATGTTGTAGAAGCTCGTTGAGGACGATGTCGCGGCCCAGAAAGGGGCGCGTGATGTTGCCCGGGTTCGTTCCATCCCGGAAGAAGACTTCCTGATCGTCGCTAAAGGTCGTACCGCCCTGTTCGAGCGTGAAATTGTATTTCGAGAAGTTGAGCTTCACGCCGCCCCGGAACGAAGTGAGATCGTCGTCGAGATCGGTATCGACCGGGAATTCGTCGCCATCGGCTCTGTAGATCGTCGTGCCACGGCCGAAGCCTTGGGCGTTGTAGAAGGAGAAGAATGGCGAAACGGTGGCGTTCGGCTTGATGACGAGGTCGGTTTCGATTTGCCGCCGGGTGATGTCGAGAGCCCGCTGGCTGAGCAGCAAACCTTCCCCGAGGAGCGGGTTCGCGAAAGAAGGCAGGTTATTGAAATACGCGACGTTGCGGTAGTTGAACGTCAGATCATAGACGTCGCGCAGTCCGAACCTGACGTGGGCGGTGTTGTAGGGATCTCCGCCCCAGGAGTTGGCATTCGCGTCGAGCGTATCGATCCAGGCGCCGGCGGAGTCACGGAAGCGGATATCGCCCCCGAACAACCGGGGACCTTCCCCAAGGTTCACGACGCTGCGATAGACCTGACTGTTTCCGCCGATGTCCTGCACCCAGCGGTTGCGGATGTCGAGATTCACGTCCCAGTTCTGTTCGCCTTGGGGAGAAGCGATGGGCGGCGTCTCTTGCGCCCACACCGCGGCAGCGAAGAGAAACGGCAAGACAACTCGACCAAGGCGGGCCATCAGCGCAGGAAGTCCTTGCTCACAAAGGAGCCGTGAATCTTGGAATGGCAAATCGTACAGTTCTGGAAGCGGGCGCTTCTCAGGTCATGAAAGGCCGGCGGCGAGCCGCCCAGATTGAGCAGTGAAGTTGTGTGACACTCCAGGCAGAGCCGAGTGACGTCATGCCGAGCCATCATGCGAGGGTTCGAGGAACCGTGGGGTTCGTGGCATGTACTACACGGTTCCAGCTTGACGGGCGCGTGCTCGAACGGGAATGGGCCCCGCTTATCAGCGTGACACTTAAGGCAGACCAACTCGTTCGCCGATACCCTCGTCATCATGGCGGGCGGCGGGTCGCCGTGCGGGTTGTGGCAATCCACGCAGGAGATGGCGCCCTCCTGGAGTTTGTGACGGAAAGGCCGGTTGAAGGCCGCGCGGACATCGAGGTGACAGGAGGAACAGAGCTCGTCAGCCGATGCGCCCCTCGGCACAAGATCACCACCCTCCTGGTGAATGCGGTGACAACTGACGCAACTGACGGAGTTGCGAGAGTGGGAGCTGAACGAGCGACCCTTGTGGGTTTCGGTTGTGCCGTGACACTCTAAACACGCTTGATCAATGCGCCGCGGAGTTTCGGCGCGGAAAGTGACAATCCCAACAACTTCCATCGACTCGGCGTGGGCTTGCGCGGGTTGATGACAGCTCTCACAAGCTATTCCCTGCTTCTTCCACCGTTCGGACTTCTCGAGTAAGGCGTGCGGGTTTTTCTGGAAACCGAGGAAAGTATCTTCGTGGCACACCTGACACATTTCCGAGCCTGCGTAACCGGCGGGAAGATCCTGGGAGGCAAGCGGCATGGCGAAAGCCGCAAGCAGCAGCGAAGAAAGAGTCCATCTCAGTATCCGACGGAGAGAAAACATGTTGCTGTAACAAGCGCGAAGCTGAACACCCGACCGGCGGGTTGCAACACAGATCGAAACATCGATTCCAGGCAATTTTGTTGCCGTCCCGATGGAAACGTGATGAGTCGCGGGCTCGGCCATGTAAAGCCTCTAAGGCTGCACTCGCGGCCGGTTCCAGGCCGCCAAATCACCTAACGTGGGTCAAATAACACAGTTATTGGCACGGAACATCCGTGTCTGATGGTGGGAGCCGTAGCGAATCCGGCTCAGGCGCCGGCCGCTACTTGACATGGCAGTTCTTGCACTGCCCCTTCGAGGCGAACGCCTTCCCGCCCTCGTGGTGACAGGCCGCACAGGCTGTCTTGGCTGTCTCGGCGGGCTTGTGCATCCCCTTGGCGTAGTTAATCGGCTCTCGCGATTGCGGAAAGAGACTGTCATGACACGTCTCGCACTTGTTTTCCGCGCGCTCGATGTGCTTCGCGTGAGTAAAAGTAACGTTGCCTAACTTGGATTCAAAAACGAGTGTCGCAGGGGGCGTCTTGTCAGCAGCCAGAGCCCACATCCCAACCAGCAAGAGAGACACACACAACGACAGACCTGAGAGGAGCTTCATCTATTCCAACCTTTTTTTGGGCGTGGGCAGCCTTAACCGGCCTATAATTTTATCATATCTGGAATTCAACGTGCTTGGCAGATGACCACTCGGGCCTCTATGCTGTGGTCACAGCCGTTCACGGCCGGGAGAACAATCGATCGCCGGTTCCTTCGGCTTCGCGCTGAAACTGGGAGACATGATGACTGAATTGGATGGCGCCGGCGGACGCCGCGGCCTAATGAAGGCGCTGCTGGGAACGGGTTTCGTTGCTTCGATCACGTCGTTTCTCTACCCGGCCGTGCGATTTATGATGCCGCCCGATGAGGGCGAATCCGCTGTGAACGAGGTCAGAGCGGCTGGGGTGGACGACATACGCGCTGACTCAGGGCTGCTGTTCAAGTTCGGCAATCGTCCCGGTATTCTGGTGCGCACCGCCGGCGGCGAGTTGCGCGCTTTCTCGGCCGTTTGCACGCACCTGAATTGCACCGTTCAATACGCCGACGATTCTCACCGCATCTGGTGCGCGTGCCACAACGGGATATTTGACCTGAACGGGCGGGTGGTGAGCGGTCCCCCGCCGGACCCGTTGGAAGAATATGCGGTCAACATCCGTGGAGAGGATGTCATGGTGTCACGCAAGGGGTAAGCACGCTTATGGCGGACATGCAGCGAATACTGCCGTGGTTGGAAGATCGTCTCGGGCTGGACGCAATCCGCTCGTTTATCGCCCATAAGAGAGTTCCCGTACACTCCGCGACGATTTGGTATTACTTCGGCGGGATCACGCTGTTTCTGTTTATGATCCAGGTTCTGACGGGCGTCCTATTACTGCTCTATTATCGGCCGACACCTAGCGAGGCGTTCGAGAGTATTCAGTTCATCATGACGAAGGTGGAGTTCGGCTGGCTGGTACGGTCGATCCACAGTTGGTCGGCCAACTTGATGGTGCTCACGGCGCTGATTCACATGTTCAGCGCTTTCTTTCTACGGGCGTATCGGCGTCCGAGAGAAGTGACCTGGCTGAGCGGGATGCTGTTGCTGTTTCTGACTCTTGGATTCGGCTTCAGCGGCTACCTTCTGCCGTGGAACACCGTGGCGTTCTTTGCGACGAAAGTGGGGACGGACATGGCGGGGACGGTCCCCTTGATCGGCCCCTTCCTTCTGAAGTTTCTGCGGGGCGGTGAAGAAGTGACGGGGGCCACGTTGACTCGCTTTTTCGGATTCCACGTGGCCGTGCTTCCCGGCGTGACGACGATTTTGCTGTTCGTGCATCTGGCAATGGTCCAGAAATGGGGCATGAGCGCGCCCACGGCGGAGGAGGAGAAGCATCAGATGCCCTTCTATCCCCATTTCGTTTTGCGGGAACTTGTCGCATGGTACGGGGCGTTGGGAATTCTGGGCGGCTTAGCGGCGCTATTTCCGTGGGAACTTGGCACGAAAGCCGACGCCTTTGCGCCGGCCCCCGCCGGGATTCGTCCAGAGTGGTTCTTCCTGGCGGTCTTCTACAACTTGAAGTTGATTCCCAGCAGGATCTGGATTTTCGAGGGCGAAGTACTTGGCATTCTCGCGATCACGGCGGGCGTAGTGATCTGGATGCTCGTACCCTTCTGGGACCGCGCGCCCGATGGCGAAAAGCCGCGTCTCTGGGTAACGGGTGTCGGCGTGCTTGTTGTCACCTACATGGCCGTATTTACGGCGCTGGGGTACTGGACATGAAACACCCTATACGGAGAATTGCCCCAGCAGCGGCGATGGCGGTGCTGTGCGCCGCGGCGCTGACGGCCCAACCCGCGGCGGAGAAACAGGAGGACACGTGCATCGCCTGCCATAGCGAGTTGGAGGATGAACTGGGCCGCCCCGCCAAGATGTTTCAGGACGACCTGCATCGTAAACTCGGGTTCTCGTGCGTGGACTGCCACGGCGGCGATGCCGGCAGCCTTGACATGGAAGTTTCGATGAGCCCCAGCAAGGGCTTCCTCGGCAAAGTGAGCCGCCGGGGGATACCGGAGCTGTGCGCCCGTTGCCACAGCAACGCGGAGTTGATCCACCCATTCAACCCGCGGCAGAGGGTCGATCAACTCGCCCTGTACCGCACGAGCGTCCATGGCAAGAAGCTGGCTCAAGGCGATGAGCAAGTCGCCACGTGTATAGACTGCCACGGCGTCCACGACATTCGGCCGTCGAGTGACACGCTCTCGCCGGTTCATCCATTGCGAATACCGCAAACGTGCGCCAAATGCCACGCCGACGCGGAGCACATGAAGGCGTATTCCGTCCCGACGACACAGTTCGCGGAGTACGAAACGAGTGTGCACTGGAATGCCCTCAGCGCCCGCGGCGACCTATCCGCTCCCAGTTGCGCCACCTGTCACGGCAACCATGGGGCGGCGCCTCCCGGCGTCAACGACGTGGCGCAGATTTGCGGGACCTGTCACGTGGTCTTTGAGAATGCTTTCAAGGAAAGCCCTCACGAGCAGGCTTTCGAGGACATGGGGCTCAGGGGTTGCGTCACGTGCCACGACAACCACGCCGTGCAGGCGGCTGATCTCGGGATGCTCGGCGTGGCGGAAGGCGCCGTGTGTGCCGACTGCCACTCGGAAGGCGAAGATGCGTATACCGTTGCCGCGGGCATGAGAACCCGTCTCGACGAACTTTCCACCGCCCTGCGGGACGCCCGTGAAGTGCTTGACCGGGCCGAAGAAGCGGGCATGGAGATTTCCGAAGGCCGGCTGCAATGGAGCGACGCAAACGAGCAACTGATCCGGGCCAGCGTGCAGGTGCATACGTTTCGGGCGGAGCCTGTTGAGGAAACAGCGGCGGCCGGCTTGAAAGTGGCGCAGGACGCGCGCCAAGCGGGTTTCGACGCCCTGGATGAAAAGGAGTTTCGGCGCAAAGGTTTAGGACTGTCGTTGATAACGATTGCCTTCGTCATCGCCGGTTTGATCCTGGCCATTCGCGGCTTGGACCAGGAGACGGCCAAATCGGACTCCACGTGACGCGCCCAGGGATAAAGCCGCCCTGAAAGGAGAGGTCATGAGACATGCAGGGATCAGTTTCATCGCCCTATTGCTCGGGTTGCCTAGCTTCGCCCTCGCGGACCTGGAGGGAGTGAACCACGCGGAAGTGTGCGGCCGCTGTCACCGTGACATTCTCAAGGCGTGGAAAGAGTCCAGCCACTCCCGGGCGATGGAAAACCCTCTTTTCCAGGACGTTCTCGAACGAGCTGAGCAGGCGGGAGGCGCCGGCGCGCGTAACCTTTGCTTGACGTGTCACGCCCCGACCGTGGCTCACACAGGGGATCGAGCACTCAAGACCAAAGCCAGTTGGGAAGGCGTAACCTGCGATTACTGTCACTCCGTCAAGGCGGTCGAGGTGCAGGGTGATACGGCCCACGCGATCGTCAAATTCGACGGCATAAAAACGGGCCCGCTCGGGGACGCCAGCGCGCCGCAGCACGGCACGGCATTTTCGGACGTCCATACAAGCTCGCTCATCTGCGCGCCTTGCCATCAGTATCAAAACCCAGAGGGTTTCGCGGTTCTAACAACGTATTCAGAGTGGGAGCAGAGCGACCAAGGCCGCCAAGGCGTCAATTGTCAGGGATGCCACATGGGAGAGACATCCGCGAACGTAGTCGACCCCAAAGTTAAGCGGCTGACGCGCTCGACCGTCAATCTGCACAGCATGCCCGGAAGCCGTTCGGTCGACCAGTTGAACAAAGCCCTGCGGGCAAGGGTTCATACGGCAAGAAGCGGCGATAAGTTAACGGTTGAGGTTGAACTATGGAATCGCGGGGCCGGGCACATGGCGCCGACCGGTTCACCGTTGCGCCGCCTACACCTGAACGTCAGCGTAAGCGCCGGGGGCCAAACGCAGGAACAGGAAAAGGTCTACCAGCGCCGCGTCGCCGGAAGCGACGGACAGGAACTCAAGAGTGAAGAACTGGTATTTCTCAAAGCCTCGCGGACTCTCGACGACACGAGGCTGAAACCAGGCGAGCACCGTCGGGAGATCTTCGGTTTTTCCGTGGCGGCGAATCAGGCCGCGAGAGTACGAGCGCGCTTGTCGTATTCCTATTCACCGCGGGCGAGCGGGCCCGGCAGCGAGCGTCTGAACTTTCTGAGTCTGCCCTCTTACGCGCCACCCGTGCGGTGACGTCGTCTGCCTAGTCAGTCCGCGCCACGCCGAGCAGGTTCAAGACCTCGGGCTGCTCTTCTTCAAGGGCCACCATCTCGTGACAAGAGCCGCAGTCCTGGGAGATGGTTTCTCCTTCCGGAGTGCTGTGCGTATCGTCATGGCAGCGGAAACAGCCGGGGAAGGATTCGTGGCCGATGTGGTTCGGGTAGGCGCCCCAGGAAATGTTCATCTCGGGCGAAACGTTTCGCGCGAAGATACGCGACAGCACTTCGCCGGCCTGTTCGATCTGCGCCTTCTTTTCCGCCGCGACATCAGGAAGTTCGCTTTCGTAGAAGGCGGACAGCTTGGCGGGAATCGACGCAGCGGCTTCTTCGGACGACGCATACTCGGCGGTGAGGATCTCGAGCGCCTTTTGTTTGAGGTTAGGCAGGGAGCGGTCGATTTGAGCCGCCGAAAGCGCCCGATCCACAGCGCGGCTCGGCAGGTCAAAGGGGTGAGCGGGCCGGTTGTGGCAATCGGTGCAGTCCATCGCCCGCAGCTCGTAGTCCGCTTGCTGGGCCGCGGCCCACTCCTCGGTTACATACTCGACAATCTTTCCCGAAGCATCCGTACGGCGAACCCATGGGATCTCAGAGCGCGCGGGATCGGAGCGGTATTCGATCTTCACGCCCGGCGCCAAATGAGCCCCGTGGATGCCGATGCCTTCGCTGCCGCCGCCGATGCGCATCAAAAGAACTGTATAGGCGGGCGTGTTCGCTTCGTCCTCGGAAAACTTGCCGATCACCTTGAGGCGGTCTCCCGCGAACGTCTGTGTGGCGTGACAGCGTCCGCACAGCACATTGCCGTCAGCGAGGTTATGAACAGGAGCGGGGATCGGCCGCGAATAGCCGCCGGTCAACATTCCGACAAGCTGATTGACGCCGTTGAGCTTCGCGGCAACGTAGGAACCCGCCCCCGGCCCGATATGACACTCGACGCAATCCACTTGTGAGTGCGTGGACGTCTTGTAAGCTTCGAACTCCGGCTTCATGACGTGGCAGGACTCACCACAAAAGCTCGTTGAATTCATATACTCGGCGGCCGAGTAGCTGAGGTGCGCGCCGATGATGATGTTGGCAAAGGTCGCCGCGCCGGCAAAAATCACCAAGCGCCGAAAGGCCTGACTCTTCCAGGAAACCGGCGGAAAGAAAGACGGGTAGGCGCCTGTCCGGCGTTCCCGTTTCTCGCGGATCCGGATACCCAGCGGGATCAGCAGCAGGCCGAGAAAGAAAACCGCCGGCAGCGCGAGGACGGTCAGCAGATCCAGGTAGGGGTGCTCCTGGCCACCCAAATAGGCAGGCAGGAGAAATAACCAGGCGACTCCGCCCGTGGTCGTCAGAACGACCCCGATCAGGCTGATAGGGTTATTGGCGAGATGAATAAGGGGGCCGGTGCGGCCCCCTTGGGTATTACCGTCACTCATGGAATTGCCGTGAAGGTATTAGTTTAGCCGTCGCTCCCCCCTATTGGGCGTGGACACGGTCGACGGAGAAATCAGCGCCCTCCTTGTGGCACACGGCGCACGCCTCACCTAAATTCGGCGAAGTGTTGAGCTCGGCGTGGGCTGCCGCCGAGAGATCCCGGTGACAGGACAGGCACGCTCCCGTCACGGGTGGCAAGGGGTTAATCAACTCCCGGGGCGCCTGCGTCGCCAGCAGCCCTTCCCGCAACGGCAACTGTTGGGTTCCGTCAACATGGCAGATGTCGCACTTGCGGCGGTCGCCCGGGAACCGAACTTCGCCAAAGTTGTGGGGCGTGCCCCCGAATCCGTAGACGACAAACTCTTCGCCGAGTTCCTCGCCGCTGTGGATCTTGTGGATCATCACCTTGAAGTGGACGCTCTCGGGCAGTCCCTTGTCTCCCGGACGCCGGTTCACGTCCGTCGCATTCGGGTTGTGGCAGAGAACGCAGTGTTCCACGTTGTTGCGATTATCACCGTGAAGCGATAGGGCGTTATGGCAGGTATTGCATTTGCTCAGCGCAACGACCTGACGCCGCGGCACGGCCACGGTGTCCGTCACGGGGAAATAGAAGACCTTGTTGTCGCCGGCATCTTGGACCGACGCCGCTCCTTCCCTGGTCAGGATGGAGGCATTCTGGTAGCCCTCGATTCCGACCGCCCAGGAGCCCGTCGCATCGGCGGGAATCGGAGCTTGGAAGGTGTAGGCGAAGCCCCCCGTGGCGGGTGTGGCGCCCGACGGGTTCTCGGAGACGACTTTTGAGAAGTCACCCGTGTTGCCGGCCATAACGAGACCCAGCCGCCCCATCGTACTAGGCGACACCGTCTGTCCGGCGTCGTTGGTGACGTTGAAGGTCACAGTTGGATTCTGCCCGGGGGCCGTGTTCGTCACACTCAATATCTCGAAGTTCGTCCCCGGTAGTTGATTGGAGAAGCGTTCCACTTTGTGGGCGCCGACGATCGAAAGATCAAACTCAAGTTCACCCTCGGGGAAGTGACAATTCGCGCATTGGTTATCGGAAATCTGCCGCAGGCCGGCGTGGTTTTCGCCGGTGGCGAAATTGACATTTTCATGGCAGGAACCGCAGGCGGCCTGGGAAGGCTTCGTCAGATAGTTGCCGCCTTGTACCTGCTTGGAGAGATCAGCCCGGGCCGAGGCCGCGCGGCTGCGGGCCGGCATGGCCGCAGTGGAGGCCAAGTTGGCAGCAGCTTCGGCCATCGCCATCTTTTCCGCTTCCGTCTCTTGCGTGTGGCAGGCGGTGCAGGTGCGAATATCGGCGGGGAATTCGACGGTCGAGTAATCATGCACACTGTTCCCGAAACCGATGATTTGATAGGGAGTTCCCGCCTGCACGCTGGGCAAGTCGGCGCCCATGTGAATCTTGTGAATCATCACCTTAAAGTCCACGGTATTACCGGTATCCGGATCCGTGCTCTGGGGCTGATGACACAATACACAGAGCTCGACGGAATGCCGTTGGCCATGAAGCGTCAAGCGAGTGTGGCAGTTGTTGCAGGTATCTGTACTAACGACATCGCGCACCACCGTGACTTCGGACCCATCCGGCACAAAATTAAACGTAGCGTCGCTCGTGGGCCGATCAAGGTCGAACTCCGTCAGGTCTCGCCTCGCATAGACACCGATGGTGTGAGTGGCGCTACGGTCGAAACCCGCCGGGGCTTTGGTTCCGAACGTGTAGATGTATTCCCCATCGGCCACCTGTTCGTAGCGTCCGCCGCTATCGCTGGAAGCCTGGGTCGCGCTCATGTTGGTGATCGAACTGCTGCTCGTCCTGGCGGTGTAGGCGGTATACTGCCGCTGGCCGGCGGGGATGGTTGCAGCGATGAACGAGGTAGTCACCGCGCCCGGAGTGAAGATCCCGGCCCGATCAAGGGGTAAGCCCTGGGGGTCCGTCAACCGGAAGCGAGTCCGGATCGTCCCGTCGTCAGCGATGGAAGCCTCCAGGATCTCGACGACGAGCCCTGGACGGATGAAGAGTTGGAGATGTTTTTCGAGGTAGAAGGCCTTGTCGTTCTTGGTGAAGACAGGCTCTTGCTGCGCACCGCCAATAGCAGTCGCCAAAAGGGCAAACAGAATAAGAGGGGATATCCGTTGAACCAGCCGTCTTGCGGGATGCTTCGAGCCCATTGTAGACCTCCCATCATTGACATGATGGCTACAGGGCAGCAGCTACTATCTTTTATACCATACTTCCTTCGATTTCGGCCTGTGTGTGTTTCTCATGAAGTGTCCGCGGTCCGTCTGCGTCTTGGCGTGCGCGACCAAAATCCGTCGGTAAGAAGAAACCCTGAGGGCGAATTTGGTTTGAGGAAGCGCCGGCAGGCTGTTCAAGCGCCGCTCGCGCCGGCCGAGGCATTCACCCAGCGGGTGTGCGGCTCAAGCCCGTTTGGGTAAGGCCCCTGGAAGGGGCCTGAGCATTCTGTCGCTGGGCAATGTACCAGGCGTAAAC
>Ga0214472_10006006_pt1 | contig 12736 bp, 12 predicted proteins | sample RVTome_6_FD_207662 | JGI IMG/M metagenome (GOLD analysis project Ga0214472, IMG submission 207662) | Soil microbial communities from uranium-contaminated site in the Upper Colorado River Basin, Wyoming, United States - RVT140D175 | ecosystem: Environmental > Terrestrial > Soil > Contaminated >... | reverse complement strand
CTTTCAGTTTCATAAAGAAAATCATTTGTACCACCTGCACGCCTTCCCGAAGGACAGGCAGTAACTTGCTGTCAAACTCAGACTCTTGTTCAGCCATTTTTTCAAATTCCTTATTTATGAGCCTCTTGCAAAATGAAGATCGTAGCGAGATCGAGATAAAAATATTTTGAGCAAGGATTTAATGTGAAATCGCCCGGAGGCATAGCAGCGCTACGGCGAGGACGATTTGGCATTGAAGACGCCGCTCAGTATATTTTTAGCCGATCGGAGTAGATTGCTCATTTTGCAAGAGGCTCTTATATAAACTCTTATTACCAAGCTAAATTGTTTCCTTCAAACATTTTATCGGCTATATGGAGCCATGCTGAAACTGCAACCATTTAACATAGGACCGGTCACGATCGATCCGCCTTTGATCCTGGCCCCGATGGCGGGAGTGACCCATTCCCCTTTTCGCCGGCTTGTCGCTTCGTTCGGAAAACCGGGACTTTTCTACTCGGAAATGCTCAGCGCCAAGCACTTACCCCATGATCTTCGCAAGGACTCTCTTTGGCTAAAGAGATCAGAAATAGAACGCCCCATGGCTTTCCAGATATTTGCCGCGTCCGCCGATGAAGCTTCCGCCGGTTGTGTAGAGCTCCAGAAAAAAAATCCCGAAATAATCGATCTCAACCTGGCATGCCCGGCGCCAAATATATCGGCTCGGAGAAAATCCGGCGCCTATCTTCTTTCGGACCTTGCTCTCATTGCGGATATTCTTTCGGCAATGAAGAAGAGCATAAGCCAGCCTCTTACGGCAAAGATACGATTAGGCAAAAAGCCGGACCTCCATTTCCTGCGTGATCTTTCGGCGGTCCTCGAAGAGTGCGGCGTCGATGCCGTCACCCTGCATCCCCGGCTTACCGGTGAAAAACTCAAACGCCGGGCAAGGTGGGAGTACATCGGTTTCTTAAAGGATATGAGTTCTATTCCGGTTATCGGCAACGGAGATGTCAACAGCCGGGAGGACTGTCAGAAGATGTTTGTCCAGACCGGTTGCGACGGTGTCATGATTGGCAGATCAGCAGTCCGGAAACCTTGGATTTTTGCGGAAATATGCGGAGAACCACAGGAGTTGACGAACCCCTTTTTGGAAAATGCGTACCGCAGGCATATAGAACTCATTACCGGTTTTTTTGATGCCAAACAAGCTATCGGCAGAATAAAAGAGTTCACCTGGTACTACAGTAAGAATCTCCGCTTCGGCCATAGACTGGCAGCGCAAATGCAGAGCGTTCGAACATTTCCCGAATGCCTTGAATTTATCAACGAGAATTTTACAAAGGCCCTGTAGTGCCCCTGAGTCATTTACACATGGTATTTAAACGACAGGTTGACCTTGGCGCGAAAAGTAGAGACCCTTTCCCCTTCAATGGTCATATCAAGCTCCTTAATGGTCGCAACCCGTAGATCGGAATGGCCTTTCCGCGCCGCCTCGACAGCATTTTTGGCAGCTTCTTCCCACGAAACTTTGCTCGTCCCGACAAATTCCACCACTTTATAGACGCTTTCAGGCATGACGACCTCCTTTGTTTGAGTTATAACAACACTGAATTTTTCTTGAATGTTTGCCTCTCTGCCTTCTTGCCAAACAGCCATAACATACTTATAGTGCTACCAAAAATAACGACCTTCCATAAGAACAATATTTCATAAAACAGCCAAATGTCAATTGATTACTATAAAGTTTTAAATGTCAGCAAGGACGCCTCTAAGGATGAGATTAAAAAAGCCTACCGCAAGATGGCTATGCAATATCATCCTGACAGAAACAAAGGGGACAAAAAAGCTGAAGAGAAGTTCAAAGAGGTTAATGAGGCATACGCCGTTTTGTCGGATGCCGAAAAAAAACAGCAATATGACACATACGGCTCTTCCGATTTTCATAAGAGATACAGCCAGGAGGATATATTTCGAAATGCGGATCTAGGATCTATATTTCGTGAATTCGGCATCCATTTCGGCGGGTCCGGTGGAGGAGGCGGCAACCCTTTCAACGCCTTTTTTGGCGGGAACATGGGCGGCGCAAGTCAGACTTTTCGCCCCGGCGGTTTCGGCGATCAGCAATTTAGCGCCACCAAAGGCAGTGATTACAGCCTTGAACTGGCTATCTCCCTGGATGATGTCCTCTCAGGTACGGAGAAGACCATATCTCTCGGCAGAGGCAACGCGGCCGAAAAAGTTTCGGTCAAAATCCCGGCCGGCATTGAATCGGGGAAAAAACTCCGTATCTCCGGCAAAGGATCACCTTCTCCAAATGGCGGCCCTCCGGGAGATTTATATCTTTTGATTAAGGTCGCGCCGCACAATCTCTTCACCAGAGACGGCGCCAATCTCATTATGGATAAGGAAATTCCTTATTCAGGGGCCGTTTTAGGAATCACGATTTCTGTCCCGACCCTTGAAGGTAAGCAATTTAAGGTCAAGGTCCCGCCGGGCGTTCAGCCAAACGCGAAACTCAGACTGAAAGGGCATGGCCTTCCCGATGGTCCCATCGCCCCTCGCGGCGACATCATGGTGCGAATAGCAGTTGCCGTACCTAAAGAGATCAACGAAGAACAGAAAGAGTTAATAAACAAATTGGCAGATGCCGGTTTATAGAATTATAGACATAAACATTGTCGACATATTGAAAAAATACTTCTCCGACAATCCGCCTCTCAGATAAATATCATCTTGAATACGGGTGAGGATTTCTGTCATGAGCACCTCATAGCCCATATTGACATAACCGTCATCTCCGGCCGCATTCGTTAGAAAAAGCAGCCTACCATCTTTATCTTTGTACGTTTTCAGCCGCCAGTTCACCTGACTGAGATTATGATACAGCCGCTCAAGCCGTCCGAGATCAATCTGCATGGCACTGAGAAGCATTGTCCTCTCATCAAGACCATATGCTTCCCGGATACTTTTGACCAGTCCAAGTCCAAGAAGATACACCCGGTCCGGATCCGTACTCTTTTCGGCAAATGCCTCCGTCAGTAATTCCCGTGAGGATCGAAAGCTGAAAGGCCCTGTTGGTCCTCCAGCCGCGAAGATATCCCTCAGCTTTCTGAGCTGGCCGTTTTTGTCTTTTTCGTATTTGGGATTTTTAGCGTAGAGCCTGGTAGTAAAAGTTTCAATGGACTTCAGGCATTGCTTGGCGTGATAATCAATGACCCTGGCATCGGTCGGTTTCAGGGAACTTGCCGTGCAGCCGCCGACAAGCAGGAGAACGATACAGGACACAAGAAAGATATGCCCCTTACTACGCATGCCTTTCTGAAGCTTCGCTGTCTGGGTATCTCTTCCCCTTGAAACAGAAGTCACAAGCTATAAAGAACCGCCGCAGATTTTTTCCAGCGCTTCAAAATATCGCAGCCTGGTTTTTTCGACAATATCCGCGGGAAGCGATGGAGGTGGAGGAGTCTTATCCCAGTCGAGAGAGAGAAGGTAATCTCGGAGGAACTGCTTATCAAAACTCGCCTGTCCGTGACCGATTTCATATTCATCTTCCGGCCAGAACCTTGAAGAATCAGGGGTTAACACCTCATCAATCAGAATCAGTTCTCCCTGGTGCCAGCCAAGCTCAAATTTCGTATCGGCAATAATGATACCCTTCTTCCTCGCATGTATGGACGCCTTTTCATACAATCGCACACAGATATCAGCAATTTTTTCTGTCTCCACTGTGCCGATAATTTCCCCCATCTGTTCAATGGAGATGTTCTCATCGTGACGACCCAAGTCTGCCTTGGTGGAAGGAGTAAACAGGGTTTCGGGCAACTTTTCAGATTCCTGCAGCCCTGCCGGCAGACTGAAGCCGCATACTATGTTGTTCTTTTGATACGCCTGCCAAAAAGAGCCGGAAATGTAGCCGCGGACTATGCACTCAACCGCAAGAGGCTTCGCCTTTTTCACCAGCATACTGCGTCCGGCGAGCTGGTCCCCATACTGGGCGCAAATCGATGGATATTGATCAACATCGGCGGTTATCAAGTGATTGGGTATAATATCTCCCAGATAATCAAACCAGAAAAGTGACAACTTGGTCAACACAGCCCCTTTGTCCGGTATAGGATCATCCATGACAACGTCAAAGGCGGAAATACGATCAGAAGCGACCATTAAAAGTGAGTCCCCAAGATCATAGAGATCGCGGACTTTACCGCGATGAACCAGATTGAGCTCCGGGAAATTGGTTCGAGTTATTATTTGACTGGTCATACCGTATCCTTCGTTTGTTTAGGATCACCCCCATAGCGCGGAGGCGAACCATTTATTTGTTTTGTTCCGCTAGGAGTCTATCCCGTTTTCAAAAATCATGTTCGCAGAAACCATTTTTTTACATCATCTTTAGAAAAACTTTTTACCACCGGCCTGCCATGGGGGCAATGGGAAAAAATTCCCGCCTGACGCATCTGTGTCAGCAAAGCCTCTACCTCTTCGGGCAAAAGCTTCCGCCCGGCTTTTACAGATGCCTTACACGCCATACCCGCCAAAACATGTTCCAAACGGGCAGTGCCGCCGCCTTTTTCATCCGCGGAGAACCGGGCCAACACATCCTTAACAATTTCTCCCGGGCTCAGATGGCTTAATGATGCAGGCACCCCCTGCACGATAAAACTGTTACCGCCGAAATCTTTAATTTCCAGGCCAATCCGGTTGATCTCCTCTTCATTCTGCTCAAGATTCTGCCTATCGGCAGGAGATACATCGATAATCTCAGGAAAGAGAAGAACCTGGCATGGAATCCTGCTGTCTCTATATTGCTTGAGCAGCTCTTCAAAAATCAACCTTTCCTGGGCCGCGTGCTGATCAACAAGAATAAAACCGCTTTCCGTCTCACAGAGAATATAGGCGTTAAAAAGTTGCCCGACGTAGCGCATCGTGCCGATCACAGGCAAACATTCGCGGTCCTCTTCTGCCGGCGCATGAGCTGGCCGCTGAGGCGGCAAGGCATTTTTTTGCGGTTCTACCGTCCAGATCTTTCTCCCCGCCCCCTGTCCCTCTTTCCTCTGAGCAGAAGGTTCGTCATCTACAGGGGAAACCGGCAGATAATCAGGCATTGGCTCGCTTGCAACGGAAGCCGCATTCTCCGTCCCCACCTCAAAACGACATGCTGCCGGAAGAAATTCATTTTCCGAAGAAGTATTATGTCCCATGCGGGCTGTTTTCGGAGCTGTTCGGGGGCTTTCTGTGTTTCCGGAGAATTCAACCTCTTGGGTCGATTTAGGCGCGCCAAAAATTTCATAGCGTACTTTTTTCTGATAACGCTCCATTGCCTCCCGGAGAGCCTCTAATACGGCATTGTGAACTTTTTGAGGGCGCCGAAAGCGGATTTCCTGCTTTGTCGGATGCACATTAACATCGACATCCTGAGAGGGCAGATGCACAAAAAGCACCCCCTTGGCCCGCCTTCCTTTCAACAAAAAATTGCGCAGACCTTCACTGACCGCGTGTCCGACGACCCGGTCTTTGACTGCCCTGCCGTTAACAAAAATCCGTACCCCCCCGGCCCCGCTGGTTGAATTCTCCGGCGCCGACAAATAGCCTGAAACGGTAATATCAGACTCTCTGTCACTAAAGCAAAAATCTACCAGGGTCTCACTCTCCTCCCGGCAGAGAATCCGCCGAACCCGTTTTTCGAGGCTTTCGCCGTGAGCCGGGACATCAAGCATCGTCTTCCCCTGCACCTCCCAGTGAAATCCAAGCTCGTTTTGGACAAGCGCATAATTTTTAATAATTTCATCAATGTGGGAGATTTCTGTTTGGCGGGATTTCAAAAATTTTTTGCGGACCGGCACGTTGCCGAACAAGTCCTTAACTTCCATAACCGTGCCTGGAGGGCATCCCATGTCATGAACCTTAAAAAGTTTGCCGAAGCGTATTTCCGCCTGGCTGCCAAGCGCGTCGTCATGCGGACGAGATGTAATGGTCAGTTTTGAAACGGATGCGATACTGGGTATGGCCTCTCCCCGAAAGCCCAAAGTTTGAATGGAGGAAAGCTGTTCGGCCGATTCCAGCTTGCTTGTGGCATGGCGTTCAAGGGAGAGCAAAACATCATCTTGCTCCATACCGGCCCCGTCGTCAACAACCCTGATAAGCCGCGACCCGTCCCCTTCTATTTGAATGGAAATATTATGCGCCCCAGCGTCAATAGCATTCTCGATAAACTCTTTAACAACTGAAGCAGGCCTCTCGATTACCTCCCCGGCAGCAATCTGGTTGGCAAGATTTTCAGGAATAATTTTAATTTTGGACACTATATCAGCCTGACAGATAGTTCAAAATGTGCAGATCAAGCCAACTCTTGTCCCACCACTCAAGGGGATTAACAAAAATACCGTTTATCAGGACGGAAAAATGCAGATGGTCCCCGCCGGCCATCCCGGTGATCCCGGTGTTGCCCAGAACCGTGCTTTTTTCAACCTGATCGCCAACCTTGGCGAGTATTTGGCTCATATGCGAGTAAAGGGTAAACACACCAAGGCCATGATCAACAATGACCATGTTTCCATAGATACCCAGGTATTCTGCCGCAACGACGACCCCGCGGTTGGCTGCTTCCACATCGGCTTGGCGGACCGAAGCAAGATCAACACCCAGATGGACCTGGTTATCAATTTTTTTGCCGTCATAATAGTACGAACGGTATTCCGCGAATCCCGCCCTTCTACTGCTTCTGCGCATTCTCTTAAAAGCCCCTTCCCACATCCTTTCGGGAGATGATTTTTGGCAATACTCCTGAATCCGGAGGGCATTTTTTTGCCTGACCTCATTATTGACATAGAGATACTGCTCCAACAAACCGCCCATTTTTTCCATTTCAGGGTAATATTGACTGAATTCCGGTATCTTTGCAGCTAAGAATCCTTCACTTACATCAATCCGATCTAATTTCTTCTCAGTTTTCCGTAACCGTATACCGAAACCGACGCTCCCCTCATTGCCCGCCTTGTCATCGGCATGAACCGCCGCTTTTTTGACTGACTCCGCGTCATACCTGACGGCAATTAAAGCGCCGTACACATTTTCACCCCGCGCAGTGATAGAAAATCCTGGATGAAAATATCCATCTATTTCAATTCCATGCCGGGCGATAGGTTCGCTTACCCTGTATACAACAATCCCGGAGCTTCCGGCTTTCATGGAGTCAGGAGAATCCACAATCCATATTTTGGGAACCTTCGTATCCAAAACCACCGGATATGACGTTGTTGTTTCGTTTCCCCTCATCCAGTGCCAAAATGAAAAATCCCTGGCCGTTATCTGAATATCGGCCCGGCCATCATCAAAACCGAGAGTCCCTGTGTCAAGTGAAAAGTTCTCTTCAAGTTTTTTCGGACCGGCCGTCAACAGATAACTCTGCCTGACATTCGTTCGTTGGTGTATTTTAAAACGTTTCTGCCCCTGAACGATATAAACCTGCACGTCCTGAATACCACTCTTTTCATCGGATATTCCAATGCTGATTTCCGCCGTCGAACCCAACAGTGAAGATTCGCTCAGCAGACTCACTTGAGGTTTTTCCACTTCATACACTCGTATCAGAACGACGATACCCGCAACCACAATGAGAAAAAAGAGAACCCCTAAAAATGCGGGCAACCTCTTCTTTTTACGCGATAATTCAACCATCCTTCTCCTCTCGTCATTTACAGCAAACAAAAAGAGAAACCTGCTGCCCCCAAAAACAACTCCGGGGGAGATATTTCTCCTTTTCCTTTACCTTATTTCTAGCCTAAAGATCTTAAAGCATTCTAACAAGCCAAATGATAATTTCCAATAATTAGTTTGTCCGAAAAAGATATAGCTTGGATAAAGCTTGACACCCAAACATTTACAACGTATCAAAAAAACATGCAAAAATTTGACACTTTAATCGTCGGCGCCGGCCCGGCCGGCCTGTCCTGTGCCGCGTCGCTAGCCCGAAATGGTCTCAAAGTTCTTGTTCTGGAGCGCAACAGGTGTATTGGCCCGAAAGTGTGTGCCGGCGGCATCCCATTCAATGCCCTGCGGCAACTTAACCTTCCAGACGATCTGCATGAAAAATCTTTTCCTGATCAACATGTCATCACACCCGGACAAAAGGCACAGCTGCACTCCCAATTTCCGATAATCACAACGGTCAATAGAGAAAAGCTGGGGCAGTACATGCTGCAAAAAGCGCTCGAGGCCGGCGCAGAAGTGCGGACCTCTTCCCTTGTGACGCATGTTAACAAAAATCATATCATCTGTTCATCTTCAGGCAGGTCTGTATCGAATTCGGAAAAGATCGGCTATGATTTTCTGGTGGGCGCGGACGGCAGCAACTCAATCGTTCGCAAATATCTTCACCTCCCGGTGTACAATATGGGGGCCGGAATTCAATATCATATTTCCGGTTCTTTTTCCCGGATGGAATGGCATTTTGCGCCAAATGTTTTCCGTAGCGGCTATGCCTGGATTTTCCCGCACAAAGAGAAGACGTCTATCGGCGCCTATGCCGACCGCCGGGATCTTTCCCCGAGAAAATTAAAAACCGCTCTTCATGAGTGGACCTCCCGTAAAAAAATCTCTTTTCATGGATCAAGACCGGAAGCCGCTCTGATTAATTTCGACTACAGAGGGTGGCATTTCAACAATATCTTTTTGACTGGTGATGCTGCCGGGCTGGCTTCCGGCCTGACCGGCGAAGGCATCGTCCCTGCCATTCTGTCGGGCGAGGCGGCTGCCGGACGCATTCTCGCACCGGACTCGGAAAATGAACGATTTAACACCCTGCTCAAACAGCACAACAAACACCGAATGATGCAGAAATTGTTTGCCGGCAATAAAGTTGTTTGCCAAATGCTCCTGGAAGTATTAGTTTTGGGGCTCAGACTCAAATTAATACCATTACGTTATATAGAGATGTGTTAGTTTAATGCCGAACATTTCATTTCTGCACCACGCTAACCTCTTGAGAGGTTTTTTATCATGCCCATGTCTTCGAAAAAAAAGCTGCTCTACAACATTGTTTTTCTCCTCTTCTGCGGAGGATTATTGCTCTTTTTATTCAATGCTCCCGAGGAAACTACGAAAAAATTGCCTATGGACGGCATCCATACAAAATTTCAGACAATGGGCAAGAAAGAAGCGGAGAAATTCTGCGAAGAGTGCCACAACCCGCAAGGCGAAGTTCCTTTACCGGCCGGGCATCCGCCTAAATACCGCTGCATATTCTGCCATAAACAGATAAGAAAGTAACCGGGCCGCGCCCAATCCCCCCTACCATTGCCAACACTTGAACTAGCAGACTTGGCCGCGACCGAGGCCTTTGGGATAAAACTCGGTGAACTGGCAGCTCCCGGAGACATCATCACCCTGACCGGAGACCTTGGCGCCGGTAAAACCACCCTGACCCAGTTCATTGGAAAAGGGTTGCTCGCACCTGATTCCTGCTACATTACAAGCCCAACCTTCAGCCTCATGCATGAATACCCAGGCAGAATACCTCTCTACCACTTCGACCTGTACCGCCTGTCGGAAGAGGAGATAATGGACCTTGGATTTGAAGACTATCTCTACGGGAATGGCCTCAGCGTCATAGAATGGTCCGAAAGATTCGGCGCTCTGATGCCGGAAAATCGTCTCCACATCGCCTTGCAATACTGGGGAGACCAAGGTCGCAAGGCCCATATAACCGGATATGGAAACCAGGCGGGTAAAATCAGTTCACTCTTTTGACAATTTCCTCAGCCATGCCGGACAGTGAACATACAACATCGACAATCCCCTCTCTCATGGCCTCAAAAGGCATTCCAAAGACAACACAGCTCGTTTCATCCTGAGCAAGAACACAGGCCCCCATCTTTTTCATCATTTTAAGGCCGGCAACACCATCCGATCCCATTCCGGTCATAATGACACCGAGGGCCTTTTTACCATACAGATCAGCAATGGACCGGAACAGATAATCCGCTGAAGGCTTACAGTGATTCTCCGGCGGGTCATCGGTTATTCTCAGACGCATAATGCCGCCCTGCCGAACAATCTTCATCTGTTTACCGCCGGGAGCAATAAATACTGTACCTGGCGCCAGCTGCATTCCGTCGGCCCCCTCGACGACTGAGAGCCTGCTCTTACTGTGCAGCGATTCGGCCAAAACTCTGGTAAATTCGGGCGGCATGTGCTGAACGACAACGACCGGAACCCGAAAATGCTCGGGAAGCAAAGGGATTACCTGTGCCAAGGCGTTCGGTCCCCCTGTGGAGATCCCTATCGCGACAATCTGGATATCCCCGGCAGGAGGGATCGGGGTGTTGGCTTCGGGAAATGAGACCTGCCTGTGGCTGACGGAGGTTCCTGCAACTGTTGGGGGTTCGGATATTTCCTGTCCGGCTATTTCTTTCCGAATCGCCAGAAGTTTGCTGACGATAAAGGCGGAAATTATCGGTTTCAATTGCGAAAGCAGGGAATCTTTGCCTTCACGGGGATCACTTAACTTCGGCCTGGTGAGAAAAGCAAAAGCTCCAAGCTCCAAGGCCTTCATGGTCACTTTTGCCCCTTCTCTGCTCAGGGAGCTGACCATAACAACAGAGGTTTTTGATCCAGTCTCTTTGAGCTTGTTTAACAAAACAAGCCTATCTGTTTCGGGCATCTCGAAGTCGAGAGTTATGATATCAGGCTTCAGACTTTCCAGCTTTGCCACGGCTATCGGGCCACTGCCGGCGGTCCCGACAGCCTCTACCTGAGCAATTTCAGCCAGAACATCCGACAATACACTTCTGCGCAGCGAATTATCGTCGACAACAAGAACCCTGACAGTTCTTTCAAGCATCATCAACCCGTGCGAGAACTGCCTCTAATTTGGCCTTTACAATCGGTTTTGTCAGAAAATCATTCATCCCCGCAGCCATGCTCTCTTCGGCATCTTCTTTCCTTGCGTGGGCGCTCAAACCGACGATCGGCACGGGACGATCAGGATCCTGCAACCCTTTATATTGCGCACGCTCTGAAGACTGCTCAATTTCCCTGATCCTTTTGGTCGCGTCAAGTCCTCCCATGTTCGGCATCTGGAGATCCATCAAAATCAAGTCGAATCGCCTCTCCTTTAATTTCTCCAGGGCAATAAGACCATCACCGGCAACGACTACGTCGCATCCCTGCTTCTTGATTAGTACCGATGCCAATTTCTGATTGACCAGATTATCCTCCACCAACAAGACCGTTTTCCTGGCGGTATCATCTCCCGCAGGAGCTTCTTCCACTTTTGCGGTTTCGCCGCTTCGCGGCTGCGACGGCGCATCGAAGTCTGAGGGGGTTGGCCCACCGGTCTGGTCCGGACTCCTGCCTTTTTCTGTCTGCTTGTCCGAACAACGTAAAGGAAGCATGAAACTGAAAACACTGCCTTTTCCGACCTCACTTTCTAAAGACAGACTGCCGCCCATTAAAGAAACAAGCTTGCTCGAAATGGCCAGACCGAGTCCTGTGCCGCCATACTTTCTGGTGATTGACCCGTCTTCCTGAACAAATTTTTCAAAAATGGCCGCATGCCTGTCTTTGGCAATCCCCAGCCCCGTATCCCGAACTGAGAAATTCACGACCACCTTATCCCCCTCGCGTCCGCAAAAATCAGCCCGCACCTCGACCTCGCCTTTTTCGGTAAATTTCATGGCGTTGCCGGACAAATTGACCAAAACCTGCTTCAGGCGGTTGCCATCCCCGACAAACTCGTCCGCCAATCTCTCATCCAAGCGGCAATGAAATTGAAGCCCTTTTGCCTTCGCCGATTTTTCAAACATCGAGCAAACATTGGTAACCACATCCGATAATTTGAAGGGGTATGTATCAATATCGAGCTTATCAGCCTCAATTTTAGCAAAATCAAGTATGTCGTTGATAAGACTCAACAAACCTGAGCCTGATTGTTTAATAGTCTGGGCGTAATCCTCCTGAACAGAATTCAATTCGGTTTCAACAAGGAGTTCTGAAAAACCGATAATAGCATTCATTGGTGTACGAAGCTCATGGCTCATATTGGCGAGAAACTCGTTTTTTAATCTGCTTGCTTGCATGAGTTCCTCGTTTGTTTTCCTGAGTTCCGCGGTCTGTTTGGCTATTTCCCTTTCCAGATTCCCGGCGTACTCCTGCTCTCTGGCCTGAAGATGGAGGTATTGGCGATGATTATCATCTACAAGCTTGCCATGTTGTTGTTTCAGAACATCGATCTGGCGATGCAGCTGACCGTTTTCGGCAACAAGCCTCCTTTCTTCCAATTTAACCAGGCTGAACTTCGCGGCAGCCTGCAAGGCCTTCTCCCAAATTTTTTTGGCAGGTTGGTTCCCCGCTACGGCACAAACAAGAACCCCATCAAGGGTGGGTACATGGATCCCGGCGTTCAGGCATTCCTCATCCCCGGACCAGACCGGAGCCGGGCGGTTCATTTTGGCATCTTCAAAAAGTGCCTCTATCCCTGCCGCGTCGGGAAACAACTTGCCGCCGGGATGAACAATCTCTTCCCCTGTTTCGGTGATAAATTTCAGCGAAACGTCTGGCAGCGCTTCCAGGAAAAATGCCATAAATTCGTGATGATCGGCGTGGATATCATCAAGCTCATCAAACATATGGTCAATCTCTTTATCAGCCATTGCCTAACATACTCCCATCAGGGTCATAAAGATCTTTCGCCTTGGCCATCTCCCCCGGAAGATCACGCACGATGATTTTATAATTACTCATCATCCCTTTCACA
>Ga0214472_10006005_pt1 | contig 12736 bp, 14 predicted proteins | sample RVTome_6_FD_207662 | JGI IMG/M metagenome (GOLD analysis project Ga0214472, IMG submission 207662) | Soil microbial communities from uranium-contaminated site in the Upper Colorado River Basin, Wyoming, United States - RVT140D175 | ecosystem: Environmental > Terrestrial > Soil > Contaminated >... | reverse complement strand
AGAGCTCTCAGCGCGGTCTCGAACCGCTGTACGAATCCGCTCCGCGACGCCCATTTTTCTTGGGAACGCTCCGATATAGGCGCAGCTAGGCGTCGTCTTGGAACCAGAAGAGGCCGATGGTGCCGGGCCCGCCGTGCGTCCCGATCACCGGGCCGAGCGGCGTCAGTATGTCGATGGAGGCCTGTGGCCGCGAGGCCTGGACACGGCCGACGAGGTCCTGCGCGTCGCGGCCGGCGTCCGCGTGGCCGATCCCGACGTGGAGGGCTGGGGAGTCCGTCGTCCCCTCCTCGAAGATGCGCTCCATCTCGGCGAGAGCCTTCGCACGCCCGCGCACGCGCTTGAGGGGCGCCACCTCGCCGTCGTCGATGGCGAGAATCGGCTTGACGGATAAAAGCTGCCCCGCGAGGCCGGCAGCCTTGCCGACGCGCCCGCCGCGCACGAGGTAATCGAGCGTGTCGACGGTGAAGAGAAGCCCGCGCTCGCGCTTGAACAGCTCGACATAGGCCTCCACCTCCTCGTCCGTGGTGCCCCGCTCCAGGAGCCGCTGGATCCCTTCGGCGAGGATCACGGTCGCACCGGAGATGACCCCCGTGTCGATGACGACGACCCGGTCATCGCCGCGCGACGCGACGGCCATGCTTGCGCTCTCGCAGGTCCCGGAGAGCTTGGCGGAGAGAAGCAGGCAGAGAACCCGTTCGCATCCGGCCAGCTCCTCGTAGACAGCCTCGAAGTCGGCCGGCGACGGCTGCGAAGAGCGCGGCTGCTCGGAGCTCGTGCGCAATCGCCCGTAGAACTCCTCCGGCGAGAGGTCGGCGTATTCGCGGAAGGTCTCGTCCCCGAAGCGCACGTACAGGTACACGGTGCGCCAGTTCGGATGGCGCTCCTGCGCGTCCGGGAGATCGGCCGTCGAGTCGAGGACGATCGCGGTGTTCTCAGCGGAGAGATTCATTGCGACCGGCAGCTTGCCGGATCGCGCCAACAATGTCCTCGAGACCGCGGTCTTTCGTGACGCAGGCGACGGCGCCCGCGTCGTACAGCGCTGCGAGCTCGCCGCTCTCCACGGAGGCCGTGAGGACGACGACGGCGGCGCGCGGACACGCTCGCCGAATCGCGCTCGTCGTCTCGACACCGTCCCAGCCCGGCAGGCGGTAGTCGATGAGAACGACGTCCGGATCGACATCCGGACAGACGCGCAAGGCCGATTCGCCGTCGGGGACGGAGGCGACTACGCGGACGTCGGGGGTGACCTCGAGCATGACCTCGAGGGCTTGCCGATAGCCCTCGTTGTCCTCGATCAAGGCGACGTCGATCGGCGCGGCCTCATGCATCGTCCCAAGTTATCGGTTCACTCGACGCCGAACAGAAGCGGGTAGTGGGGCTGGCCGCCGTCGCAGACCTCGATCTCCAGCTCTGGATGGGCTGCGCGCAGGCCCTCGACGAGCTCGTCCACGGAGCCTGCTTCCGCGCCGACAAGGATGGTGAGGACATCCGCGTTCGCGCCGAGCAGGCGCTCGACCACGTCGCGGGCGACCGGATCGAGCGTCGGCCCGCTCGTCACCGGCTCGTCTTCGACGAGACCGAGGAAATGACCCTGCTCGACCTCGAGCGGGCCGAGCGTGGCCGAGCGTGTCGCGCGCGTCACCGCCCCCGAGCGGACCTCGGCGGCCGCGGCCGCCATCTCCTTGGCGTTTTCCTCGAGCGACCGGCTCGAATCGAAGGCGACCATCGCCCCCAGGCCTGCCGGCACGCTTCGCGTCGGGACCACGCGAGTCTCCTTCGCGCCGACCTCGGCGGCCTGCTCGGCAGCGAGCAGCACGTTCTTGTTGTTCGGCAGGAGCACGACACCGGGCTCGGGAAGGGCATCGGCCGCCTTGATGAGTTCCTTTGCGGCCGGGTTCATGGTCTGCCCACCCTCGAGACAGGCGGCGCCGAGGCTTTCTAACAGGCGCCTGAGACCGTCCCCCTGGCAAACCGCGACGGCGCCTGTTATGCCGACCTCTTTCTCGAGGCGGGCGGTGCGGTCCGCCGTCTGTGCGTGCATGTTCTTGATGTCGATCTCCTCGACGACGCCCACCGCCGTGCCGAAGGCCAGCGCGTCCCCGGGCTCGTCCGTGTGGACGTGCACCTTGACGGCGCCGGGCGCGCCGACGACGAGCAGGGAATCGCCGAGCTGTGACAGCTCCGCCTCGAGTCGGGCTGGATCGACCTCGTCGCCCTCGATGAAGAACGACGTGCAATAGCGATAGCGCGAGAGTTCCTGGTGGACGGCTTCGAGCGGGAGCGCCTCCTCTTCGGTCGGCCGCTCCGGGAGGGGCTCACCGCGTACGGCTGCCGCGATGCCTCGCATCACCTCGAGGAGGCCGGCCGCGCCTGCATCCACGACTCCTGCCCGGCGCAGCACGTCGAGCTGCTCGCGCGTGTGTGCGAGCGCGACCTCCCCGTGGGCGACGAGCTCGCCGAGGGCATCCTCCATGGAGGCCCCATCCTCGACCAGCTCCTCGGCACGCTCCGCGAGTGCGCGGGCCACGGTCAGGATCGTGCCCTCCTGCGGCTCACGCAGAGCTGCATAGCCGGCGTCGCTCGCGGCGCGCAGGGCGGCGGCGAGCTCGGTCGTGCCAATTCGCTCCCGGCCGTCGACGGCCTCGACGGCGCCCCGCAGAAGCTGGGAGAGGATCACGCCCGAGTTCCCCCTCGCGCCCATGAGCGCACCGCGCACAGGGTCCTCTCCGCGCTCGAGCGCCTCGACGACGGCTCGAGCCGTCGCGACCATGTTCATGCCCGTATCCCCGTCCGGGACCGGGTAGACGTTCAGGTCGTCGAGACGAGTGCGGCTCGCCTCGAGGGCGGCGAGCGCAGCCCTGGCGAGGCTTAGAGAGCCTTCTCGACCCGGCCGGTCTTCAGGCACCGCGCGCAGACGTAGCTCCTGCGCGGCACGCCGTCCACCAGGATGCGGACGCGCTGGAGGTTCGGGTTGAACCGTCGCTTCGTCGCCACCATCGAGTGGCTCCGGTTGTTACCGAACGCGGGAGCCTTCCCGCAGACTGCGCAGACCTTGGCCATGTCGCGGACGAGTATAGCCAGGTACTAACGGGTCACCGAGGCGCGCAGACGGGCGAATACATCGGCCATCTCGAGCCCCGAGCGCGCGGCCTCGACGCCCTTGTTTCCGTGCTCGCCGCCGGCCCGCGCCTCGGCCTGGTCGAGCGTGTCGCAGGTGAGGACGCCGAAAGCAACCGGGATTCCTGTCTCCAGGCCCGCGAGCTGGAGCCCGCTTGCCGCCTCGGAGGCCACGAAGTCGAAGTGCGGCGTGTCGCCCCGGATGACGCAGCCGAGCGCGAGGACGCAGGAAAAACGGCGAGTGCGGGCGAGCGCCATCGCGCCAAGCGGGAGCTCGAATGCGCCGGGGACGCGCATGATCTCGACGTTGTCACGGGCGACACCGCGCTCCTCCAGCTCGGCGAGCGCCCCGTCGAGCAGGCGTGTCGTGATGCCGCCGTTGAAGCTCGCGACGACGATCCCGACCGCGCGCCTCGCCCCGTTCGGCATGCCCTGGTACAGGGTCACACCTTCCGGAAGCCGCAACTCGCCGGCCGCGTGGTCGGCGATCTCAGGTGCCTTCTCGCTCATCCTCGTCGAAGCGGAGATCCTGGTGGTGGAGTCGATGACCGAGCTTGGCGCGCTTCGTCTCCAGATAGTGACGGTTCTCGGCGTTCGGCGGCACCTCGATCGGCAGCTGCTCGACGACCGTGAGGCCGAAGCCCTCGATGCCGGTGATCTTCCTCGGGTTGTTCGTGAGGATGCGGATGGTCGAGAGGCCGAGGTCGCCGAGGATCTGGTTCCCGATGCCCCACTCGCGCGCGTCCGGCGGGAAGCCCAGCTCGACGTTCGCCTCGACCGTGTCGAGCCCGTTCTCCTGCAGCTCGTAGGCCTTGAGCTTGTTCAAGAGGCCGATGCCTCGGCCCTCCTGGGCCATGTAGAGCAGGACGCCGCACTCCTCGGCGGCGATCCGCTGGAGCGCAAGGTCGAGCTGTTCGCCGCAGTCGCACCGGAGCGAGTGGAAGACGTCGCCCGTGAGGCACTCGGAGTGAACGCGGACAAGCACGTTCTCCTCCCCGTCGACGTCGCCGCGGACGAGGGCGAGGTGGTGCTTGCCCGTCAGAAGCTCCCGGAAAGCGACCGCCGTAAAGTCGCCGAAGGCTGTCGGCAGCCGCACCGTGGTCGTCCGCTCGACGAGCTTCTCGTGCCGGCGCCGGTACTCGACGAGATCGGCGACCGTGATCATCTTCAAGTCGTGCTCGCGGCAGTATTCGGCGAGGTCGGGCACGCGGGCCATCGTCCCGTCCTCGTTCATGATCTCGCAGACGACGCCCGCGGGGTTGAGGCCCGCGAGGCGGGCGAGGTCGACGGAGGCTTCCGTCTGCCCCGTGCGCTGGAGAACGCCCCCGGGGCGGGCGCGGAGCGGAAAGACGTGGCCCGGCTGGACGATGTCCTCGGGCCCCTTGCTCGGGTCGATGGCAACCTGAATCGTGCGCGACCGGTCGGCGGCCGAGATGCCGGTGGTCACGCCCTCCCTGGCCTCGATCGAGATCGTGAACGCGGTCTCGAACGGGGTCTCGTTGTTATAGGTCATCGGCTTGAGGCCGAGGACGTCGCAGCGTTCCTCCGTCAGGCAAAGGCAGATGAGGCCGCGCGCGTGTGTCGCCATGAAGTTGATCGCCTCGGGCGTGGCGAACTGGGCCGCGATCGTCAGGTCGCCCTCGTTCTCCCGGTCCGGAGCATCGACGACGACGACGAACTTGCCCTCACGGATGTCCTCGATCGCCTCCTCGACGGACGCGAACGATGTGGCGTCGATGATCTCTGCGCGGCCGGTCATTGGGAAATCGTAACCCGCGCTACTACAACAGACGCTCGACGTGCTTCGCGAGGACGTCAACCTCGAGGTTTACCTCGTCCCCCGGCGAGAGCGCGCCGAGTGTCGTCGCCTCCCGCGTGTGCGGCACGAGCGCGACGGTGAAGGACTCATCTCCGAGCGCCGCGATCGTCAGGCTGACCCCCTCCACGGCCACGGAGCCCTTCTCGACGAAGTAGCGGAGGAGCTCCGCCGGAGTTTCGACCTCGAATCCCTGCTCGGTGACGGCGCGCACCCGTCCGACCCCGTCGACGTGGCCCTGGACGAAGTGGCCGCCCAGCGGATCGCCTGCGCGCAGGGCGGGCTCGACGTTTACCCGAGCGCTCTCGCGGAGCCGCCCGAGCGTCGAGCGGCGCAGTGTTTCGGGCACGACGTCGAAGGCGAGCACGCCGTCGTCGGCCGCGACGGCGGTCAGGCAGACGCCCGCCACCGACACCGAGTCACCGACTCCGGTCACGGCAGCGGTCTGAGGCGCCCGGATCCGCAGGGTTTCCCCGGCCTCCTCGACTGTGCCGAGCTCGCGCACGATGCCCGTGAACACCACTCAAGCGTAACCATGCTTGTGTTTCACGCGCACAAGCCGAGACTACGTCTCTTTCAGCCGTCCAGCCGGGAAAGAATCGTCTTCGTTCCGAGCGGACTTACTTTGTGCCGGTGAAACACAAGCCCTCTTAAGGCTCGCGGATGTAGGCGGTGAGGACGACGTCGGCGCCGAGGTGCTCCACGTCCGTGAAGCGGAGCTGGAGCGGACCGTCGAAGTCGCCGAGGAAGTGCGGGCCGGAACCGGCGAGCCTGGGCGCGACGAAGAGGAGCAGCTTGTCCACGAGACCGGCGGCGAGAAACGAGGACGCGAGTGTCGGGCCTCCTTCGAGCAGGAGCGACTGGACGCCTTCCTCCGCCAGCCGGGCGAGCTCTTCCTCGAGAGGACCGGACACGAGCTCGAGCTCGGAGTCCTCGGGGAGCGGCCCGTCGCCGAAGGCGAGCCGCCGGGGCTGTCTCCTGGCCCCGACGTCGCGCGCGGTCAAGAGGGGATCGTCGGCCCGCACGGTGCCCATGCCGACCGCGACCGCATCCACGGCTGCCCGAAGCTCGTGCACTCGACGGCGACTCCCCTCCCCCGTCACCCAGCGCGAGCCAGGCACCTTCACCCGTCCGTCGAGCGTGATCGCGGCTTTGTAGGTGACGAACGGCCGCCCGAGCGTGATCCAGGTCCGCCAGGCCTCGTTCTGGCGTCGTGCCCGTGAGGCGAGATCGCCGTCGGCGAGCTCCACGTCGACGCCCGCCTCGCGCAGCCGCTCGAAGCCCTTCCCGTCCGTGCGTGGGTTCGGGTCGCCCGCGGCCGCGACGACGCGGCCGATGCCCGCCCGGATGACCGCGTCCACACAGGGCGGCGTCCGGCCTTCGTAGGCGCAAGGCTCCAGCGACACATAGAGGGTGGCGCCGCGGGCCCGCTCCCCGGCCGCCTCCAGCGCCGCGACCTCCGCGTGGGGACCGCCCGCCTGCTCATGCCAACCCTCGCCCAGCACCTCGTCTCCGGCGACGATCACGGCGCCGACGACCGGGTTCGGCGCGGTCGTCCCCCGTCCCCGCTCCGCAAGCTCCAGGGCGCGTAGGAGAAAGTCCGTCATGCCAGGGCCTGCACCAGGCGCCTGTACGCGCGCGGGAGATCCTCGCGGTCGAAGATCGCGCTTCCGGCGACGAGCAGGTCTGCACCCGCGTCGTGCGCGGCCCGCACATTGTCCTGGTCGATCCCCCCGTCCACCTGCACGAAGACATTCTCCGGCGTGTGCCAGCGGAGCTCCTTTAGCCTTTCGAGCGATTCCGGCAGGAATTCCTGGCCCGAGTAGCCGGGATGGATGCTCATGCAGAGGATGACGTCCGCGTTCAGAGCGGCCTTGGCCACCGGCTCAACGGGCGTCTCCGGGTTGAAGGCGACGCCGACCCCGAGCCCGTGCTCTCGCGCGAGCGCGATGGCGCCGGGGATGTCGTCGCAGACCTCGTAGTGGAAGGTGGCGCTGTCCCCGCCCGCGGCCGCGATTTGCGGGATGTGCCGCTCGGGGTTGTCCACCATGAGGTGGCAGTCGAGTACCCCGCCGGCGTCGTGGACGAGCGGCGCGATCGAGCGCAGGACGACTGGGCCGATGGTGACCGGCTCCACGAAATGCCCGTCGCCCACGTCGAAATGGAAGATGCGAGCGCCGGCGCGGGCGAGCGCGGTCACCTGGTCGCCAAGATGAGCGAAGTCGGCCGCATAGAGCGACGGCTCGACCTCGACCGTGCGCACCCACTCCCGCCAGCCCATGGAGCCGAACTCTACGCTCGCAGCCGCGCGACGAAGAACCCGGACGTGCCGTGGACGTGCGGCAAGGTCAGCAGGAACTCGGGCCGGCGCGGATGCCGGAACTCCGGAAACTCGGCGCCTAGGTCGTCGGGCTCGAGCCCGATCTGGTCGACGACCTCCTCGTTCTCGGGCGCATGGATCGTGCACGCGGCGTAGGTGATGGAGCCACCGGGGCGCACCCGCTCCTTCGCGACTTTCAGAAGCCCGAGCTGTAGCTCGGGCAGCGGCTCGGCGCGCCAGCGGAGATCGGGCCGCGAGTTCAGCACTCCGAGCCCCGAGCACGGGGCGTCGACGAGCACCCGGTCGAAGCCGGTGACATCCGGCGGAAGCGCGAGCGCGTCCGCGCAAAGAACGGCAACGTTGGTGGCGCCGAGACGCGCGGCGTTCTCCTCCAGCTCCCGCGCGCGGCCGGGATGCTTCTCGACGGCGACAACAGAGGCCCCCGCCGCGGCGAGCTGGGTCGCCTTGCCGCCGGGAGCGGCACAGAGGTCGAGGATGCGCTCGCCCTTCTGAGCGCCGACGGCCGCGCCCGCCAGTTGCGAGCCTCTGCTCTGAGGCCACGCGCGCCCTTCCTGGATCCACTCTTCGGGAATCTCGTCGACGACGAGCGGCCCTTCCGGCGTACGGACTGCCGTCTCGGGAGGCTCGTTCTCCGCCCGCATGAGCGCGAGAGCCTCCTCCCCGCCGAGCTCGCGCCACCAGGCCTCTGCGACCCAATCCGGATAGGAGTGCTTGAGCGCGGCAGCGGCGGGCGAGTCCTCCGGCAGCTCATCGAGCAGTTCCCGGATCCCGCCGGAAAGCCGGCGAAGGACCGCATTCGTGAAGGCGACCGCGCGTTCGAGCCCGGCCGCGCGAACGAGCTCGACCGACTCGTTTACGGCCGCATGGGCCGGGACGCCGTCGAGATAGGCGAGTTGGTAGGCGCCCAGCCGAAGCGCCGCTTTGACCGGCGGGTCGAGCTTTCGTAGCGGCCGCCGTCCGCGCGTCTCGATCGCATAGTCGAGCGGGCGCACACGCTGCACCGTCCCGTAGGCGAGCTGCATCGCAAACGCGCGCTCGCGGGGATCAAGCCCCTCCGAGAGGGCCCGGAAGGCACGGTCCGCGTACGCGCCCTCCTCGAAGACGCGCCGCACCACTTCGTACGCGACCTGCCGGGCTGTCGGTGGTGACCCCGTTCGGGGGTGGGTGGTGGGGATCATCTGCGGCCGCGGACGTACTCCGCCGCCGTCATGCGCTTGCGGCCTTCAGGTTGGACTTCGAGCAATTCGACCCCGCCCGCGACGAGCAGGGAGTCCTCGCGTGCCGGCCGGGCCTTCCAGACGAGCAGGCGCCTGCCCCCGACGAGCCCGCGGGCGCCAATATGCGGCGAGAGTGCCCGGATGTGGTTGATGATCTCCTCCGGAGTACGCGACCAGTCGATCTCCCGCTCGGCCGCGCCGATCTTCTCGGCATAGGTCGCGCCTTCAGGCTGGGGGACGAAGGTCGGCTCGGTGAAGACCTCGTCGAGGAGGTCGATCGCCAGGTTCGCTGCGCGCTCGAAGACGACGCCTGCATCGTCCTCCGGGCCGATCGGGAAGCGGCGCTGCGCGGCTATGGGCCCGGCATCGAGCTCGGCCGTCGCCTTGTGAATCGTGACCCCGGTCTCCCGGTCGCCGGCCATGATTGCGCGCTCCACGGGAGCGGCTCCCCGCCAGCGGGGGAGAAGTGAGGGGTGGACGTTGAGCCAAAGGCGCTCCGAGAGGAGCTTCTCAGGGATGAGGACGCCGTAGCCCGCGACGACGACCACGCGCGAATCGCCCGGAAAGGCGGTGAGGCGGTCCGGCTGCTCCACGGGGATGGCGAGCGCCTTCGCGATCTCTTTCGCCGGAGGCGGCGCGAGCTTGCGCCCTCGACCTTGCCGCCGGTCCGGTCGCGTGACGAGGAGCTCGACTTCGTGCCGGGCGGCCAATCCCTCGAGGATGGCGGCGCCGAACGGCGCGGTCGCCGCGACGGTTAATTTCACCCTAGGACCGGCTGCGGCCGCAACTGGGCGAGCGCGGCGCGCCGCTGCTCGGGGCTCGCCCGGTCGATCGTCAGCACCCCGTCGAGGTGGTCTATCTCATGCTGGAGGACCCGCGCCTCGAGCCCTTCCGCCTCGATTCGAAGCGGCTCACCCGTCGCCGAGACTCCTTCGACGGTGATGGCGGTCGGGCGCTCGACCTCGACGATGACCGTTGCCGCACCGAGTGAAAGGCAGCCCTCCTCCGTCGTCTCGACTTCTTCCGAACGCTCCACGAGAACCGGATTTACGAGCGCCACGATCGGCTCGTCCTCGTCGGGCTGATAGACGAGCACCCGCCGGGAGATGCCGACCTGGGGAGCTGCGAGCCCCACCCCGCGCGCCTCCTCCATGAGACGGCTCATGCGCTCTACGAGGGTGGCGAGCGCTTCGTCGAAGTCCCCCACCTCACGCGCCTGCATCCGCAGGACCGGATCCGGATACTGCCTGATCTGGATCAGAGCGGCCCGACGCCGAGCTTCACGCTCGGCGTCGAGCTCTTCCTTTCGGATCTGTCCCTCTACTTCACCCACGGTCGGCGAAGTTTAAGGACCTGTTACCGCGCTTTATATGCGGCCGACTGCAGTCGTCCGTCTCGCGGCGACCGTTCGCGACCAGACGGCGACCAGGACGATTGCCACGATCACGGCAAGGATGAAGCCGAGAACGCCGCCGCCGACCAACCAGCCGACGAGCAGCGCCGAGGCGATGCCGATGACGATCGTCATCAGGATGCCCATCGGGTCCGTGCCCGGATGGAACAGCCGTCCGAGTGCGCCGACGACGAGACCGATGATGATGAGGCCGATGATTTCACCTATTCCCATGGCCTCGTTTTCCCCTCCCGAAATCAGCGCCAAACCGAGGCAACTGGCTAGGCGAGGCCCTGGGGATCGACGTCTACCGATGCCGTGAGGCCGTCGCGGCGGAGCGCCTGGGCCGCTGCAGAAAGGAGGCGCCCCGCTTCCGCGGCAACCGCGCGCGGGTTTCCCGTCTTGACGAGGAGCTGGCCGCGGTGACGGCCGCGCAGGCGGAGCAAGGGGGCAGGCCCGAGCAGCTCCGAGTCCTGAGCCGCCGCCGTCAGCCGCGGCGCGAGCTCGGCGAGCAGCGCCGCCGGCTCGTCCGCCGAGACCCCCGCCACGACGACCCGGACGAGGTGCCGGAACGGCGGGTAGCCGAGTGTACGGCGGCGCTCGAGCTCGCCCGCGAGAAACTCCTCGACGGCGTTCCGGGCGGCCAGGGCCACAGGCCGCGAGTCGGGCTGGTACGTCTGGACGATCACCCGTCCCGGCGCGTCCCTGCCGCTGCGCCCGCCGAGCTGCATGACGAGCTGGAACGTGCGCTCTTCGGCGCGGAAATCGGGTAGCGCTATGCCCGTGTCCGCGTCGACCACCGCGGCGAGCGCGACGCCGCCGAAGTGGTGCCCCTTGGCCACCATCTGCGTCCCGAGCAGGACGGCGCGGTCGGCCGCCGCGAACGCGGTGAGCCGGGCGGCGAGCTCCTCAGGGTGCGAAACGGTGTCCGCGTCGAGGCGAAAACGTGCGAGCTCCGGGAGCTTGGCGGCGAGCTCCCGCTCGAGCCGTTCCGTTCCCGCACCCAGACGGGCGAGCTCGGCCGAGCCGCAAGCGGGACACAGCGTCGGAGCAAGCTCCGCGAAGCCGCAGTGGTGGCAGCGGAGGAAGCCGTCGGCATGGAGCGTCAGCGCGACGTCGCAGCGCTCGCAGCGCGGGGTCGCGCCGCACGCGCGGCAATGGAGCGCCGGGGCGATGCCGCGGCGATTGAGGAGCAGGATCGCCTTGCCGCCGCCGTCCACGAGCTCCCCGAGTGCGGCCAAAAGCGGCGCCGAGAGCGGGTAGCCGGCCTCGCGGCGCAGGTCGACGACCGAAACAGGCGGCAGCCGCCCGCCGATGCGGCCGCCGAGCTCGAGCCGCTCGAGCCGCTCCCAGCTCTCCGGCCGGGGTGTGGCGCTGCCGAAGAGCGCGACCGCGCCCTCGAGTGCCGCCCTCTTCGCGGCCACGGTGCGGGCGTCATAGCGCGGATCGGATTCCTGCTTGAACGAGGGGTCCTGCTCCTCATCGATGCAAATGACTCCCAGGTCTCGAACCGGCGCGAACACAGCCGAGCGGGCCCCGACCACGACCCGAGCCTCGGCGGCCGCTATGCGCTCGCGCTCGTCGCGCCGCTCGGCGTCCGAGAGGCCCGAGTGGAGCACGGCTACGAGATCGCCGAAACGGGCTCGGAAGCGGCCGGCCGCCTGCGGCGTCAACGCGATCTCGGGCACGAGCACGATTGCGCCCAGGCCACGGGCCAGGGCCTCCCCGCAGGCGCGCAGGTAGACCTCGGTCTTGCCGCTCCCGGTCGCGCCGTAGAGGAGGAACGAGCCGCCGCCCGCGTCGAGGGCTTCCACGACCCGCGCGAGCGCCCGCTCCTGCGGGGAAGTCAGAGCCCGAGGCTCAGCCTCGCCGGGGAGCTCGTGCTCCACGCGCCGCCGCTCCGCTCCCTTACGCCGCTTGGGCTCGGCCGGCGCGACGAGGGCAAGCGCTCGAGCAGGAGTGGAGCCGTAGTAGTCGGCGAGCCAGAGCGCAAGGTCGACAAGAGCCGGTGGAAGCTCGCCGAGGACCCCTTCGACCGCCGCCGGCTCCACGCCTCGGGGGGCCTCCTCCTCGAGTCCGACGACGACGCCCCGCCGCTTGGCCCCGCCGAAGCGAACCGAGACGACGGCACCCTTCTCCAGCCCGTCCGCGAGGTACGTGAAGGGCCGCGAGAGCGCGCGGGCGGTAACGAGCGGCACGACTGAGGCAAATCGAGGCAGGGGTAAGATCATGGCCGAGATGGCGGCTGGGCACTCGGTCGACGACTACCTCGAGACGATCTACTTCCTCGCCTTCCCCATCGGCGAGTACATGCCCGAGACGAAGGGCTCGCCGACCCTCGCCGTTCGCGTCGCGGACATGCTCGGCGTTTCCCGTGCCTCGGCCGGCGAGATGCTCAAGCGGCTCGAGGGCGACGGCCTCGTGGAGCGGGGCGAGCACAAGGAGGCCATCCTCACGGCCGAGGGACGGCACCAGGCCGAGCGCGTCGTTCGGCGCCACCGCATCATCGAACGGCTCCTGACCGACTTCATGGGCTACACGGCCGCCGAGGCGCACGAGCAGGCCGACGTTCTGGGAAACACGTTCACCGACGACATGGTCGAGCGCATCGCGGAGCAGCTGGGCCGGCCGGACCGGTGCCCGCATGGCTGGCCCGTCGACACGGACTTCGAGCAGGCTGAGAACCGCGAGCTCAAGCCCCTCTCGGACCTCGCCCCCGGGACAAAAGCAGAGATCGTCCGGCTTGCAGAGCACGACGGCGATCTCCTGCACTGGTACTACGACTCGGGGCTCGTGCCGGGAACGACGCTGCAGCTCGGCGAAAGAGGGCCGGACGAGTTGACTGTGCGCGT
>Ga0214472_10006004_pt1 | contig 12737 bp, 9 predicted proteins | sample RVTome_6_FD_207662 | JGI IMG/M metagenome (GOLD analysis project Ga0214472, IMG submission 207662) | Soil microbial communities from uranium-contaminated site in the Upper Colorado River Basin, Wyoming, United States - RVT140D175 | ecosystem: Environmental > Terrestrial > Soil > Contaminated >... | reverse complement strand
TGTTTGGAAAGACAGCGCGGGATCCGCTCGGACCACGCCAGATTCATCTACGCGTCAATGCGCAGCCAGGCAGGTGAAACTGGGTAGTCCAAGGCGAGACATTTGTACTGCTCATACCAACGGGCATTCACATCCGCGCCTGTCTGGGGACTCGAAAAAGCGTCACTGGCATCTACGCGACTGCGACGATCCGCGCAAGTCGGACGATGCCAAAAACCACGAAAAACGCGAACTCCTGCTTGCGACCCTACGCGCGCGTGAGGGATGCTTGATTCCAACCCTCAGGACTGGGAGTGCAGTGATGCCAATCGTGCATCTTGCGCTTTCTCCACGCCCAACCAACCCGGGCCGCAAGCGACGCTGATTGCTCCGACGATCCCACGCCTATCGACGGGCGTAAGATCACGGAGGCGGGAACAGTTTAAGAAATGCCCGACCGGCGATCTTCCGTCGCCAGTCGTCACACCCAACTGAATACATTCATGAGCACGTTCCATCGATCCCGCGCATTCCGGGCACTGGCAGCCTTCGCCGTCTGCGCTTCCGCCGCGGCACTTCTCGCGCTTGCCGAATCATCCGCACCCTCCTCCATCGGTCCCGAGGAGCAGACCGGACCAGCCGCTCTTTCCGGCAAACCTGACAAGCGCAGCCAGCGCGTTGCGACCAGGCAAGTTCGTCAGGCGATGCGGCAGTCCGCGCTGGATGTTGATCCACGGTCTCGATCACAAAAGGGACAAAGGTATTGGAGGCAGCATCAGCGGCCGATCAACCGCTGGACATCGCAAGGCACGTTGCAGAGCTCGTCAACGAACCCGACATCGACGTCCCGACGAAAAGGCAAGTCGTTCCGCCCGATATCGCCAACCCTTTGAAGGCGCAGGCGCTGATCGAACACGCCAGCCTGAGCCCGCGTCGAGACCACTCACGTCCGGACGCCCGCGAGGTGCCAGCCGGTCTCCGCCAGGCTGGCACTTGCTCGCGTGATGCCGCCTTAACGGCTCCCGGACGGCCCTCCCTGCGGACACCATCTTGCTGCGACATCGCGTCGCGGTAGCATGCGTCTTTGGCGCTCTTCGGGACAGGTCGGCGCGGAAAAAACGTTGCGCCCGCGCAGAGGGGAGGACCGAACGCCATCACACGCAAGTAACTGCGATTTAGCATTTTGAATAGCTTCAGGCCGTAGTTCGATCTCACCCTGTGCGCGCGGATCCACCAACTGGCAGGAGGACTGTTCCGGGCGTTGTCCCCCACCTCGCAACTGAATCGCGCATCAGCCATTGAAGGCTGGAATCACGCAAGCCGGTAGGTATAATTCGTCCACCTCCGTAAGCATGCCCGCAAACTGAAACATGAGGATCCCCCTATGACCGTTTCTCAGATCATTCACTTTCTGGCCACCTCCCTGGCAGCAGGCCTCATCGGCGGAGCCGCCATGGAGTTTGTGATGTGGTCCATCACACGGTCGGGATGGGCCAAGGCGGACATGCTCGTGGCACTTGGCAGCCTTGTCACGGGGACGCGCGACAATGCGTGGCGGGTGGGCGCAATCATCCATGCGAGCTCAGCCTGCGTCTTCGGAATGATCTACACCCTGATCCTCCTCTCGATCGAGATGACCGGGATGCCGGAAGCGATGATGATTGGTTTGGGGATGGGGTTCGTCCATGGCATGCTGGTGAGCCTGATACTGGTGTGGGTTGTCGCCGACAACCACCCACTCGAAGAGTTCGCCTCGGCGAGTTTCGCCGTCGGAGTCGCCCACCTCGCGGGCCACGTCGCGTTCGGTGGTCTGGTCGGCTTCATCGTGGGCGTTCTTCCCCTGTGAAGCGACAGCAGCGAAGCTGTTCGTTTAGGGTCGCCAACACCCGCTGCTGATTGCGTGCGATGGCGGACGCCAGCATCAAAGCCACCAGCCAGGGGCCATCGCGTGAGCAGTTGCGTCCCGGAGGCGACACATCCGCGGCATTCGCTTTGGAATGGGCTGTCAAGAAAACGAAAAGGCGGACTCGAATCGCGAGCCCGCCCTGGCCATCTGTAACCTACTCTGCCCCCGTTTTCACTTCATCACGATGAGCGACATGTCGTCGAAGCGGGCGATCCCGGAGTGCGCACCGTTGACGCGCACCCTGACCGTATGCACGCCGGTGGTGGGTACCACCATCGTGGCAATGGCCGCGGCGCTCACCCAACCGTCCCCTGAGGCGTAAAGGAAATCGCTGTCGGTCTCATTCCCGGACACAAAGGCGTTGTCGCCATTCGTGGGCGGCACGACGACGTCGCCAGCCGCCCCTGCCGGGTTCACGATGATGTCGACATCGACCCAATGGAACGAAGTGTTGGCGCACGCCGCCTCGGCATTGAACATGATGACGATCCGCGTGTTCGGCTCGGTCGTGGTGAAGTTGAAGGTGGTGCCACCGGCCGCCGCCCCATTGAAGTCCACCAGATAGGTGGCGCCTCCGTAGATCACCGCGCTGGTTCGAGTTTGGGCCACCAGGATCTCCGACCAGCCGGTGCTGGTGGCGAGCGTGAGACTGGAAATGGCGGCAAGAGTGCTCAATAACTTCGAGTTCATGTTGGGTAATCCTCTTCTTTCATTGGTTGGGGTGGATCGCGACTTCCCGAAGGAGTGCGGACACCGGTACAAACGAAACGACCGCCCGATGTCTTACGGTGCAGCCGGCTCCGACCGATCGGGACGCGAACGGGACGCGAACGGGGCAAATGGTGCCGTGATTTGGATCTTTTCGCATCTGGTGAAATTAGAGACAAGAGAGTGTGTCCATGCTTGAGCGATCCCTCTGCCGCGTTCGAAATTACCCCGGGGAACCGCCTCGGCTGGACTGCAATCCCCGACCATCGACCTTTCCTCCAGCGTTCCCGGGAGCGTCGCGCTTGCCGCTATCCGACCTGCGGCGATGGACGGCGGAAAGGACGCCACCCGGCAGGCACCGTTTGCACCGGATCAATACTATCGGGCGCTTTTCGATCATTGCCTCGCCGGCTGGGTCGGTGGCATGGAGATCGGGATGGATTATGGCGGCAAACGCGCACAGTTCCGTCCATCGAAGCGCACCCAACACCCAAATACGATGAATGAGCACAATCAGACCGAAGCGACCCTCGCCGTCTATCTCGACCTCGAAAACATTGCCCGCGGCGCCCAGGATGCGCATTTTCCGCGCTTCGACATTCAGAATGTGCTGGCGCGACTCCTCCTGAAGGGACACATCGTCCTCAAGAAAGCCTATTGCGATTTCGAACGATTCAAGGAGTTCAAGCGAGACCTCCACGAAGCGGCGTTCGAGCTGATCGAGATTCCCCACCTTCGGCAGTCGGGCAAAAACTCAGCCGACATCCGCATGGTCGTCGACGCCCTCGACCTTTGTTACACCAAGGGGCATGTCGACACGTTTGCGATCATCAGCGGCGACTCGGATTTCTCACCGCTCGTCAGCAAACTCCGGGAAAATGCGAAGACGGTGATCGGAGTTGGCGTGAAGAACTCGACCTCGGACCTCTTCATCAACAACTGCGACGAGTTTCTCTATTACGACGATCTGGTGCGTGGAAAGCCCACGCGGGGACGAAAGCGCTCGGCCACTGCGGTCGCGGCGAGTCCGGAACCAGCCGCGGAAGCAGGCGAGACGGCCAAAACCAAGACGCTTCCCGTGGCCGAGGCGATGGACGTCGTGATGGCCACACTCGAAGCCGTCGCCGAGGAGCGCGAGGGAGACGACATCTGGGGCTCGCTTATCAAGCAGACGATCAAGCGTCGCAATCCGGGTTTCAGCGAGCGCGCCTACGGATTCCGCTCATTCAACGATCTGCTCCTGGAAGCGCAAAAGCGCGGCCTGTTGAAACTCGAAGCCGATGACAAGTCCGGCGGTTATGTCGTGGCGATGGCCGAATGAGCGATCCCTGGTTGCACGCCATCGCATCCGTGACGCCGAGCCAGCGTCGTCAGCAGCTCAGGCACCGGACTCGACGATCGGAAATCCCAACGTCACCTCGGGGGACACGACCGGGCGCTTGATCTTCATGCGCTGGATCAAGTCCTGGTGGTAGCGCTGACCGTATGAACGCCAGGAGAGCGCATCCCGTCCCTTGTTGATAAAGCACCGTGGGCCGCCTTGAGTGAACGCGAAGGCCAGCCCCTGCCGGATGGCATCGCTGAGCGTTTCCAGGTTTCCGGCTTTCGCGACGATGATGGCCTCGGGGTCATCCACGAACTCGCGCAAATCCTCCCCACCGCTTCGATCCGTGCAAACCACCGGAACTCCCGCGGCAAGCGCCTGGGCAAGCACCATGTCCAAACCCTCCCCGCGCGAAGGCCGGACAAGAATATCGACGCTCCGAAAGATCTGGCAGAGCTCCCAATCCTCCACCATCTCCCGCCGCTCGAATTGGGCGAGCACCGGGGGGGCGGCGTCGCCCCTCGGGCCCACGTGAATCAGCTTCACCTGCCGGCCCCGGAGTGCGTGGCCGAGAAGATCGCATCCATTCCGGTTCGACCACGTGCCGACATAAAGGACGGTCGGAATCTCCCGCGGCAGGCGCGCGGTTGGTCCAAACTTGTCAAGATCGACTCCGTACGGGGTCCTGAAAATCCGGCTCGCGTCGACACCTCGCTCGAGAAAACTCTGCTCGGCATGTTGAGAGGCCACCACGACAACATCGGCGTGCGTGTAGCCCCAGATCTCGCGCTTGAGGTCGGCATGCGTGATCGCCGGTCGCGCGCTTCCCGGCACCTGCTCGAGGATGTCCTTTTGCGACAGGATGTGTCGCCCTCCGCGCTCCAGATACAAACGGGAGCCGTAATGCGACTTCGCCTTCTGGAAACACCGCACACAAGTGCCGGAAAGCCCGATAACAAAGTCGCATCGTCCGAGCCTTCGAGCGGATGCGCGGTCAACCGCCCGATGCAAGCGCGGCTCCAGACTCTCGCGGATGCGATCCGAGCCAAAGCGCTGTGCAGCCAGCCAGGGAAGACAGGAAAGCTGCACACTGCGGAAACATTTCAATGGCAGTCCGGCACGAACAACCTTCTTCACGGGCATGCACGAAAAAAACCGGACGGCATGCCCGATTGCTGCAAGTTCGCGAGCGAGGTCGAGCAGGTGATACCGCCGGGACGTGACGATGGAGATGCGCAATGGGAGGGCTTCGGAGATCCGATCGAAGACTGATTCGGGGAACAACTCACGTTGTCCCAGGGTATTCAACGCATCGATCCAGACCTTTCAAGTGGGGATTTCCGCCCGGGTCGATGGAAGCGCGCGCTCATGAGCACCGGGCACCTTCCGACAGCCTCGCGCAATGAAAGCGAACTAGCCGACCATCTGCGGCAATCCTTCCTTGAGCGTATGCCTGGGGTTCCATCCGAGGTCGCGCCGGATCGCAGCGGCGGAATACCATGCGCTTCCCGTGAGCTTGCCGAGGACGTCCGAGTCGATGACAAACCGCTTCCCGCGAAGACTTCCGATGGTATCGCCACCCCATCCCAACACCCGCAACGCCCAAAGCGGAATCGTCCATCCCGGCACCGGTTTTCCCATTGCCTCGCACATCCATTCGAAAAGCTCCCGGGTCGAGAACGGATGCCCATCTTCCACGATATAGGTCTTTCCGCACGCGGCCGGGGATGTCGCCGCCAGAATCGCCGCGCGACACACGTCATCGACGTGCACCATGGAGCGCTTGTTGCAGACCTCCGGCAGCGGGGGAAAACGATCGCGACGGACGGCGTCGATCATTTTCTCGAGGTTTCCCTTCGGTTCGGGACCATAAACCAGACACGGGCGGATCACCACCGGATGCGGGACGTGCCCGCCCTGGAGGACGAGCCGCTCGGCATCGCGCTTGGAGCGCCCATACGCGGTGTCGGGCTCACAGTCCCAAGTTTCATCCATGGGCTGCCTGTCCTTCGGTGCGTCTCCCACCGCCTTGACCGAGCTGAAATACACGAACGCCCTGGCCCTTGCCTGGAGAGCGGCTTCGAGCAGCAGCCTCGTTCCTCCCGTGTTTATCTCTGCGTACTCCGACTCATCCTGGGCCACATCCGCCAAGGCATGCGCCTTCGCGGCGAGGTGAAACACGGCGTCGGTTTCAAGCGGCATGCTCGGCCCGCCAGTACCAAGCAGATCGCATGCGACCATGCGCACGCCGCATGCGGACGATGTTTTCCAATCAGAACCGGGGCGTACTCCGCAGACCACGGACCAGCCGTCATCCTGCAGGTGTTGAACAAGTCGCTTCCCGATGAATCCGGTGACTCCGGTGAGGAAGGCAAGGCGGCTCACGCGTGGAAAAGCCGGCGGCCGGCTTCAGACGCATCCGTGCGGTCAACTCGCGGAGCTCTGAAGGTCGGACGACGCGATTGAAGAAGTGCAAGAACAACGAGCAACCTCTGCGAAACCGCGAGGCGCCGCAGAAACTGCTTCCCGAAAAGGCTCCACCATGAGCTGGAAAACGTGACCACGATTCCGTCCGGCATACAAGCCGCCTTGCAGTTCGCGAGCCGAACCCTTCAAGACATGCGTGAATCAGGTGAAGCCTGATGGCGCTATCCGACGGGAACCCATGGAAAGGAGGCACGATGCAAGTGCTGATCGGCTCTGCGAACCCGGACGCTTGCCGCTCACTGGCGTCCATTTCTCGCCTGGCGAATTACCGCCTTCCCTCGCTGCCCAACCTGTCCTCCGCTCGCTTGACGAGGTGGTAAACGGCGATGACCGAATACGCGCAACCGCCCAGCACGATGAACCGCTCCATATGTCCACTGCGCAAGTACAAGACCCCGCACATCGCGCATACCACCGCCCACCAGATGTAGAGCCGGCTCACCGTCGCGTGGGGCCAATTGGCGATGGTCAGGCGCTGGTAGAGATGACTCCGATGTGCCGACAGGAGGTTTTCCCCGTGCTTCACCCTCCGGAGGAAGGTGAAGACCCCGTCACCGATGAAGGGCCAGACAACAAGGGCGCCAAATACTGGCACGGCTCCGATGACGGGAAGGGGCCACTCCACTTCGACCGCACGACCGTGCAACGCCAGCAATGGCAGGACGGCAAATGCGAATCCGAGAAAGGCGCTTCCCACATCGCCCATGAAGACCTTCGCCGGTGACCAATTGTGCAGAAGAAATCCGAGACACGCTGCCGCAATGATTCCACCCGCCCACCCCACCAGCGGCTCTTGCGCCATGACACCGAACCACGCCCAGGCCAGACCGGCGACAAGCCCCTGTCCTCCGGCGATGCCATCGATGCCATCCATGAAGTTGTAAACATTCGTCAGCCCGATGATCCACACCACCGTCAGCACCGTCATCACCCACAGCGGCAGGACCAACGGCTCGAGAAACGGAAGGGTGACCGTCGGAAAAGCACCCAGCTTCCACACCGTTACACCTGAAGCCAGGGTCTGAAGGACAAGTCGCAATGACGACGGCAGCGAACGCACATCGTCGATGAAGCTCACGGAAGCGATAAAGATCCCAAGACCTCCCGCCCAAAGAGCCCCCTGGAGGTCCTCCGCATGACCGGTCGCCAACGCGACACCGACACCGAGCACCACCGTCGCCACGATGGCAACTCCGCCCCCTCGCGGTGTCACCCGCGCGTGCGAGCTGCGCGCATTGGGGATATCGACGATCCTCGCACGAACGGACACCCGGATCCAGAGAGCAACCAGCACCCACGCACACACAAAGGCACCGAAGGCTCCGAGGCTGTATTCGAGGTAAGGCACCGTGCAAGCGAGTCGCGCCCGTCGTCGCCTCGCAAGCGGGAAGCAAAAGCGCCGGCGTATTGCCGGCGTTTGGGCGCAAGGGTCAGATCTGTTCAGGGTTCGGCTCGGCAAAACGAGTGTCTTCAATCACCCGGATTCGGGGTGAACGACAGCCTTCGACGCGCAGCATGTCGGAAAACCGCGCCCTTGGACTGCCGATCTGCGGGACGGCAACCTGCCATGCGGGTCCTCCATGCGAACCCTGGCATCAAGCCCGCGGTCAACCGTGCAAACGCTTGGAGGCAAATGTCCACCCTTCCCAGGAACACCAGCCGCCAAACACTCCCGCCCAACTCCACCAAATGTCGGCCCACTCGAACAAGCGCGTGGAGACGCCCAGTTGCATGAACTCCAATCCGGCCGAGAAAACCAGGAGCGCGAGCGCGATCTGCCAGCATCGAGGCTCGACGCCCCGCTCGCGAAGCAACCAGCTTGCGAGCTTCCCAGGTTCCGTTTCCCCAGCCTCGCGGGTCCCCCGCACTCGCTCACGGCCGGCGGCGGCCAGGATGAGCACCAACGTAAGCAGCACGTAGGCAGGGAAATTTCGGAACTGCCCGTGGTTGTCCGCCCATTGGGCAATCGAGTGCGGGAAGAAACCTGCCGTCACGAATCTGGAGTCGGGCCGGAGCGTGAAATACACGGCCATCGTCATGCCGATGATGGCCAGAAACAGGAGGACGAGAGCAAGCCAACCAGCTCGCACGCGGCCGCTGGGCAGCGATGGACTTTCCTTGTCAATTTCTCCAAGTTTCACTCGCACCAATCGTCGTGATTCACCTGACATATAAAAAGGAATCTGGAACCCGCCGGTAATCGAGCGCCCTGAACTCCATTTGAATGCGGTCCAGAGCGGGCTTCGGGCCAATAATCGACTTTATTCTTGAGAAAATTCGCCAAACCCATTGTGTCACGAGTCCTTGAGGTTCGAAAGACTATGCCGCATACTTTCATCTGATGCACACGATAAGCAGAGACAGAGTCAGGCAGCTCTCGCGCTCGCGCATCTACAAGGAGTATGAGGAGGCCTTTCGGGGTGCGACCGGTTTGCCCCTCGCGTTGACGTCCGTGGAGAAGATCGGGCTGGCTTTGCAGGGCGACGTGAACGAGGGCGTATTCTGCCAGGTCATGGCCAAGAGCAGCCGCAGTTGCGCAGCCTGTCTCGAAGTGCAGGAACGCCTCGAGGAGCAGGGCCAGGATAGTCCGGTTTCGATCCGGTGCTTCGCGGGTCTGTACGACACTGTCGTGCCCGTCCGTATCGGCCAGCAGGTGCTCGGATTCCTTCGCACGGGCCAGGTCCGCACGGACGCGCCAACCGAGACCGAATTCCGACGGGTCACCCACCAGCTCATCGAGTGGGGATTGAACGTAAACCTGAGCGAGCTGCGGGAGGCTTTTTTCGCGAGCAAGGTGCTCACATCCGACCAATATTCGGCCATGCTCCGTCTGTTGCGCGTCTTTGCCGAACACTTGGGAAGCGTGAGCAATCAGGTACTCGTGAGCGAGACCCACGCGGAAAATCCAATGATCACGCGGGCGAAGGATTTCATCGCGAAGAACCAGGCCGAGGAGATTTCCCTGAAGGACGTCGCGCGCGCGATCAATACCAGCACGTTTTATTTCTGCAAGATGTTCAAGAAGGCAACCGGGCTGACTTTCACCGAATACCTGGGAAGAACCCGCGTGGAAAGAGCCAAGAATCTCTTGCTCAATCCCAATCTTCGCGTCAGCGAGATCGCCTTCGAAGTCGGGTTTCAGTCGCTTTCGCAATTCAACCGCGTCTTCAAGACGGTAGCGGGATCAGCGCCAACCGAATACCGCGAAAAACTGCCGCGTCGCAGTTCATGAGCAAGAAATCGCGCGTTCGATGCTCTTGCTCGCCCCGCACTGGATAAGCGGCAGATCCTCGCCCATCCAGCGGCCCAACGCGGAGGCGGCTGTTTCGTCTGCCATTGGCGCCGGTCGCACAGTGCTCGAGGCGGCTTGCACTCTTGCATCGCTTCTCGAGTCACTGCCCGGCGCCGACCAGAGCGTTCGCAGGGGAGCAGCGTCCGCATGCGAACGTCATTGCATCACTCCAGTTCGTAGACCTCGACCAGGGCGATGCCCGATGGACCCGACCCGGCACTCGCCTGCGCGGTGTAGACACCAGGTGCCAGCCAGAGAACGAGGGCGGCGCTCTTTGAGTCCGTCGTGAGGCTGAATGCGCCCACCGCATCACCAGCCGTGGAAATCACGCCGGCATCCGCGGCCCAGTCGTTGTTCGAGGCAATCACGGTCTCCTGCTCGTCCTCGCTATGATATACGGTAAGGTTGGGATCGCCGAGCACGCCGATAACCCCAAATTCGGTCAGTTCCGGCCCGACGGCCCGCATCAAAACCTTCTTCGGAACCGTGCCGCTGACGACGAAACCCGCCACGACCGTGTCGCCGCCGCCGCCCGCCACACCTCGCATCGATATGTTGGCGAGGCGCGTCGATGCGGGCGGACCGTCGGGATCATCGGCATCGTAGATCTCCACGATTGCGGCCCCCGTGCCGCCGCTTTTGCCGGCAACATGTGCAGTGTATCCACCCGCTGGAAGCGCGAGCAGCACGGCTCCATCACCGCTTCCGGAGGGCAGCTCAAACGCACCGAGCCGCACGGCTGCCTCGGCTATTTCGACCGCCTGCGGCGAGTCCGTCCAATTGTCATTACCCCCAACGGCAGGAGCTCCCGCCGGGTCGCCCTCCCGAAAGACGCTGATCACCGGATCGCTCAGCGCGCCGGCGACGCCGAGTCCCGCGAGAGTCGGACCAACCGCACGAACCAGCACGCTTTTGGTGCCTTCGCCGGCGATGACGAATCCTGCGACCATCAGCTCGCTACCCTGCCCCACTCGCGCACGGATCGACGTGTTTGAGAGTTTCCGGGGTGTCGAGACAGTTTCGGGCACGCCACTCACCACCATGGTCTGGCCGAAGCTGTGCAGAGTTCCGGAAACCCGCTTCTGGACCTCGTCGATCAAGAGTTCGAGCACCTGTCCGTCGCCCAGATCGAGCACGAGCGAGCCGTCGGCAGCGATGTCAACGACCCCTCCGTGAACCGTGGAGCCCAATCGGACGAGCACGAAGGCCCGGCCGGCCGGCCCCGCAAGGACGACGACCTCACCGTCTGAACGGTTGAGCACGACGCCTTCGTAGGTGCCCGCGAACCGGGCGGTTGGGCCGGCAGGATTGTCCTCCGTTCCACTGAACACCATACCGGTCGCTTCCAGAACTCCGAGCACCCCGCCGTCGGCGAGCTGGCCGGTGATCGTGCCGACTCCCTTCGCCTCGAAGCTGAAGCCGCCATCCTGTTCGATAACGATGCCAGCCGCATCGATGAACGACTGTCCGTCAGGCAGCGAGGCCAGCATCCTGGCAAGGCCCTTGGCCGAAACATGCATCGCGAAAGCTGAGACCCCACCGGGTCCAAAGTTGCCCGAAAAGAAGCGTTCCCGCTTCTCCATCGCAACCGATGCTGAGTTGCTGTTCACCGCGGCGTTGCCCGACGCAACACGCACCCAGAAGGAGGACTCCACCGAGAGTGTCGCGGTGGTGTACGAGGCCGAAGTAGAACCCGCAATTGGCCTGCTCAAGTCGCCACTCTGTCCGGCATACCACTGATACGTGAGCGAACTGCCGGTTGCCGTCACACTCATGGTCGCCGCCGACCATTGGGAAACGACCTGGCTCTGGGGCTGTTTCGTGATCGCCAGAGGCGAAGTGACCGTCAGGCTGGCATTTGCGCTTGTGACGCTGCCCGCCGTGTTGCTGACGACAACAGAGTAGCTGCCGGCGTGTCCGGTTTGCACCGGATTGATGGAATAGGTTGCCGCCTTGGCGCCGGAAATATCCGTTCCATTCAAACGCCACTGATAGGTCGGCGCCGGGTTGCCGGTGGCGGTAACTGCAAATGTGGCGGCTCCGCCAATCATGGCCGACGCGCCCGCTGGCTGCGAAACAATCACAGGCAGTTCCGGCGCATTGGCAATCGTTCGCTCCACCGTCACGACAAACTCCTCGGTAGCGCTCAGCAAGCCGTCGCTGACCCGGACAGTTACCAACACCTGTCCGGCTCGATTGGCAACTGGCGCCACTCGCACCGTCCGGTTCGCGCCGTTGCCACTGAAAAAGATGCTCGAGGCCGGCAAGAGCGAAGTGTTGGAGGAGCTGGCTGACAGGGTGAGGTTGCTGGCAGCAGTTTCAGCATCGCCAACGGTAAACGCGATCTCCCCCGAATCCGGCGCGTCGACGATCGTTTGATCCGCGATTGCGGTGATTGCCGGCATATCGTTTACAGGATTAACTGTCACCACAAAATAGGTCGTGGCCGAGAGCGTTCCATCGCTCACCGTCACTGCGATCGATGCACTTCCGCTCCGCTCGGATGCCGGAATGACTGACACCGTCCGATTGCCGCCACTGCCCCCGAAAACAATCCCGGAGTTTGGCACCAGCGTCGTGTTGGACGAGCTGCCCGAAACCACCAGGCTGCCGGCCGCCGTTTCCACATCGCCAATCGTGAACGCAATCGCCCCGCTGCCCGCATCCTCGTTGATCGTCCGGTTTGTGATGTTGCTGATGGTAGGCGCGGTGTTGGCCAGTGCCGGGGTCGTCGCGCTCGCCACGTCGGAGTAGCCGGAGTCTCCATTGCTGTTGTAGGCACGAATGCGATACCAGTACGTCGTCCCGTTCGCCAGACTCGTGTCCGCGTAGGTCGTCACGTTTGCCCCAAGTGCGACTGTTTGCGAGAAGCTCGTTCCATTGGTCGAGCGCTCGAGTTTGAAGCCGGATTCGTTGTCTGCGTTGTCCGTCCACGTGAGGGTCAGTTGCGCCGCCCGCATTTGCGCGGTGGTGCAAACCATGGCCACGGCAAGCGTGAGAAATCCCAGCCTCGCAGCCCAGTTCCGCCCCGCGACTCCCGG
>Ga0214472_10006003_pt1 | contig 12740 bp, 12 predicted proteins | sample RVTome_6_FD_207662 | JGI IMG/M metagenome (GOLD analysis project Ga0214472, IMG submission 207662) | Soil microbial communities from uranium-contaminated site in the Upper Colorado River Basin, Wyoming, United States - RVT140D175 | ecosystem: Environmental > Terrestrial > Soil > Contaminated >... | reverse complement strand
ATCGGCGGCGCCACCCGTCTCACCGATTCCGGCCTCTCCATCACCGAATGGCAGCCGATCCTCGGGGCAATCCCGCCGCTCAACAAGGCCGATTGGCAACGCGCGTTCGAGGCCTATCAGACGATCCCCGAATATACCGAGCTGAAGCGCGGCATGAGCCTTGATGCGTTCAAGACCATCTATTGGTGGGAATGGGCGCATCGCTTTCTCGGCCGCTTGATTGGCGTTGCCTTCTTCGTACCCTTCGTCGTCTTTTGGGCTCTTGACTACATCCCGCGCCCGCTTCTGCCGCGGCTGATTGGTCTTTTCCTGCTCGGCGCCCTCCAGGGGGCGGTCGGCTGGTACATGGTGATAAGCGGACTGGTCGAGCGCACCGACGTGAGCCAGTACCGGCTCGCCGCCCATTTCGGCGTGGCCCTTGTCATCCTCGGCTACACGCTCTGGTTCCTGTTCGGTCTCAGCGGCGAGAGGCAGGCCGCGATGACGGCCGCGCGCGGAAGGAGCGCGGGCTGGGTCGCCGGCCTCGTGCTCGCGCTCATTTTCGTGCAGATGCTGGCCGGGGCGCTGGTGGCAGGCCTCGATGCCGGCATGGGCTTCAACACCTGGCCGCTCATCGACGGTGCGTTCGTGCCTCAAGGCCTCGGCGAAGCCTCGCCCTGGTATCTTAACCTGTTCGAGAATCCTCTCACCGTGCAGTTCGATCACCGCATGCTCGGCTATGCGGTAGTGGTGGCTGCCCTCGGCCAGCTTGTTTGGCTTGCGGTTAAAGCCGCGCCGCCGGTACTGATGGGAAGTGCTTTGACGCTGGCGCTGCTCGCCGTCCTGCAAGCCACGATCGGCGTGTGGACCTTGCTGCTTGCTGTCCCCATCACCTTGGGCGTTGCCCATCAGGCCGGCGCCATCGCCGTCTTCGCCGCCAGCCTCTATCATTTCTGGCTTGCGCGCCGCGCCCCTCTACGCACGGGCGAAGCTCACCCCGCGGCGAGCGCCTGATCGAGATCGGCGATGATGTCCTCGACATCCTCGAGGCCCACCGAGAGGCGCACCACTTCTGGCCCCGCGCCGGCGCGCTCCCTCTGCTCGTCGGTGAGCTGGCGGTGGGTGGTTGAGGCCGGGTGAATGATCAGGCTCCGCGTGTCGCCGATATTGGCGAGATGACTGAACAGCTTGACGTTGCTGACCAGCGCGATGCCCGCCTCGTAGCCGCCCTTCAGCCCGAAGGTGAACACCGCGCCTGCGCCTTTCGGACAATAGCGCTTAGCAAGAGCGTGGAATTTGTTGCCCGGGAGCCCCGCATAGTTGACCCACGCGATTTTGTCGTGGCGCGCCAGCCAGGTCGCGACCGCGAGCGCGTTGTCGCAATGGCGCTGCATGCGCAAGGGGAGGGTCTCGATCCCGGTGAGGATGAGGAAGGCGTTGAACGGCGAGATCGCCGGCCCAAGATCGCGCAAGCCCAGCACGCGGCAGGCGATGGCGAATGCGAAATTGCCGAAGGTCTCGGCGAAGGTGATGCCGTGATAGGAGGGGGAGGGGGCCGACAAGGTGGGATAGCGCCCGCTCTTCAGCCAATCGAACGTGCCGCAATCGACGATCGCGCCCCCGATCGAGTTGCCGTGGCCGCCCAGGAACTTGGTCAGCGAATGCACGATGATGTCGGCGCCGTGCTCGATGGGGCGGATGAGATAGGGGGTGGCGAGGGTATTGTCGACGATGAGCGGCACGCCCGCTTCTTTGGCCACCGCGGCGACAGCCTCGATGTCGGTAATGATGCCACCGGGATTGGCGATCGACTCGATGAAGATCGCCTTGGTCTTGGGGGTGAGGGCGGCGCGGAAAGAGTCCGGGTCGGTGGTATCGGCCCAGCGCACATTCCAGTCGCATTTCTTGAAGGAATGGGTGAATTGGTTGATCGACCCGCCATAAAGCTGGCGCGCGGAGATGAATTCGTCGCCCGGCTCGAGCAGGGTATGGAACGCGATCGCCTGCGCCGCGTGGCCGGAGGCGACCGCCAACCCCGCCGTGCCGCCTTCAAGCGCCGCGACGCGTTCCTCCAGCACCGCCTGGGTCGGGTTGGTGATGCGGGTGTAGATATTGCCGAAGGTCTCAAGATTGAACAGCGCAGCGGCGTGCTCCACGTCGTCGAAGACATAGGACGTGGTCTGATAGATCGGCGTGGCGCGCGCGCCGGTCGCAGGATCGGGCTGGGCCCCGGCATGGATGGCAAGCGTGTTGAAGCCCGGCTTTCGGTCGGCGCTCATTCGCTGAACTCCCTCGCGGCTGGTCTCTGGCGACTATAGCAAGCAGAGCGCGGGGCTGCGCTGGCACTAATCGCTGTTGTTGATGGTGATGATCTCGTATTTGAAGCCTTCACCGTCGGCGAAATCCGCGAACCAAATATTGCGGCTTCCTTCGCCAACCATGAGGCCTTGGTAGTTCTTGAGGTATTGCTCGGGGTCTTGCCCCAGGATCGAGGTTTTGAGCTCAGGCCCGATCACCGTCGCGTAGTGGCCGAGGAACCACGCCTTGGAACGAATGATGCGGTTTGTCTTCCCATAATAGCGCACCGGAAAATGCAGATGGGCCACGAACCAGGCCTTGTCGTCGGCGCGGACGGCCGCCTGGAGCGCGAGGATGGTCTCCGTCTCGGGACTCTGAAACTCCGACTCCGCGGCAAGGGCAGAGGCGGCGCTGAACATGACGAAACCAAGCGCTGCGATGGCCACGCTTCGCATCAATCGCCCGCAACTTTAAGCACGCGGTGCTGCACGCCCTTGGCGCCGAGCAGGGGCCGCTTGCTCGACAGCCTACGGGAATTCACCCCGGCCCAACTGAGCTCGCCGGAAAGCCGGCCATATTCGATCTTCGGACAGCGGTTCATCACCACTTGCAAGCCGGCCTCCTCGGCCAGCCTGGCCGCGTCGTCGTTGCGCACGCCGACCTGCATCCACACCACACGAGCGCCGATCGCAATCGCCTCGCCGGTGATGGCAAGCGCGGCGCCGGAGGCGCGAAAGATGTCGACGATGTCCACCTTCTGCTCGATCTCGCCAAGCGAGGCATAGACCCTCTCGCCAAGGATCTCCTTGCCCGCTTGTCCCGGATTGACCGGGATCACGCGGAACCCCTTCGCCTTGAGATATTTCATGGCGAAATAGCTGGGCCGCGACGTGTTCGGGCTCGCCCCCACCATGGCGATGGTGCGGTATCGCGTGAGGATGTCCCTGATATAGGCGTCGCTATAGGTGTCATGGTTCATCGCAAGGAGATGGGGCGGGAGGTTCTTCGAGCAAAGTCTTCAGCGCGGCCAGCGCGGCGCCCGCTTGTCGATAAAGGCGCCGATGCCCTCTTCGGCCTCGGCATCGAGCATGTTCTCCACCATGACCGCTGAGGCGTAAGCGTAGGCGTCATCGAGCGTCATATCGAGCTGGCGGTAGAAGGCCTCCTTGCCGACTTTCAGCGTCCGCTTCGGCTTCATCGCGATCTGGCGGCCGAGCTCCAACGCCTCGATGACCACGCGGTCCGGCTCGACCACGCGATTGACGAGGCCGAGCGACTTCGCGTCTGGCGCGCTCACCATCTCGCCGAGAAGCAGCATCTCCATGGCGGCCTTGCGCGAGACATTGCGGCTGAGCGCCACCATGGGCGTCGAGCAGAACAGTCCGATATTCACGCCCGGCGTGGCAAAGCGCGCGTCCTGGCTCGCCACGGCGAGGTCACAGCTTGCGACGAGCTGGCAGCCTGCGGCCGTGGCGATGCCGTTCACCGCCACGATGACGGGCTTTGGCGAGCGCACGATTGCCAACATCATGTCGGAGCAGGCGGCCATGGTCTTGGCGAAGAAAGCGCGACCCCGGTCGGGATCGTTGCGATGCGCTGTCAGCTCCTTGAGATCGTGGCCCGAGGAGAAGGCCGAGCCTGCGCCGGTGATGACGATGGCGCGGACGCCGTCGGAGCGGCCGATCTCGCGAACCGCGCCGGCGAGCGCCGCGATCAGCTCTTCGGAAAGCGAATTGCGCGCCTCCGGCCGGTTCAAGGTGACAAGCGCGACAGGACCCTGGTCCGCGCGCAGCAACACTCCGGCCTCGCTGGCGTGCTGGGTCGCGATCTTTGCCATTCTGTCCATCCGCCTCGTCGTATGAAGCTCAAGCGCCTTATAGCAGAGATGGCGCTCTGCCCTTCTTCCCTTTGTCCTCGGACAGGGAAGCGCGTGAAGACCGCCTTTGCCCGGCGCCATGTGGTGACATGATACCACATCGCTAATGAGCGGTATTTGTTGGAGATTTTGTTTCCGCTTGACGCTTCTCTAGGCAACAGCTAGAAGCGCCGATCCTTCGACCAGAGACCGCGAGCCATGAAGACCTTTTCCGCCACGCCCAAGGACATCGAGAAGACCTGGATCCTCATCGACGCCGGCGGTCTCGTGGTCGGCAGATTGGCTGCGCTGATCGCGATGAGGCTCAGAGGCAAGCACAAGGCGAGCTTCACGCCGCACATGGATTGCGGTGACAACATCATCGTGATCAACGCAGGGCAAGTCGTGCTCACCGGCAACAAGCGCGCCGACAAGGTCTATCATTGGCACACGGGCTATCCCGGCGGCATCAAGGATCGGACCGCCGACAAGATCCTGGAAGGCAAGCATCCCGAGCGGGTGCTGCAAAAGGCGGTGGAGCGGATGCTGCCGCGCGGCCCCCTCGGCCGGCAGCAGCTCAGGAATTTGCGCATCTATGCAGGGCCGGAGCATCCCCACGAGGCGCAGAGCCCGGTGAAACTCGATGTCGCAGCCCTCAACGCCAAGAATGCAAGGAGCGCCTGACGCCATGAGCGAGACCATGACCCTTGAAGATCTTGCTCCGCTGAAGGGCGACACCGCCACACCCCAGGCGCGCGTCTATGAGAAGAAGGTCGACGCCCAGGGCCGCGCCTACGCCACCGGCAAGCGCAAGGACGCGGTCGCCCGGGTGTGGGTGAAGCGGGGTCCCGGCAAGATTACCGTCAACGGCAAGGACCACGTCGCCTATTTTGCGCGGCCCGTCTTGCAGATGATCCTGATGCAGCCGCTCGTCGCCTCCAAGCGCGAGGGCCAATTCGACGTCATCTGCACCGTGAGCGGCGGCGGGCTTTCTGGCCAGGCCGGCGCCGTCCGTCATGGCATCTCCAAGGCGCTTACCCGCTACGAGCCCGAGCTCCGCTCCGTGCTCAAGAAGGGCGGGTTCCTGACCCGCGATGCCCGCACCGTCGAGCGCAAGAAATACGGCAAGGCCAAGGCCCGAAAGAGCTTCCAGTTCTCCAAGCGCTAACGCGGTATTTCTCCCAATTGCTCGTCATGCCCGGGCTTGACCCGGGCATCCATGCCATTGCACCTCAGCACGTGGAGAGGCAAATGGAATGGATTGCCGGGTCAAGCCTGGCAGTGACAAAGAACGTGTGACCTATGGCAAGCAGCAAGACCATCAGAGCCGCCGTGCTCGGCGCGTCCGGTTACACCGGCGCCGACATGATCAGGCTTGCCGCGCGCCATCCCGCGCTCAAGATCACGGCGCTCATCGCCAAGGGCCATGCCGGCCAGAGCTTGGCGCAAGTCTTCCCGCATCTTGCGAGCCTCGATCTGCCGCCCCTGGTCAGCTCGGACCAGGTGGACTGGAGCGAGGTCGATGTCGTCTTTGGCGCGCTGCCGCACGGCGCCGCCCATAGCGAGATCGGCAAGCTCCCCAAGCGCATCAAGATTATCGACATGTCGGCGGACTTTCGCTTACGCGATCCCAAGACCTACGCCGAGTGGTACGCCAACGAGCACAGCGCGCCGGAGCTCATCAAGGAAGCCGTCTACGGGCTGACCGAGCATTATCGCGACCAGATCAAAGGCGCGCGGCTCGTCGCCTGTCCCGGCTGCTATCCGACCGCGGTGCTGCTTGCCCTTCTGCCGCTCGCCAAGGCGAAGCTCATCGCGCTCGACGATCTCATCATCGATGCGAAGTCGGGCGTCTCCGGCGCCGGCCGCAGCTTGAAGCAGAACCTCCTGTTCGCGGAAGCGGGCGAGGGGCTCTCGCCTTACGGCATCGGCAATCACCGCCACGTGCCGGAGATCGAGCAGGAATTGGGGCTCGCGGCGGGGGGTGCCGTGACCATCAACTTCACGCCGCATCTCGCGCCCATGTCGCGCGGTGAGCTTTGCACCTGCTATGTCCGGCTTGCCGGCAAGGCGAGCGCGTCAAATCTCCGCCAGGCGCTTAACGCTGCCTACGCCGGAAGCCCCTTCGTGCGCATCGTGGAGGAGGGTGTCATCCCTGCAACCCAGCATGTGCGCGGCTCCAATTTCTGCCATATTGGCGTGTTCGCCGACCGCATTGCCGGTCGCGCCATCATGGTCTCGGCCATCGACAATCTGGTGAAGGGCTCGGCCGGCCAGGCGCTGCAGAACTTCAATCTGATGAACGGCTTCGACGAGACGCTCGGCCTCGAGCAGCTGCCGCTCTTCCCGTGAAGCGCGCTAACCTCGGCTCTTCACGTAAGAGCCTGGCGCGTCTTCGATGGCCCATAATGGGCCGCCGGAGGGATCGGGGGCCGGCACTTTGGGCCCCGAATAGGCCGCAAGCCAGGACGCCCAGTCGGGCCACCAGGAGCCGGCCGTCTCGGCTGCCGTCGCCATCCACTCCTGCAAATTGGCGGCGGGGCCGTTCGACCAGAATTGATATTTCTTCCTATCGGGAGGATTGACGACGCCGGCAATATGGCCGGACCCCGCCATGGTTAGGCGCACTGGACCGCCGAACAGCTTGCTGCCGCGGAACACCGACGCCGCCGGCGCGATGTGGTCCTCCTTAGTGAAGAGCTCGTAGATCGGGATCTTCACGCGCGAAAGATCGAGCTTTACCCCGCCGAGCTGCATCTCGCCCTTGGCGAGGCGGTTCAGATGATAGAACTCGCGTAAGTAGAAGGCGTGGTTGGCGGCGGGAAGCCTGGTCGAGTCGGCGTTCCAGAACAGAAGGTCGAAGGGGAAGGGCTTCTTGCCGAGCAGATAGTTGTTGACCACGTAAGGCCAGATCAGATCGCGCGGTCGGAGCATGTTGAACACCGCCGCCATGCGCGAGCCGTCGAGATAGCCTTGCTCGGCCATCATCTCCTCGAGGGCTTTCAGCTGCGTGTCGTCGATGAAGACGAGAAGGTCTCCCGCCTCGCTGAAATCGACCTGGGCGGCGAGGAAGCTCGCCGACACCACGCGGTCGTCGCCCTTCGCCGCCATATAGGCGAGCGTGGCCGCGAGCAGCGTGCCGCCGACGCAATAACCGAGCGCGTTGATCTTGGGGCTGCCGGTCTGGCGGATCACGGCGTCGATCGCGGCGAGAATGCCTTCGTGCATGTAGTCCTCGAAGGTCTTCTGCGCGAGGCGCGCGTCAGGGTTGACCCACGAGACCAGGAACACGGTGAAGCCCTGCGCGACCGCCCATTTGACGAAGGACTTCTCCGGCACGAGATCGAGAATGTAGTACTTGTTGATCCATGGCGGCACGATGAGCAGCGGCCGCTCGTACACCTCTTCCGTGGCCGGTGCGTATTGGATGAGCTGGATGAGCTCGTTCTGGAACACGACCTTGCCGGGGGTCACCGCAAGGTTTCGCCCGATCTCGAAGGCGGAGAGATCCGTCTGGCTGATACGCAGCAGATCCTTCGATTGCCCAAGGTCCTCGACGAAATGGGTCATGCCCTGCACCAGGTTCTCAGCGTTGGTCGCGAGCGTGGTGCGGACCACTTCAGGGTTGGTGAGCGGGAAGTTCGACGGCGAGAAGGCCGCCAGCATCTGGTTCAAGTAGAACAGGGCCTTCTTGCGCGTCTTCTCGTCGACGCCCTCGGTGTTGCGAGTGAGGTCCTCAGCCCAGCGGGAGGTAATGAGATAGGATTGCTTCCAGAAATCGAAGAACTGCCCGTTGGACCAATCGGGGTCCTTGAAGCGGTTGTCGCCGGGCTCAGGCACGACCACGGGCTCGACCTCTTCGCCGAGAAACCGGCGGAAGGAACGCCCCCAGAGATCGGCATAGCTCTTGAAGAGCTCGCCCTGCGCCGCGGCGAACTTGCCAGGCTCGGTCACCCAATGGCGCGCGATCTCGCCGAGCGACTTCGCCGCCTCGCCCGCTTCCGAGGCCATGCTATAGGGGCCTTGCCCGTTCGCGCCCGAGCGCTCGGCGAGCGCGGAGAACGCCTTCGCCCCTTGGTCGAAGAGGCGCACCATGTTCCGGGCTAGCGCTTCGACTTGATTCGCGTGGACGTGCTCCGCCCCGCTTTTGTCGGGGCTTTTATTGTTCTCCTGCATCAAGATGTCCTTGTTTTAACCCCCAATTCACCTTGCTGAAGCCACCATGCGGTAACAGCTTGAGTTCGCTCGCAGCTTCCGGGCAAGGGGTCATTGTGCTATGCAATATAGCAAGTGAGGGACGATTGCCAATCGTCACGGGAAACCAACAAGAACGGTCTGCTGAATTCATGCCGCGCATGCTGCCCGGATCCTTACGCCTTCTGGCTGTCTTGCTCCCGCTCGGGCTTAGCGCTTGCGCCGACACGCTGACGTCGAAGGAGTCCTCGACCACGCTCCAGCGCGACTACGACAAGACCCTAACCGAGTCCGAGAAGAAGGCCGTCATTGACGACATGCAGAGCGCGACGGCCAAAAAGGAGGGCGCAGAGGCCTCTGAGCCGACCGCATCGACCGGGGCCCAGTCGGCCGAAAAGGTCAATTAGACGCCGGTCTTTTCCAGCGGGAGCTTCTTGCCCGGCGGCCCATTTCTATGGTTCAAGTGGGCTCCCTTCGGGGCCTGATCGGGGTGGGGACCCCTCGCGTCCGTGAACAGCGATTTCCATAGAATCAAGCGTCTGCCGCCTTACGTCTTCGAGCAGGTGAATAAGCTCAAGGCCGAGGCCCGCGCCCGCGGCGACGACATCATCGATTTCGGCATGGGCAATCCCGACATGCCGACGCCGCCGCATATCGTCGCCAAGCTGGTCGAGACGGTGCACGATCCCCGCACCAATCGCTATTCGTCCTCGCGCGGCATCCAAGGCTTGCGCAAGGCGCAAGCCGCCTATTACGCACGCCGCTTCGGCGTGAAACTCAGTCCCGACACGCAAGTGGTGGCAACGCTGGGCTCGAAGGAAGGCTTCGCCAACGTCGCCCAGGCGATCACGGCGCCGGGTGACGTGATCCTGGTGCCCAATCCGACTTATCCCATCCACGAGTTCGGCTTCATCATGTCGGGTGGCGTCATCAGGCATTTGCCGGCGCGCACCGATAGCCAATTCATGACCTCGCTCGACAAGGCGGTGCGCCACTCCGTGCCGAGGCCGACGGCGCTCGTGCTCAACTATCCCGCCAATCCCACCGCGGTCGTCGCCGATCTCGACTTCTATCGGGAGGTCGTTGCCTTCGCCAAGAAACACGACCTGCTCGTTCTCTCTGACCTCGCTTATGCCGAGATCTATTTCGATGGCGCGCCGCCGCCCTCGATCCTTCAGGTCCCCGGCGCCATCGACATCGCTGTCGAGTTCACCACGCTATCCAAGACCTACGCTATGCCCGGCTGGCGCGTCGGCTTCGCCGTCGGCAACGAGCGCCTGATCCACGCGCTCAGCCGCGTGAAATCCTATCTCGATTATGGCGCCTTCACCCCGGTCCAGGTGGCCGCCGCCGCCGCTCTCAACGGACCGCAGAACTGCATCGACGAGATCCGCGCCATCTATAAGCGGCGCCGCGACTGCCTGGTCGAATCCGTGACGCGCGCCGGCTGGCCGATCCCGTCACCGCCGGCCACCATGTTCGCCTGGGCGCCGATCCCCGAGATGTTCGCCCATCTCGGCTCGCTCGAATTCTCCAAGCTCCTGCTGGAGAAGGCGGGCGTCGCGGTCTCGCCCGGCGTCGGCTTCGGCGAATATGGAGAAGGCTATGTGCGCATCGCCCTGGTCGAGAACGAGCAGCGCATCCGCCAGGCCGCGCGCAATATTCGGAGGTTCCTCTCCGACTCCGCCAAGACGATGCACAATGTCATTCCCATTGCGTCGAAGGCGAATCGGTCGTTCTGATCATTCCCCATGAGTGATGGACTGAAGCTTGGACTGGCCGGGGTCGGCACCGTCGGCAGCGGCCTATTGCGGCTCCTTGCGACGCGCAAGGCGGAGCTTGCCGCGCGTGCCGGACGCCCGATCGAAATTGTCGCCGTATCAGCCAAGAACCGCCGCAAGAACCGCGATGCCGACATTTCCGGCTTCCGCTTCGTGCCCGACCCCGTCGCCCTTGCCAAAGACCCCGCCATCGACGTGTTCGTCGAGCTGATCGGGGGCGAGAGCGGCGTGGCGAAGGAGGCGGTGGAAGCGGCGCTCGCCGCGGGCAAGCACGTCGTTACCGCCAACAAGGCGCTTCTTGCCCATCATGGCCAGAGTCTCGCCGCGCTCGCCGAGAAGAACGGCGTGGCGCTGAACTTCGAGGGGGCCGTGGCCGGCGGCATTCCCGTCGTCAAGGTCATCCGCGAAAGTCTGCAAGGCAACGATATCTCTCGCGTCTATGGCATCCTCAATGGCACCTGCAATTACATCCTCACTTTGATGGAGCAGGAGGGCAGGAGCTTCACCGATGTCTTGAAGGAGGCGCAGGCGCAAGGTTACGCCGAGGCCGATCCCAGCTTCGACATTGGCGGCTTCGACACCGCGCACAAACTCGCTCTCCTTACCAGCCTTGCCTTCGGCACCCGTACGAGCTTCGAGTCCGTCTATGTCGAGGGCATCGAGTCGATCACCCCGGCCGACATCGAGGCTGCCGGTGAGCTTGGCTACCGCATCAAGCTGCTCGGCGTGGCGCTCCGCACCGATAGCGGCATCGAGCAGCGTGTGCACCCGACCATGGTGCCGAAGCATACGGCAATTGCCGAGGTCGACGGCGTATCGAACTGCGTCGCCATCGACGGCGACTTCGTGGGCGACGTGATGCTGATCGGGCCCGGCGCTGGCGCCGGCCCTACCGCCTCCTCGGTGACGAGCGACCTCATCGACATCGCCCGCGGCCACATCCTTCCGCCCTTCGGCGCCAAGGCCAGGAGCCTCAAACCTTACAAGAGGGCGCAGATGCGGGCGCACGAGGGCGGCTACTATATCAGGCTCTCGGTCTACGACCGGACCGGCGCCTTCGCCGCCATCGCCAGCCGCATGGCGGACCAGGGGATCTCCATCGAGAGCATCGTGCAGCGGAGGCCGCGCGCCGAGTTGCCGGGCTTCGACCGGCCCCATAAAGGCTCGCCGGCCGCTGTCGTCATGATCACCCATCAGACCACGGAGGCCGCGATCCGCAAAGCGCTGGCCGCCATCGAGCGCGACGGCCATGTCGATCAAAAGCCGCAGATGATCCGCATCGAAAAATTGTGATACTGAAGTGCTAGCCCTACAGGCGACGGCTAAGATCGCGTGAGGGCAGGGAGGAACGGACGTGTCGAAGGCTCAGGCCAAGACCGAGCTCGACCGCGCTTTGGCGCTCGATATCGTTCGCGTCACCGAGGCAACCGCCGTGGCCGCCGCGCTGTGGCGCGGCCGCGGCAACGAGGCCGCCGCCGACGAGGCGGCCGCTGCCGCCATGTATCGGGAGCTTGCCCGTCTGCCGATCGAAGGGGTGGTGGTGGTCGGCGAGGGCGAGGAGAACGAGACGCCGCTCCTCTATATCGGCGAGACGGTCGGCGCCTTAGGCGCATCGGGCCTTAAGGTCGATCTTGCCGTCGATCCCGTGGAAGGCTCGACCTTGTGTGCCAAGGCGCTTCCCAATGCACTCGCGGTGCTTGCCGTCGCCGAGCGCGGCAGCCTGTTGAAGGTGCCCACCATCTATATGGACAAGATCGCCATCGGGCCGGGCTTTCCCGAAGGCCTGGTCGATCTCGATGCGTCTCCTGTCGACAACCTCAAGGCGCTGGCGCTGGCCAAAGGCGTGAAGCTGAGCGAGATCACCGTCTGCATCCTCGACCGTCCGCGCCACGCCAAGCTCATCGAGGAGGTGCGGGACGCAGGCGCCGCCCTCCGCCTGATCGGCGATGGCGACATCGCCGGCGTGATCCACGTGACCGAGCCGCTCGAGACCGGCATCGACATCTACATGGGCGTCGGCGGGGCGCAAGAAGGGGTGCTCGCCGCCGCGGCTCTCGCCTGCATTGGCGGCCAGATGCAAGGTCGGCTTGTCGCCGCCAACGAACAGCATCGCGACCGCGCCCGCGCCGCCGGCATCGTCGATCTTGGCCGCAAATACCACATGCGCGACATGGTGACGGGCGACCTCTCCTTCGCCGCCACCGGTATCACCGACGGCTCGCTGCTTGAGGGCGTGCGCTTCACCAGGGAGGCGATCTTCACCCATTCCTTGGTAATGCGCGCCTCGACCCGCACGGTGCGCTGGATCAAGGCCGAGCACCCCGACATCAGCAAGTTCGACTGATCCCCCAAGGGGGAGGGGGAGCACCCGAATCACCTTACACTCGCTCCAGTCGGAGACCAGCGAGTGGATGGCGTCGAGTGACCGCGGCCCTAAAATACCCAAGCGCAGACCTGGCGAGCGCACCCGCGCTTCTCGGCGTCGAGCGTTCCGCGCGCTTCTACCGCTGGGTCGAGCGCCTTGATCCTGGCCGCGCGCTTACTGCCACGGCCATTTCGCAGGCGCACGGTCTGCCCGAACTGCTCGGCCGCGTGCTTGCCGCGCGCGGCGCGGAGACCCACACCGCCGCCCG
>Ga0214472_10006001_pt1 | contig 12741 bp, 8 predicted proteins | sample RVTome_6_FD_207662 | JGI IMG/M metagenome (GOLD analysis project Ga0214472, IMG submission 207662) | Soil microbial communities from uranium-contaminated site in the Upper Colorado River Basin, Wyoming, United States - RVT140D175 | ecosystem: Environmental > Terrestrial > Soil > Contaminated >... | reverse complement strand
TCGCCAGACCCGAGATCACGACCTCGCGGATGTTGTCGATCCCGGTGTGGCTGGCGGCGTCGATCTCGAGGACATCGATGTCGCGCCCCTGCGCAATCTCCACGCAGGCATCGCACACGCCGCACGGCTCGGCGGCGGGCCCCTGGACGCAGTTCAGCGCCTTGGCGAGGATGCGGGCCGTGGTCGTCTTGCCCGAGCCGCGCGGGCCGGCAAACACGAACGCGTGCGCAATGCGGCCGCTGGCAATGGCGTTGCGCAGCGTGCGCGTGACCGGCTCCTGGCCGATGACCTCATCGAAGCGCTGAGGCCGCCATTTGCGCGCGAGTACTTGGTACGCCATGCCTGGGAATTTGTGATTTGCGATTTGCGATTTCTGATTGTGATTTGAGCCTTGTGACTTGAGCCTTGATTCTGGTGAGCCCCACCGCGACCCGGTGCACCTGCGGCACCCTTCAGGGTCTACTTAGCGCTGCTGCCTTCCGGCCCTGACGCGGTTCGCAGGCTGAAGTCGCACAGGGTCCGGGCCGCGATGCGGCTCACCAAAAGGTCAGTGTAACGTACGCGGACCGTAAAGGTCCGCGCCGCATTCCTGAAGGTCCGCGCCGTACGGCGGGTCCGCTTCGCGGGTTCGGCGGGTCCGCTTCGCGGAACCCGCCCTACGTACCCATCGGGTAACCCGGTCATGTACCGGGTTCGTAGGCCGGGTTCCGCGAAGCGGACCCGACAAGCAATTGCATCGCGAGAGTTTCGTAGAGATCGACCGCCGCGAGCAGCTCATCGATGGCCACATGCTCGTCGTCGGTATGCGCGACATGAATGGACCCGGGGCCGACGAGGAGCGGGGTCCCCCATCGCCCCAGCAGCGGCACGTCGGTCGTGTACGGAAAGACGGCGGTCTCGAACCCGGGCACGGTGTGCATGCGGACGGCGGGAATGTCGAGCACGTGCTCGATCGAGACGAGCCCTTCGACGACGGCGAGCGCGGAGCGGACGGGCGCCGCATCCCCGACGATCCTGAACAGCAGCTCGGCCGAGGCGCGCGGCGACACGACGTTGGGCGCGACGCCCCCCTCGATGACGCCGACGGTGTAGTGCGTGCGGCCAAGCAGCGGATCGTCCGGAAGCTGCAGGCCGCGGATCACCATCAGCGCGTCGAGCAGCTTGTCGATGGCCGACTCGCCCAGCTCGGGAAACGCCGAGTGGGCCGCCCGCCCCTCGGCGTGCAATCTCACGCGCAGGACGCCCCGCGTCGCCGACCCGAGGCGATTGTCGGTCGGCTCGCCGTTGACCAGGTGCGTCACGCTGCCGGGCGAATGATCATCGGCGACGCGCGCGCCGTCGCTCCCCCACTCCTCGCCCACGACGAACAGGAGACCGATCCGCGTCTCTCCGCGCGCACGCAGCCGCTCCGACGCGGCCACCTGCGCGGCGAGGATGCCTTTCGCGTCGCACGATCCGCGGCCGAAGAGCAGCCGGCGCTCCTCGCGGCTCTCGAAGAACGGCGGCACACAGTCGAAGTGCGTGGAAAAGACGAGGGCCGGTGAAGCTCCGGTATGGGCGAAGACATTGAAGCGGCCGTCGGCGACCGGCTGCTCCGAGACCTGGTAGCCCAGCTCGCGGAGCGACTGGGCGAGCCACGCGCCCGCGTCAGCTTCGCGGCCGGTTGTTGAATCAATGTCGATGAGAGTACGGGCGAAGGAAACCGGGTCGAGCACCAACCGCTACCAGGGCGGGCCGACCGAGGTCGGCCCCTACGCCCAAAATCAAACCACGGTAGGGGCCGAGCTTGCTCGGCCCAGCTTGAGGTCCTGCAGCACGTTCATGATCCTGTCGCGCGCCGCGGCGCCGGGCGGCACCAGCGGCAGGCGATAGCGCTCCTCGAGCAGTCCCATCGCCGCCATCGCCGCCTTCACGGGAATCGGGTTCGACTCGACGAAGTTCACCTGCAGGAACGGCAGCAGCCAGCCGTGCAGCTTCCGCGCCCCGGCAAAGTCGCCCTTCTCGGCGAGCTCGATGATCTGCACCATCTCCGCCGGGACGGCGTTCGAAGCGACCGAGATGAGCCCTCTGCCGCCGATCGACATCACCGCCACTGCAATCGGATCGTCGCCGCTCACGAGGAAGAACTCCGAGGGCGCCCCGCGGATGATCTCGCTCATCTGCACCAGGCTGCCCGAGGCTTCCTTGACGCCGACGATCGTGCGCAGCGCGGAGAGGCGGATGACGGTCGCCGGCTCGAGGTTGACGCCGGTGCGCCCCGGCACGTTGTAGAGCACGATCGGGAGCGATGTGCTCTCGGCGATCGCCGTGTAATGCTGGAAGAGCCCTTCCTGCGTCGGCTTGTTGTAGTACGGCGTGACCGAGAGGATGCCGTCGACGCCGATGCGCTCGTACTCACGCGCGAGCTCGATCACCTCGCGCGTGTCGAAGCCGCCGGCGCCGGCCAGCACAGGGACGCGGCCGGCCACCTCGCCCACGACGAGCCGCACGACGCGGATCTTTTCGCTGTGGCTGAGCGTGGGCGCCTCGCCCGTCGTGCCGCAGGGGGAGACGAAGTGAACCCCGGCGTCGATCTGCCTGCGCACCAGCTGGCGGACGGCGGTCTCGTCGATCGAGCCGTCCTTCCTGAACGGCGTGACGAGCGCGGTGCCGAGACCAGTGAAGGGAGTTCTCATATTTATCAAGGCGGACCTAACCACCTCCGCCAAGGTCGGGTCGCTGCGCGACCTGACTAGCCAGTGCTGGTTGGTCGGTCCGCTTTTGCGGACCGACTCGGTGTTCCGCCGTTGCTTCAGCGGAGGCGGAAGGTCCGCCTCTACCCACTGTCCGGCGGAAATCAACCACGACGGTCACGACGGCCACGAATATGCCGGCTCCTGATTCGTGCTCGTCGTGTCCGTCGTGGTCTCCATTTCTACCGCCGAAGGACGTCTGACATTGTGTACCAACCAGAGCGTCCGTGGATCCACTTCGCCGCGACGAGCGCGCCCGCGGCGAACCCCCGGCGATCGCGCGCCGTGTGCGTCAGCTCGATCGTATCCGAGGGGCCGTCGAATCCAACGGTGTGGACGCCCGGAATCGTGCCCGCCCGCGTGGACGACATGTCGATCGGACGGCTGTACGAGGCGCCCGTCATCGTGTCGCGCAGCATCAGCGCCGTGCCGGACGGCGCGTCCTTCTTGGTGGCGTGATGCGCCTCGTGCACCCAGGCGCCGAACTGCTCCTGCCCCTGGAACGCGCGCGCGGCTTCCGCGACGATGAGCTGGAAGATATTCACACCAATCGAAAAATTGGCGGCCGCCACCACACCCAACCCGGCCCGCTCGGCCTGCGCCCGCAGCTCGCCCTCGTGGGCCGACCAGCCGGTCGTGCCAATCACCGCGGGCAGCTTGCGCTCGACGTAGCGCGCAAAGTTCGCGCGCAGCGCATCCGCAGTGGAGAAATCCACGGCGACGTCGGCCGGTGCCTGCCAGTTGCCCTTGCCGACGTCGATCCGATCCGCAATCTCGCATCCGTGCGCCGGCGCGAGCTCCTCGATGAGGCGCCCCATCTTGCCGTAGCCCACGAGGAGCAACCTCATGCGACATCCTGCGAGCGAAGCGCTGTCATGCGACAACTTCAGGGCGAAAGAGGGTCATGCAAAAAACTCCTCGTGGAGCCGCTGCATGGCGTGCGGCAGGTCAGCCTGCCGCAGGATGACGGTGATGTTCCGGCGGGACGCGGCCTGCGAAATCATCCGCAGCGGCACCTCCTCGAGCACCCGGATCACGCGCGCGGCAATCTCGGGCTCGTTGCGCAGGCGATCACCCACCGCGCACAGCAGCGCCATCTCCTGCTCGATCGACACCTCGGCAAACTCCGACAGCGCTGCGACGATCGCCTCGAGATGCCGCCGGTCGTCCACCGTCACCGAGACGCTCACCTCCGACGTCGTCACCACGTCCACCGCCGTGCGGAAGCGCTCGAACACCTCGAAGACGCGTCGCAGGAAGCCGTACGCCATCAGCATGCGGCTCGACGTGATGTCCACCACCGTCAGATCGCGCTTCGCCGCCATCGCCGTGAGCTGGTTCCCGTCCGGCGACGACTGCGCCGTGATGAGCGTACCGGAGGCTGCCGGCTTCCAGGCGTTGAGAATCCGCACGGGGATGTCGCGCTCCACGGCGGGATGGATAGTACTCGGATGCAGGACTTTCGCGCCGAAATACGAGAGCTCGGCGGCCTCGGCAAACGAGAGCCGCGGCACGAGGCGCGACTGCGGAATCACGCGCGGATCGGCGGTGAGCATGCCGTCCACGTCGGTCCAGATCTGGATCTCGGCCGCGTCAATCCCCGCGCCGACGATCGCGCCCGAATAATCCGACCCGCCCCGCCCCAGCGTCGTCGTATGCCCGTCCACCGTGGCGCCGACGAATCCGCCGACGACCGGCACCTTCCCCGCGTCGACGAGCGGCACGACCGACGCCCTGAGCGCCGCCTTCGTCTCGCGCATCAACGGGCACGCCTTCGTATGCTCATCGTCCGTGACGATGGCGCGGCGGGCATCCACCCATTCGCCGGGCAGACCGGCGTTGACGAGGGCAGCGGCAATGATGCGCGAGCTGAGCAGCTCGCCCATCGACGCGACGACGTCGAGCGTCCGGAACGACACCTCGCGCAGCACGGCCAGGGCCTTGACGACGGCGGCGAGCTGATCGAAGTGCTCGTTGATGTGCGTGGAGAGCGTGGCCACGTCGCCCTGGCCGGCGAGGGCGCGCGCCATGGCGAGATGCCGTTCCCGCAGCTGATCGACGTGCGACAGCGCGCTGTCGGTCTTCGCGGCGCCCGCTTCCGCCGCGATCGTCAGCAGCGCGTCGGTCACCCGGCTCATGGCCGACACCACGAGCACGGGACCGCTGCCGTCGCGCGTGCGCGCGGCGCGGGCGATCTCGATCAGGCGTCGAACGGCATCGGGATCGGCGACGGAGGTGCCGCCGAATTTCTGAACGACCATCGGTAGTTAGGTGGCTAGGTGGCTGAGTGTATTAGGTAGCTGTGGACTCTGCCGGGTCCGCTTCGCGGAACCCGGCCTACGACTCCGCGGGACCCGGCCTACCTACGTGACATCTTATTCCGGGTACGTAGGGCGGGTTCCCCTCGCCGAAGCCGCGAAGCGGCAAAGGCGGGGGACCCGCCTCAGGCTACGGAAGCGGAAACGCCGCGGCCGCTCGTCTTCGCCGCGCCCAGAATGATGCGCAGCACGCGGCGGAGCGGCTCGGCCGCGCCCCAGAGCAGCTGGTCGCCGACGGTGAACGCCGTCAGGTACTCCGGCCCCATCGCCAGCTTGCGCAGGCGCCCGATTGGCACTGTGAGCGTGCCCGACACGGCCGCTGGCGTCAGCTCGCGGAGCGACGCCTCGCGCTGGTTCGGCACGACCTGCACCCATTCATGCGCAGACGCCAGCATCCGCTCGACCTCCGCAAGCGGGACGTCGCGCGTGAGCTTCACCGTGAGCGCCTGGCTGTGGCACCGCATCGATCCGATGCGGACGCAGAGCCCGTCCATCGGGATCGGCGAGCGCTCGCGGCCGAGGATCTTGTTGCCCTCGGCGTTGGCCTTCCACTCTTCCTTGCTCCGCCCGTTGCCCAGGTCCTTGTCGATCCAGGGCAGCAGGCTTCCCGCGAGCGGGTAGCCGAACTGCTCGGTGGGCAGCGAGCTGCTCCGCAGCGTGTCCGTCACGGCGCGGTCGATATCGACAATCGCGGATCCCGGATCTGCGAGCTGCGTCGCCGCCGACCCGTGAATCACGCCCATCTGCGAGACGAGCTCGCGCATGTTCTTCGCGCCGGCGCCGGAGGCCGCCTGGTAGGTCATGGCCGTCACCCACTCGACGAGGCCTTCCCTGAAGAGGCCGGCCATCGCCATGAGCATCAGGCTGACGGTGCAGTTGCCGCCGATGAAGTCGGTGACGCCCGCTTCGAGCGCGTTGTCGATGACGCCGCGGTTCACGGGGTCGAGGACGATGACCGCGTGGTCCTTCATCCGGAGCGTGGACGCCGCGTCGATCCAGTAGCCGGTCCAGCCGGCGGCGCGGAGCTTCGGGTAGATCTCAGTTGTGTAATCGCCCCCCTGGCAGGAAATGAGAACGTCGGCCGTCTTCAACGCGCCGAGGTCGTTCGCATCCTTTACCGGCGGAACGGGTTTACCGATGGATGGGCCCACGGTCCCGGACTGGGAGGTCGAGAAAAAGTGGGGATTGATGAGGTCGAAATCGCGCTCCTCGCGCATGCGCTGCACGAGCACGGATCCGACCATTCCGCGCCAGCCAATCAGTCCTACCTGCATAGCTCTGCCATGATATCAAGGCACAAGGCTCGAGATCCAAGTCACAAGGCCCAACAGTGCGCTGTGATGTGTCGTCGCTGTTGTGAAGAGCTGTTTACCGGGGCTGGCGCCGGCGTTCGATGAGAACCTGCTTGTCCCTGTGGTGCGAACTTCTCACGTCTTCATTGTGGCGGCGGCTGAGATCCCTCGCCTCGGATTGTGCGCGCTCTAAAGCGGCAATCAACTCCTCGGTTCGTCCACGTTCGGGAGGTTTCCTCTCCTTCATCTGATTCCTGCCATCCCTAAGTGCAATCCACAGGCCGGCCCGACTATGCCCGCGCTGCGGCTTCGTCGAGGCAAGCTCGGTCGAGGCAAGCTAGGCGGTCAGCTCGTCGGTTCGAAGGTCAGCGCAACCCCGTTAATGCAGTAGCGAAGTCCTGTCGGCGGCGGCCCGTCGTCGAACACGTGGCCGAGGTGCCCGCCGCAGCGGCTGCAGTGGACCTCGGTGCGCGTCATGCCGTAGGTCCGGTCAACGGTTGTGCCTATCGATCCGCCGATCGGCGCGAAGAAGCTGGGCCAGCCGGTGCCGCTCTCGAACTTGCGGCCGGCGGCGAAGAGCGCCTGCCCGCAGCCGACACAGCTGAACGTGCCGGCGCGCTTCTCCTGGAGCAGCGCGCAGGAACCGGGCGCCTCGGTGCCGTGCCCGCGCAGGACGGCGTACTGCTGCGGCGTCAGCGTGCGGCGCCACTCCTCGTCGGTTTTTTCAACGGGATATTTCATCGTTGTTCTCGCCGGGCCCGCTCCGCGGAACCCGGCCTACGTACACCAGTTCGTACGCAGGGCGGGTTCCGCGCAGCGGACCCGCCCAAGCAAGATCGAACACGAGAATTTCGCCTCTCTTTATGCCTTCAATGTTCAGATGCCGCTCGCCGGAAACCGCCACACGTCGCCCGCCGTAGTTCCTGTCCGTTCACATGCACGGCGCCCTCCGCAACCTGGACCCACGCATGACGACCATCGCCCGGGTGTGACAGGAATTCAGCCGTGGTCGGCGTGGCCGCGATCGGCGGCTTTTCGCACCTTCAGCACACTCCTGGCCTGGTCGAACTGGTTGAATATTACTTACAACAAGCCGTCGAGCGCGATTTGCCGGCCGCGGCCACGGAGCGGCCGGTAAGGTGGTGGAAGAAGCAGGCCCGTCATCTCGCCGATCGCTCTGGACCCGTCAGCCGGAACGGCCGATACACCCGATACTGCAATGAGTCTTGTACTGGCCGTCGAACCTGACGATTCGCAGGTCAAGCTGCTGCGCGCCCTGGTCAGCGGCCCTGATACGGAGCTGGTCGTGGTGGTGTCCCCGAGGGCGGCACTGGACGCCATCGATCGCCGTATCCCGGACCTGGTCCTCCTGAGCGAGTCGCTGGGCGCGAAGACACAACCGGTGCTCGACAAGCTCCAGTCGATGCCCGCCGCGCGGAACGTGAAGACGCTGCCCATTCCCAACTTCAAGACCGCAGACCAGGAGACGTTCGCGGCCGAGGTCACCCTCTCCCTGCTTCCCGCGACCACGGGATCAAAGGAGGAAGAGAGGCCGGGGGCGATCGCGGCGGAAGTGCACGAGGCCCACATCGCGCTGCTCCAGGCCGACATGGAAGCCCGCCTCGCCTCCGAACTCGAGCGCGTGCGGCGCGAATCCGCCGAGCAGCGGGCCGCGGAGCTGGCGCGGCTCCAGGCGGAAGGCGAGGAGAAGCGCCGCGCCGAGGTGGCCGAGGCGCGCGCCTCGGCGACCGAAGAGGCGCGCCACGCCCTGACCTCGGAGCTCGCCGGGATTCGCGGCGAGGCCGAGGACATGCTGGCCGCGGAGCTCGAGCGCGTCAGAAACGAAGCGGCGCAGAAGCTGGCCGCGCAGCTCGCCGACGCCGACGTCCAGCGGGCGGCGGCGGTGGACCAGGCGCGGCTCGCCGCCGAGCAGGCGGCCGCCCAGGCGCTCGAAGAAGAAGTCGCGCGGATCAAGGCCGAGACCGACGGCCGGCTGGCCTCCGAGCTGCAGCGCGTGCACGAGGAGGCGGAACAGGCGCGCGCCAGCGCGCAGCAGACCAAGCAGGAGGCGGAGGCGGCGCTCGCCGCCGAACTGGCCCGGGTGCGGCAGGAGTCGGAGGCGCGGCTCGAGGCGGAGCTCTCGCGTGTCCGCGCCGAGGAAGACGAGGCGCGCCGGCAGCAGGAAGCCGCGCAGGTCGATCTCGAAGCGATTCGAGATGCCGCTGTTCGCGACGCGCGCGCTTCCGCCGAGGAGGCCGCGACCCGCGAGGTCGAAGCTGAGGTCGCGCGGATCCAGGCGGAAATCGATCAGCGCCTGGCCGCCGAGCTGCGTCGCGTGCACGCCGAGGCGGAACAGGCAAAAGCGCTCGAGGAGCAGCGCCGTCTCGAGGCCGAAGCCGCGGTTGCGGCGGAAGTCGCGCGCATGCGGCAGGAAGCCGAGGAGCGGCTCGAGGCGGAACTGATTCGCGCGCGCATCGAGGCCGACGAAGCGCTCAACTCGCAGCAGGCGGTGCAGGTGGATCTCGAGGCGATCCGCGACGCCGCCGCCAGCGAGGCGCGCGCGGCCGCGGAGCAGGCCGCCGCCCGCGCGCTCGAAGCCGAGGCCGAGCGCATGCGCGAGGAGGCCGAGCGGCGCCTGCAGGAGGAGCTCGCGCGCGTGCGCGCCGACGCCGAGCGCGTCCGGCAGGAGCAGGAACAGATTCACTTCGAGGCGGAGGTCGAACGCGAGGAGCGCATGCGCGACGCGCGCGAAGCCGCCCTGCGCGAGGCCCGCGAGACGGCCGCGCGTGAAGCCCGCGCCGCCGCGGAAGCGACCGCGATCCGCCGCGCCGACGCCGAGGTGGCGCGGGTCCGCGCGGAGGCCGAGATACGGCTCCGCGCGGAGCTCGAGAAGAGAGAGGCGCTCGAGAAGCGGCAGGAGCAGGAGGAACTGGCGCGCGCGGCGGGCCAGTCGGAGATCGAACGGGTTCGTAAGAACGTCGAGCGCGAGGCGCGGCAGCGCGCCGACGAAGTGCTGAGGGCTGAGATCGCCCGCGCCCGCGCAGAGGCCAACGCGCGGCTGGCGGCGGAAGTGGCGGAGGTCGAGGCCGAAGCCGAGCGCCGGCGGAACCTCGAGCTCGCCGAGATTCGCAACCAGCTCGCGCACGCCAACGCGATGGCGCGCGATCACGCGCGCGTGGCCGCCAAGGGCGCCGTCTCCGCCGAGGTGGCGCGCGCCGAGATCGAGATGCCGGGCGCCGCCGCCAAGGCGGCGCGCGCCGGGAGCCAGGCGGCGCTGGCCACGTTCCGGGCCGCCGGCACCGCCGCTCGCGGAATCGGCCAGGTGAGCCGCGCCGCCGCCCCCGTCATCCGCGACATCTGGGAGCGGCTGCCGGACCGGACGGTCCCGGTCGCCGCGGCGCTGATCCTCGCCGCCGCCGCCATCGTCTATTTCGACCTGCCGTCGCTGGTGCAGCGCGCCTTGTCATCCGGACGCGAGATGTTCGCCAGCATCTCGCAGGCCCTGCCCGGCGGCGCGGGGTCAGACCGAGGGTCAGACCTGGGGTCAGACCTGGGGTCAGACCAAACCATGGCACAAGCGGAGGCGGCGGCGCCCGAGGCGCCCGGCACGCTGGCGGTCTTCTCGCGCGTGCCGCTGGAGCTCTATGTCTCCGGCAGGCGCATCGGGAGCACCGAGGACGGCCAGATCATCCTGCCACCCGCGGTCTATCGCGTGGAGCTGGTCAGCCAGCGCCTGAATTACCGCGGCACGGTGCAGCTCAGCATCCGCCCGGCCGCCGTCACGTCGCACACGGTGACGCTGCCGAACGGCCGCCTGCAGGTGAACACGGAACCGGGCGCGCAGGTGTCGGTTGAAGGCACGCCGATGGGAGTGGCGCCGCTCGGGCCGCTGCCCGTCCAGATCGGGACGCGCGAGGTCGTCGTCACGCATCCCGCCCTGGGCGAGCGCCGCGAGTTCGTCGAGGTCCGCTTCGGCGACGTCACGCAGGTGACAATCGCCCGCCGCGAAGCCACCGATCCAGCGAAGTTGTATCCGCTGCCGGACCTCAGTCAGCCCAGCGCCCCGATCCGATAAGAACAAGGCACAAGATCCAAGTCACACGTCACGACAAACGTTGTGACTTGGGCTTTGAGCCTTGGGCCTTGGGCCTTGGGCCTCACTTGGCCAAAGGATTCGGCCTCACCTGGAACTTCACCACCTTGCTCGACGTCCCCTTCCCCGTCTCGGTGTGGAAGGGCGCGCGCGTGGCGAACGTCGAGTAGATCGCCTTCCCCTTCCAGCCCGCGTTCGGGTCGTCGATGCGGCCGTCGTACCCCTTGGCGTAGAAGCCCAGCGGGTACGGGATGCGGAACGTCTGCAACCGCCCATTCACCAGCGCGACGAGCGCCTCCGATTCATTCCCGGTCACCATCGGCACGTTGTTGCTGCCGGTGCCGAGCATGTCGAAGCGGTCGACGAACGTGTAGTACGGCGAGTCGGCGCTGCCTGACGCGACCGAGCCCTGGTAGTTCGGTCCCGGCAGCGGATACACCGTGAAGCCTTCGGGGCAGTGCTGGCCGGTCGCGTTCGGCCCGTTGAGCGGCGCCTTGCACTTGCGGCGGTCGAAGCTCACGAGATGCCCGCTGGCGGTGCCGGTCCAGACGACGCCGTTGCGATCGACGTCCATGCCGCGCGGCGAGTACGCAGCGACCGGGCGGCCGTCCTTCATCGGCAGCTCGTAATACTCGGCAAGCGCCGTCGCCGGCGGATTCGAGCCGGGCGAGAGACGCACGACCGCGCCCGGGAAGCCGGTCACCGACCCCCAGATCGAGCCGTCAGTCGGACTCGGGGCGACGCCGTAGTACGGCGCACTGATGCGCCTGTCCTTCGCCGGATCGACCGGCTGGTCGGGCTCGACGTACGGGTCGCGCCTGCCGTTGCCGTTCGTGTCCAGGATGAGCGCCGTCCATCCCTGCGCCTTCTGTTCGTCCTTCGTCTCGTCGTACAGCCTGGTGTTGAACCAGCCCACCACCTGGCCGCCGCCGCAGAACCACAGCGTGTCGTTGTTGTCCTCGGCGAAGTTCAGGTGATGCGTGCTGAAGCACAGGTCGATGGTGGTCACCTTCTTCGTCCTGGGATCGTACATCGACATCTGGCGGCCGCTCTGGGTGATCGGATACGCCTGGGCGGACGGATGCGTGGACCCCTCGCGGCAGAACGCGGACGTCTGGTTGCCGCGGACGCGGGACGCGACCCACACCCGGGCCTGCTCGTCCATCGCAAAGCTGTGGGCATTGGCCTGGCTGTTCCAGATCGCCTCGTCGCCCCAGAACTGGGACGAGGCCGCCGGCCTGGTCGCGCCCGTCGCCGGCGTGTTCGGATCGCGCACCTCGAGCTTCACCTGCGTCGAGGTGTTCGCCACCGGATTGACGACCGGCATGTAGTCGGCGCTCGCCTCGAGCGCGCCGTAAATCGGGCCGTTGGCGTTCACGCGCGGATCGCGCTTGTCGCTCGCGATCTCGTCGTGGAGATAGGCCTTCGGATCGGCCCAGTCCCACATCGTGATCACGACGTTGCGCTCGATTCCCTGCGGCCGCGGCGGCGCCGTCATCGGGTACTCGCCCGCGGCGATGCGATCGGTCCAGTCCGCATACATCCCCAGCGCGCGTTCCTTGCCGGCCTGAGTCAACCGGCCGATCATCTGCGTGCCCGCCTGGCCCGACTGGAGCCGCCGCTCCCATGCAGCCGATGAGGATGCGAACGTGCCGAGGGTCGTCGGCAGCGTGCGCGTCAGCTTGTTCCCCATCTGATGGCATGAGATACAGGCGTCCGTGCCGATCGTGTCGGCGATCCACTTCGCCTGGTTCTTCACGTTTGGCGAGATGCCGTTGCCCTGGGGGCCGGTGCCCGGAAAGTCGTGTCCGCCCGGCACGCGGAGGAGCGAGAGCCAGTACTGCGCCGGGTAGTACTCCGCCGCAGCTTTCGCATTCGGCGCCGGTATCGCCATCAGGTTCAGCATCCGGCCCGGCTGCGCCTGCGTCTTCGACGAATCGACCAGGCCGTAGCCGCGCACCCAGACGTTGTAGCTCGCCTTCGGCAGGTCGGGCACGAGGAACCGCCCCTGGTCGTCGGTGACGACGATCCTGACGAACTTGGTGGGAAGGTTGGTGGTCTCGGCGATCACCCAGACGCCCGCCTCCGGCCCGCGCGGGCCGGTGACGACGCCACTGATGTCGTCGGCGTTGGTGGCCACGGCGGGCCGCTGCCCCGCTACGACGCGCGTGCTGATGCCGACCAGCAGGAAGGCCAGGGCCAGTGCGACCCCGCCCGCATAGAGATGCCGAAAGCGCTGCGTCACGGCTTCCTCCTTCCGGAGGCCTGAAGGCTTCCGGCTACCAACATTCGGAACACCGCCTGTA
>Ga0214472_10006000_pt1 | contig 12746 bp, 9 predicted proteins | sample RVTome_6_FD_207662 | JGI IMG/M metagenome (GOLD analysis project Ga0214472, IMG submission 207662) | Soil microbial communities from uranium-contaminated site in the Upper Colorado River Basin, Wyoming, United States - RVT140D175 | ecosystem: Environmental > Terrestrial > Soil > Contaminated >... | reverse complement strand
CGAACGTGAGCGAGGCGCACGTTGAGTATTTTTCGTCAGCGGATGAGATTGCATTGGCGAAACGAGAACTGATCGAGGCGCTTCCAGCGGACGGCACGGCGGTCCTGAACGCCGATGACGAGCGCGTGCGGGCGTTTCGAGACGTGCATGGCGGCCCCGTGGTGACTTTCGGCGCCGGGGACGGCGCCGACTTCCAGGCGACCCGCATTGAAACACTGGGGGCCGAGGGTGTGCGGTTCGTTTTGCGGCGCAAGGGAAGCGCTGAGAGTGTCCGGTTTCAGAGCGGTTTGATCGGACGCCATAACGCAGTGAACCTGGCGGCGGCGCTGGCGACGGCCTCGGTGTTTGGCATTGATAGTCCGGATCTGTTGGATGCGGTCGGGGCCTTGCGGCCCGCGAGCCGCCGTGGCGAGACTTCACGGTTGGGCGGCGCGCTGATCGTTGACGATTGCTACAACGCGAATCCGCGCGCGATGGAGGCGATGCTTGCGATGCTCGCCGATACGCGGGCGGCGCGCCGCATCGCCGTATTGGGCGAGATGCGCGAACTGGGCGAGCGCAGCGAAGAGCTGCATCGCCAGGCCGGCCGCGCCGCGGCTGAGCACGGCATCGATCTTGTGCTGGGCGTGACGGGCGCGGCGCGATACATCGTCGATGAGGCCGTGCGGCGGGGCCTGCCGGAATCGCGCACAGTGTTTTTCGAGCAGCCGGCGGATGCCGGCGAGTATGTCGCCAACAGCCTGCGGCCCGGCGACGCGGTGTTGTTCAAGGCTTCGCGCGGCGTTGCGCTGGAGCGCGCGCTGGCGGTCGTGCAGGCGCGGTTTAGCGATGCGGAACCGCAGTGCGCCGCAACGGCCCTGGCAACGAAGGAGAGGCCGTAGGGTCGGACGCAATGCTTTTTCACCTGCTCTACGAAGAACTTTTCCCGTACTTCAGCCCGTTCCGCGTCTTCGGCTACATCACGTTCCGGACGGCGTTCGCGAGTTTGACGGCCTTGGCGCTGGGGCTGGCTTTGGGGCCCTGGCTGATTCGGAGGTTGGGCGAGTTTCAGGTGAGCCAGCCGATTCGCACGGAGGGCCCGAAATCACATCTCACGAAAGCGGGCACGCCCACGATGGGCGGGCTCCTGATCAACATCTCGATTCTGATGCCGACGCTGCTGTGGGCGAATCTGCGGAACGTCTATATCTGGATTGCCTTTCTGGGGCTGGTGGGGTTCGGGTTCATCGGCTTTCTGGACGACTATCTGAAGATCCGCCGCGGCAAGAGCCTGGGGTTGAAGGCGCGGGTGAAGATCCTGCTGCAAATCGGCGTAACGCTGGCGATCGTCGCCAGTCTTGGCTGGCTGCGCGCGGACGGGCACTACGACACGCGCCTGATTTTTCCATTCCTCAAATCCGTGCGGCCGGATTTGGTCGCCGAATCGCTCCTGGGGCAGCCGTGGACCTATCCGTTTGCTTTCGCGGGCCTCTTCATTTTTCTATTCATGGTGCTGGCGGGATCGACCAACGCCGTAAATCTGACGGACGGGCTGGACGGGCTGGCATCCGGGCTGATGGTGATCGCGTCGGGCGCTTTTACAGTGCTGGCGTACGTGGCCGGTCATCGTGAGTTCGCGGCTTACTTGGACATCTTGCCTGTGCCACAGGCGGCTGAGTTAACGATCTTCTGCGGCTCCATGGTGGGCGCGACCCTGGCGTTCCTCTGGTATAACGCGCACCCGGCGGAGATGTTCATGGGCGACGTGGGCTCGCTTGGGCTCGGGGGCGCGCTGGGCACGGTGGCGGTATTGATCAAGCAAGAGATTCTGCTGCTGTTCGTGGGCGGCGTGTTTGTGCTGGAAGCGCTGTCGGTGATCATTCAGGTGGCGAGCTTCAAGATGACGGGGAAGCGGGTGTTCAAGATGGCGCCGCTGCATCATCACTTCGAGGCGCTCGGGTGGCCGGAATCGAAGATCATCGCGCGTTTTTGGATTGCCGGTTTGGTGTGGGCCTTGGTGGCGTTAAGCACGCTGAAGTTGCGATGAGACTGGAAGGGAAAAACGTCTTAGTGGTCGGACTCGGGGAATCGGGCAAGGCCGCGGCTCGTTTCGCGGCGGCGCGCGGGGCCGCGGTGACGGTGACCGATCGGCGTTCGGCGGCTGAGCTGGGAGAGGCGGCTGAAGAAATGGGCCGCCTCGGCGCGCGGCTCGCGCTGGGGGAGCACCCGAGGGCCTTGTTCGTTGCGCAGGATTTGATCGTGCCTTCGCCCGGCGTGCCCTGGAATCTTCCTGAGCTTGAAGCGGCGCGGCGGGAAGGCGTCGCGGTGATGGGCGAGCTCGAGATCGCGGCAAGTTTTCTCAACGGTCCGGTGATCGGAATTACGGGAACGAACGGCAAGACGACGACGACTTCGCTGATCGGGCACATCCTCGAGACGGCCGGAGTGAAGGCGGCGACGGGCGGGAACCTGGGCACGCCTGTCCTAGCCATGGCGGATGAATCGAGCCGCGACCGTTGGAACGTTTTGGAGCTTTCGAGTTTCCAGTTGGAAGCGACTTCGACGTTTCCCGTTCACATCGGCGTGGTGCTGAACGTGACGCCCGATCACCTTGACAGGCACGGCACTTTCGAAGCCTACGCGGCGGCCAAGGGCCGCATGTTTCAGGCGCAGACGGCGGCGGACTTTGCCGTGCTGCACGCCGACGATACGGTCTGCCGCGGTTACGCTTCGCGGGCCGCCGGAAGCGTGCATTGGTTCAGCCGCACGGGCCGCACGGAGCCGGGCGCCTGGGTCGAGGACGGCTGGATTGTCTGCGACGGCCGCCGCGTGGCGGAAGCGAAGCTGCCGATCCCCGGCCCGCACAATCTCGAGAACTCCCTGGCGGCGGTGGTTGCGGCGACGCTGGCGGGCGTTGACGCGGCGCCCATCGCGGATGCGCTGCGCTCGTTTCGAACCTCGGAACACCGCTTGGAGTTCGTCGCCGAGATCGACGGCGTGGCCTACTACAACGATTCGAAGGCCACGAACGTGGATGCGGCGAAGAAGGCCATCGAGACGTTCGATCACGGCTTGTGGGTGATTTTAGGTGGCAGCGACAAGGGATTGGAGTATGCGGCGCTCAGAGAACCGCTGGCGGGAAGAGCGCGCGCGGCCTTGTTGATCGGCGAATCGGCCGGCAAGATTGAACACCACCTTGCGGGCGTCGTGCCGGCGGTTCAGGCCGGGGATTTGCGGGCGGCGCTGAGCTATGCCCGCGGCCACGCCGAGCCGGGCGACACGGTTCTGCTTTCGCCGGCATGCGCCAGTTTCGATCAGTTCCGCAACTACGGCGACCGAGGCCGGCAGTTCAAGGAAATGGTTCAGGCGCTGCGGCCGGAGGTCAAGGTTTAGGCGGCACGGGAGCGATTATGCCGAGACATCTTCAATGCGATCGCGTCATCTGCGGGACGGTCGTCTTGCTGTCATTCTTTGGGCTGGTGATGGTCTTCAGCGCCACCACGGGCGGAGAGGACGCATCAACTCGCTTCGTGCTGAAGCAGGCGCTCGCGATAGCGTTCGGACTGGCGGCGATGCGGGTTTTGATGTTCATCGACTATCGCCATTTGCGGCGTCCGCGGGTTGTTTTCGCGGTCATGGGAATCTCGGTGACGTTGCTGGTCGCGGTGCTGTTCGGGGCGCAGACGGCGAATACGAATCGCTTCCTGCGTCTAGGCGCGATATCGTTTCAACCGTCGGAACTGGCGAAGTTCGCCCTGATCCTGTTCCTGGCGTTTTATCTGGATAAGCACGCCCGGAGGCTGTCCGAGTGGCGGACGCTGGCGGGAGCGGGCGCGATTCTGGGGTCGCTGTTCCTGCTCGTCGTGGGAGGAAGGGACCTCGGCGGGGTAATCGTGCTGGCGCTGATCGCCGCTGTGATGTTTTGGGTGGCGGGACTCCACATGCGCTACTTCGCGTTGGCGGGGCTGGGCGCCCTGCCGCTGCTGGCGCTGGCCATCTGGTGGGAGCCGTACCGCATACAGCGTCTGATGACCTTCTTGAATCCCGAGGCGGATCCGAAGAACGCCGGCTTTCAGATCCTCCAAGCGCAGATCGCCGTGGGCACCGGTGGTTTGTTCGGACAGGGTTTGATGGATGGACGCCAAAAAATGCGCTTTCTGCCGGAGGCCCACACGGACTTCATCTTCGCGCTTGTTTGCGAAGAGTTGGGCTTCATCGTGGCGACTCTGGTCGTGATCGCGTTCGGAGTCCTGTTGTGGCGCGGCGTTCTTGTGGCGCTGCGCGCTCCGGACCGTTTCGGCAGTTATTTGGCGGTCGGGATCACGGCCATGATTGTTTGCCAGGCGCTGATGAACCTCGGCGTGGTGCTGGCATTGCTGCCGACGAAAGGGATGCCGCTGCCGTTTGTGAGCTACGGCGGTTCCGCGATGATCGTGGCGCTGGCGTCTTCGGGGATTCTGCTCAACGTCAGCCAACATGCGGAGTGAGCGAGTGCGAAGAGAGTTCAACGATGCGGAGCGCGACGTTCTTGATCGCCGCCGGCGGAACGGGCGGACACGTGTTGCCGGGGATCGAGGTGGCGCGCGAGCTGCGGGCGCGCGGACATGTCTGCGTTTTCGTGGGAACCAGCCGGGGGCAGGAGACGCGGCTCGTACCGGCGGCAGGTTTCACGCTCGAGTTGCTGCGGACGGGTGCGCTGAAGGGCCGATCGCTGTTCGAGCGCCTGAAGACGCTGGCGGGCCTGCCGGCGAGTTTCTTGCAGGCCCGGGCCGTGATCGAGAAATGGCATCCGGCGGCGGTGCTGAGCTTGGGCGGTTACGCCTCGGGGCCGACGATGGTGATGGCGCGGATGGGGGAGATCCCCGTGGTCATTCTCGAACCGAATGCCCGGCCGGGGCTGGCGGTTCGCTGGGCGGCGCCGTTTGTCGATCGCGGCCTTGTGGCCTTTCCCGAGGCGCTTGCCTACTTCGGCGGCGGGCGCGCGGAGGTCAGCGGGATTCCGATCCGCAAAGAGTTCTTCGATCTGCCCCGGCGCGAGACGCGAGCGCCGTTTACGCTGCTCATTACGGGCGGCAGTCAGGGTGCGCGGCGCTTGAATACGGCGCTTGCCGAAGCACTCGAGCTTTGGAAAACGAAAGGGCGGCTGGCTGAATTGAAGATCGTTCATCAGACCGGCCCGGCTGAGTATGAGCAGATGCGCGACGCCTATGCCGAGTACGAAATCGGCGCCGAAGTCTCGCCGTTCTTTGACGACATGCCGGGCGCGTTCGCGGGCGCGGACCTTGTGATCTGCCGCGCCGGCGCTTCGGCTGTCGCGGAGCTGTGCGCGGCGGGCAAGGCTTCGATCCTGGTCCCCTACCCCCATGCGGCTGACCAGCATCAGCTTCTGAACGCCCGCTCGCAGGCAGGGGCAGGCGCGGCGCGGCTGGTCGAAGATCAGGAAATGACAGGCGAGCGACTCGTGCGCGAAGTTGAGGCGCTTTGGAGAAATCCGGCTGAACTTGCAAGAATGGAGCATGCGGCGCGCGGGCGAGCGAAGCCCGGCGCGGCCCGGCGTGCCGCGTTGTTATTGGAACGGCTGGGCGGAGTGAGCGGCAAGGTGTAAGGAGACGAATGTTTTTTGAAGGCATAGCAGCCAAGCATCGTCACATTCATTTCGTCGGGATCGGCGGAATCGGGATGAGCGGGCTGGCGGAGATTCTGCTGAACCTTGGGTATCAGGTGAGCGGTTCCGACATACGGTCGACGCCCGTTACCGAGCGCCTCGAGTCGCTCGGCGCGCGGGTTCTTCAAGGGCATGCGGCCGTCAACATCGAAGGCGCCGACGCCGTGGTCGTCAGTTCGGCGATTCAAGAATCGAACCCGGAGCAGGCGGCGGCGGCCGCGGCGAGGATTCCGGTGATTCAGCGCGGCGAGTTGCTGGCCGAGCTGATGCGCCTCAAGTACGGCATCGCCATCGCGGGCAGCCACGGCAAGACGACGACGACCTCGATGACGGCGGCCGTCTTGCACGGGGCGGGCAAGGATCCCACGGTGATCGTGGGCGGCCGGGTGGATTCGATGGGCTCGAACGCGCGGCTCGGCAAGAGCAGTCTGCTGCTCGCCGAAGCGGATGAAAGCGACGGTTCGTTCCTGAGACTGGCTCCGATCGTGGCTGTGATTACGACGCTCGATCAAGAGCATCTCGATCACTACGGAACCTACGGAGCCCTGGTCGACGGCTTCGTCGCGTTCGCCAACAAAGTACCGTTCTATGGCGCGGCCTTGCTGGGCATTGATGACCCGCAAGTCCGCGCGATTCTGCCGCGGATTCAGAAGCCGGTTCGGACGTATGGAACGAGGCCGGACGCGGATCTGGCGGCGAGTTCGATCACTTGCGGCGGGCAAGGGAGCCGCTTCCGGCTCGCCTACCGCGGAGACGATCTCGGTTGGTTCGAAGTGAAGAGCCTGGGGCTTCACAACGTGAACAACGCCACGGCGGCGGTGCTCGTCGGACTCGAACTCAGCATCGAACCGGATGCCATTCGCGAGGGGCTTGCCTCCTTCAGCGGAGTCGATCGCCGCTTTCAAATAAGCGGGCGGGAAAGCGGCGTGACGGTGATCGATGACTACGGCCACCACCCGACCGAGATCGCCGCGACGCTGGCCGCCGCGAAGATGGCGGATTTCGAGCGGGTCATTGTCGTCTTCCAGCCGCATCGCTACACCAGAACGGCGGCGCTGATGGATGAGTTCGCGCACTGTTTCGGCGACTGTGACCGTTTGTTCGTGGTTGATGTCTACAGCGCCGGCGAAGATCCGATCGAAGGCGTTCACGCCGAGGAGTTGACGCGCCGCATCCGGGCCGCGGGCCGGCCGCCGGTTCAATACATGGCGTCGATCGAGGACGGCATTGAGGCTGCCGCGGCGGCGGCGCAAGAGCGAGATGTCGTGATCACGCTCGGGGCCGGGAACATCTCGCAGGCGGGGCCGAAGCTGCTTGAGAAGCTGGCGGCGAGGACGCGCGGTGTCCGGGCGACCAGTGGAGCCGAGTCGTAGGGAGTCGAACGATGCCGAGAAAAGCAACACTGACCGGCCGCGGCGAAGCAAACGAAGAATCGGCCTATTTGCGGCGCGCAAGGCCGGTGAACGTGCGTCGCGGGCCGGCGGCCTGGGCCCGCTCGGCGGCTCGGTGGGCGCTTCCGGCTCTGATTGTGGCGCTCATTGCTTTTGGCGCGGTGCGCTCGGTTCGCGGCTACGTGGAAGCGTCGCCTGCATTTATCTTCGCGGGCGATGAACAAGGTTTGCGCGTGACAGGGTTGCGCTTCGTGGATGAGAAACAGGTTCGCGCCCGGTTCGATGCCGACAGGGGCGCAAGCATGGCTTCGATTCCGATTGCTGAACGGCGGACCGGTCTTCTGGAAATCCCGTGGGTGGAGGAAGCCCGCATCCTGCGCGTTTGGCCGAATCGGCTGTGGGTCCATATCGAAGAGCGGCAGCCTGTCGCCTGGGCCCGCGTGGGGGCGGCCGGCGGGCGCGATTTCGCCTCGCTGCGGCTCATCGACCCGCACGGCGTCTTCCTCGACCCGCCACAAGGGTTCCATCTCGAACTGCCGGTTGTCTCCGGTATCGGCGAGGCAATGGCGATGGGCGAGCGGCGCGTGAGGGTGGCGCTGGTCAAAAGTTTGCTCGTGGAATTAGGTCCGGAGCGTGCCAAGGTTTCCGAGATCGATGTAGCGGACTCGGCGAACGCGCGCGTCCTGACGATGTACGAGGGTGACATTGTGGAGTTGCAGATGGGCGCCGAAGAGTTCCGCCATCGCTGGGATGTGTTCCACCAATATGTTCCTTCCTGGAAAGAGAAGTATGGCCGCATTGGCTCCGTTGATTTGCGGTTCGAGGGCCAGGTAGCGGTCAGCCGGGCGGAATAATAGCATGGCCAAGAGCAGCGACTATCTGGTTGGACTTGATCTGGGAAGTTACCGGACACGCTGTCTCGTGGCGCTGGAAGAAGACTCCCACCTGCGGTTCATCAGCCACGGGTCGGCGCCTTCGCGAGGCTGGGCGCGGGGTGTGATTGCCGACCAGGACCCGGTGCTGGCTTCGGTGGAGGCGGCGATTGAGGAAGCCGAGCGTCATGGCGGAATGGTCATTGAATCCGCTGTGGTGGGCGTCGGCGGCGGCCACATTCGCGGCAATATCTGCCACAGCTACGTGAACCTTTCCGCGGCCGGCGAAGAGATTGGACAGGAGCACGTTGAGGATCTGATTAAGGCGGCTGCCCAAGCCCCGCTCAGCAGCGACCGCACGGCGATACAGATCGTGCCGCTCGAGTTTACGGTCGATCAGCAGATCACGGTCAAGAACCCGCGCGGCATGAAGGCGCGGCGCCTGGACGGCCACGCCCAGGTCGTATCAGCGGCCGCTCAGGCTCACAACAATGTGCATGCGGTCGTGAATCGCGCCGGAATCGTCGTCGAGGAGACGGTATTCGAGGCCTTCGCGGCGGCGCAGGCGATTCTTGAGGAGCAAGAACGGGAGCTCGGTGTGGCCGTGGCTGACATGGGAGCGGGCTCGATCGACCTTGTCGTCTACATTGACAACGATTTGCGGCTGGCGATGGGCATCCCGCTGGGCGGCGACCATTTCGTGAACGACGTGGCGGAAGTGATGAAGACGTCGCGCGCCGACGCCGAGATGCTGATTCAGCAGTATGGCTGTGCTACGGTGGACGAGACTCCGTCGAATGTTTCCGTGGAGGTTCCGGCGCTGAGCGATGGCCGGCCGCAGACGTATCCCCGGCGTTTGCTGAACGAGGTTTTGAGGGCCCGCGCCGAGGAAGTGTTCGGCGTATTGGGCAGAGAGTTGCGGCGGGCGCGCGTTCGCGACCGGCTGATCGGTGGTTTGGTTCTTACGGGCGGCTTGGCCGCGCTGGCGGGCGCTTGTGACGTCGCCGAAGATGTGCTGGATTGCAACGCCCGAATCGGGCTTCCGCCGCGTATCGAAGACCTGCCGGATCAGCTCGATCAGCCGGCGTGGGCGACCGCCATGGGATTGGTGCTCTACGGGCAGCGCTTGCGGCTTCACCGTAAGCGGCGGCGCGAGAAGGCCCGCGAGTGGCTGAAAGCGATTTTTGAGTAGTAAGACGCAGCAAGGCGCGGGGGCGCCGGCAAAAGGGAGCGGGGAGAACCCCATGAATAACGAAGGCGTAAAGTTTACGTTTGACGAGCCGGGAAACACGAACACGCGCATCAAGGTGTTCGGCGTCGGCGGCGCGGGCTGCAATGCAGTGAACCGCATGATTGAAGCCGGCGTGGAAGGCGTTACGTTCACGGCGATCAATACGGACGATCAAGCGTTGCGGGCGTCGAATGCGGAGTTCAAGCTGCAGTTGGGCTCCCGCTTGACCCTCGGCCGCGGCGCGGGATCGGATCCCGAGGTCGGACGCGCGGCGGCGCTCGAAGATACCGAAAAGCTGATCGAGTTGCTGGGCGACGCCGATATGGTTTTCGTCACCGCCGGGCTCGGCGGCGGGACAGGCACGGGCGCGGCGCCGATTGTCGCTTCGCTGGCCAACGAATTGGGCGCGCTGACCGTAGCCGTGGTCACCAAGCCGTTCGCGTTCGAAGGCCGGCAGCGCATGGCGGTCGCTGAAAAAGGTCTGGCCGAGCTGGCCGAGGCCGTCGACACCGTCATTACGATTCCCAACGAGCGCCTGATCGAAGTCGTCGAGCGGGGCACGAGCTTCTTCGAGTCGTTTCGCATCGCGGACGACATCCTCCGGCAGGCCGTCCAGGGGATCAGCGACATCATCACGATTCCCGGCATCATCAATCGCGATTTCGCTGATGTTCGCACGATCATGCATGGCATGGGCTACGCCGTGATGGGCACGGCGGTCGCTGAAGGGCCGAACGCGGCGATCGACGCGGCGCGCAAAGCCGTATCGAGCCCGCTGCTCGAGGACGCGGGCATTGATGGGGCGCGCGGCTTGCTGATCAGCATTACGGGATCTTCGAAGATCGGACTGCACGATGTTCATGAGGCGTCTTCGGTCATCCAAAAGACGGCGGATCCGGAGGCGAATATTATTTTCGGCGCCGTGCTGGATGAGTCCATGGGCGACAAGGTCAAGATCACGGTGATTGCGACCGGCTTCCGCAGCGAGAGCATGGGTGTGAGTCGCAAGATGTCGGCCGACGCGGCGGTCTCGAACGCGGAGATTCGCCAGAACTTGCAGCAAGCAGCGGCATCGAGAGACCGCAGCCGCGGCTTCCCCGCCCCCCGTGAAGCGCCCGTGGAGGCTGAGTCCGCCGAGGAAGTGGAAGCAGCCGGCCCGCGGCCGCAATACGAGCCGCCGGAGGAGGCGGAGGAGGCGGAGATGGATTCATCCGATCTTGAAAAACCGGCTTATCTGAGGCGGCGGATGGGCATCGACTAAACGCGCGCCGGCGCGCCCGGCGCGTGTTCCGGCGCCACGGGCGGCGTTCCTGGACGCTGCAACATGCCGCGCCGCGACGGCGGCGGCGATCGCCGAAGGGTTGCCCTGCCTGCGCCGCTCCTCTATGATAGTTTTCTTACCGGCGTGTCGAGCGCCGGTAATCACATCTGGAGGGCCTCGTTCGCCCGTTTCCTTGCCGCATGAAGTGTTGCAATCTGCCCGTTACGGGAATCGAGGTGGTGTCGATGTTCAAGAAGCGACGGTTGGCTATTCTTTCGGCGGCGTTGCTGGCTCTGTTCGGGGCCTGCGCAACGGAAGATCCTCATGAGCAAATACTCCGCGGCGCCGAGGAAACCTTCATGTATGAGGCGCTCGCGCAGTCGCCAGTCTACGCCACGACGGTAGGCTACTACGTTCACAAGCCGGCCGCCGGAGACGCCGCCGCGGGCTCCGAGGTTCGATTGGACGAGATGCTTGACGATCTGTCGGCCGACGGCATCGCCAAGAGACTCGCCCTTCTGAAGCAGATGCACACCACGCTTCGCGAGAAGATTGACCGCGCCGGCAAACTCAAGGGGCATGATTTCGTCGACTATGGCGTTCTCGACAGCTATGTGAGCCGGTCGCTTTTTGAGATCGAGAAAGAGCGGGCGCACGAACACAATCCCGGCCTGTATGTCGAGATGCTCGGAACCGCGCTGCACACTCTGATGGTTCATGAGTATGCTCCGGCCGCGGAGCGCTATCGGCATCTGATTGGCAGGCTTCAGAAGGTGCCGGCGTTTCTCGAGCAGGCCAAGACAAACCTGAAGTCGTCGCCGGATGTGTGGACGCAAGTGGCGATCGCGGAGAACGAGGGCACGATCAAACTCGTCGAGCGGGTGATACCGGCGGGACTGCCGGCTGAGCTGAAAAGTGAATACGACGCGGCGGCCGGGCCCGCGCTCGAGGCTCTGCGCGGGTTCAGCGGCTATCTCAAGAATGATCTCGCCAAGCGCAACCAGCACGACTGGCGGCTGGGCAAGCAGCTCTATGCCGAGAAGTTCCAGTTGACGTTGAACACCAAGAAAACGCCGGAACAAGCTTTACAAGAGGCCGAGGCGGCTTTCGAGGAGACGTACGCCAAGGCGGTCGAAATGGCGCGCCCGATGCATCGCGCGATCTATGGCAACCAGAGGCCGCCCAACGACTTGGCGCTGATGCGGGAAGTGCTCGAAGTCGTGGCGGACGACAACCGGCTCCGCGGCGGCGACCAGCTCATGGGCCAGGTCAAGAAGGATATCGATGAGTTGCGGGGGTTCGTGCAGGCCGCCGGACTGGTCTTCCTGCCAGGGAACGACAATCTGCAGGTGATCGAGACCCCGGAGTTCATGCGCGGAGTCTACTCGGTGGCCGGTTTCGTAGGCGCGCCCGCGCTGCAGCCGAAGCTAAGCGCGTTCTATTGGGTGACGCCAATCCCGCCGGACTGGCCGCGTGATCGCGAGACTTCCAAGCTCAGGGAATACAACCTGTTCAAACTGAAGCTGCTGACGCTGCACGAGGCCATGCCGGGTCACTACGTCCAAACCGAGTTCGCGAACCAGGGCTTCACCGACCCCGACGCGGAGCCCATGAGTGATCTGAGCCGCCTGCTGCGAGCCGTGTTCCCCGACCCAAGCTATGTCGAGGGTTGGGCGACCTATATGGAAGAGGTTGTTGTCAACGCGGGATATCAGAGCGACTCGAACGGCTTCCAGATCAACTGGATGAAGGAGCAGCTTCGCGTGATAGCCAATCTCATCATCGACATCAGGATGCACACGATGGACATGAGCGACGATCAGGCCGATGAAATGCTGCGGGCGCGTGCCTTCCAGGAAGCCGAGGAGGTAAGAGGAAAGATTCTGCGCGCCAAGCTCACCTCGGCGCAGTTGCCGCTTTACTATCACGGCTGGCAGGAATGGCGCCGTGTCCGTGACCACTACCAGAACGAGACCACGGATTTCAGTCCTACCTCGTTCCACGACAAGGCTCTCCGCAACGGCGCCGCGCCGCTGCCCGAGATCGCGTACATCACGTCCAAGATTCCCCTGGCGGAATGATCGGGTTTTAGGGCTGTCGGAACCGATCGGCATCTGATCCCGCGCGGACCTTGGCGAAACCGTGTCCCAAAAAGCGAAAGCCGGAAGGCGGCTCCGTAGAGCGACCTCCCGGCCTTCCGTGAATCTCGTCCTTGCGCCGTAAGTTACTTGTTGGCGGCTGCGGTCGTGATGCTGGCCATCTTGCTGAAGATCTGGCTGATGCTGGTCGAGATGCCGGGGAGCACCGCGCCCGCGGCAACGGCGATGAAGCCGGCCAGTAATGCGTA
>Ga0214472_10005999_pt1 | contig 12748 bp, 9 predicted proteins | sample RVTome_6_FD_207662 | JGI IMG/M metagenome (GOLD analysis project Ga0214472, IMG submission 207662) | Soil microbial communities from uranium-contaminated site in the Upper Colorado River Basin, Wyoming, United States - RVT140D175 | ecosystem: Environmental > Terrestrial > Soil > Contaminated >... | reverse complement strand
TAATCGGCAATGGCCCCGGATAACCGCTGCCGATATTTGATAATATCCTCAATAGTCAGAACCGGCATCTGATGGGCATTGGCAAAACTGACTACTTCCGGCAATCTGGCCATTGTTCCATCAATATTTGTCAATTCACACAGGATCCCTGCCGGTTGAAGATCGGCCAGTTTCATCAGATCGACCGTTCCCTCGGTATGGCCGGGTCGGTCAAGCACCCCGCCAGGCTGAGCCCGTAGAGGAAATACATGGCCGGGATGGCAAAGATCTTCCGGTTTACTGTCAACCGCAACAGCGGCCTTAATGGTCCGGACACGATCAGCGGCCGATACACCCGTCGTTACCCCATGTTTCGCTTCAATGGAAACTGTAAAAGCTGTCCCGTGACGACTACTGTTATCAGTTACCATGGGCGGCAAACCAAGGCTGTCAATTTTTTCACCGGTCATGCAGAGACAGACTATACCGCTGCATTCACGGATCATCAAAGCCATCTGTTCGTTATTTAAATGTTCTGCGGAAAAGATAAGGTCACCTTCGTTTTCCCGGTCTTCATCATCGACCAGAAGAACACCCCGACCGGCACGGATGGCCGCCAGAGCTGCTTCGACCCGCTGTTGCGAGTCCCCGAATTGTGCAATAAGAGACTGATTCATGGCAATTCACTCCTTGTTCTACCAGAATCAGGGCATCCAGGAGTATAAGCCAACCGTGCGCCAGGCACACAATCGGCAACTGGTTCGCCACTGATATCAGAATTCACTATCCTGAAAAAAAGGCCGTCCCATGTCATTCTCTCCCTTCCGGACTCTAACCGTCGGCTCTGGAATCACACCAGATCTGCTGGACCCTGCTGCTATACAGCAAGCGCTCGCGGGCTCTCCAGAGAATGGAATCACCGCCGGTGGGGACTTCCACCCCGCCCTGAGAATAATTATGGCATTTGCTCCACCGGAGCCCCGGAATGATTTTTTTATCCGAATCTTCGTGGCAAATGCTGCAAATACTCATGTAAAAAATATCAAAGAAATAGCATCAACGCATTTCAAACCATAGGCACGCCTCCTCTGAAAACAGTCGATTGCGAGTCTGATTCAAGTCGAACCACCCGCCTTCACCAGAGGTATATTTCTACAAAATCTGGTGAGAAAGTCAATAAAAGACCGACCTGACGTCGGTTTTGCCGACAAAAGGAGTCGATGCGTTCTAGGTAAGATAAGGAGAAGTTCTATCCCCTAGGAAAGGGCATGAGACCGGAAAGAAGAACGGTTGAGAACCAACCGTTCTTAAAAAACTCTCGGGCAGGAGGGCTAAAAAGGATATTATTCATCGGACGTTTAACATCTCAAAGAAATTTCATTCCCGACGCTGCTGAGGCTGCAAATCCGAAGGCAGCCATTTTCTTCCAGCTATCAAATAAACAAATACAGAACAAAGTATAAGATAGCCAAAAACATGTACGCTTTTCGTCTTTAGAATGTAGGCGATGGTTACGATAATTGTTGAACTCGCCAGGAAAAACAGCTGCTTGGGAATCTGCTTCAGGATGACTCGTCCGAAATGGGCAAAGCGTATGTGACTCACCATCAAACCAACGGACAGAGCTGCAATCGCCCATAGCAGTTTCGGAGGGAAGACCAATGCAGCCCCAAGAACGATAAGAGCGCCTGCAGGGCTGGGAAGTCCATTGAAGATACCTTCGGGAAGATCTTTTCGTTTTTTATCGACCACAACAAACCTGATCAACCTGTAAGCAACACCGCAAAAAAAGATAAAACCGAATATATAGGCAAAAGATCCGCCCGATTGAACGATGATATAAGCGGGCGAAAGCCCAAAGCTGACAAAATCCGCAATATCGTCAAGGTACGGTCCATAAATGGTTCCCCCGTGTTTTTCAGCCATCCTGCCATCAAACAGATCAAAAAGCTGGCCCAGTATTATAACAAAAATTGCCCAGGCAAAACGATTATTGTAGGTGAAATAAAGGCTTGTTACACCACAGATAAAATTAAGCGTCGAAAGAATATCCGCATAATATCTGTTGGGGATAAATTTAAAAAGGACCGACGCCGAGGAGAGGATGATACAGGCCTGTAAAACCTCATTGCCCATGTTGATGACGCTGGGGTTTTTATCGAGCAGTGCACAAAAAATAACAAGGGCAAAACAGATAATCGCCTTGATTTTGCCAAAATTGTTCGCAGCTACGGAATAACTCAGCAGAGAAAGAATTTTCCTGGCAAAAAATTGCCCGAAAAGCTCAACACCGACAAGGATCCAGACGAGATTTATCGAAAGAATACCGGCATAGGAAAAACCAATCAAAGGCGGCAGATAAGTGAGTTTATCACACATCGGATCCAGCCATTCGCCCCACTCTGTGACCATATCGCAATTCCTCGCCACTATTCCGTCAACCCCGTCCAGTATCGCGGCGAAGGTAAAAATTATTATGGCAATTGCCTGATAATCATATAAAAAATAAAGGATAAAACCGAGCAAAGCCATGACTGTCCGCCAGTAACAGATTGCATTGGGGTGCATTAACCACAGATGAGACCGTATAAATTCCTTCATGGATTCCTTACGAATCATCCAGACAAACCAGTAATAAAAACCGGTTCCGATCAAAGCGGCGATAGCAATAACAAATAATCTTTCCATATTCTTCTTTAGATAGAGGGAGTGGTTTTGAGGATTAAGAACCGGTTTCCGGTGAATGGATCATATTCAGGGTGATTCCGGAGAGCCTTCCGAATAGGCTAACTGCTCTCCATAAGCACTGGTTGCCTGTATGCGTTTAGCCTGCCAGTAACGTTGTTTCCAGTAGGTATCGTCGAGACGGGATATCATTACCCCATTAGAGCGTGAGGCATGTACAAAGAGATCGTTCTCTAAATATATTCCCACATGTTTCTGAAAAACACTTATCTTGAAAAAGACAAGGTCTCCCGGCTGTAAAAAGCCTTTGTCAACCGCCAACCCTTTTTGCACCTGCTCCTTAACTGTCCTCGGTAATTTCTTTCCGAACAGCTCTTTGTAGGTAACTAAGGTAAAACCGGAGCAGTCGACACCTTTACGCGATATGCCGCCATGCTTATAGCGGGTGCCCATCCAACTTGTGACATATTTTTTAAGGCTCTCGGTTCGTTCTTCAAGTGCTTCCGCCTGGTTCTTACGAACTTGCTGGCCCGACCTGTCTTCCGGTGGAATAAATATAACTGTCTTTTTGCCCCCACACCCGCATAAACCTATAAAAAAAACGGCAAGCAACAGCAAAATGGACCAGCGAATAGCTATTATTTTTTTGATTCTAATTGTTATTCCTCCAATGTGATCAATTTTACTCAACAAAGCGTTGCAAGACTGTTATGCGAGGTGCGCAAAGTTTCTATTATTTCGGCGTACTAAAGTACGTCGTAATGATAGAAATTTTGTAGCAACGACGCAGATGAGAGTTTTTACGACACCATCATCATTGATATGTTCGTAAAAACCTTAACTCTTCGGTTTACGTCATTCCGGGCTTGATCCGGAATCCATTATTTTCAGGTAGATGTAGATTCCGGATCAAGCCCGGAATGACGTTGCCCGAGACTTTTTACGAGTTTATCATCATTGATAATATAAAAAAAGTACTATAAATACAACAGAAGTGAGCAGTTAGCTAGAACTTGATATCTTTTCATATCTTTTTGAAGGCCCGAAAGTTCAAAATAAGACACCAACCAGCAGGGGAAATACCATGAAAGCAGTTTTTCTGGATAATGAAGGCCTTGACGATCTGTCCATAGGCAATCTTAAAAAAGAATGCAGCTCCTTGCGGTTGTTCCGCACCACGACCTCTCGGGAGATAGCGGAGAGGATTGCCGGCGCCGATATTGTTATCCTCAACAAGGTGAAAATTTCGCGCCAACATCTTGAAGCGGCTCCTTCGGTACGGTTGATTTGCGTGGTTGCCACCGGCACCGATGTCGTTGATCTGCGGGGAGCGGCGGAACTTGGGGTCACAGTGTGCAATTGCCAGGCCTACGGCATTGACTCGGTGGTTCAACACGTTTTCTCGTTAATGTTTGCCCTGCACACCAACCTGCTCGCCTATCATACGGCGGTGCAGGCCGGGCGATGGCAGACGGCCAGCCAGTTCTGTTTTCTCGACTATCCGATTATTGAATTGAAAGGCAAGACGCTGGGGATTGTCGGCTATGGCAATCTCGGTCGTGGCATCGCCGAAACAGCCCGGGCTTTCGGGATGAAGGTGGTTGTTGCAAGAAGACCGGGCAATCCACCGGATGATCGGCCCGCACTTACCGAGATGCTGTCTGAAGTCGATGTGCTGACCCTGCATTGCCCGCTTACCGACCAGACCAGAAATCTGATAAATGCCCAGGCCTTTGCGCTGATGAAACCGACGTCTTTTTTGATAAATTGTGCCCGTGGCGGCATTGTCGACGAGATCGCTCTGGTCGAAGCCCTGCGGACAAAGAAAATTGCCGGTGCCGCAGTCGATGTTTTGAGTGTCGAACCGCCCAAAGATTCCAATCCCCTCCTTGAAGCAAAGCTCCCCAACCTGATTATCACGCCCCATATCGCCTGGGCCAGCAGAGAAGCACGGCAGCGGATTATCGACCAGACGGTTGAGAATATTCTGGCTTTTAAAGCAGGTAAACCAATTCGCACGGTATAATTGCCTTATTAATATAATTTTTTATGAGTTGACTGGTTGCCAACGAAATCTTTTGATTGGTTGCCGCGTGAATTGACAAGCATTTCTCCCCGAGTAGTATAAAATATCCAATAAGAGAGGAACAAATAACTGCATTCTTTCAAAGTCCACCCCGAAAGAGAACCTGTGATGAACCCATCTACGCACAACCAAGTTCCCGATTTTTTCGATCTGAACAGTATTGACTTCATCTCGGTAATGGATTGCCTGGACGAAGGAGTCATCATCACCGATGAACAGGGAATCATTCATTATTACAATGAGACCCAGTCTCAGATAGATGATATGGATGTCAATTTTGTCACGGGTAAAAAGGTGACCGATATATACGAGCTGTGCGGCAACACTAGCCAGATCCTGGTCTGCCTCAAACTTGGCCAACCGATTCGCAACAAGACCTTTTTTTATAAGACAAAGCTCGGCAAGGTAGCCAACACCATCTGTTCCACATTTCCGATTTTCAAAGGCTCCCGTATCCGTGGTGCGATCTGCTTTGTCAAGGATTACCAGATCCTGAAAAACACCACTCCGGTCATCTCCATTCCCGACATTAAACCCAAAAAAGAAAACGGCACCCGCTACACCTTCGCCGACATCATCGGCCTCAATAACGAACTAATCCGGGCCGTCAACACCTCCCGCACCGCCGCCCATTCGGCCTCGCCAATCATGCTGATAGGAGAAACGGGAACGGGAAAGGAACTTTTTGCCCAATCAATCCATAATTACAGCACACGAAACAATAAGCCTTACTTTGCGGTAAACTGTGCCGCCATCCCGGAGACCCTGCTGGAAGGTTTTCTGTTCGGGACCACCAAGGGTGCTTTCACCGGGGCAATCGACAAGGCCGGTCTTCTCGAACAGGCGAACGGCAGTACGCTGTTTCTCGATGAGCTGGTCGCCATGCCGGTTTCCCTCCAGGCAAAACTGCTAAGGGTCATCCAGGAAAAAAAGGTATGCAGAATCGGCTCGACCAGGGAAATCAACCTGAATATCAAGATCGTCACCTCGGTTAACAAACCGCCTCGGGACGCAATAAAAAACAACGAGCTGCGCATCGATCTTTTTTACCGGATCGGCGTGGTGCTGGTCGCGCTGCCTCCCTTAAGAGACCGGCTCGACGATCTGCCGAATCTTATAAATCACTTTCTGCTCATTCACAATAAAACCCTGGGAACCAATGTCAGGTCGGTTTCGGACGACGTCATGGACCTGTTCCACAGCTACAACTGGCCGGGCAATATTCGGGAGCTTGAGCATCTTATCGAAGGAGCGCTGAATATCATCGGCTATGATGAAAAACTGTCACTGAAATATTTTTCTCCGGCACTGGAGACCATGAACCGGTCCGACCTGCGGCAAAAAATATTAAACGGCACGGCTCACGACAATCACCTAGAAAAATCCGAGACGCCCGGACCGGATGAGACGACACCGCCCCCGACCGGAAATCTACCTGAAAATCAATCGAAACAGGAACGGCAGACCCTGTGCGAGGTGCTGGATTCGACCAACGGCAATATCTCCCGTTCGTCAAAAATTCTCGGTATTTCCAGACAATTGCTCCACTACAAGATGAAAAAACATGGTCTCCGGAGAGAAAAATTTATGAGCGGATGATTATTCTATTTTACAGCTGATTGTTCCCCGCTCTCCTGCCCTGACCGCCTTCTTTCATTCCAGAACCGCAAATTTTTTTTCACTCTCCCCTGTTGTCAAGATGAAAAAAATTTTTCAGTGCAAAATAATTATCAAGCAAATTCCTCTCCCTGTCACTGATGGTTTTTTAACAAACCATACTATTTCAAATACATGCCCACTTTAAACCGGCCGCTTCTGTTCATGGCACGTTGTTTGCTCTTTACTGCCGCGTGGGGGTGTAAACCTTTTAGAGACAGTCTCAAAAATTCAACACATTTTGAAAGGAGAGGTGTATGTCACAAAGCAACACAAATGCGCGGCCGTTTGACCCGATTATTTTCTGGGTTTCGGCATCGGTCACGGTTCTTTTCATTCTCTGGTCGATCATTTTCCCGGAAAATATGAGTTCCACCATCAACGGTGTTTTTTCCTGGACCACCACAACCTGGGGCTGGCTGTATCTCGTTACCGCCTTTCTGCTTGTTGTCGGCTGTTTCGCGCTGATGGGCGGCAAGTACGGCGCCATCAAATTGGGCCTGCCCGATGATAAACCGGAGTTCAAAAATTTCTCATGGTTTGCCATGCTGTTCGGTTCTGCCATCGCTGCGGGGATCGTTTTCTGGGGGCCCGCCGAACCGGCTTATCACTACATGAGCGCGCCGCCTTTTTTCGGCGGGGATGCAAAAACCCCTGAAACGGCGGCAAACGCCATGACCTATTCCTTCTTTCACTGGGGGTTCAGCGCCTGGGCGATCTATGCCATCCTCACCATTGCCATCGGCCACGCCGCCTTCACCAAAGGGTTACCCCTTAAATTCTCCACCGCCTTCTACTACGTCATCGGCGACCGAATTCACGGTATCTGGGGCAAGGTCCTGGATATTTTTGCTGTTTTTGCAACCCTCGGCGGCCTTGCCACCACAACCGGTCTGGTTGCCCTGCAGCTGTCAAGCGGCCTGAAATATCAGTACGGGGTCGAGTTAGGTGGTGGCGCAATGTATATGATCATTGGGGTACTCACCCTTATTTTTACGTCTACCGTCTATATCGGGCTGGAAAAAGGGGTCAAGTTCATCGGCGACGTCAACATGTGGGTTTTCGGCGGCGTCTGGTTCTTCATCCTGGTTTGCGGGCCGACGCTTTTCCTGATCAATCTCACCACCAACTCGATCGGTCAGTATCTGCTCTATTTTCTGCCGATGAGCCTTTACACTGCTCCAGGAGTCGAAGGCAACTGGATCGGCAGCTGGACCGTCTTTTACTGGGCGTGGTGGATGAGCTGGGCGCCGTTCGTCGCGGTTTTCATCGCCCGGATTTCCAAGGGAAGAAGAATTCGTGAAACCGTCGCGGCAACGCTGCTGCTCCCGACCCTCGGCGATTTTCTCTGGTACGGGGTGGTTGGTGGAGCCGGGATTAGTTTCGATGTCACGGCAATCCTGAACGAACATGGTGTCGAAAGCGCCATCTTCGCCATCGCCCAGCATCTCCCTCTGACCGGTATCCTTTCGGTTTTCCTCATTTTTCTTATCGCAACTTTTTTTCTCACCAGCGCCAATTCAGCGGCAATCTCCCTGGCCATGTTTGTCTCGGGCCATGAGAACCCAAGCAAGAACCTTCGGGCCTTCTGGGGTGTCGCCTTAGGTGCGGTTGCTGCGGTACTGGCAGGGACCGGACAACTCAAGGCTATCCAGACCGCTTCCATAGCCACTGCCTTTCCCCTGATGTTTTTGCTCCTTTTCGTGCTCTTCGGAGTATTTCGAGGCCTAAATAAATCCCTCGATCAACCGGCAACCAATAAATACAAATGACGGCGGGAATCCGCCCGGCCAATCCGGCCGGGCGGTGTTCCGTCAGCAAGGAGGTAATATGTACGATAGAATGCAGGAATTGACCACGACGCAGATGACCCAGATCCATCAGGCATCCATGGCTCTTCTACAAACAACCGGTATAGTCATAAACGAGGAAGAAGCTTTATCGATCTTCAAGCAGCATGGCTATAAAGTGGAAGGAAAAACCGTTTTTCCGACCGAGGCACAGATCGGAAAAGCCCTGTCCACCGTTCCGTCAAAATTCACCATCAAGGCGAGAAATCCGCAAAAGAACGTCACTATCGGCGAAGACTCCTTTGCCTTCCTGCCGGGTTATGGCGCGCCCTTTGTCATGACCTCCGAAGGTGTCCAGCGTGAAGCGACCATGGAGGATTACGACTCTTTCTGCAAGCTGATCCACACTTCCAAATACCTGGACATGAACGGCTGGATGATGGTCGAACCTTTCGATATGCCGCCGGAAACCGTGCATATGGATATGATGCTCTCCAATATGCTGCTGTGCGACAAGCCGTTCATGGGCAGCCCGGTCTCCCGCCAGGGGGCGCTGGACGGCATCGAAATGGCCGGAATCCTCTGGGGAGGCAAAGACCAGATTATCGACCAGCCCGTATCGATTTCACTGATCAACTCCCTGTCGCCGCTGCAGTTCGCCGAAGAGATGACCGCATCGCTCATCGAACTCGCCCGCCACGGCCAGGCCACTATCGTTGCCTCGCTGATCATGGCTGGAGCGTCCGGACCGGTGACTCTTGCCGGTGTACTGGCCCTGCAGAACGCAGAAATCCTTACCGGTATCGCCCTGTCCCAGCTAGTCAGGGAAGGGGTGCCGGTGGTGTATGGTTCAACCTCGTCGGCCATGGACATGAAAACCGGAGCTCTGTCGATCGGTGCGCCGGAGCTGTCGAAGAATGTCAACTATACCGCGCAGATGGCTAGATTCTACAATATCCCCAGCAGATCGGGCGGCGGCTTGACCGACTCCCTCTATCCGGATGCGCAGGCCGGTGCCGAATCGGCGCTTGCCTTGTACACCGCGGCCCGCAACGGCATCAACGTTATCCTCCATGCCTGCGGTATCCTGGGTTCGTATATCTCCATGAGCTTTGAAAAATTCATGATCGACGAAGAAGTGTGCGGAATGGTCCGACAAATGTTGAAACCTATCGATATTACCGATGAAAGCATCGATATCGACATGATCGCCAAGGTCGGTCCCGGCGGACAGTATTTGACCAACCCCAAGACCTTTAAACTCTGCCGAACCGAATTTTTCCTCCCCGACCTGATGGCTCGAACTAATTACGACAGCTGGACGGCGTCCGGAAAGAAAAAAATCCATCAACTGGCCGACGACAAGGTGAGCCAGCGACTGGCCAAATATGAAAAACCGGACATCGACCCTGCAATCGAGCTGGAACTGACCGAATACGTCAACAACCGGAAAAACGGCTAACGGGGACTGAAAAGCATGAGAGTGACTGAAGATGATCTCAATGTACCGACCACGATGAGAACTCCAGGGACAAACATTGACCGGGTAGTCTTCTTCGGCTCAAGTGCCCTCGTGCTGCCGTTTATTCTTTTAGGGGCGTTTTCGCCGGAACTGCTGGCCAGGGGAGGTAATGCCATCCTCTCCTGGGTCATAAGCACCTGGGGCTGGCTGTATCTTTCCAGCGTCAATATCTTCGTTGTGGCCGGGCTGGCGCTGGCGGTTTCGCCTTTTGGCTCGGTCCGGCTTGGAAAGGATGATGAAAAACCGGAGTTCACAAGACTGAGCTGGTTTGCCATGCTTTTCTCTGCCGGCATGGGCATCGGCCTGGTGTTCTGGTCGATAGCCGAACCCCTGTACCATTTTTCCGGGCCCCCGATAGGCGAAGCGGGTACAGCGACATCGGCCCGGCTGGCATTCAGCATTTTTTTTCATCACTGGGGGCTTCATGCCTGGGGCACCTATGTTGTGGTGGGACTGCCGATAGCCTATTTTCAATTTCGCAAGGGAATGCCGGGAACGGTCTCCGGCTGCCTGACCCCCTTATTTAGTAAAATCGGTGCACCAGGCGCAGAAGTACTGCCATCCCCGCTCGTCAGGGGTGCCGGTAACCTGGTCGACATTCTTGCGGTCTGGGCAACTGTTTTGGGAGTCGTCACCTCCCTCGGTCTCGGAGCACTGCAGATTACCAGTGGTCTGTCGATCACCTTCGGTGTCCGGGAAGATTTCTCGACGACCTGCACGGTCATAGTCGGCATTACCCTGCTGTTTGTGCTGTCCGCGGTGAGTGGAATACGACGTGGCATTAAGTATCTTTCGCTTGCCAATGTGACGATTATGATTTTTCTGCTGTTTTTTTTCCTGGCATTCGGCCCGCTCGCCTATCTGAGTCGGACGTTTATCACAGCTCTTGGCGATTATCTGGCCAATATCATTCCCCTGTCAACCACCTTTCAGCTCTTTGACAACAGCGACTGGACCGGCAGCTGGACTATTTTCTACTGGGCATGGTGGATTGCCTGGGCGCCCTTCGTCGGTGCCTTTATCGCCAATATTTCGAGAGGACGAACCATCAGGGAATTTGTTTTGATGGTGATGATCGTCCCGGCGGTCTTCTCCTTTCTTTTTGCGACGGTCCTGGGCGGCACTGCAATTAATATGCAGCTTTTTGAGAATATTCCGCTGGTGGAAACCATCGCCAGGAGTATCGAGGCAACCCTTTTCGAGACGCTTCGGCATCTGCCGCTGTATAACATGACTGCGATAGTGGCGAATATTCTGATCGCGTCTTTTTTTATAACATCGGCGGACTCGGCAACCTTTGTCATCAGCCGGTTTTCGCAAGGTCGAAGCAGTACCCGGGAGCCGGTAGCCAACCGTCCGATGGTCATTTTCTGGGGATTCGTCCTTGGCGGCCTGGCACTTGTGCTGATTTTGTCGGGCGGGCTGAAGGCCCTGCAAACCGCCTCGATAATTGGCGCGCTGCCCTTCGTTCTGGTCATCTACTTGTTACTTATTTCTTTAACCCGTGAGTTGATCGCGGAAAAACACCTGGCAAACAGATAACAGCAACCAACCCAGCATTGCACTCCTGCACCGCGGGAGACAACACCAACAATAAGGAGTACATATCATGTCTGATTTACAAGCAATCACCGAAACTCTCATTACCGGCGACGGCCAAAAACTTCAAGAACTGGTTCAAGCCGCGGTCGACGCAGGCGTTCCTGCCAATGAAATCCTGCAGAAGGCACTGATCGTCGGCATGGATATAGTCGGCGAAAAGATGGAAACCGGTGATATGTTCATCCCGGAAGTTCTCATGTCGGCCCAAGCCATGGCCACTTCGGTGGAAATCCTCAAACCGTTGCTGGCCGAAGGAGAATCCTCTTCCGCCGGAAAGGTGGTCATCGGCACGGTCAAAGGCGATCTTCACGACATCGGTAAAAACCTGGTGGTGATGATGATGGAGAGCGCCGGCTTCGAGGTCATCGACCTGGGCGTCGATGTCGATCCGGCCAGGTTTGTCGAGGCCATCAAGGCAAACAAGCCGAACATCGTCGGTCTCTCGGCCCTCTTGACTACCACCATGCCGATGATGAAGAAATCGATCCAGAGCATCGAGGAAAGCGGCTTGCGCGGCGGTCTGAAAATCATAGTCGGCGGCGCTCCGGTCAACCAGGCATTCGCCGACGAGATCGGTGCCGACGGGTATGCCCCGGATGCCGGATCGGCCAGTAAAATGGCCAAGGCCATGTACGCCTAGGTTTTTCCACAACAACGTTAACCCATCATAAGGACAAGCTATGTTTACAGTAATTGGAGAACGCATCAATACTACCCTGAAAAAGGTCCAGGCGGCGGTTACCGAACATGATGCCGATTACATCCAGAACGATGTCCGGCAACAGACCGAAGCCGGGGCCACCTACATCGACGTTAACGCCGGGGCCAGAATCGGCCACGAAGAAGCGGACATGAGATGGCTGCTCGAGGTGGTCCAGGGGGCAACCGACCTGCCGCTCTGCCTGGACAGCCCCGACCCGGATATCCTCGAAATGGCCTACGGCCTGGTCAACAAGAAGCCGATGATCAATTCCATCAGCCTCGAAAAGGACCGTTTCACTCCGATGATCAAATACCTCCAGGGCAAGGAGTGCAGAATTATTGCCCTTTGCATGGATGATTCCGGGATGCCGAAAACCATCGACGATATTGTCGAAAGAGCCCGCAGCCTGGTGGCCGAACTGGAAAAGATCGGCTTTAAACGCGATGACATCTTCATCGACCCGCTTATTCAGCCGATGAGTGTCGATATCAACAACGGCACCATAGCCATGACGGCGGTGAAAAGAATCATGACCGAGCTGGAAGGCGTGCACACCACCGGCGGGCTGTCGAACGTTTCCTATGGTCTGCCGCAACGACGGATAATCAACCGCTGTTTCCTGGCGATGATGATTGCCAACGGCTACGATTCGGCGATCATGGATCCGCTGGATAAAGATATCATGGCAATCATGCGGACAGCCGATATGCTTGCCGGCCATGACC
>Ga0214472_10005998_pt1 | contig 12750 bp, 10 predicted proteins | sample RVTome_6_FD_207662 | JGI IMG/M metagenome (GOLD analysis project Ga0214472, IMG submission 207662) | Soil microbial communities from uranium-contaminated site in the Upper Colorado River Basin, Wyoming, United States - RVT140D175 | ecosystem: Environmental > Terrestrial > Soil > Contaminated >... | reverse complement strand
CCGCGCCGAAAATTCAACGGGGCTCAAGCTGATTACCGAAGCTGCGGATTCTCGGAGGCCTTCGGGCCGAAGAGAGTGGTAGAGGAGCATTCCGTAGGCGTTGAAGTTGGACCGTGAGGACTGATGGAGCGTACGGAAGAGACCCTGCCGGCACAAGTAGCGATAAAGCAGGTGAGAACCCTGCTCGCCGAAAGTCTAAGGTTTCCTGAGGAAGGTCAATCCGCTCAGGGTTAGTCGGTCCCTAAGGCGAGGCTGAAAAGCGTAGTCGATGGGAAACAGGTTAACATTCCTGTACCACTCCGGTTTCGTTTGTACGATGGGGTGACGCAGAAGGATACTCCAGCCTACGATTGGAAGTGTAGGTTCAAGCGTGTAGGGGGGAGCGGTAGGCAAATCCGCCGCTCCGTTAACTCCGAGGCGCGATGTCAATGCCTTCGGGCAATAAAGTGGACGACTCCATGCTGCCAAGAAAAACCTCTAAGGAGAGATCGGGGTGACCGTACCGCAAACGGACACACGTAGACGGGGAGAGAATCCCAAGGCGCTTGAGTGATCCCTTGTGAAGGAACTCGGCAAATTAACACCGTAACTTCGGGAGAAGGTGTGCCGCTGAGCGTGTAGAGGTTCGCCCTCGAAGCGCATGGCGGTCGCAGTGACTAGGCCCAGGCGACTGTTTACTAAAAACACAGGACTCTGCAAAGTCGAATACGACGTATAGGGTCTGACGCCTGCCCGGTGCCGGAAGGTTAAGAGGAAGGGTCAGCCGGCTTCGGCTAGCGAAGCTCTGAATCGAAGCCCCGGTAAACGGCGGCCGTAACTATAACGGTCCTAAGGTAGCGAAATTCCTTGTCGGGTAAGTTCCGACCTGCACGAATGGCGTAACGATCTGGGCACTGTCTCCACAAGGGGCTCAGCGAATCTGTAGCACCGGTGAAGATGCCGGTTACCCGCATGTAGACGGAAAGACCCTGTGCACCTTTACTACAGCCTGGCAGTGAACCTCGGTGCGTTATGTGTAGGATAGGTGGGAGGCTGTGAAGCCGGAGCGCTAGCTTCGGTGGAGCCAACGGTGAAATACCACCCTTATCGTACTGAAGTTCTAACCCTGGCCCGTCATCCGGGTCGGGAACATTGTCTGGCGGGTAGTTTGACTGGGGCGGTCGCCTCCCAAAAGGTAACGGAGGCGCACGAAGGTTCCCTCAGGCTGATTGGAAACCAGCCGTAGAGTGTAAGGGCAGAAGGGAGCTTAACTGCGAGACCTACAAGTCGAGCAGATGCGAAAGCAGGTCCTAGTGATCCGGTGGTCCCGTATGGAAGGGCCATCGCTCAACGGATAAAAGGTACGCCGGGGATAACAGGCTGATCGCGCCCAAGAGTTCATATCGACGGCGCGGTTTGGCACCTCGATGTCGGCTCATCGCATCCTGGGGCTGGAGCAGGTCCCAAGGGTTCGGCTGTTCGCCGATTAAAGCGGTACGTGAGCTGGGTTTAGAACGTCGTGAGACAGTTCGGTCCCTATCTCATGTGGGCGTAGGAGACTTGAAGGGAGCTGTCCCTAGTACGAGAGGACCGGGACGGACGAACCTCTGGTGCACCAGTTGTCGCGCCAGCGGCACAGCTGGGTAGCTATGTTCGGAAAGGATAACCGCTGAAAGCATCTAAGCGGGAAGCCCCCCCTGAGATGAGGTCTCCCTGAAGGGCCCTGGAAGACGACCAGGTTGATAGGCGGGATGTGGAAGCGTCGCGAGATGTGAAGCTTACCCGTACTAATCGCCCGTTTGGCTTGACCATTATTCTTTATTACGGCGGATTCTTTCGCCACTGACCCGTTTCAGAGAGCTCACTTTTTCCGGTGGCTCTAGCGAAGGGGAAACACCCGTTCCCATTCCGAACACGGAAGTTAAGCCCTTCAGCGCCGATGGTACTGCACTGGCAACGGTGTGGGAGAGTAGGTCGTCGCCGGGAAGTTATTTCGTACTGCGGCCCTCGAGGAGACTCGAGGGCCGTTTCCTTTTCTCCCGCTCAGAGCTTGCCGCCGGCGGAGAGACGTGCCGCTCCACTCGATCGAACCGCTCGGCGGTCGACCAGTTCGCGCCGCCAAGCTACGAGGTGCTCGACCTCTTCTCCTTCTACCACCTGACCGATGCTCTCAGCCTCGAGGTCGGGCTCTTCAACCTGACTGACGAGACCTACTGGTCGTGGCCGGACGCGCGCAACCCTGGCGTTGCGCGGCCAGGGCGTGCGGCACGAGATGGGGGGGCGGTGGACCGAGCGGCGGCGCTGTTACAATCGGCGCCGGCCCACAGGCCCGCTGCTCGCAATGCCGGCACAACTCCGCATTCTCGTCATCGATGACGAGGCCGCTATGCGAGAGGTGCTGCGCGCGCGGCTCGAGGCCGCCGGCCACCAAGTGGAGACCGCCGAGACCGGGGAAGATGGCCTCGATGCGGCCGAGCGGCTCGAGCTCGACGTGGCAATCGTCGACGTGAGGCTTCCCGACCTCACCGGGATCGAGGTGCTGGAGCGCTTGGAGCGCTCTCACCCGGGCCTCCCCGTTCTGCTGGTCACCGCTCATGGTTCGATCGATCTCGCGGTCGACGCCATGAAGCGGGGCGCGCGAGACTTCCTGACCAAGCCGCTCGATCACGAGCAACTGGCCAGCTTGCTGAGGGCAGTAGGTCGGGAGCTCGAGGATCGAAGGCGGGCGCTGGACGCCGCCGCTCACCTCGTTGGAGAGGCTGCAGTGTTCGAAGGGGTGGTTGGAGCCAGCGACGGTATGCAGGCGGTCTACAACCTGATCCGGGAGGTTTCCGGCACCGATGCCCCCGTGCTGATCACCGGCGAGAGCGGCACCGGCAAGGAGAGGGTGGCGCGGGCGATCCACGCCACCAGCCGGCGGGCCGAGCAGGAGTGGGTGGCGGTCAACACGGCGGCGATTCCGAGGGATCTCATGGAAAGCGAGATCTTCGGCCACGAGAAGGGAGCGTTCACCGGCGCTACGGGAGTGCGCCGTGGCTGTTTCGAGCTTGCCCACCAGGGCACGCTGTTTCTCGATGAGATCGCCGAGATGCCCTTGCAGCTTCAGCCGAAGCTGCTCCGGGTTCTCGAGGATGGGGCGGTGCGGCGCCTCGGCGGCTCCCGCGAGTTCCGCTTTGATGTCCGCGTGCTCGCGGCGACCAATCAGAGGCCGCAGGAGGCGGTCGAGGCCGGCCGCCTGCGCGAGGATCTCTTCTATCGCTTGAACGTCTTTCAGATCGAGTTGCCCCCGCTGCGGGAGCGCGCGGGGGACCTGCCGCTTCTGAGCCAGCACTTCGTGACCCTGTTCAACGAGAAGCACGGAGGCCGGGTCGAGGGCCTGCGGGAAGCCACTGCCGCCTTGTTCGAGCGCTACGCTTGGCCCGGCAACGTGCGCGAGCTGCGCAACGTGCTCGAGCGAGCTGTCGTTCTGGCCAAGGAGGGCTGGATCGAAGCGGCTCACCTGCCGCCGCATCTGCAGGAGGATGCGGGCGCGGGAGCCTCACCCGTGCGCCTGTCTGAGGGCGCGACCCTTGAAGAGGTCGAGCGCCACCTGATTCTCGACACGCTGGACAAGACCGGCAACAACAAGGCCGAGACTGCGCGGCGTTTGGGCGTCGATGTCAAGACGATCCGCAACAAGCTCAAGCGCTACGGAATCACTCGGCAGACCCGGTGAGGTGGGAATGACCCTTGCGGGGAGGCTGGCGCTCGGCACCCTCCTCCTGGTCGCCTTGATGGCGGGCTTGGCCGCCCACCTCCTGCTGACCATCCGCGACCTGCACCAGGGCCAGGCGGAGCTGGTCGCCCATCACCTCGAGGCGGTGAACCTGCGTAGCGGGCTGCGAAGAGACCTCGAGTCGATCCGCGAGTTCACCCGCAAGCTCTTCGCCCTCTCCGACCGCGACTACGCGGAGGCGCTCGACGGCCTCCGCCGTTCGACCAGAGGGAACCTCGAAGGACTGGTGCGGCTCGAGCGCTCACCAGACGTGCGCGCTGCGATCGGCGCCTTCGCTGAGCGTTGGCGAGGCTACCTTCAGGAGGCCCAGCCCGCCGAGCGCGCGGCCCTGGCGAGCGCAGAGCCTGTCGATCCGGGAGCACTGATCGGGCGGCTGGACGAGGTGCTGGCGGCGCTCGAGGAGGTGGACCGCACCGCCCAGCGGGCGGCCGAGGCACAGCTGGCGGCTTCTGCTGCGAACTCTTCCCGGGCGCGCGAGGTCGCGGGCGTGGCGACCGGAGGAGCGCTGCTGGCCGCCCTCACCGGTGTGCTGATCCTCGCTCGCTCGGTCCTCGGGCCGATCCGGCAACTGGCGCGCGGCGCGTCAGAGGTGGCCGATGGAAACTTCGCCTATAACGTGCCGGAGACGGGAGGTCCCGAACTCTCGACGTTGGCTCGCGAGTTCAACACCATGGCCCAGCGTCTGGCCGAGCTCGATCATCTCAAACGGGACTTCTTGTCGAGCGTTTCCCATGACCTGAAGGCGCCGCTGGCGTCGATGCAGGAGACCAGCCGGCTCCTGCTCGACGGCACGGTCGATCCACCGACGGCGGGGCAGGAGCGACTGCTGCATCTGCAGCTCGAGTGCGGCGACCGACTGTCGGCCATGATCGAGGATCTGCTGGAGCTTGCTCGCTTGGAGGCCGGAGCGGTGAACTACGAGATCGAGCCGGTGGATCTCGGTGAGCTGGCCGCCGCGGTCATTCGAGAGGCGAGCGGACTGCTCGCCGCCAAGGGACTCGAGGTCGAGGGCCCGGCGACTGCGGAGAGGCTGTTGGCCCGCGCCGACCGACCGCACCTGGCGCGTGCCGTCTGGAACCTGCTCTCGAACGCCGCCCGCTTCACGCCCCGTGGCGGCCGGCTCGGCATCGACGTGGTGAGGCCGGAGAACTCGCGAATTCCACGATCTCGCGGGCGAGAGGTCTCGTGGGCGGCACTCTCCGTCTGGGACTCGGGGCCGGGGGTCCCGGACGCCGACAAGGAGAAAATCTTCGGGCGCTTCTATCGCGGCCGCGGCGGTGGCGGCGCGCCGCACGGTACCGGGCTGGGCTTGGCCATCGCGCGGCGCGTGGCGCGGGACCACTGCGGAGATCTCTGGGTGGAGGACCGGCCAGGCGGCGGGGCGGACTTCGTCCTGGCGCTGCCGCTCGCGCGGCTGGAGGAGCGGGCGTGAGGATAGCTTGGCGGACAGGCCGGATCTTGGCGGGTTGCGGGCTGGCCGCGGTGCTCTTCGGCTGCAGTCCCACCCCGCCACCGGCGCCTTCCCCTCCCTCGGCCCTCGAGATCGCCGACGCGCTCTTCGAGGCGGGGGATTTTCCGGGCGCCGCGGTCGCCTACCAGAGCCATCTCGGTTCAGGGGAGTCGCCGGTGGTCGGCGGCGACCGCGCGCTCTTTCGCTTGGCGGTCATCGAACTCGGCAACGCGACGAGCGGCACGGCCCGTGGTCTCCGGCTCCTGCGCCAGCTCGTCTCGAACCACCCGGAAAGCCCCTACCGATCGCCGGCCGAGCTGCTCCTCTCCTACGAGGCCGAAACCCGCCGGCTGCGCGAGCAGCTCGAAGCGCTGAAGGCGATCGATCTCGAGCCTCCCCCCTAGCTAGGGCGTATTGCCCAGGCCCGAGAGCACTCGCTGGATCTCGTCCGGTCCGCCTTCACGCAGTACTTCGCCCAGGGCGGCTGGCAGCTTTCGTGAGAGCACACCTCGAAGGCGCGCGTACACCACCTTCTCCGGCCCGGCAGCCACCACGACGATGTCTCCGACCCGCTCGCCCCTCGGCCGGACCAGCACCATGCCTGAGCGCACCTCGTCGTGGGCGCGCAGCACCTGATCCCAGCCGGTGACGGCGATCTGTGTCACGTCCAGGGCCGGACCTGCCCCCGACGCGATCTCGTAGACGGCGATCTGGAGTCTCTCGAGCCCGGCAAACGGCAGCTCGCCATCCTCGCCCGCCAGCGCGCTCTTGATGAGCAGGGTGGTGAAACGCCCCAGATTCAGTTCGAGTGCGGCGAGCGGATCCTGGCCGCGCTGACTGCGGATCTCGGAGCGCATCAGGTCGGGGCTGAAGTTGGTGGCGCACCCCGTGAGGAGCAGAGCTCCCATGGCGCAGAACGAGCGGCCCAGACCTCGCGGCTTCATCTCAGTCTCCTCCGTTGGGTAGATTACCGCTCAGCGCTACGGTTGGTGGGAAGGTCTAGCGACCGCGGAACGGCAGCTCGATGTAGTCGGGGCTGGTGAGCCCATCGAGTGCGGGGACCTCTATCCAGGTGAGCAACGCGAGGGCGACCACCAGCAGGGAAACGACGAGCCACAGGCTTCGCTCGCGGAAGAGCGCCTCGGGCGCTTGGGCGGCGGAATGCTCCTCCAGCCCGACGGCGAGATAGACGCCGAACAGGGCAGCGAACAGGGGCAGCGAGAGCAGGTACTCGATCCGGTACTTGAGCAAGAAGACCGCGAGGAAGAAGCCCGAGAGCTGGGCGTAAACCAGGGACGCGACCAGGAGCCCCTTCTCGTCGTAGGCGCGAAAGGAGCGGCGATAGAGGTGCAGAGCGCCCAGACCGTCCTCGACCAGCGCCGCGCGGTACTCTGCCAGCCGCTTGACCGCCATCAGGAAGGCACCGCCCATCCAGTAGGCGGCGAGCAGGCTACCGGGAGGCAGGGTCTGCGTGTCGACCATCGCCCAGCCGAGAGTCAGGCGCAGCGGGTTGTTGAGGGACTCGCTGATCACGTCCAGGTGGGCGCGGTCCTTGGTTCGTAGCGGGCGCACGTTGTAGATCACCGCCGCCAGCAGGAAGACCCCTGCGGTGAGCGCGAAAAGGGGCGAGACCAGGGTTGCGAGGATCAGACCGGACACCGCCAGGCCGAGGTACTCGACGGCGACGACCGCCCCCGAGAGCCGCCGGGTGACCGCCGGCCGCTGCGACTTGATCGGATGGTGAGCGTCGAAGCTCGCATCGAGCCACTCGTTCAGGACGTAGTTCGCGGAGGCGAGGAGCGCCGCGCTCAGCCCACCGAGCAGGATCGCGGGGAGGAGGGCCCGCAGGCTGCCGCCGTGCAGCAGCCATGCGAGAACGATCCCCGGAACGATGAAGACGTGCTTGATCCAGTGCGCTGGGCGGGCCAGCGCCACGTAGTCGCGCAGCGCGGCACGGGCACCAGGTGTCCCAGCAGACGGCCTGGTCTGCTCCTCGCTGCCGGAGGGTGGTCTGCTCACGCGGTGCATTGTAGTGCTCCGGTCTACGCGCGGCGGCAGGTCACGCTATCGCACCGCCGGCAGGGCGCCGGTCCTGCAGGTTGAGCAGGGCGAGGCGTTCTGCGAGGATCGAGCCCAGCGATTCACGACGATGACCCGCCCTATCCTGCCGGCTGCTCGCCGGGCTATGCGGTTGACTAGGCATCCCGGCCTCTGGCTCGCTGCGCTACTCATCGGAGTCTTCCTCTATTGGGATTCCGTCGGCTACCTGGTCGCCCATCGCCACGCCGACAGCTTCAGCTACATCCGGGCCGCAGGGCCGGAGAGTCTCGAACAGGCGCTCTCCTACCATCGAACCGCCGGATATCCCCTCCTCGTCGACCTGCTACAGGACGGTAGCAAGAGGACTTTCGAGCTACGGTACCGAGCGCTCATCGTTTTCCAAGCGGTAACCTACCTGGTAGCCACCTGGCTGCTCTGGTACGCGGTCCGTTGTTACGCTGGATCCGGCTGGCTGGCCTTCGCCTTCGCCGCCCCTTTGCCGTTCGCCGGAGTCGTGCGCACGGTGTGGAACGTGGGGCCGGACTTCCTGGCCGCGGCGCTGGTGGTGACCGCGACGGCCCTGCTTCTCTGGATCGCGGACTCGCGTCCCCGCTGGTGGGTTCTCGCCCCCTTCGCCGCTGCGGTCTTCCTCTGCTACCAGATGCGCCCCGCCGGGATGTTCCTCGTCGGCTTCCTGCCACTGGCTGGCGTCTTGCTCTCGATCTCGGCGGGCGTCACCTCGCCGAGGCGGCTCGCGCGGCTAGGCACCGGTCTCGCTGCAGCGACGTTACTGCCCTTCCTGGCGTTTTCCGCCCTGCGCTGGGCGGTGGTGGGGCACTTCGGAGTCGTGTCCTTCACGGGCAGCAATCAGGCGGCGGTCGCCATGTGTTTCCTGGACACCGCGCTGACCCGCGAGCTGCCGCCCGATGTCCAGCCGCTGGCGCGTCAGGTGCTCAAGCGGCGCCAGCAGAGGGGCTGGAGAGCGATGGGAGCGTACGACGATCCTGAGCTCTGGTTCGAGCAGTACAGCGACAACGTCTGGGGGATCGGACGGGCGAGCGCGCGGTCGGCGGTTTTCCGCGAGCGCGGCGCGGATGCCGGCGAACCCACCCCCCCCGGCGAGCGCCCGTTCTGGGTCGAGCTGGATGCGCGGCTGGAGGAGCTCGCCCGGGCCATCCTGATCCGTCGCCCCGGCCTCTACGCACGCTGGTTCCATGCCGCGATCGGTTACGGACTCACGCAGCTCCGGGACGTCACGTGGATCGTTGTGCCGTGCTGCCTGCTGGTGCTTTCACTGCCCTTCGCGGCTTGGCGCGTCGAGCTCGGCCGCAGGCGTCCGGTCCGGTCGCATGCCCTTGCCCAGGCGGAGCGGCGGCGACGCCTTATGGGTCTCGGCATCGTCAGCGTGACCTACTTTGCCGTGTATCTCTCTGCGGTCTCTCTGGTTTCCTTTCCGTTCGACCGTTACCTGACGTCGATGACCCTGTTCCTGCCCGGGCTCGCCTGCTCCCTGGTCTTCGAAGTGTGGCGCTCGATCGCTGCACCCGAGGAGCCGGCGACGGCGTCGCTGGCTCGCTGAGGCGGCGTCGGCCGCTGCCGCCGTTTCTTCCTGGCAGGCAGGGAAGAACTACCTGCCCGAACCGCCCGGGGACTGCTTGTCGCTTCTCCCCGAGCCGCCTACAAGTCCCTTTTCTCTTAGTGACTTGTGGCCCGCCCCGGGCTGCGCTTCGGCGTGGCACAGGGAGTGCTCTATTGAAACTCCGGGACGGAGCCCAGGCGATGAAGGCAAGGACCTACCACGAACTGCCCATCAACCGCGTCGCTTCCATGGCCGGGCTGGCGCTGATACTCGCCGTGTGTGGTCCGGACTGGGGCACCGAGCCGGGCCTGCTGTCCGGCCGGCTCTCCCGAACGGAGCGTCGGACTCTGGAGGCGGGAACGCTCGTCGAGGTGCGGTTCGACGAGTCGCTGTCGAGCGATGGGAGCTTGCCGGGCGAGGTCTTCCGGGCCCGAGTCGAGCGCGACATCGTCGCCGGCGAGGAGATCGTAGTTCCCCGAGGCGCCACGGTGGTCGGCTCCGTGGTCGAGGCGCGCTCGGGGTCCGATCGCGGCGCCGCTGTTCGGCTGAGCCTCGACTTCCACCTGCTGGAGCTTCCCGGGGGCGAGGTGGTTCCACTCGCGGCGACGCTCGTTCGCGGCGGCGAGGCCGAGCCCGGCGATGAGGCGAAGCGGCGTCCGGTTCACTCCGGAGCCTCCACGGACGGCGACGAGCAGGTCGTCATCCGCGCCCAGACCATCGTCACCCTCGAACTCGCCGAGGCAGCGGACGTGCCGCTGCGCGTCGGCCGGGGGAGCGACCGCCCGAAGAGAAGCTCACGGTGAGCGCTCGGGAGCGACTGAACAACGGGGCAACCTGAACCCAATCGAAAGGGGATATGAGATGACCAAGAAGAGAATTCGCAAGAGCCAACCTTCCGCTCGCTGGAGCCTGGCGCTGGTAGCGGCGGCAACGCTGCTCGTGACCACCGGCTGCGCGACCAAGTCGTACGTGCGCAAGGGCGACGACGCCACCAAGTCGGACGTCGCGGGAACCGTCGGCGAGGTCGAGAGCGAGCTCGAACGCCTGCAGTCCGATGTCGACGACCGCTTCAACCGCCAGGCCGGAGAGATCGACGATCTCTCCGCCACCGCACGCGAGGCGCTCGAGAGAGCTGTCGAGGCCGGCAAGCTGGCCGAGGGCAAGTTGCTCTACGAGACGATCCTGACGGACGATGACGTCCGCTTCGGGTTCGATCGCGCCGAGCTGTCGGACGAGGCGAAAGCGGCGTTGGACGAGTTCGCGCAGGGCGTCAGGAACGACAACGCCAACGTCTACATCGAGATCCAGGGCCACACCGATTCCACCGGGCCCGAGATGTACAACCTCGAACTCGGCAAGCGCCGCGCCGAGGAGGTGCTGCGCTACCTGAACCTCGAGCACGGCATTCCTCTCCACCGGATGTCGGTGGTCTCGTACGGGGAGCGAGCGCCGATCGCTGCCAACGACAGTAACGATCAGCGCGCCCTCAATCGGAGGGTCGCGTTGGTGGTGCTCATGTAGCACCCCGTCCCCATCCCCTCCGCGGTCCGGGCCGTCATGCGCGCCGGTCCGGACCGCACCTTTTTTCTCGCGATCGCCTGTACGCGGAGTGCTTCACATCGACCACTGACCGTCTGAGGTACGATCGAATTGTGAGCGTGAGCCCGGCTCCGGCCTTGAGCGTCGGCCCCAGCATCCTGATCGTCGAGGACGAAGCGGACATCGCCGAGGTTCTCGAGTACAACCTGCTGCGTGAGCGATTCCGCACCCGAGTGGTGACGCGCGGCGATGCCGCCCTCGACGCGATCCGCAAGGACCCACCGGCACTCGTGGTTCTGGACCTCATGCTTCCCGGCATGGACGGAATCGAGCTCTGCCGGCTGCTCAAGCGCGAGACCGGCACCGCACAGATTCCGATCCTGATGCTCACCGCTCGCGGCGAGGAGGTCGACCGCATCGTCGGACTCGAGCTCGGCGCGGACGACTACATCACCAAGCCCTTCAGCCCCCGTGAAGTGGTGCTGCGCATAAAGGCGGTGCTGCGCCGGGTTCAGGGCGAGCGTGTGGAGCGACCCCAGATCGAGGTCGGCGATCTGCGTCTCGACATCCCCGGCCACCGTCTCTTCCTGGGTGGCAATGAGGTGCCTCTGACCGCCACCGAGTTCCGCCTCATGCGCCTGCTGGCGGAAGGCCACGGCAGAGTGCTGACCCGCGAGAGGCTGCTGACGGAGGGCTGGGGCTACTCGAAGGACGTCGACAGCCGGACCGTGGACACGCACGTGCGTCGGCTGCGCAAGAAACTGGGGCGCGAGGCGCAGAGGATCGAAACGGTGATCGGCGTCGGCTACCGCCTCAAGATCTAGTGGACTGCAACGCTCGAATCGACAGTGCCTGGCTGGGTCTCGCCGCCGTGTGCGGCGTTGCGCCTCGTCGACGTAGGCACCGCTACGCCTGCTTCGGCGCGCCTTGCCCACGACAACGATACGCGGCGCCATTCTGCATTTCTCACCAGCCATCCTAGTAATCTCGACGGAGTGAACGGCGTTGAGGCTGCGCTCATTGGGCTGCTGGCGGGCCTGGCAGCCGGCGGCGGCGCCTTCTGGGCGCTCCGGCATCGCGCCGCGGGGCGCCTGCTCCGGCTCCAGAGGCAGGCGAGCCGGCTGGCGGAGGGGGACTTCGCCCAGCGCCTCGATGAACCGGTTGACCCAGGCCTCGCCGGCCTCGCTCGCGGCTTCAACCGCCTGAGCGAGAACGCCGGCCGGCGGGTCGGGGAGCTTGCCCGGGAGCGCGATCACCTCCAGGAGATCCTCAACGGCATCTCGGACGGCGTCCTGGAGACCGACGCCCGCAGCCGGGTGTTGGTCGCCAACCCCGCTTTTCGCGCCCTCTTCGGGGTAGGGGACTCCTACCTGGGACGCAGTGTGGTGGAGTTGACCCGGCTCCCCGCGCTCGGCAGCCTGGTCGAGTCCAACTTGGCGGGCGAGCCACGCGCCGACCTGGAGGTCGTGGTTGCCGGGCGGGTGATCTCGCTGAGCGGCACCCGGTCACGGGGCGGTGGTGCCCTCGTCGTGGCCCGCAACGTCACCGACCGGGTGCGTCTCGAGGCCACCCGACGCGACTTCATCGCCAACGTCTCGCACGAGCTCAAGACACCACTCACCGCCATCCGGGGATACGCCGAGACCCTCAAGGAGGGAGCGCTCGAGGATCCCAGCGTCGCCGGGAAGTTCACGGCTCGCATCCTCGAGCAGTGCCGGCGGCTGGAGGCGCTTCTCGCCGATCTCCTGGCCTTGTCGCGGCTGGAGAGCGCGGCGGTCACGTCGGACGAGAACCGGGAGTCGGTGGATCTGGAGTCCCTGGCACGGCGCGCTCTGGAGACGGTGGGCGGCGCGGCGGCTGAGCGCCGGGTGAGCCTCGAGTTCACGCTCGGCAGCCGTCCGCCCGGCTTCTCCGGCCACCCCGAGGCGCTCGATAGGCTCCTTCTCAACCTGCTCGAGAACGCCATCAAGTACAACCGCCCGGGCGGCTGGGTGCGAGTGGAGCTGGACACTACCGACGATGAGGTGATCTTGCAGGTCACAGACAGCGGCATCGGCATCCCGAAGGACGCCCTGGCGCGAGTCTTCGAGCGTTTCTACCGGGTGGACAAGGGGCGGGCGCGCGATGAGGGCGGGACGGGCCTGGGCTTGGCGCTCGTCAAGCACGCGGCCATGGTCCACGGAGGGCGGGTCGAAGTCGAGAGCCGCCTCGGCGAGGGCTCGTCGTTCCGCGTCCTGCTGCCCGTCCGACGGTGACCTCGGGCGCCTCGGCCGGCCGCTGGGCGCAGCGATCTGTCACAGGACTGCCACTCAGGGGCCGCGTCGCCGCTACCCTGGGCTGCATAACCTAGTCAGGTGCACCGGGACTTCTCCCGGTGTAATCTCCGCG
>Ga0214472_10005997_pt1 | contig 12750 bp, 13 predicted proteins | sample RVTome_6_FD_207662 | JGI IMG/M metagenome (GOLD analysis project Ga0214472, IMG submission 207662) | Soil microbial communities from uranium-contaminated site in the Upper Colorado River Basin, Wyoming, United States - RVT140D175 | ecosystem: Environmental > Terrestrial > Soil > Contaminated >... | reverse complement strand
CACCCAACTTGGAGGTTGCCGATCGGGCGGCGTACCTCCGAGCGCAATATGGACTGAAGGCACCGGACGCGCTGCAAGCGGCCACGGCCGTAGCCGCGTCAGCAACCGGGTTCGTTTCAAGCGATACGGACTTCAAACGGATTAAGGGCCTGGACGTCGTCCTTCTAGAGGACTTGCTTTCCCAATAGACTGCGGAACAATCTTGCCCGGGCGCGATTGTTGCCTGGATCAGGGATGAGTTCGCAAATCTGAACACCAAATGAGCCTATGGATGATCGGCGTGCGATTCAGCACATGGTGCGTATCCTGATCGACGCGTGGAATCATGGAGACGCTCAGGGCTTTGCCGTGGCGTTTGCGCCGTCCGCCGAGTACATCGCCGGCTCGGGGCGGCACGTCCTGGGGCGAGACCGCATCGCGGAGCTGGTCGCGCTTGCCACGTCTGACCCGCTGGTCATCATGGTCGGGAGTCCCCGGAGATCGAACTAGATGGCTCCGCGGGAACTGCACGATTCGGCTGGACGGCGGCTGGGGAAGGAAGAGAGGCACGGCGGGGTTTCATCACGTGCACGCTCGTGCGACACGTCAACCGTTGGCTCATGGAGCGCATGGAGAACGATGAAACGACATAGCGAAGTCTGACTTCGGACGAGATCCCGCCTAAGTTAGATTAGAATACTGGAACAAGGAGAACCCCATTGTACGGGAAGCTTGCCCCGCTGGTGCGAACCCTCATCGCTGTCGGGGTCACGGTTTTCGTCGCCGAGATCCTGATCATGCTCGTGATGGTTCAACTGGGCTATGTGGCGAGGACCTCTTCCGTCGTCCTATGGGATGCCTTGGTCCTTGCGATGGTGACGGCTCCCCCGGTCTACTTTCTGATCCGGTACTCGTTGAGGCGGGAACACGAAATGCGCCTGAGAGCGGAAAAGAAAGCGGAGGAGGCGGGCCACCTCGCGATCACGGACTCGCTCACCCAGGTCCTGAACCGGCGCGGGATCAAAATCGCACTGCTGCAAGCCATAGCGCAGTCAGAACGCTACCATCACGCGCTGTCAGTGGCTTTGGTGGACATCGATCGTTTCAAAGATGTCAACGACACCTACGGCCACCAGACGGGCGACCTAGTACTGAAGCGCGTGGCGCGCCTGCTGACCGAGACGTTGCGCGCACCGGATAGCATGGGCCGCTACGGTGGAGAAGAGTTCCTACTGGTGCTGCCGGAAACGGATCTCGAAGCGACCAACGTGATTGCCGAACGCATCCGCAGGAGAGTGAGGGAAACCGATTTCGAGGCCGGCGGAGCGCACATCAACGTGACGGTGAGCATCGGCGCGACACAGTTTCAGAACGGCGAGGCCTTGACGGGATTGTTTGGTCGGGTCGATCGGGCCCTTTACGAGGCGAAACAGTCCGGGCGCAATCTGGTCGTCGCCAGGTAGGCTGGGCGACCTTCCTCCGGAATCTTTCCGTGCGCGCAGCGGGTCGCCCGGTGACGCTCGCCAGGAAGAGCCCGACGGAGTGGGATGTCCCGGCGAGCAGCGACCGATCTCGGTGAGACCGGGCAAGAGAGTATGTGCAGTCTGAGTGAAGGAGCGTAAACATGAAGCAACTCCAAGCACGTAGCGCCATGCTGGCGTGGTTGGCATTGGCCTCGGTGTGTCTCGCCCAAATAGCTGGTGACAGTTCGTCTCATGTGATGGTGTCGCCGGACGACGTGCAGTGGGGGCCCGCTTCGCCCAAGTTACCGCCGGGCGCGGAGTTTGCTCTCTTGGTGGGTGATCCATCCAAGCCTGGTGTCCCATACGTGTTCCGCGCCAGACTACCGGATGGCTACAGCGTTCCGCCCCACTGGCATCCGATGGATGAGAACGTAACGGTTATCCAGGGAACCTTCCTGTTGGGATTCGGTGGACGCTTCGACGAATCGGCGACGCAGGAGCTCCCCGTGGGCTCGTATGCCTTGTTGCCGAAGACGGTACCCCACTTCAATGTGATGAAAGGCGAAACGATTCTTCAGTTCCATGGCATCGGGCCCTACGACATCAATTATGTCGAGCCTGCTGACGATCCGAGCACCAAGACTGTGAAGTAAGTGAGTGGATCCGAACACGTGATCGATCGCGGCACGCCGTAATCGCGATCATGGCAACGGTAACGCTCGCGCAGTTGGAATGCAACGGGAACGGCCCGATGGAGCCCTCCCCCACCGCCGTCTGTGACGCCTCGCCCGGTTCGGGGCGGCCCGTGTTGGCATTCCTCCAACGTCCCCTTGGCGGAACCTTCCCCATGACGGGTTACTTCGATCACGATCTCCCGATCACGTTCTACCGATCCGCGGATAACAATGGCTATGTGCTGACGTTTTGCGGCGAGCGAACCGGCGGGCAGGACGGCCACCCGGGATATGACTGGTCCATGCCGACCGGGACGCCTCTCGTGGCGGTTGCGGATGGTGTCGTCCTTTTAGCAGGCGAAGGGCCTGCGCAGTTCTGCCAGGTGTTCAACCAGGTCACAACCGGCTTGCTGGTGCTGCTGGGACATGCTGCGCCGTCCGGGGAAGAGTTCGTGAGCCTGTATGGCCATGTGAGTCAGGTTCTGGTCACCGAAGGAGAACGGGTGACCGCCGGTCAGCGCGTCGCGCTCTCCGGCAGCACGGGGTGCAGCCTCGGCCCGCATCTGCATTTCGAAGTGGGCCGTGTCGTCGGCGCCCGCCGGGTCCAAATCGATCCCTACGGTTGGAAGGGTGCGGGGACGGATCCTTGGGAGGCGGATGCCAGGGGAGCAGCGAGCGTTTGGCTGTGGAGTCCAGGAGGGGCGCCGTCGGTGGCACCCTGACAGCGGTTGCCACGGACTGGGAGGTAGTCAAAATGAAGTATCTTCAGATCTCGCGCATTGAGAGGGACACGTTGTGGAGGGAGCTCGAGGACATGCCCAAGTTCCTCACCGAGCGTTTTTCGGCTCTGACACCAGAGGAAAGCACGACCCGGGGCCCCGATGGCACGTTCTCGCCCGTGGAGCAGTCGTGGCATCTCGCCGATCTGGAGCGAGAAGGTTTCGCCCTCAGAATCCAGCGGCTACTGCGGGAGAAGAATCCGCAGCTGCCGGACTTCGACGGGGCGCGCGTGGCCCAGGAGCGCCGGTACAACGCGAAGTCCCTTCAAGAGGGGATCGCGGCGTTTCGAGAAGCGCGCCTCGCCAACATTGCTGCGCTTCGATCGCTAGACTCCGAGGATTGGCTAAGGACCGGCACGCAGGAGGGCGTGGGTCAGGTGTCACTGTGTGATCTGCCTCACATGATGGCGGAGCACGACGCCGCTCACAAGAGCGAGATCCGGTCCTTGACCCGTGCCAAATGATAGAATTGGGCCCCATGACCGAATCGACTCCTCGCCGACTCGTCGTCGCCATCACCGGAGCGACCGGGACGATCTACGGGGTCCGCGTTCTGCAGATGCTCCGCCAGACGGATATCGAGACGTACCTGGTCATGAGTAAGTGGGGCGTGCGGACGCTCGTGCACGAGACGTCGTACACCGTCGATCAGGTGCAAGAAATGGCGACGCACACCTGCTCCGCGAACGACCAGGGTGCCAAGATCTCGAGCGGTTCGTTTCAGACCTCGGGCATGATCGTCGCTCCCTGTAGCATGAAGACGCTTGCCGCCATCGCTACCGGACTGAGCGATAACCTCGTCCACCGGGCGGCGGACGTGACTCTGAAGGAGCGGCGCAAGCTGGTGCTGGTCGTTCGCGAGGCGCCGCTCAACGAAGTGCACCTGGAGAACATGTTGAAGCTGGCGCGGATGGGAGTCGTGATATCGCCCCCCGTGCCCGCTTTCTACAATCGACCGCAGACCATCGAGGAGATCGTGGATCAAACGGTGATGCGACTCCTCGATCAGTTCGGGATCCACCTCGACGAGGCGCCACGCTGGGACGGCATGCTGTCGCCGGGGTCGAAGAAGGTCGGAGTCGACAGCGGTCACTAGCCAGGTCGATGAAAATCACAACGGGCCTGCGAGCGGAGCGAGCCCGGCGCGAATGCGCCGACGAAAGCGCAAGCCGTGGGGGTGGGGCCCCACGGCACGAATACATACGATGATGGACGCGCTGGAAGGCATCACCGGTGTCGAGTTCGGCAGTTTCGCGGCCGGTCCGGGAATCGGCAAGTATCTCGCGAACTTCGGTGCCCGGGTCATTCATGTAGAGTCGGCCGAACGCCCCGACGGCCTCCGCACGCACTACCCTCCGTTCAAGGACAACAAGCCGGGGCTGAACCGCGCCGGCGCCTTCGCCTTTTGGAACGACTCGAAATACGGCGTGACACTGAATTTGAAACATCCACAGGGCCTGGAGTTGGCACATCGTCTAGTCGAGAAATCGGACTTCGTCGTCGAGAACATGCGGCCCGGCGTCATGGCGAGGCTGGGCCTCGGCTACGACGAGCTGAAGAAGCGCAACCGCCGGCTCGTCTTGCTGAGCACCAGCAACATGGGCCAGACCGGTCCCTACGCCGATCATCCCGGGTTCGGATCGCAGCTGTCATCGTTGAGCGGTTTCAGCGAGCTGATAGGCAGGGCCGACGGCCCGCCGCTTTTCATCTATGGTCCCTATATCGACCTCATTGCCGTGGCCTACGGTGGGATCGCTCTCCTCGCGGCGCTCGACCACCAGCGTCGCACCGGGGAGGGTTCACACATCGACCTTTCGCAATACGAGGCAGGGCTCCAGTTCGTCGCGGCGCCCTTGATCGACTTCGCGGTCAACGGCAACATCGCAAGACGAAACGGAAACCGTGATCCGGTTGCGGTTCCACACGGCTGCTATCCATGCCGAAACGGGCGGTGGTGCGTCATCAGCTGTTGGGACGAGGAGGAGTGGGAACGTTTCTGCTACGCTGCCGGCCTGCCCGCGCTGCTCAGGGATGCACAGTTTGCCACTGCCTCCGAGCGGCGGGCGCACGAGGCCGAGTTGAACGAACGGATCTCCCAGCGCACGCGCGAGGAGGACGCGGATCGCTTGATGCACCGACTCCAAGAGTCCAGAGTGCATGCCGCCGCCGTCCGCACCATGCGAGAGCTGTTTTCCGACCCGCAGATCGCTGCCCGGGACGTCTGGCAGAAGCAGCGGCATGGTGAGATGGGGGAGCATCACTATCGGATGGGATCCTTTCAACTGACGGAGACGCCGGGATGCGTTCGCAAACCCGCTCCCTGCCTCGGCGAGCACAACGAGGAGATCTTCTGTGGCTGGCTCGGTCTCGAACCGAATAGCTACCGCGAGCTCGAGAAGAAGGGCGTGTTCTCGTGACGATGCTACTCGAGCCCTATCGAGTGCTCGACGCGACCGGGCCGCTCGGCTATCTCACCGGCAAGATTCTCGGAGATCTCGGGGCCGATGTCGTCAAGGTCGAGCCGCCCGGTGGAGATCCTTCGCGGCAGTGGCCGCCGCTCATCCGTGAGGGAGACCGTCTGCCGGAGAGTCTGTCCTGGCTCGCGTGCAACGTCAACAAGCGCGAGATCCAGCTCGATCTCGAGACCGACCGGGGCCGCCGGTGGTTTCGCAGCCTGGCCGAGAAGGCCGACATCGTTCTCGAAACGTTTCCCCCCGGCAGGCTCGACGAATGGGGCTTGGGTTACGAGGTGCTGCGGAAAGACAACCCGGGGCTCATCTTGGTCTCGATCACTCCGTTCGGACAAGGCGGTCCCTACGTCGATTTTCTGGCCTCCGATCTCGAGATCATGGCGCTCGGGGGTGTGATGTCGTTGACCGGAGAGGAGGGCGGTGAGCCCATGAGGGTGACCGTCCCCGCGGCACCCATGTGGGCCGGTGCGGAAGCGGCGATGGGTGCCCTCACCGCGCTTGTGCACCGTACCATGACCGGACGGGGACAACGAGTCGACGTTTCGGCCCAGGTCGCCGCCATGGCTGCCGTCGCGCACGCTCCCATCTACTGGGATCTCAACCGCGAGAATCCGGAACGCTCCGGCATTTTCATGACCGGCCGGACCCTGACCGGTGCGCGCATGCGCGTCATGTGGCCGTGTCAGGATGGGTGGATCAATTTCATCATTTACGGTGGTCCGGCCGGGCGCCACACGAACCGAGAGCTGGTCCGGTGGATGGCGGAAAGGGACATGGCACCGGCCTGGCTCGAGGAAAAGGACTGGAGTACGTTCACGGTTCCCAAGCTCACTCAGGAAGAAATCGACAAATTGGAGGCACCTATCCTTGCGTTCATGGCGACGATCACCAAGCGCCAGTTCTACGAGAGGGTGCTGGATCGCGGCATGCTCGGTTATCCGGTCGCTACGGCGAAAGAAATTCATCAAGATCCCCAACTGAAAGAGCGCAACTTCTGGCAGGATGTGCGGGTTCCTGGCTCGGAACGCACGCTCAGATTTCCGGGTGGATTCGCAATCGTGAACGGGAAGCGTTTACAAGTCCGGGTTCCCGCGCGAGAGCCCAATGAGGAAGTTGAAAAAGGCGAAAGGAGACGCTGATGTGTGCCATCGCTAGAGAGCCTGTCCGTCCGCCGGCAGAGGCCGTCGCGGATCTCCGGAACACGTTGGAGTGGCTCCGGTCCGAGGGACAGCTCATCGAGACCGACAAGGAAGTCGATCCCAACCTTCAGATCACCGGCTTACAGAAGCACCTGGACGGCGGTTGTCCAATCCTGTTCAACAACGTCAAGGGAAAGCCGAACCATCGGGTGGTGACGAATCTCTTCGGCGACATCGACATCATCAACAAGATGTTTGGTTGGAAGGACGACACGGACCGCACCCGCAGGCTCGCTCATGCCTTGTCGCATCCTTTGAAGCCGGTCGAGGTCTCCCAGGATCAAGCGCCCTGTCAGGAGCACGTGATCGAAAAACCGAAGGACGTGAACGAGCTCGTGGTCGCGATCCGGCACACCGAGTACGAGCCTGAGCTTACGGTTGGGTCCGGCATTCGTGTCGTCAGTGGCGAGCACTTCGATGGAGGTACCGATCTGGGGTACAACCGAATGAACTTCCGTTGGGGCAACGTCGGCACGTTTCAGATCTCGCCCGGCTCGCACATGTGGCAGGTCGTCTCCAAGTACTACCAAGACGACGAGCCGGTCCCCATCACGATGTGTTTCGGCGTGCCTCCGGCCTGCACGCTGCTGGCCGGAGCGGGCTTCGACTACGTGATCCTTCCTCAGGGTTGCGACGAGATCGGGATCGCGGGCGCCGTACAAGGAAGCCCGGTCCGGCTCGTCAAGGCGCGCACCGTCGACGCGATGGCGTTGGCCGACTGCGAGCTGGTTCTAGAAGGCTACGTCAACCCGCGTGACCGTCGTTTCGAGACCGAGGAGGCGGAGAAGGCGAACGTGCAAGGCCGCTACCACTTCCATCCCGAGTGGGCGGGCTACATGGGCAAGTCCTACAAGGCCCCCACGTTCCATGTGACCGGCGTGACGATGCGCAAGCCCGAGACGAAGCCCATCATTTTCGCCCTCGGTGTGCACATGCTCGATTGCCACAACATCGACTCGACGGTGCGCGAGGCGGCCATGTTCGAGCTCTGCGAACGGTTGCAGCCCGGGCTCATCCAGGACGTCAACATTCCTTACTGCATGACCGACTGGGGAGGGGCGATCATCCAGGTGAAGAAGCGCAACAAGATCGACGAGGGTTGGCAGCGGAACTTCATGGCCGCTCTGCTTTCCTGCTCGCAGGGGATGCGGCTTTGCATCGCGGTCAGCGAGGACACCGATCCCTACGACATGGACGACATCATGTGGTGTCTCACCACCCGGGTGAATCCCAAGACCGACATCATCAACCCGCTGCCCGGAGGGCGGGGTCAAACCTTCATGCCCGCCGAGCGCATGACCGCCGGCGAGAAGGAATGGACGGCCTCCAACACCCAGTTCGAGGGCGGGATGGGGATCGACGCGACCGTGCCGTTTGGATACGAAAATGACTTCCTGCGGCCGATCTATCCCATCGATAAGGTCAGACCGGAGGATTTCTTCTCGGCGAAGGACATCGAGAAGGCGAAGTCGCGGATGAAGGGTTGGGTGAAGTCTCTCGCCCGAACCGGGCGCTAAGGATTATATGTTCGCCTCCGCGCGGGGCGTGGATTGAAACGCCTTGTACCAACCTTCCTCACTCCTGCCAAAGGCGCCCTAGCCGATATCATTGAGACCTATGTGAATTCCCGGCGCACGGGAAGCAACGTACCATCCCGATTTCGCCTGCATGCTCTTGAGCTCGAGGGGCGGAACACAGAGGATGCGGTGAGGCGCTGATAAATCAGTATTGCTATTGCTTCCTCCAGGTTCAGGGGACAGACTGACCGCTTCGCTTGCGCCGCCCCCACCTCGGGGGTACGATCCTAATGAGGGTAGGTAAGCAAGGCTTTCAATGCCCACGAAAAAGAACAGCCAAAGTCAGTCGGTGGATTCCACCAGCGACTACGCCGCCCGCATTCGTGCTCTAATTGAGAGTGACCGTGTCGTCCAGGCGCGTGCCCTGGTTTCGGAAGCGCTGGAGGCGAATCCACGTGATGCCGAGCTGCTCACGCTTCAGGAGGTTCTGAAGCCGCCGCGCGCCAGGCCTCGCCAAATTACGGACTCCGACCGGAGTCAGGAGTTCGAATGGATCCTCGCGAACCGTGATGCCTACCGGGGACGTTGGGTCGCGATTCAGGGCGACGAGCTCGTCGCCGATGCTCCATCCTTCGCCGAGTTGCAGAGCCGCATCAAGAACCTCGAGACCGTGCCGTTGGTTCACCGGATCCATTAGTGGCTGCTCTCCTCCAACGAGACGGCAAGCTCTTCGCCGGCGGACGGTCCAGATTCCTCGATTCGGACGGGGGCGAGGAGCCCACTCCCAAGATCTTCGTCAAAGTTCTGCCAGGGGATGCACCTGTCCCTCTTCTTGCCCAGCTCGACACCGGGGCAGCGTGGTCCGTGCTGGACGGAGAGATCGCAGACGCCCTTGGTTTCTTGGAGCAGGCGGGCCCAAGCGTTAGCCTTTCCACCCGCAGCGGAACGATGCGAGGTAAACTCATCCGCGCCTCCTTGACCCTGGTAGCGGACGAAGGAGAGTCCTACCAGGTCGAGGCCACTCTCTTCGTCTCCGGGGATTGGACCCACGGGAATTTCTTGGGTTACGCGGGCTTCCTTGAGCGAATACGGTTCGCTGTGGACCCGGAACGAAACGATTTCTATTTCGGCGCAACCTCGGAACGATGAAGGAACCACCGATCCGTAGCTCACGGCCCAGCCAAATCACTGACGCCGATCGTGCTCAACATTCCTTACTGTATGACCGACTGGGGGGGGCGCCATCATCCAGGTGAAGAAACGCAACAAGATCGACGAGGGTTGGCAGCGGAACTTCATGGCCGCTCTGCTTTCCTGCTCGCAGGGGATGCGGCTTTGCATCGCGGTCAGCGAGGACACCGATCCCTACGATATGGACGATCTCATGTGGTGCCTCACGACACGGGTGAATCCCAAGACCGATATCATCAACCCGCTGCCCGGCGGAAGAGGGCAGACCTTCATGCCGGCGGAGCGGATGACCGCCGGCGAAAAGGAATGGACCGCCTCCAACACCCAGTTCGAGGGCGGGATGGGGATCGACGCCACAGTGCCTTTTGGATACGAAAAGGACTTCCTGCGGCCGATCTATCCCATCGACAAGGTGCGGCCGGAGGATTTCTTCTCGGCGAAGGACACCGAGAAGGCGAAGTCGCGGATGAACGGGTGGGTGAAGTCTCTCGCCCGGACCGGGCGTTAGATTGTAGGCGCCGAGGCTGGGCCTACACCGGACCCAGATATCGGTCGAGCCAGTCCAACACTTCTCGAATGATCTCGTTGGGATCCGACGGGAGGTGTCCGCCTTCGAGACGGGCGTGGCGCTTGTTCGATGGGTCGGCCCCCAAGAGATCGAAGAGGGGGCGTTGGAATACCTCGAAAGGACGCGAGTAATCGTCCCGTCCGTTGATCATCAGGGTCGGGACCCGGGAGCGGGGAGCGAAGTGGACGACGTCCATCTCCGACTGCAAGCGCAGCGGACGGATGCCGCCCGCGAGAAGGATACTGGCGGCGAAGCGGTCGTCGATGGCGGTGAACACCGGCCCATAGGTAGCGCCCGAGCTGAAGCCGTAATAAGCGAGCTTGTCGGTCGCGATGTCGTCTCGTATCTCCAGGTAGTCGATGGTTCGTCCGACGTCTTTCGACCACTCGATCATCCGGTCGCGCCACTCGTTGGGAGCGAACGAGAGTGGAGCGAAGCGCTCGTACATCCCCTTGTAGATAGGATAGACGAGCGCACGTCCACTTCGAGGGAGGAAGTCGAACAAGTAAGCGGACGCCAGGCTCTCGCTCGAGCGGGACAAGAACACGTCGTCTCCCGGAAACCAGATCACGGTCTGATAGGGCGGTGCTCGGTCTCGCGGCAGGAACAGCAAGGCGGTGACGCGCTCGTTCCCGTAAGCCGCGTCGAAGGAGACTATCTCTTTCCTCCAGTAGGGCGAGCTCTCGTCGGTGGACTCGACCTCGGCTCGGAGCGGCGTCCGATCGTAGGCGTAAACGCCGAGATAGGCTTCGAAAACCGAGTCTTCGGCAGGCTTCTGCGTGGTGAAGTCCCAGGCGGGTGTCACCGGGTCGAGCAGCCGCTGCCCCGGAGCATCCCGGTAGAGGGCACAGCGAAAGCCGTTCGTGGACGAGCGGCTCATCGGCGGCTGTACCACGATGTTCTTGAACATGTAAGGAGGGTCGCTCCATGCGCCGCCCAGAATGTAGTGCTTGCCCTCCGATTCGTTCCAGACCCACTCCTTGACGTTCCCCGCCATATCGTAGGTGCCATAGTCGCCGAGCCCCGGATGGCTGCCCACGGGTGCCGGACCCTCGCGGCCGAAGTTGCTGACCCGAAGGATGTCGGCGACCTGGTCCTGGGCAGCGGCGAAGAACCAGTGGAAGATCGTCGGGAGACTCTTGCCGGCGAAGGCACAGTAGGCGGCGGCCTCGTACCAGCTCACGCCGCCAACCGGGTGCTCCACGGCGCCCTCGGCGTACGTACCGAGATTCCAGGTCGAGGGTCCGGGCCGACCGGTCACGTCGCGGAATGCATTCGACGCTTCCTCCCAGGACAGCTCCCGGCCGGCGTCGAGGAACGGCTCCACCCACCATTCTCGATTCTGGTAGCCGCCTTCGTCCACGAACGTTTTGAACTCGCGATTGGTGACCTCGTACCGATCGAGCCAGAAGCTTCCGAGCTCGACGTCGGGAAGCTCGTCGGGCGGGCGTACGCCCCCGACGCCGCTGAAAAGTCCGCCGGGTACGAGAACCATCCCGGCCGGCCGCGTGCCCACAGGCTCGAGTTTCAGTCCCGACATGAGCGCGGCGAAAGGAGCGACCCCGAAGGGAGCTCCCTCGAAGGTCTCGAATCCTTCCTTCGCGATCTTCCAGCGCATCAAGGCGTAGGGGATTCGTCTCTCGAGAGGCGTTTGACCGAGAAGCTCCCACGGTGCGCCGAGATCCGCGTAGCTCGCCACGTGAACCTCCGCCCCGGGAGGCTCCGTTCGGACCGTAATGGGGAGCGTGATGCGCTCCAGCATCCGCCGGAGTCCCGCGTCATCGGGAAAGCGCTCCGTCGCCTCGAGGGCGAGACGGTAGGCGCCGTGCATGTCGCCCGCGTCGGTGAGCCGAGCGATCTCGTCGAGCGCGCCGCTCCCCGTCCAACGTCCGTCCGGGCCTCGAACCCAGAACCAGGCGCCGATCAGGCCGGCGGTTACGAGCAGGGTCATGACCGCGGCCAGGCGCATCCTCGGCTCCTGCCCTCGCTCCTCGCTCCGGCGCAACGCGTCCGCGAGCTCAGCCGTTGAAGGGTATCGGTCGGCAGGATCCTTCTCGAGGCACCGCCGCACGATCTTCTCGAGCTTCAGCGGTACCTCGGCTCGGAGGCCCTTCAAGGGCCGCGGCGAATCGCGCAAGATGGCGATGATGACGCTGGCGTTCGAAGTACCTTCGAAGGGTCTCTCCCCGCTCAGAATCTCGTAGAGCACCGCCCCGATGGAGAATTGATCGGATCGATGGTCTACCGGGGCACCCGACGCCTGCTCGGGAGACATGTAGTGGGCCGTTCCAACTACGACTCCTTCTTCCGTGGCCCTCGTCACGGTGGGAGACTGGGAGTCGACGTCCTTGCTGTCCGCGAAGGGCTTGGCGAGGCCGAAGTCCAGAATCTTGAGCAAACCTTCCGCGGTGACCATCAGGTTCTCGGGCTTGAGGTCGCGGTGAACGATGCCGGCGGCGTGCGCCTTGGAGAGCCCGTCAACCGTCTGCCTGGCAACGTTCAACGCCGCTTCCAACGCGAGGGGCCCGTCGCGAAGCTTCCGCCGGAGGGTGTTCCCGGAAACGTACTCCATCGCGATGAAAGTCGTACCCTTCTCCTCGGCGATGTCATAGATGGTGACGATGTTCGGATGATTGAGCGCGGAGGCGGCGCGCGCTTCGCGCTCGAACCGGTGAAGACGCTTGGGGTCCGAGGCGAGCTCGCGGGGAAGGATCTTGATCGCGACGTCTCGACCCAGCTTCACGTGCCGGGCCCGGTAGACCTCACCCATGCCCCCCGCCCCGTGGGCTCGATGACCTCGTAGGGGCCGAGCCTTTGACCGGCGAAAAGAGACATGGCTTCGTCGCGGCGAAACTCAAGGGGACGAGAATACGGCTGTCTTAGCGTCCTGTCAAGGCGGCGAAGGTTGT
>Ga0214472_10005996_pt1 | contig 12750 bp, 11 predicted proteins | sample RVTome_6_FD_207662 | JGI IMG/M metagenome (GOLD analysis project Ga0214472, IMG submission 207662) | Soil microbial communities from uranium-contaminated site in the Upper Colorado River Basin, Wyoming, United States - RVT140D175 | ecosystem: Environmental > Terrestrial > Soil > Contaminated >... | reverse complement strand
CCGCACATGATGTCGTCAGCAGCAACGGCCGTCTCGAATGAGATGTTGCACTCGTCGCGAACCAGTCTCTCTGCTGGCAACGTGAGACCAGTCTCGTCCATCGTGACTGCACCAGTGACCTGAACATCTCTGTAATCGCCAGTCGCGCTATCTCCGACTAAGACATCTCCATCATCGACGGCGCCGCTCGTGACGGGGACCGCATCCTTGCAGCTCGCCGCTCCAGTCGTGGTCGCGAATTCGAGCGCCTGCGGCGACGCTTCTCCGGCGCACAAGACGATCTCGGTGAGCGCGTCGATGTGCGCTGCGCCTACGCGGGCAGCCGGGATCGTTCCCGTCGACAGTTCGCTCGCGGAGATGGTCTTCGTGTGGTGCGCAGAGGCAATGGCTGCATGTGTCGCGATGTCGTCAGTCACCTCCTGGTCGCGCGCAATCGCGTCCGTGAGATCGAACACGTCACCCGTCTGCTCGAAAGAGGCCCCCGAGAAGCTGCGCGTGGCGAGCCCCCCAGCGGAAGCGATGATGGAAGTACCCCCGCCTGTGGTCGTCAGGTCGTGCGTGTGCTGAGCGTCTGCGTTGTCTACGCTGTCGCCGAGAAAGACCGACTCGATTCCTGCGGCTGAGAAGGTTTCCCGGTCAGGCCAAGCAGTGGCTCCGTCGCCGTCACAGAAGGTATCCGGGCAGCCATCTGCATCGGTATAAGCACCAATACACCCGCTCTGCGGGAGCGTGCCGGTGTCGTTCTCATCGTATTCGACGGGTGTCGTGCCGTCCGAGTCGCAAAACGTATCCGGTGATCCGGTGGTTTGCGGCACGCCCACGTCATCAAAGAGATCGGTGCAGAGAGCCGTCAGTCCATCGCGGTCGGCAATCCCGTCGGCCGAGCCGGTGGTTTGCGCCAACTCGAAGACATCGCTGCACGTCGTCACGAGGTTGTTCTCGCCAATGTCGAGTGCGTTGACGATGTTCGGGTGAGACATGTTGAGCGCGTTGGTCGTCACGCCGGTCTGCTTCGTCACAATGTGACGGTAGGCGCTTGCGTTGACTCCAACGTCCTCTTCGTTGCGCGTCACGATGACATTCGGGTACGGGAAATTCACGGAGCTGGGCGTCACGGAGACCTTTAACGCAGCCGAAGTGAGATTCAGATCGGGGCTGTCTGTGAATACATCGAGATCCTCAACGTCCAGCTCGACTCTGAATGCGTCCTGACTGCCTGACGCTCCGTCCAATGCAAAGGATCGAATGGTCAGACGTTTACTCGTAGCAGCGCTGTTCGTAAAATCCCAAGTCCAACTGCTATCGGTAAACGCCAAGGTGCGACTGGAATCCCGAAACCCAGGTGCAGCGGTCTGCGAATCACAGTACGAATCGGCTGAGCCCGAAGTCTGATCCCCACCAGGTCCCCCCAACGCCACTGGAATGGGAATGCTGAAAACATCCGTGCAGGAAGTGAAGTCACCAGAAGCAGAGTAGAGGTCAAACAGTGTGTGCTTGTGGGAAGGACCATCGAGAATGTCGACAACGACATCGTTTTCCGCCAAGCAGCGGCCGTCTGGGGCTCCCGCCCCGGTGCAGACCACAAACCCAACATCGGCGACGCTGGAGAAGTTTGGGTCAGTGGTCGGGGCTTCGTCTACGGTGATCGCGTCAGCGCCCACTCCAGACGGAGTAGAGATACAGCCCCACGCCGTATCGCCCGCGTTTCGCTCAATGATCTCGTTCGCATCGCAAATGTCACCAATAGCTCCGAGTGTACCGACGCCGCCACCACTCGGAACACGCCTGCTATCGCCCCACGAAGAAACGGGAACCAGCACCAGGAGAACCACAAACAAGAGTAGTTTTCTCATTCTGCTCCCCTAGGATTTCTGGTTGTAGAAAAACATACGGATGTCGATATTGGTGCAATCCGTATCATCTGCGACACTGGTAAACAGGAAACGATCCAACGGAAAATCTTTCGTGATGAGAAGCACGCGGTCCGTTGTTGAGTTCAGAACCACCGCAGAGTCGTCACTGTCGTAACTTGGTGTTCCACCAGAGATCGGTCCCGTTCCGAGTGTGAAATCGGGAGTTGCCGCACAATCACCCCCAATGTCCTCGTATTCAAAGACAACTATGTCTGGCATACCCGGAGTGTCATTGAAGTCCCACTCATCGCAGGAACTGTCCGTGCCCACGTAGTTGTCGCAGAGCTGAATGCAGGTTATTGCGATCCACGTCCCCTTGTTGAACAGGGGGATTGGATCACCCGATGAATCTTTGCACTGGTCTCCGTCAGCAGACCAGCCTAGTCCTGGGATCAAGAGGGCTCCAACGAGCCCCAAAAGAAACAGGAGCCGTTCCATGTCGAGCCTCCTTTATCGGCCGGGGCCTGTGATTGCTGTGATGACGTAATCTACTGCCAGATCAGAGACCCTGGCTGCGCCGTTTAGAACCCCAAAAGCCACCCCGTAGGTCTGCGTTGAGGCCATCGGCAGATCAGTCGTAATCTCGCCCACCTTTCTGTCGTTCACGAAGAAACTAACGGCCCCGGTTCCAGCGCTTGCGTCTGCCCACTTGGCTCGGAACCCCAACTTGTACCACTGGAAGACAGCCGCCGTTGTCAGGGTGGTGATGTCGATCACTGTGTCCGTCATGTGAGCGACAGCCGTCAGGGCCGTCTGGCGCGCAAAATACCGGAGAACTCCATCAGAATGAAAGTGAAACCCGATTCCACCGCCTGTGGTCAGAGACGGGATTCCGTCTGTGCCCATCGGAGACGCATCGCTTGCGAGCCAGCCGAGTATGACTTTGCCGTCCCATACCGTTGTGTCCGACTGAACTCCGATTCGTGTCTCGAAAGCCATCTCCCGACTGTCCATGAGAGTGGCCGTAGAAACGATGGGTCCGATGGTCTGGAACTCGGGATGGATTGTTGAACTAGCGGCTGCGACTGCTTGTGTATGCGTACCTGAATCTGCTTTTGTTCCCGGATTGATGAGAAGATATCCGGTTTCCTTGGTGACGACTTCGGTGGGACTCGTTGCTGTGTTGATGTCTGAGACCGTGACTCCCCGGGCTGCCAGTTCCCCGTCAGCCATGACCGAATCAAAGTCTTCAACGTAGGTCTTGAAGCGGGAAGAATTGTCACTCCAGACCGAGGTTGCTATGTCCTCGAACGGACCCGCTTCGTCACTGCCCAGGAGCGGGCCTTTCCAGTGTATTCCGCCACCCAACGACATTTGTTTCTCCTTTCAGCCCGAAGGCCACCCCGAAGGGCAAAAGTCCCGGATACCTCCGGTTGGTTGGCCCGATATTTAGAGACCTCGGGCCCGAGTCTTACCGTCCCCGCGACGGACTCAGGGGGTCAACTCAACGTGTTGGCCCACTGGTTTTTCACAGAGTGTTCGACCCCCATACCCCACGCCACTCCCTGAACATCACCGAGGCTCGGTAATGCCCGTAGAACTTGAGGTCGAATGAATCGCTGTCCTTTGCTTGCCCGAACGTCAGGCTCTTGCGGTTGTTCCACGTCAGATCAGCGTCGTTGCTGACCAGGAACCACGCATTCTCTGAGGTGAGATACGGGACTCCCGTCGGTACGAGCGGGACAATTCCCGTTCTCGACGTTGCCACCGTGCTCCGATCGTTGTCCCCAGTTCCAGGGCGGAACTCTGTCCCCAGCAACGTAAAGGCCGTGTGCTGAAGCGCGGGATGGAACACCAGCTTGGACTGCGACATGTTGATGTAGCGGTCTTCGTCTGACGTGGTGATCGAGGCCAGCAGCATCATCGACTCCAAACCCGGGACAGACAGCGCTGTGGCAGCAGAGAGCATATTCGATTGCGTTGTTCCCGTTTTCAGATTCGAGTGAGTTGCGCTGACAAGCACCTCTGCTGTCCCGGTCCCTCCGGTAAGCCCCGTGTACGTGTTCCCCGCGAACGAATCGTTCATGAGCGACCAGGCCAGACGCTCCTGGTGATCTCGGGCAGAATCGCCCATGTCCTTTGGCATCTTGACGATGATGTCGTGTTGGTCGTCCTCTGACATCTCCATCGTGACGCGGAAGCCCAGTGCGTAGGTTGAGTGAACCGTTCGCACCCTGGCCCCGCTCACCGGATCGTCAAACCCAACCGGAGTTCCCTCCGGCTTGGTGTGAAACGTCCCGAGAGCCGCTACGCGCATCCCATCTTCGTACGCCTTCGTACTGGTCTTTGTCTTGAACAGCATGGTGTACATCAACGGGATCATGCTGAACGACTTGAAGAAAATATCCTTCTCGTCTCGTTCCAGTAGCTCCGGGTGGTTGAAGGTGAAAGTTCCCATTACGCATTTACCTCACGGGCGTAAATCTCGAACACGACCCAAACGCCAGTGGTAGTGTCGGCAGCCGTAATTGGCTCCATCCGAGAGTTGAGAACTTGATGAATGAACGCGCAAACATCAGTCCCAAGCACTCCAGCCGTCGAAAGGATTTCCCAGTTTGCAGTCAGAACACCCGCGTTGGATCCGTGGATCTGAAACGACTCTCCCACGATCGACCCGGGAGGCACTGCTGCTGTGTCGGCGGCTGAAACGTAGTTTTTCGTGATGAACAGCGTACCCTCGTTCCAAGGGTAGTAGCTGATGAGGTCGCCCGTACTTCGGGCAAACCCGTCTGTTCTCGCCGTGTCTCCGTCCATTGCGGCTACACCGCCAAGGCCACCACTGTCGAGGTCTGAGATCAATGCAACAGAGTCGTCTGCGGGCAGTTCCGCAAGCTCTCCGTCGTTATTGATAAAGACCAGCTCCCCTTCTCGGAAGCTCTCCGATGCGTTCAAACGTCCATAACGGATTTTGGGCCCACCGGAGCCAACAATGAACGGCATGATATCTCGTGCACTCATTACTGATCTCCTTTGTACTCAATGTTTTCGGTTCTGACGATACCGGAATCAGGGAGTGATACTTCGACGGAATCACGATCGTGTTTGAATTCAGTGTGATGATCGCGACTAGCGAAGCGGGTAGGCCCTCTTCCACTATACTTCTCACTTTCCAGTTGAGAAGCTCTGCTGACGAAAGACTCCGCTGGACCCTTTCGCAACATCCTTGCGTTTTTCTCCAGATTTTCCCGTCGATGTTTCTCGACGGTGGCACTGGGAATTCTTACGAGAACGAGTTCTTTGAAAATGGCCGAAGTGTCGAGTGGGCTGGCGGTCATTCCCTCCATCTTCTGGAAGGCCGCGAATTCTGGGTCTTCGTCCCGCACGACCTGAGCGCCGATGACGTGGATACGGAGACTGTCGGCCGGGCTCGCGCCAGACCGACTGGGATTGAGCATCCACTGATACTCAAAACCCGGTTGGGGATCGACGACGTTCAGACCAGCGTATGGACCGACGTGGCATCCTACGACCCGCTCTTCGATCGGAAGATTGGTGCGGTTCCCGTCTGAGTCCAACGGCTCCAACCATTCTCTGTCACTTCCGCCACCCAACATCACTGTCCTCCCTTCGCCTTCAAAGACGCCTGGTGTTTCACGTAGTCGTCAATCGTGTTTCCGTAGTTGGTTTCTGAAAGCCATTGTTTGGGGTCGGTCTCCCCACCGATCGACCTGTCGCGTTCTTCCAGGTAACCGCGAAGACTGTCCGTGACTTCCTCTCCCACGGTGTCCATTCGCCGGATACCACCCGTCAGATTCGTTCGGACGTGTTGGAGAACACCATCGACCAGTTCTTTCTCTTTGTTCGCATTGGCGTCCGCTGCCGATTTTTGGTGCTTTTCTCGGTGATCGACCAGTTCGTTGAGAAGCTGGCCCTTCAAGCCGTTGATTTCCTTGACGATCGTTCTCGGATCCGACAGAGCCGCCGCGTTGTGCTGCCGATAGCTCTCGATGATCGTCTTCAGGGGTTTCTCGATCAACGACTCCCACGCCCCCGTTCCGAAGTCGTTGTTGACTCGCTCGGCCTCGGCAGCCGTAGCCGAATTGGTCGTCGCGTTCATGATGTTTCCGATCAACGGGGCCACGGTTCGGAATTGGCCGGCTACTACGGCCTCGATCGCCTTTCGGGGATCCGCGCTGAACTGCGTCAGAAAATCGTCGGCATCACCCGGATCGACGTTGAGGTTCGGATCCTGGGTTCCTGCGCTCATCCGCCCGGTGACCTGACCCATCGCCTCGGTCAACTGCTCGATCCGCTCCAGCAACGGGGCCTGAGACTGTCTGACGAGTTCGGCCGCTGTTTCCAGGGTCATCGGCTGTGAGGCGGTGGGGTCGTTTCCGTTTGCCCCCGGGGGACTCGCAGCGCCCCCCGCAACAGCGCCCGATTCCTTTGGTTCCGCCTTTCCAGAAAATAGCTTGTCGTCCATCGTTGCTCCTTTGTTAAGAGTGCCCCCCGGGGAACGGGTTGTCAACGAGCCGCATCTGAGACATCTGTTCCAGCTGAGCCAAGCCCGCTGTACTCCGAGTCATATTCCATGTACTCGGGATTCGTTTCTTTCTCGGAACTCGGGTTCCGCATCGCATCGTCCAGGCTCAACACGTAGTCCCGGCCGTTGCCCAACAGATACTTGATCCACTTCGCGACACTCCGACACGACTCTCGTTGTTCTGGGTTATTGGAGTCCTCCAAAAGGCCCAGCAGGTCTTGACGTTCCGCCTGAAGCATCCACTCCATTGCCTCCCAGTCCGGCCCCCGGAGCGCTACCGCTAGCCTGTGCAATTTCTGTGGCTCTCGCTGTAGCCGTTCGTAGGTCATCGCCAGAGGCGTTGTTTTTTTCGGCAAGGCTGAGGACGAATCTTTCGAGGTCATCTACATCTCCTGCTTCTAGGAATTTGAGGTGTGCTTTTGTTGAAGCTCTGATGGCTTCTATGACGCCTTGTTTGACGAGCGGCCCAACCTGCGGATTCTCCAGAAAAGAGAGTCCCTTGACGACCATGAGCCAATAGTTTTGGTTCATCTGGCTGATGAGAATGCTTCGCTTCATTTCGGCCTCCGGCGTGTTAGAGCCGGACATTGCCGCTACGTCGAATACGAAGGTTCCTGAAATTGGGTCCGTGGGGAATAGGAACTTTTCTACTCGGCCCGCGTCTTCGTTACCAAGCACTCTCTGTAGTTTTCCATCTTCGTTGGTCTCGAATTGTTGGTAGAGCGAGGCGATCGCTTCGCCGATTCGACCGTACTGGGTACGGATCAGTTCGCGGGTCGTGCCTTGCATGAGATCGGATTGTTCGAGTAGGGCTAAGGTAGAGGTGGCCGGGCTGGGATGCCCGCCTTGTCGGGTTTCTCGACCCAGCGCCGGATCCGACATACCCGTCAAGCGTTCTGAAATGACCTGAACAGCCGTCATTAGACGCATATCGTCGAAGATCGGAGTCGTCAGATTGAACGTCTCGAAACTGTTCATGTCGGGGTCAAAGATCAGGCTGGAGGGGTCCAGCGGTTTGTTCAACATGTCTTTGCGCTTTGTTTTTCCCCAAATGGAGTTTGCGCGGGTGCGTGCGTCATGAGCTTGATTGAGCGAAGTCGTCATGGAACGCTGCATGTGTTCGAGCTTTTTGGAGATGCCAGCCGAGTGACCACGACCACTTCGCTTTCGGTAGAAAATGTCGAAAAACGGTTTGAAGGGGAAGAAGTAGGGTTCGGCGATGAGCCTGAGGACTCTTTCACTGTTCCTATCTAGTGTCACTACGACCGGGGGCGATGGAATTTTCAAACGTTCTCGGCCGGGCGCGGGGACACGTTCGTCTTTATAGCCTAGTTGGTCCAACACGGGCCAGTCCAGGTGGATTTCCCGAATGTCGTGTTCGTGCTGTTCGCCAAAGCCCATCGGAGATTTTCCGTCTTCACGTTCTTTGGACTCACGAACCCGTTGGCTGGGGCCCTGCGGACCGCCCTGTCCTCGAATTTTCTCAATTCCCTCTTTGTCCCAAGAGTCGTCCAGTTCGGCCATGTTTCTCAGCTCTGACCAGCGGTAGCGGAGTTCGCGAACCACGACCGGGGCTTCCTGGATCAGGAAATTGGTATCCCAGAGGATTTGTTCACGCGGGATGTGTTCCGGGAAAGCCCCCCGAGCGAACCTCACTTGTTCTGCTCGGAGTTTTCCCCGGCTCTGGACGTAGGCCCACCGAACGTCCTGACGCCAGTTGATGGCCATGACCGAGCTTCCAATAACCGCCATTTCAAGAATCTGGTCGTATGCGGGAAGCCGGAGATTGAAATCGTTTCCGTTTGCCGCCCAGTTGAGCCAGCGAGATACGTCTTTGACTTCCCGTTCGAGATCTTCGCGTTCCGTCGATAGGGACCAGATTCGTTCCCGTTGGGAGAAAACGGCCCCGTAGGCTCGGTTGACGAACGTATCGGCCATGATTTGGATCAGCGGAACGACGCAGTTCGATGCGCCTCTGAACGGATAATTCTTGGGCCCGGGAGATGCGGGTGTTGCTTCGTACCAACGCCAGTGAGTCTCGATGTCCCGAAACAGATTCGAGTACTGGGACTCCAGATCGTTGACGAGCTGGGACAATTCCTTGCCAAGAGCCTCACGGATCTTGGGTTCGACGGGAATTGCCTGGCCGGGTTGGATCAAAATCGGAGCCCTCGCACACTACCCCCTACGCTTGGCTCGCCCGACTCGTGCCCCCGCACGCTTGGCTCGCTGCGCTCGCCCGCGCCACTGTTCCAACGTGCCCACAGAACGATTGGCCAGAAGAGAAACCGACAGACCGGATGCGTTCTCAGGAAACTGGCAAAGGTGCGACCGTGTTTCTCGTACCAATGCGTGATTCGCGGATGGGCAAGAACCCAGTCTCGGCACCGGAACCAGCTCTCGGAGCCGCGTGGGTAGTATTCGGCGGCAACCCAGCAGAAGAGGGCGAGCAGGCCCCCAATTCCCTCGGCTGCTCCCGCTGCTCCAGCCGCTCCACTGGCTGCTCCAGCTCCTGCCGCACCCGCAGCCGCACCCCCTGCCGCCGCTCCGGCTCCTGCTGCTCCCGCTGCCGCCGCGCCTGCGCTCCCTGCTTCGGCTAGCGCCGCGATCTGGCCCGCCGTTTCGAGGGTCTGGGTCAAGCCGCCACCTCCCCCGGGGGCACTCTGCACGCCGCCACCCTGCGGGCTCGACTCGGCCTGAGCAAACCCGGCTCCGATCGTCTGGCCTGCTTGAAAGGCCGATGAACGGTTCTGTTCAATCAACTCGGCGAGGCTTCTACTCCTGGCCATTCTCGGGCACCTCCTTCGGTTTGGTTTTTGGCGTTCCGCCCTGGTAGACACGGGGTTCTTCGGTAGCACTAGATAGTGTCACCGCACCCCCCGGGGTCTCCAGAATTTCACTGGGTTCACTGGGGAAGGTTTCTACCGGATCCGGGCTCGGAATCGAGTCTTTCTCGTGTCTGTTGGGGTTGATCCAGTGCCCGGTCATGGGTTCGATGGTCCTGTCGCAGAAACACAGACGAGCCCCAGAGTCGTGAGACTGGCCCGGGATCAAACGACCTCGGGCCATCAGTTTCATGTGAGCCTGGCCACGCGGGCCTACGACCGTGTAGATGACGGTGTTGTCTACTTCTAGCCATCCTTCGTCCTGGGCACGCCGTAGGTTCGTGACGCAGCACTGGAAATATTCGAGACCGGGACGACCACGGTGTTTGGGAAGCAGCTCGCGCAGACTCGGGATGTGATCGAAAATCCATAGCCCGGCTCCTGGAGTTTTCGGTCGGGGTTCGGTCATTCTGACTGTTTGCGGCATCTGAAGATCCATTCAAAGTTTCTCCCGAAATTAGTTGAGTCGGTCTGTTCTGACCAAGAGAAAATCACTTCCAACGGGTGCCTGTGTGGGGAACCCGGGAAGTCGCTTTATCTCATCAACAACCATTTCTGTCTCTAGCGAGCCGTCCTCGAACTGCTCGTATTGTTTGATGAGATCCATGAAACGGAGCATGGTTGATTCATTCAACCGCCACTCAACGTAGATGTGGGCTTTGATTCCGGCCATTCAAAAAACTCCTCGTGAACAGTTTTAGCTGTTAGAAAAACTCCCCGTAGCCAGTGATTCCCCGGTCCCTCTGCGTAACCCGTTCAGTATACCATGCGCTGCGTGCTTCGTCTGGCGTGAGGGGTTGGATACAAACCCGGTCAGTGTAGGATTGGGCGTCTACGACATCTTTGTAAGTACCGTGTGGAAATTCGGTCAGCTCTTCAATTGCCTCTGCTGTTCCCTCGTGGTTGTAATACCAGTAGCCGTTCTGGTGGGCCGGCCCCAGGTCTTGCCGGATACGCTGCATTTTCTCCCGACCCTCGGGTTCGACGTAGATCAGGTTCGGAAGGTTCAGTTTTGAACGTTCGGCGACAAAACCCATGAGTGGGCCGTAGAGATAGAACGCGCTGACGGCCTCGATTCCAAGAGTAGAGACCTGCCATTTCTGGGCCAACTCTAGGATCCTGATACAGACATCGGTTTCGTTCTCGTCGCTTCTCTGTGACTCAAAACAGAAACGCCGGCCCCAGGGATCTTTTCCGACCACAACAATGCCGTGCCGGCAGTAGGTTTCTTTCTTGCGTTCGGATTCTTTGCCGGGGACCGGATCGAAGATCACAGCCTTTGAAATCCAGGAAAGTGGGACGAGACGCGGGGGTTGCGTTTCGAGTGCTCCGGGCGTTTGTGATTCTTGGTCGTATATTTCGGGATCGTAGTGTTCTGGGTCAATGGCGAAGATCGGTTCTCGGCCCGAGTAAACCAGTTTTCCAAAATGGAACCAGGAGTCGTCGAAATCGAGTGTCCGGCCCGCTTTGGGGATACACATGTATTGAGCTGAGAAGACAAACGGATCTGTTTTGTGCATTTGGAGAGCTTTTTGGGTCGAGATCTTTTGCGGGAAAATCGACTTGCCGTTCGCGATGTCGGGTTCGCCTTTTTCGTTTTCAAGCAAGTGTCGCGTGTGAACTTTGTATTCGTCGGGCCAGCGTTTTAGGATGTGCGAGTAAACGTCCGCGAAACCCCACGGTGTATGAACGATTAGCTCTTGTCCGTTCTCAGCGGGACGTTCTAGCGGACGGGCGTGGTCGATCCAATTGATCGCGTCTCGCATCAGAGCCAACGAATCGCTGGTTTTCTCCCCGATGATGTCGTCGAGGATCTTGTGCGTGTAGTGCTTGCCGGTAACAGCCCCGCCAATCCCACGTGGTTCAATGGAGAGTTCCGGGATGCCGATCGTGGGGCGCTCGAATTTCAGACCTGTGGCCCCCCACTTGAGACCTCGGGGGCGCGATCGGCCTTTCTCTTTGTCCCAGAAGCCAATACCGGGCGGAATCATGTCTCGCCAAATGAGCTGAAAGAGAATCGAAGACTCGACGACTTCGGCGATAGCGGCTACCCAGCTCTGCGCGTTTTCTTCTTTCTCGTTGAAGATTCCGATCGTGGCGTCTGGATTTTTTGCCAACGTCCACAGAGACAGAGCCCGTGTTGCCATGCTAGTGTTGTGTTTAACCAATAGATCCCCTAGATAACTGTGGTTGCCAGATACTTCCATTTGCACAATCGGCATTTCACCAAGCGGTTCTATTGATCTAATCTCTTCCCAAACGATGTCTTCAGAGGCAAGGTCAGAAATGTCTGGTCTGTTGAGAATCTTGGCGGACTCCAATATTTTGTCTCTGCTAGTCCAATATGAATTATCAGCACGAACCCCAGCGTCCTTCAACAGTCGGATGTCCCCACGACTGATCGTTGAAAAGCCACGGGCTTGCTGTCTCAGCAAACTACGCCACTCGGGTGGCACAGCCTCAGTGCGTGATGATGTCCTGGGCCCAGTAGAATGTTCGATAAGAGACATAAGCCTTTGATTTTTTCTTCTAGTCACGAATCCAATATACTTGTGGAATTTCTCAGTATTCTCCTGTCCAGTTATATTGACATGCCAAGCCCACCCCTTGAAGCCATTTGGGCCTTGGGGTCTGAACTTTCTCCTGCGAGATATGATTCCAAAATATCTGAGGTTTCTCTGTACATCTCGTGCCAAAAGATCACTGGCCGTGATTAGGTTTATCCGAGAAAAACACCCCCTCTGTTTTGACCACGTAACGGTACCATCTGTGTCAAACAAACCAGATAGAAATTTGGCAGAGCCTTCATATTCTATAGGTATGCTTTTTTCAACTGACAATACCTTCATCGAATCCGGTAGGAGATCACTAGATTCTTTGAGAAGACTATAGTAGCCAGCGCGGCCTCGGTTTCTCATAGACGCCCCTTCTACACGGCACGTTTCTATGATCTCCGGATCAAAACAAACAACGACTGGAGTGCCTCTGGTCATACAGGCGTCTCCACACATCACGCCGGCTGTGTATGGAAGTTTACCAGTAGGTTCTACGGTAACTAAAGTACGGGGGCCAGCTATGCCATCCCCACATTTCAACTCATCCAGCCTTTTGTACCCAGAGACTGTTAGGAAAGGGTGGTTAGCTGTTACTTCTGTTGTAACTCCAGACGTTGTGGATAAACGAAACACCGGGGCCACTGATTTACTCAGCGCTACAACTCGATTTGAGGATAGTTTGTTGTTTCCGTCCATAGCCAACAAATGATCACCAAGTAAAAGATCCTTGGCTAGTTTTGGGCCAGTAGTAGTGTGTACTATACACTGTTCTGTTTCGCACTTGAAGCACTCTCTCGGAACACGAACCATAAGTCTTCGCCAAGAGTCTGTGACTTCACCGTCTGACTCGGTGGGCGGGGTCCAGATACGCCCCGACTTGGTGGTCTCGCTCATTCCCCATTTCCCGAGAAACT
>Ga0214472_10005995_pt1 | contig 12751 bp, 10 predicted proteins | sample RVTome_6_FD_207662 | JGI IMG/M metagenome (GOLD analysis project Ga0214472, IMG submission 207662) | Soil microbial communities from uranium-contaminated site in the Upper Colorado River Basin, Wyoming, United States - RVT140D175 | ecosystem: Environmental > Terrestrial > Soil > Contaminated >... | reverse complement strand
CACCCAATTTTTTGTCCATGTAACTTGTGCATTTCAGTTCGTCTGGAAATGATCGCAACACCTCTGATTGCCCTGCTCTCGCTCACCGCCACTGCGGCCGCGCCGGTGGATTTCGACACGCAGATCGTGCCGGTGCTGACGCGCGCGGGCTGCAATTCCGGGGCCTGTCACGGGTCGGCGATTGGCCGGGGCGGCTTCAAACTGTCTCTCTGGGGCCAACGGCCGGCCGACGACTACACCGCGATCGTTCATCAACTAGAGGGTCGCCGCGTCAATCTGGCCCGGCCGGAAGCCAGCCTGTTGCTGCTCAAGCCGACTGGCCTGCTGGATCACGAGGGTGGATATCTTTTGGATGAGTCCGGTCCGGGCGTCCAGCGGATATCAGCTTGGTTGAGCCAGGGCGCACAGCGGCTCGAACGCCGGACGCTGATTTCATTCGACGTGGAACCTCGTCAGGCCGTGCTTCCTTCGTCCGGTGGCCACGTCCATTTGGCGGCCACGGCTCACTTCGACGACGGCACGCACGAGGACGTCACCGGTTGGGCCGTCTTTACGCCGCTGGACCCGGCCGCCGTTGCCATGGACGAGACGGGCCTTGCCCATGTCCGCGCGGCCGGCCAGAATATCGTCACCGTCCGCTTCCTGGACCGGCTGGTGGCGGTCGAGTTGGTCGTGCCGCTGGCCGATGAACCGATCGATCTTTCGCACGCGCCGCGCCTCAACTTCATCGACGAGGAAATCAACGCGGTGCTGGAAATCATGCGGCTGCCCGCCGCGCCGCCAGCCGACGATGCGACGTTCTTGCGAAGGGCAAGTCTCGACCTGACCGGCGCACAGCCCACGCTGGACGACGTGCGGGCATTCCTGTCCGACGAAACGCCCGACAAACGCTTGCTGTTGATTGACCGGCTGCTGGCCAGCGACGAGTACGTCGACTACTGGACCTACCGTTGGGCGACGCTGTTTCAGATCAACTCGCGCAGCATGAACCGCGAGGGGGCGTTGGCGTTCCACGGCTGGCTCCGCGGCGCCGTGGCCGCCGGTACACCGTGGAACGAAGTCGTCCGAGAATTGTTGACGGCCAGCGGTGACAGTTTTGAAATCGGGCCGGCCAATTTTGCCCGCGCCGCGCCGGACGCTCGCCAGCAGGCCGAACACGTCAGCCGGGCGCTGTTGGGCGCGCGGCTGGGTTGCGCCAATTGCCACGACCATCCCTTGGACCGCTGGACGCAAGACGATTACCACGGGCTGGCCGCCGTGTTCGCACGGCTTGAGCGCGGCCGACAGGTCCGTCTCGCCGAGCGCGGCGAGGTGACCCATCCGGTCACCGGCCAACCGGCCGTTCCGCGACTGCCCGGCGTCCGCTACCTGGTCGCCAGCGACGACGATCCGCGGGATGACTTTGCCGACTGGTTGACGGCGCCGGACAATCCGCACTTTGCCCGGGCCGTAGTGAACCGGCTCTGGCAGGCGATGTTCGGTCGTGGATTGGTCGAGCCGGTCGACGACTTGCGGGCCACCAATCCAGCGACGCATCCCCGTTTGTTGGATCGCCTGGCGGCCGACTTCGTCGATCACGGCTACGACGTGCGGCACACCTTGCGGCGAATCGCCACTTCGGCGGCCTACGGCCGCGGCGAGACCGTGGCGGCCCATCGATCCGACGACCGCTTTTATTCCCATGCGCGGCCCCGGCCGCACAGCGCCGAAGTAATGGCCGACGCCATCGCCGCGGTGACCGGCGTGGCCGACACATACGGAGATCTGCCGGCGGGCACGCGGGCGGTGGCGCTGTACGATTCGCTGATCGAAGCGCCGGGGTTGGACGTGCTGGGTCGATGTTCACGCACCGAGCCGTGCGACGCATCGGCCGGCGCGACCGCCGGGCTGGCGCGTCGTCTGCATCTGATCAACGGAGAGTTGCTCAATCGCAAGATCACCGATCCGGACGGACGTCTGCGGCAATTGCTTGCGGCCGGCGCGGTCGACGACGAAATCGTGGAAACTTTCTATCTTCGTGCCTTGGGCCGGTATCCGACCGAAACGGAAAATCGTTATTGGCGCGATCAATTTCAGGCCGCCGGCGACCATGAAGAGCGCCGACAGCGCTGCGAGGACTTTCTTTGGAGTCTGCTCGTCTGTCGCGAGTTTGCCACCAATCACTGACGTCTCACTAGAAAAAAAGCGAATCGAGTTGACTCATGTCTGGCCGCAAGCGTGATTGGGACCGGTGTGACGGCGTCTCGCGCCGCGAGGTGTTGCGCGTGGGAGGGCTGACCGCCTTCGGGCTCTCATTGGAAACTTGGTTTCGGCGGGCCGCCCTGGCCGCTGGGGACGGGAGCACGGCGAACACCGCTCCGCCGAAATCGTGCATCCTGATCTGGCTCGACGGGGGCCCTAGCCACCTGGAGACGTTCGACCTGAAGCCGGACGCGCCGTCAGAGGTGCGCGGTCCGTTTTCACCGATTGCGACCAACGTGCCGGGCGTCGACATCTGCCAATGGCTGCCGCGGACCGCGCAGGTGATGGACCGCGTGGCGCTGGTGCGAAGCATGACCTCCTCGCTGGGCGAGCACAACTTTGCCAGCCATTACCTGCTGACTGGGTACAAACCGAACCCCGTATTGACCTACCCCAGTTTCGGATCCGTCGTCGCGCGCGAGAGAGCCCGCGCGGGGCAAACCGAGGTGATGCCGCCCTACGTGGCGATCCCCGATTACAATGGCATGGCCGGCCGCGGCTACCTGCCGGCCCAGTTCGGGCCGTTTGCCGTGGGGGGCGATCCGGCGAAACCGGACTTCGCAGTGCGCGATTTGGAACTGTTTCCCGAAGTGACGGCCGCACGACTTCATCGCCGGCGGGAATTTGCCCAGGCGCTCGACGCGTTCAGCCGCGGGGTCGACGCGGCCGCCAATTCCCCCAATGGCGGTTTGGACCCCGAACTGGAACAGGCCTACCGGCTGACGACGTCAGCGGCTGCCAAGCAGGCATTTGACTTAAGCGCCGAACCGGCCAGCGTCCGCGACCGTTACGGGCGCCGCACCATCGGACAAAGCTGCCTGCTGGCCCGCCGGCTGATTGAGGCCGGCGTGCCGTTTGTGACCGTCAACGATCGCGGTTGGGACACGCACGAGCAGTTGGTCAATCGCCTGCGGGAGGGCTACACCGGCGGCACGGTAGGCAAGATCCCCTCGCTCGATCTGGCGTTTTCGGCGCTGGTGGAAGATCTGTCCGACCGCGGGCTGTTGGACCAGACGCTGGTGATCGTGATGGGCGAATTCGGCCGCACGCCCAAATTGAACACACGCGGCGGACGCGATCACTGGCCGCGGGTGTTCAGCGTCGCCTTGGCCGGAGGTGGAGTACGGGGCGGGGCGGTCGTGGGAGGCAGCGATACCCGCGGCGAAAGCCCGGCCGACGACGCGGTCACGCCGGCGGACCTGGCCAAAACCGTCTACACGTTGCTGAGCATCGATCCCGATCTGGAACTGCACACCGGCGACGGCCGGCCGGTGAGGATCAACGCCGACGGGCAACTTGTCAAAGCCTTGTTCGCGTAATCGCCCGCTCGAGGAAATTCGAATCACCAGTTGAACGGACGGCTACGCTGCGAGTCGGCTACTGCCGTTAGCGGCGGTCCTATCAAACTGCCACCATGAAGTGCATGAAGGACATGAAGAATTCTTAGTTGCTTTCTCTCGTGTCAACGATGCCGTTTCACGTATTGCGAAGCATGCGCGTTCAAAAACTCAATCGGCCGCCACTTTTCTACCTTCATGCTCTTCCCGTCCTTCATGGTTCAATTCAACGCCTGGCATGCCTCACATGCTTCGCAGCGGCGGTTTTTGTTTGTCGCGCGTCGTCGGCCGCGCCGCCGGTGACGGCGCTGGCGTTCGACGCCACTGGCGAGCGCGTCGTCGTCGGCTCGCAAGCGGGCTTGGAGGTGCGCGATTGGCCGACGTTGGATGTCGTCGGCCGGCTGGAGACGGAATTGGCGCACGTGAACGACCTTGCATTTTCTCCGGACGGACGGACGCTGGCCGCCGCCGGGGGCGCTCCAGCGGAAGACGGTGTATGGGAGTTGTTCACCTGGCCGTCCGGTGAATTGGTGCGACGCCAACGGGGGCACGACGACCTGGTGTACGACGTCGCGTGGCGCGACGACGGCGCGTCGTTCGCATCCGCCGCCGCCGACCGGATGGCGCGGGTTTGGAGAGTGGGTGAAGAGGACGCGCTGGTCGAGTTGGCCGGACATTCGCGCGGCGTGACCAGCGTCACCTGGTTGCCCGGCGCGGAAGTGATCGTCACGGCCGGCTTGGACCACAGCCTGCGGGCATGGGAGGCCGGAACCGGCAATTTAACGCGTTCGTTGGACAATCACACCGAGCCGGTGCTGGGACTGGCGGTGCGGCCGGAGAATGGCGGCGGCCTGCCATTGCTGGCGTCGATCAGCGCGGATCGCACATTGCGGCTGTGGCAACCGACAATCGGCCGGCTGGTCCGCTTCGCCCGCTTGTCGGCCGAACCGCTGGCGGTGGCCTGGACGCATGACGGTCGCCTGCTGATCGTATCCTGCACCGACGGCCAGGTGCGGGTGATCGATCCCGACACCGTCCGCATCATCGCCGAACTGCCGGCCATCGACGGTTGGGCGCACTGCCTGGCCGTCGCGCCGGGCGATGACGCCGTGTTGGTCGGCGGCACGGGAGGGCAGTTGCGGGTTTTGAAGATCAGGGAAGCAAATGAATAGCCGCGCGGTGTGTCTGGCCGGATGAATAAACGCTGCCGGATGAATAAACGCTGCGGAGAATCCGCAAACAGGGAGAGGGCTCACGCAGAGTCGCAGTGGACGCAGAGGGGAATTGCAGTACGTAGCAGCCCGCGCAGGGCTGACATGGATGTGGATTAAATACGCAAATCCATTTTCGTCCGCTTTTCTCCCGCCTCCGGTCTGCCGCTTCCTTCCTTCCCCCTCTGCGGCTCTGCGTGAGTCCTTTCCCGGTGTTTCCATGTGCGCGTCAGTCCGTCGGGAACAACGCCTTCGATGAACTCTTGCGGCGTCGGCCTTTGTTGGGCATTCCGGGTTTGCGCTGTTTGCCGTTGCTGGTCGCCGGCGCGCTGGCCAGGGGCTCGGCGGCGCCGTCCAGGGGGTCGCCCGGCTGGCAATCCTTCAGGCGCTGGTTGATCCGCTCGGTGTAGCTTTCCGACAGCTCGAATCCAATCCACTTACGCTTGAGCTTTTTGGCGACCACCAGCGTCGTCCCGCTGCCGGCGAAGGGGTCGAGCACGGTCTCGCCTTCATTCGAGCAGCAGCGGATAATGCGGCCCAGCAGTTGCTCGGGCATCTGGCAGCCGTGAAAGCCCTCGCGCTCTTTGAACGTGCCGGCCACGCGGGGAAAGTACCAGGTGTCTTCTTCGGCGGTAAAACCTTCCGGCAGGTCTTGCGGACGGAGAATCCAGGTGTTGTCCGGCAGCCGGCCCTTGGGGTTGGCCCGGGCGTCGGCGTAGACCAGTTGACGGGCCGAAGGCACGCGGATCGCCGGGTCGTCGGCGTTGAACGTGCAGTTCTTCGGGTCTTTGACGAAATAAATCAAATGCGTGTGCGAGCGGCTGAAGCCGTACTTGCAGTTGACGCCGAAGGTGTAATACCAGATGACCCAGCTACGGCAGTGAAAACCCAGGTCACGCCCGGCGGCCACTTTCAATTCGGCCGCGAATTCGTCGCCGATCGCCAGCCAGAACGCGCCGGTCGGCTTGAGCGCCGCGTGCAGCCCCCGCATCCACTGCCGGCACCAGTCGACGTACTCGTCGGCCGCGCGGCGGTCTTCGTAGACGTCGTACTCGTAGCCGATGTTGAACGGCGGATCGGCGAACGCCAGATCGACGCTGCCGGCCGCGATGCGCTTGAGTCCCTCGACACAATCCTGCTGATACAATCGCCCAGTCGACAATGCCATGTGGGTTCCTCCTTGTTGGTCTAGGGTCCAGGGTCTAGTGTCAAGGGCACGCGCTAGCGCGGCCCCTCGACCCTAGACACTAGACCCTCGACTCTTCCCCATCTACTGACTACTCTCGGCCGCTTCGACCAATTCATCGATCGCGGCGTCCAGTTTCTCCTCGTCTGGGGAGCCGATGTACTGGTGGCGAATGACGCCTTCGTGGTCGATCAAGAACAACGTCGGCCAGCCGGCAATTTCCCACGACTGGGCGATCGGGCCGCCCGTGTCGCCGCCGTCCCACCAACTGCGCCAGGTGATTTCTTCCTCCTGCATCGTCTGCTTCAATGCCTCCCGGTCCTCGTCGCTGTTGACGCCCAACAGCGCGAAGGGGCGACTGTGCATTCGTTTGACGAGCGACCGCTCGTGTGGGTACATGGCCCGGCAGGGCGGTCACCAATGGCCCCAGAAATCCAACAGCACGACCTTGCCGCGGTAGTCGCTCAGTTTGAACGCGACGCCGTCGATGTCCTCGCCCTCAATCTCCGGCGCCGCCTGCCCGATGACCGACGATTCGGCTTCCTCGGCCGCTTCGATGGCGTCCAGATCGAGCGGCGCCGGGGTTTCCGGCGCGCGGGCAACCGTGTCTTCTTCCGCCTGCCGCAGATCCGGAATGGCCTGTTGCAACAGGGCGAAGCCGTCGTCGGAGATGTCGCTGCCTTGGGTGACGATGGCTTGCAGATTTTTCAAGCCTTCCAGGTGCGCCAGCCCTTCGTCGGAGACCGCCGTCCAGGCGACGTCGAGTTCGGCCAATTGCTGCATGAGCTGAAGCGATCGCAGTCCTTCGTCGGTAACGCCGGTCCAGGCCAGCGACAGCTCGCGCAGATTGGAAAGATCGCCGAGTTGCGCCAGTCCGGCGTCGCCGACGTTTGCCCGATACAGGTACAGCGCCTCCAACTGCGTGAACTGGCCCACGGCCTCAAGTCCCGCGTCGGTGATCTGTGTGCCGCCCAGCGACAAGGCGTGAAGATTCTCAAGTTCGGTCAACGGCATCAGGTCGCCGTCGGTCGTTTTCTCCGGCATCACGAGCGTGATTTGGCCGTCGTCTTGTCGAACGAACGCGCCGAAGGATACAAGCGCGGCGACGGCCTTTTCTGCGGCCGTTGGTTCCGGTTGCGGCGGCGTACGGGAATCAGAGCCGGCGTCGGGATCATCGCCTGGCGTCGATGGATTGGTGACCGCGCGTTGATTCTCCGAGGCACCGTCGTCGGAGGTGTTGTTCGTTGCCGTGCCGCCGGTTCCGCAGCCGACCAACAAGGCCGCAACGAGCAGGAACAGGAAATAGCGCGTTTTTTTCATGGCAACCTCGCGGGTTGGAATTCGGCGAGCGTGATTTCCGCCTGGTCCGATTTACACGATCGTACGAAATGCGTCGCTGTGATGGCAAGAGGCCCCTGCTGTTCAATTCTCCCGGACCGGCTCAAACAGCGCTCCACCGGCGGCGCAAGTCGTGCACAACCAAGACGGTTTGACATGCCTGGGCGGCGTTCTAGGGTTGTATGGCGCTGGTGCGTGCCCGCGGCGAAGTCAAAAGACACCCAACCCCAAGGACAAGACGGCCATGATCGAACTTATGCTGACTCTCAGCGTATTAACGGGACAAACCTCGGGCGTCGCCGCGCAGGCCTCGTCCGTGACGGAACAACAGCACAATGAGGTGCGGCGGTCCGCTCGCGATTACCGGATTGAGGTCTATCGGACATTTCGCGACGACCGTGCCGAGTTCGACCGCCGTCGCGAAGCCGGCGGCGAAGTGCTCAAGGCATGGTTTGCCGCGGGCCGCAACCCAGCCGACAGCGCAGCCGTGGTCCGATGGTTTGAAGAAGCCATGCAGCGCACGCGATCTGGATTCGAGCTGCCGCTGCCGGCGCCGCCGACTTTGGCCGGCGCGACCAGCGAATCCGCCACCTTCGCGGCCCCCGGCGCGACGACCACGCCGCTGACCGTCGATCCGGCGGCCACGGGTGCTGCCGGCGGCCAGCCGCCCAGCACATTCGATGGGTTCGGCAATCTCGACCCATTCGACGCTCCCCCGGCGCCGACGGATCTGGACACCGATTTCCCGGCCTATTCGACAACGACCGATCGTGGTTCCGCGTCGCCGTCCTCGTCGGCGCTGGACAGCCTTCGGCGGGCGTTGTTGAAGGCGGCCATCGGTGCGGCGCGGGAGACCGAAACCGGTTTCGACAACCTGCCCGATTGGCCCAGCCGCGACGCGCAGTAACCTAATCCAGCCGCTTGACGTGCAGGTTGGCAAACTCGATCTTGTCGCCGTGATGTTGCAGGGCGATCGGTCCGCGCGCCGGCACGCCGGGCAACTGCGCGTCTTCGATCACGGTTTTGCCGTTCAAGATCACGGTGAGCCGGTCGCCGCGCATGGTGATCTCAAACCGGTTCCAGCGTCCCGGCGGATGGTCGGCGTTGAGTTTGGGGGTCACGCCGGCGCGGACTTCGGCCGACACGTTCGGATCCATGCGGTAGCCGTAGACCTCGCCGGAGCCGACCGGCCAGCACCAGATGTTGACCTGGCTCTTGCTGCTGCCGCGCAGGTAGACGCCGCTGTCGCCGTAATCGGCGATCTCGATCATTTTCTCCTGGCCATCGTCGTTTCGTTCGTGGTCCCCGCTGGGCAGGATCACCGGCACCTGGCGCGGTCGGGGTTCGCCGGTCAGTCGCCAGTCGACGACGAGCGTGAAATCGCCGTACTCCTCTGCGCTCCATAAATTCTTGTCGTCGGCCTCGCTCGCCCCGTCGTAAGCCAGCACCCAGTCGCGCGGCTGCCAGTGGCCCGCGTGGCCCGGTGCTTGCTTCCAGCCGCTGAGATCGACGCCCGTGTAGAGAGGTGTGAATCCGGCCGCCTCGGTGGCGATCTGGTCGGCCGGCGGATCGGAACTGGGCAGTTCCTGGATCTTGATGTTGCGGAAGTGTACTTCCGAACCTTCCGATTCCAGGCAGATGTAGCCCTTTCGCGGATTGCACTCGGTGGCGCCCGACACTTCCTTGCCATTGACCGAGAGTTTGATGGTTCCATCGCGGCAGACCACGCGATAATGGTTCCACTGTCCGGCCGGTTTCGCGCGCCGCTCGCTGGGGAGACAGCGCATGGCGCCGGTCGGGTGCGGCCGGTCCGGCTTGAGCGTTGCGCCGTGGATGGAGAACACGTCGCCGTGGCTGGTGTAGCTTTCCGTATTGCGGCCGTCGAGAATCTGGACCTCGACGGAGCGCGTGAACGGCACGCCGGGCGCGGTGAGCGCGTCGCTGAAGACGAACAAACCCGCGTTGCCGCCGGTGTGCAGGTGCATGTATTCCAACTCGAGGATGAAGTTCTCATACATGCGGTCGGTCCGCATCACGCCGGTCGGCACGCCGGTGCAGACGATCATCCCGTCGCGCACGCTCCACGTGCCGGGCGCGCAGTTGACGTTGACCCAACCGGAGACGTCGCGGCCGTTGAACAGCGGGCGCAAGCCCGCGTCGTCGGTTTGGGCGGCCGACGCGGTGGTCCAAATGGTGAGCAATCCGGCAACCAAAGCAGCGATGACGTTGGATTTCATTGTGGTGGAACTCCTGGCTGGGCCGTGAGGTTGGCTGAAAGCAAGGACTATTGAACCACAAAGACACGAAGAACACAAAGAGTCGAATTCGAGATTATCTTCTCGCGATCGGCGGCGGCGGAAGAATCCGTGGCCAAATTGGACAGCACCTTTTTTGAGATCGATTAACGGCGCAACTCGTTTAGCCGCAACGCCAACGGCGTGCGCGCCCGTTCCACGGCCCCAACGTGTCCAACTAACTACTCCCGGCTTGTGAAACTTGAGCAACCCAGTCGACGATCCGCCAATCCATCCAGCGGCGGTCGGCGAACTTGGTCCGGCGGCTGATGAAGCCCAGGTGGCCGCCACCGGGGGCGATTTCCAGTTGTACAGCCGGGGAAAGTCGCACACCGTCGAACTGCGTGCTGGGAACGAGGGGATCGTCGGCCGCGGCGACGATCAACGTGGGGGTTTCCACGTCGCCGAGCAAAGGGAGCGAACTGGCCTGCCGATAGTAGTTGTCGGCGGTGCCGAAGCCGCAGATCGGTGCGGTAAACGTGTCGTCCAGTTCGTACAACGTACGCGGCTTGCGTCCATTGTTGAACGTCGGCGCGTCCGGCAGTTGGTCCCGGTGCAGTTCAATCCGCCGCACCAGCAGGCTGGTAAAGTGGCGGTCATAAAGACGGTTCGTCGGCCGCGCGATGCGACTCGAGCAAGCGGTCAGGTCCGCCGGGGGGCAGACGGCCACGGCGCTGTCGAGATGCCCGCACGGCTCGCCAGCCAATTCGCCGACCAGTTTGAGCACAATATTTGCCCCCAGCGAAAAGCCGATCAGCGTGACCGGTGACGCGGTACATAGTTCAGCGAGGTAAGCAATCGCCGCGCGGGCGTCTTCCGACCGTCCGGCGTGATAAGGAAAGCGGGCCAGGCCGAACCCCGCGCCGCTGCCGCGCAGGTCCATGCGGAAGGTGCGCACGCCTCGCGCGTTCAGCTTGGCGGCCACCCGCACCATGTAGCCGCTCTGGTGGCATCCGGCCAGCCCGTGGATCAACAACGCTAAGCGTCCCCCCAGGCGCCAATCTTCCGGCCGGTCATCGTGCAGCACGATGCGGTCGCCATCGGGCAAAGTCACCGCATGCCGCACCGCCCGGTAGGGGAAACGCCCACTCGGCAGATAGACTCCGGCCAGCGTCTGCGCGTGCCCGCCGAAAAACAGCGGATGCGGACAGAAGACAGGAAAGCCGTTGGCGGAAGTCATGGGCGGCCGGCGCCGAGTGCGGCGCAAGTATCACATCCGCGTTGGGCGAGGGATCAACGGTTGGGGGTCGGACGTTATTGAGCCGGCGCCGGACGCTGAGCGGTTCAATACGACTCGTCTTCTTCAGTGTCGTCGCCGCCGTCGCCGGCCAGTTCTTCACTGACGGCGGCTTTGCCCGACTCTTGCGCAGCGTCGACGCCCTCGCGCGCCACGGCCCCCAGTTCCTTGACGGCCTCAAATTTCTTGCCGCGGATGACTTCCGCGCCTTCTTCCTTGAGATCGGCACAGCCGATCAAGGGGAACGTCGCCACCGCGAGCGCCATGCACAGTGCTGCCAGCTTTTTCATGAATCGATTCCTCCGGGACATGCCAGATCGCCATTGATGCCGCGTGCCAACTCGCCAGCCGTGATGATCGCGGTCACGGCGTATGCCGTATCGCCCGGCCGTTTCCTCACCGCTGAATAAGACTTGATTGTAGGTTTTCAGTCGGCACGTCCGCAAGCACAAAGCACGCCTGGGTGTGCCGGGTGGCCCTGACCGATTGCTCGGTCAGGGCACCCACAGAAGCGCTCTGGCAACATCATGCTTCCCCATCCACCCCCTCCAAGCTAAACAGGACACAACAGCCGAACTCGCCAGAGTTTGGCGTTACCTCTCATAGTCGGGCGTGATCCGCATCTTCCGGCCCAAGTCTGGCGACTTCGGCGACGGAATCAGCCTTTGCTGGTCAGCGGGATCACGCCGTCCCAGTCGGGCGGCGGAGTCCGATTATGGCCGACGATGTACATGGTCAGGAAGTCCTTCGCCAGATCGTCGGCCGGCACCTGGTGCAGCAGTTCGATGGCCTCGCTCCAACGCCCGAGGGTGACGGCGTCGACAGCCGACTCGTAGGCGGCCAAGTGTTGATCGGTCAGGCGCGAATACTCCGAGACCGGCGGCAGCAACTCGCTGACCGTCACCGGCGTGTCCATTCCATAAGGGCGAACCGTAGCTAGTCTGCGCAGCCGCGCCACGTCGGCGGGCAAGCGCCGGCGCACCACGGCGGCCGTTGTTTCGTCCAACAGGATCGAAGCGTGCAGAATCTTGGTCATCCCCTCCAGTCGAGACGCCAGATTGACGACCGGTCCAAACACGGTGACCTTCACCTGGTCCAAGGTGCCAATCTTGCCGGCCACGGCCTTGCCCGTGGCCAGGCCAATCCCCATGCGGAATCCGGACAACGTCTGCCCTGGTTTCCGCGCGGCGGCTTCGAATTCAGTGCGGATGGCCAGCGCCGCCCGGCAGGCGCGCTCGACCGCATCGGGCTGTTTCAGCGGCCAGCCCCAAAAGCCCATGGCGGCATCACCTTGAAAATCGCCGACGACGCCTCCTTGCTGGAGGATGTGATGCGTGAGGACGCCTAGCGCCTTGCTGACGCGCTCCAGCAAACCGAACAGGTTGTCGGCCCATTTTTCCGATTCCAGGGAGAATCCGCGGAGGTCACAGAACAATACGGAAACTTCGGCCTCGCGGGGCGACAACACCCGATCGGCGTCTTCGTTGGCCAGCGCCTCCAAGACCATCGGCGAGAAGAATTGCCCCAGGCGTAATTGCCGTTCTTGCAGCCTTTGCACGGTACGCAACGAGCCGAGTGTTTCGGCCACCATTTCCGTGAATTTCACGTCGTCGCGCAGGTCGGTCGGGTCGGTCGGCGTCGGCACGCAGTCGCGATGCCCGGCGAAACGTCCGGTCACGTAAATGCCCCACGACCGCGCCGCTTCGCCGGTGACCGGCGTGCAAAAGGCCCAGTCGAAGTTTTCGTTGACGGTAAAGGCCGGTTCGGACGTCTCCCCGCCGGCTTCCCAAACGTGCAACACGCTTTGCCGCCGGTCGATGGCCTCGCGAATCAGCCGCTCGCTGGGTTGAAAACCACCGTCGTCGGCCAACCTCCGGTCCCAGTACAGAACGTCGACCGCGGTTTGC
>Ga0214472_10005994_pt1 | contig 12751 bp, 9 predicted proteins | sample RVTome_6_FD_207662 | JGI IMG/M metagenome (GOLD analysis project Ga0214472, IMG submission 207662) | Soil microbial communities from uranium-contaminated site in the Upper Colorado River Basin, Wyoming, United States - RVT140D175 | ecosystem: Environmental > Terrestrial > Soil > Contaminated >... | reverse complement strand
GCCGAGACAGGGGGCGAAGCGTTCAACGCCTTCGGGGCGTACACATACCGGCTCGATCAGAACGACAACCGCAACGTCGAGATCGGGTGGCACAACGTCGCGCTTGGGGGCAGCTACGTTTTCAATCCAGACCTGGTCGGGTATCTCGAGGTCGCGTTCGACGACTTCCGAGCGGTGGGGGCCGCCGAGACCGGCCAGTCGCTCGACTTCTATTTTCCAAACGCGCGGACGTTCGCGGCGGGGATGGACTGGGCGCGGAGCCCAGACCTCGCGGCGTCCGCGAACATCAACTACTACGAGTCCGGCGATGTCCGAGGTTCACAGCTCACCCTGAGCGTGCGCCGACGGATCTCGGAGGACGACGACATAGAGCTGATCGTCGCCCCGTGGAGGCACGAGGATCGGCAGTTTGACTTGACGAGCTACTACACAACGATACTTAGCGCACGATATACGATGCGGTTTTGAGAGGAAACTATGGAAACGACGACACCCACCCAGCATGAGCGCAACAAGAGCGCGAAAAACCGTCGGTTCGTGACTCTGTTCGCGTCTGTCCCAGTCATCGCCGCGATTCTGGCCGTCCAGAGCTGCGGCGGCATCGGTGGGCCGACGACCAACAACGGAGGTCAGGGATCCGTCACGGCGCAGTTCTTGGCGCTCCTTAGCAACGAGCAGCGCACTGCATCGTACATAGGCGCCGGCGCCTGTTCCGATGCGGCCTGCCACGGCAGCGACCCAGGGTCCCACTTTTCGGACTGGCAGCTCACTGCCCACTTTGAGAACAACGTGAGTTGCGAAGGCTGCCACGGCCCCGGAAGCGTGCACCGCGACAATCCGACCACGGACAACATCTTGACGTTCCCCAAGTCGGTTAACCCCGTCGTCTGCGGCCAGTGCCACGGACCGATCTATGACCAGTACAAGTTCTCGCAGCACGACAAGCTAATCGTGAGTCCTGTCGAGCGCGCGATCACTAGTCCCGAGTCTTATGGGCGGACCTCCCGGTGCATCGCGTGCCATGGAGGATTGTTCAGAACCCTGACTTACGATGGCGAGTTGGACATCGCGACGATGCCCGCCGAGGACATCCAGAGCATTGCGCAGGACATCATCAACTTCGTTCCCCACACGGCGAACTGCGTCACGTGCCACGACCCGCACAAACAGACGGGCAACCTGACGGACGAGGCCAAGGAAGTCCAGCTCAGGCACTCGACGTTCAGTCTCGACACGACGTCCGTCGGGCCGGGAACCCTGCCGCAGTCCTTCCAGACCATTGACCACATTTGTGCGCAGTGCCACAACGGCCGGGGTGCAGACCCGTCTGACGCCGCGCTCACGTCCGGGACTGCGAGGCCCAACATGCACGACAGCAACCAGTACAACATGCTGCTGGGCTTCGCGGGCGTCGAGGGCAGCGGACCGGTCATCTCGAACACGGCTCACGCCAACGTGCCTGGGCAGTGCTCGCACTGTCACATGCCGGACTCGAGGCACACGTTCACTGTGAGCTTCAACGCGTGCGTCCCGTGCCATACGGAGGTTGACGCGGCGAACAGGGTGACGTCTATCAAGACGGAGATCCTGAACGGCCTCTACGCACTGCGCGTCAGGATGTCCGATTGGGCGATCGCCGCGTATCCAGGCCAGCTCGGGAACGAGATCTTCTGGGAGTACACGTCAACCATCACCGCTGAGGGCTACACGCCACCAGCCCAGGCCGGCGTCCCGATCGAGATCAAACGGGCACGGCACAACTACTACTTCATCGTTCGTTCGGGCGACTTTGGGGTCCACAACGGCGCTTACGCGAAGCACCTCCTGACGGTCGCGAACGAGAACCTCGACGACCTCAGCGTTCCCGCTGCCCCGAAGTCACCACTCAGCCTGGCCCAAAAGACGAGGATCATCAAGGCCGACAAGGCTCGGGCCGCACGGGCGGACAGTGAGGACGACCACTAGAGTGAGGACGACCACTAGAGAGTGACCAACCGGGGCGCTCGGCGCCCCGGCGAGCCACTGACACGAAAAGAAAGAACATGAACGACATCTTTCCGAACGAGTTCGCTTCTCCTCCAACCTGGTCGCTCGCGATCGGGGTGATCGGGCGCGTGCTCGTTCTGGCGAGTGCCGGGCTCTTTGCCCTGGCTGGCGTCTCGTGGGCTTTCTCTAAAGGTTCGCCACTCTGGGCAAAGGTCGGCAAGCACAGCTTCAACGCGGCCTGTTGGAGCGTAATCGGTGCGTTCGTCTCCCTGGGCCTCCTGTTCGCGACAAACCGGTTCGAGTTTGAATACGTGTTCGGCCATGCCGACAACCAGAGCGCGCTGGCCTACCGCATTGCCGGAATCTGGTCCGGCCAGGAGGGCAGCTTCCTCCTGTGGGCTACCGCTTCGTCGCTGTTCGCGCTGATCACGGTCGCAAGGACCGGCAAGTACCGCCGGTGGTACTCGTTCGCGTTCTGCTTCTTCCTCGGCGGCATCGCGAGCATCCTTGCATTCGAGTCTCCTTTCAACCTCAACATGTTCAACGGGAGCCCGGTCGTTCCGGAGAACGGCGTCGGCCTGGCCCCTTCGCTCCAGAACTACTGGGTCATCATCCATCCCCCTACCATCTTCTTGGGGTTCGGTTCGCTCACTGCGCTGTTCGCTCTCGCCTTCTCCGCCCTCGTCGAGAAGGACTACAGCAACTGGATCCCGATCGTGCGCCCTTGGGCGATCGTTTCCGCGACACTCGTCGGCCTGGGGCTCTGCATGGGCGGATTCTGGGCCTACGAGACCCTGGGTTGGGGTGGGTTCTGGATGTGGGACCCGGTGGAGAACGTGAGCTTCGTCCCGTGGTGCTTCACAGTCGCCCTTATCCACGGAGTCATCGTGCAGGCCACGCGCAAGAAGTGGCAGATGACGAACCTGCTCTTCGGCGCGCTTCCCTTCATGGCGTTCATGTACGGCACGTTCTTGACGCGCTCCGGCGTGCTCGCGGAGACGAGCGTCCATAGCTTTGCCGAGATGGACCGTTCGGCGCTCAAGTTGCTGCTCGTCCTTTTGGGCGGCACTACGCTGGGGTTCACCGGCCTTTGGGCGGTCCGCGCGTACCAGGGCAGAAAGGAAAAGCAGGCCGAGGACGGGGTGGTCGGGCTGAGGCGCGAGGGCTTCTATATGCTTGGGATCGCAGCAATGCTCGCGCTGGGCGTCACGACGCTGATCGGCATGAGCGTGCCGATGGTGCTCGCACTGCAAGGGAAGGAAGTGGCCGTTGTTGAAGAGAGGCTCTACCACCAGGTCCTACCGTGGATTTTCATCCCGATCATGCTGCTCATGGCGGTCGCGCCCTTCGTATCCTGGAACGGGATGAAGGGCCGCGAGCTAGCGTCGCGCGCCTACACGATCCTTTGTATCACCGTCGGACTGACCGGTCTCATACTGTTCCTGACTGTCGTCACGCCGCTCTCGCAGAGCATAGACCTTTACCCGACGATCACGATGCTCGGCAAGTTCGAGGTCCCTGGCCTTGCATGGATGATGGTCCTCGTCGGCGTCTGCATGTTTGTCGTCGTCGGCAACGCCTGGCGCATCGTAGACCTGGCAAAGCGGAGCAAGCTTGGGCTGGCGCCGTTCTTTGCGCACGTCGGGGTTGCGATCCTGCTCGCTGGACTCATCGTCTCGCGGGGCTTTGAGCAAAAGGACCGGTCTTTTGTAATGGAGGACCATCCTGGACGTCTGCTTTCATACGAGGTCCGATACGCGGGAATGACGCTGGACGAGAGCGATCGCAACAATGAGATCAAGCTCGACGTCTACAAGGCCGGCAGCGGCACCAAGCCTCTCTTCACGGCGACTCCAGGCCTTTACAACGTTGTAGCCAGCGACGGCCACGTTGACACAATGGTCTGGCCGCACATCGAGCACGGGTTTCTCATGGACACCTACATTTCCCTGGGGTCACCACAGAGGAACATGGGCCAAGACGTCACCGTCCCATTCGGCGAGGCCGTCGCCCTTGGCAACATGACGATCACTTACGACGACGTCGTCAGAGACGGGGAGATGGGTATGGAGGGCGGCAGCATCGGGGCGCTGCTGACGATTGATGAGGGCGGCGAGACCAGGACTGTGAGCCCATCCATCTCGTTCGACGCAAACGGTGAGTTCCACTCGCACCCGGCGGACCTTGACGAGAGCACCCAGCTTGCGCTCTTGAGCATGAACTCCGACGACAGGTCGGTCGTTCTCAAGCTCCAACTGTCCACAGTCATCTATCCCGTTGAGATTTATCACAAGCCCATGACTTTGCTCGTTTGGCTCGGCACTGGACTGCTGACCCTCGCGGGCTTCGCATCTGCGGTTTATCGCCGATCCACGGTCCCCGTCGCACAGGCTGTCGAAGACACTCCACGCCCAGCCCGGCTGACGACGGAACCGTCCCGACCAACAGCATTAGGAGAAACAACATGAAAAAACTACTTATCGTGTGCTTTGCACTAGGCATTTGCGCAATTGCGGTGTCACTGACCGCCTACTCCAAGGTCTTCAACGAGACCTACAAGTTGAAGGCGGACTCCACGCTCTCAAAGGCGGCGTGCGCGGTATGCCACCTGTCGCCCAAGGGAGGAAAGCTCAACCCGTATGGGCTGGACATCCAGGTCAAGATGAAGGAGGCAAAGACCAAGAAGATCACGAAGGAGATCCTCGCGAAGGTCGAGGTTCTCGACTCCGATAAGGACGGAGTTAAGAACATCGACGAGATCAAGAAGGGCACGTTCCCCGGAGTAAAATAGCCCGTTGACGGACGGAGCCGTCGGTCGGTGAACCCGACGGCTCCGATCCAAACAGCAGCCCACCAAGGAGCACCGAACATGAAGCGCTGGCCCTATTCAATCGCTCTCGCCCTCCTGGCCCCTTGCACGTTCGCAAGCGGCGAGTACATGGACACGTTCTTGAGCAACTACAAGCTCAATGAAGATGCCGCGTTCGGCGACAGGTCCTGTGGGATCTGTCACGTGTCAGACTCCGACTTCGCGTTCAATCCCTACGGGAAGGACATGAGGAAGGCGTTGACGGACCTGGGGGCAAGCGAAGTTGACAGCGCTTTGCTCGTCTCGCTAGAGGGATTGGACTCAGACGGGGACGGAACGCTCAATGGCGTGGAGATCGAGGGCAAGACCTTCCCGGGCGATCCCACGAGTGGAGGGGATCCAGGGACAGTCGCCCCCCCGGCTGGCTCTGCACCGGAAAAGAAGGCCTCGCGCTTTCCTCCAAAGAACGCGTTTCACCCTGCGATCGTGCACTTCCCCATCGCTCTGTTCATAGGTGGACTGATCCTCGACTTCCTCGGAATGGTGCGCAAGAACAAGACCCTGCTTGCGGCCGGTTGGTACTGCATCGTCATGGCGGCGATCGCTTCCGTCGGTGCGATCATTTCCGGAGTAGGCGCAATGGCACTGCTCAAGCTGCCGTATCGAGGACTGATCTTCGAGCACCTCACTTTTGCGATCGGATCGGCTGTATTAATGTGGATCATGGTGGCCCTGCGCGTTGACCGCCATGAACAGATGAACGTTAGAATGCGCGTGGTTTATTATCTGCTGGCCCTTTCGTGTCTCACTCTCATATCGTGGGCTGGACACCTTGGTGGCGTCTTCGTTTACGGAGAGTAGCAAACGACGGGCTCGGAGTAGCCTGATGAATCGAACTGAACAACTGAATACTGCACACACTCGGAGGGCGTGATGGCGCCCCAAATACCGAGACTGGCACTGGTCTTTGGAATACTGACTATAGCCTTCTTCGTCGTTAGAACACAGGCCGTTCCAAAGTCGTTTGGCGAAAAGGGCTTTTACAGGGCCGACTTCCCGGCGGAGCTTGCAGAGCTCCAGATGTCTCATGCAGGTAGCCAGGCTTGCGCTGAGTGCCACTCGGACAAGTCTGAAACGACGGCCCACTTCATCAACGGAGTCGCCTGCGAAAGCTGTCACGGCCCATCGCTCAAGCACGTTGAGAGCTTCGACGAGTTCAAGCCCCACATCCCCGACAAGAGGGCGGAGTGCGGCAGATGCCATGCGATGATCGTGGGACGGCGAGCGGACTTCCCACAGCAGGACATGAAGGAGCACAACCCTGGCCAGTTGTGCATGAGCTGCCACGTCGTCCACGACACGGCGACTGGAGGAGAAGAATGAGCGAGGTAAAGCGAAAGATCACTCGGGAGGAGTTCTTGTGGACGGCCGTCAAGTCAACTGCGCTCGTCGCGCTGGGTGCCGCGGGCTATGGCGTCTTTAACAAGGCGTCGACGGGCCTCGTTCGAAAGAGGGACCTGCTCGACCGGAAAAAGACCGGAAAGCAAAACTTTTCCATGGCGATCGACATCGAGAAGTGCATCGGTTGCGGACTGTGCGTCGAGGCATGCTCGAAAGAGAACAACGTCCCAGCAGATCACTACCGCACGTGGATCGAGCGATATGTGATCAAGAAGGACGGTACGGTCTTGATCGAGTCGCCACAGGGAGGGATGCACGGGTTCTCCGACGACGTGCACGAGGAGGACGTCGAAAGAGCCTTCTTCGTGCCAAAGCTCTGCAACCAATGCGAGCACTCTCCCTGCACGCAGGTCTGCCCCGTCGGTGCGACGTTCAACAGTGAGGAGGGAGTCGTCCTAGTCGACTACGACTACTGCATCGGTTGCCGATACTGCATCCAGGCCTGCCCTTACGGGTCTCGCTTCTGGAACCCAGTCAAGAAGACGGCCGACAAGTGCACGCTCTGCTACCACAGGATCATGAACGGCCAGTTGCCGGCGTGCGTCGAAGTCTGTCCGACGGGAGCACGGATCTTCGGAGACCTCAGCGACCCGGAGAGCCCGGTCTCCAAGTTCACGAAAGAGAACCAGACGATGGCTCTCAAACCGCACCTGCAGACTGGCGCAAAGGTCGCTTACAAGGGACTCTCAAAGGAGGTCGTTTGAACAATGTTCACACTGCTGCAGACAGCATCTTCGTCGTTCGGTTACATCCTTCCCAATGAGGCCGAGCTCCAATGGAGCGTGCTCATTGTCCTCTACCCTTATCTCACTGGACTCGTCGCCGGCGCCTTTATCCTCGCTTCGCTAGTGCGCGTGTTCAATGCAGAGGCTGTGAAGCCGACCTATCGCCTCGCCCTTCTGACGGCGCTCGCGTTCTTGATCTGTGCTCCTCTGCCGCTTGTCTCGCACCTCGGACACCCAGAGCGGGGATACGAGATCATGATGACGCCGCACACGAGCTCGGCGATGGCGATGTTCGGCTACGTCTACCTTTGGTACCTGCTCGTCGTGCTCTTGCTGGAGGTGTGGTTTGACTACCGCAAGGACATCGTCCTCATGGGCCAGCGCTCGACCGGTCTCATGAAGGTCGTCTACAATGCGCTCGCCCTTGGGCTGAAGGACATCTCAGAGAAGTCCCTTGCCTTCGACGAGCGAGCCGGGAGGTTCCTCACGATCATAGGCATACCCTCTGCCGTGTTGTTGCACGGTTACGTCGGGTTCATATTCGGTTCGATCAAGGGCAACCCTTGGTGGTCGAGCGTGCTGATGCCCGTGATCTTCCTCCTTTCAGCGATCGTGTCCGGCATCGCAATGGTCCTGCTGCTGTACGTCGTCACGTCCAACTGGAGAAAGAAGCAGATTGATGTGCGCTGCGTGTCGGCGGTCGGACGGTACCTGATGTTCGCGCTGATCTTCGATCTGACCCTGGAGATGCTCGACATCACCCATCGCATCTACGAGGCAGGTGAGTGGCTCGAGATCCTCAAGCTCTTGAGCAGCGGCCACTTGATCGAGACGATGTTCATCGGCCAGATCTTCATCGGAGCGGTCGTGCCGCTCGTCGCGCTCGCGATCATGCAAGCGGCCAAGATGAGCGACAGGGAAAAGGTGTGGGCGCACTCGGTCTGTTCGGTCCTGGTCCTTCTCGGTGTGCTCCTGATGCGCTGGAACGTGGTGATTGGCGGACAGCTCTTCTCGAAGACCTTGAGTGGACTCACGACCTATCGCCTTGAGCTGGTCGGAGCGGAGGGAATCCTGGCCGCTATTGCAATCCTGGCGCTACCGTTCGTGATCCTGTGGGTTCTCGTCAAACTGCTTCCACCTTGGGACGATGACTCCAAAACAAGAATCCAGATGGCGAAGTGAATCCCGCAGTCTTGGTTGGAACTGAGGCAGGCTAGCAACCTGGCTCAGGCGGTGGGCGTACCCGACCCTTGCACGAATCACGCTTCCCGACTCCGAGCGGAAAGGCGAGGTTCCAGTGCGTCCAACTCCCTCGGGAACCTGAGCATGGCCAGTTCAGCACGGTCTCTATGAAGAATAGGACCGCTATCGCGGTCAAACCTGTCGAGACGCCGCCATGTACCACCCGAACGCGAGCGTACTCGTCCTGCGCCACACCGACTCGAACTCGCTCACTCCCGCGTTCAAGGACACGCCCGAGAGCACCGAGCCAATGGCCGATCCAGGTTCAAAGGGAGCCTGAGATGTTGTATCCTGTCGTCAGTCGTCTTTAGGTCGAGGGCATGACGCGAAACCTGAACCTCTCCGCCGTTTACATCGCAGCGCTCAGCCTGAGCGCGTTTATTACGGGCTTGGGAAAAGAAGCCGCCCCGCCCTCGGACGTGCGCAAGGTGGACTTCAACCGCGACGTGCTGCCGATCCTTGCGGAGCACTGCTTCCGTTGCCACGGCCCAGATGCCGCGGCCGTCGCCGCAGACCTGCGGCTGGACAAATACGAAACTGCGACGGCCGATCGCGGCGGGTATCGGGCGATCTCGCCCGGCGACCCCGCGGGCTCTCGGCTGCTCAAGCGCGTCGGGGCCGAGGACGAGTTCATGCGTATGCCGCCGATGGACTCCGGCGTCGCTCCGCTGAGCAAGGAGCAGATCGAGACGATCCGGCTGTGGATCGAGTCGGGCGCGGAGTACAGGCGGCACTGGGCGTTCATCGCGCCGAACGAGGTGGCGCGCCCGACGGTGAGCGACTCGACCTGGCCGCGACAGGAGCTGGACTTCTTCGTCATGGCGCGTCTGGACGCGGCCGGACTGAAGCCGGAGGCCGAGGCCGACAAGAGGACCCTCGCGCGGCGCGCGGCTTTGACCTTGACAGGGCTGCCGCCCTCGGCGGAAGAGCTCGATGCGTTCTTGTCGGACAGTTCTCCTGGCGCCTATGAAAGGTACGTTGACCGGCTCCTCGCGAGCCCGCGCTATGGCGAGCACCAAGCGCGGTACTGGCTCGACGCTGTGCGGTACGGAGACACGCACGGGCTGCACCTGGACAACGAGCGCATCGTCTGGCCCTACCGCGACTGGGTCGTGCGGGCACTGAACGAAGACCTGCCGTTCGACCAGTTCACGGTCTGGCAGGTCGCAGGCGACCTTTTGCGCAAGCCGACGACCGACCAGTTGGTCGCGACGGGGTTCATCCGGATGAACCCGACGACGGCGGAAGGCGGCGCTATCGAAGAGGAGTTCCTTGTCAAGAACACGTTCGACCGAACAGACACGTTCTCGACCGTGTTCCTGGGCTTGACCATGGGGTGTGCGAAGTGCCACGACCACAAGTACGACCCGGTCACTCAGAAGGAGTACTACGCGCTGTACGGATACTTCAACAGCACGACCGACGCGCCTCTCGACGGCAACGCGCTCTCGCCTGCGCCCGCGATGCGCGCCCCTTCGCCGGAGCAGGAGAAGATCCTCCTTGGTTGGCAGAGCGAACTGGCGTCGCTTGAGAACGAAGTTGACCGCGGCGCGGCGCAGAAGTGGCTGCGCGAAGAGCGCGTGGAACCTGCGAAGTTCTCCTCGTGGGAGGTTTCAGGGCCGTATTCTGCCGCGGACTTCGAGAAGGCGTTCGCCACAGCGTTCGAGCCAGAGACGGACCCGTCCAAGGCGCAGTGGCGCGACGCGGGGATCGAGACGGGCAAGCTCAAGGCCGGGATCATCGGGAAGGACAACGCGGCGGCCTACGTGCGCGGCCGGGTGATGGCGCCGATCGAACAGGAGATCGAGCTGCGGCTCGGTAGCGACGACGGAATCCGCTTGTGGGTGAACGGCGCGCTGGTGCACGACAACAAGGTCCTGCGCCCGCTCGCCGCGGACGCCGACAAGGTCAAGCTCAAGCTCAAGAAAGGTGTGAACACCCTGCTGTTCAAGGTCGTCAACTCCGGCGGCGGCGACGGGATCTCCATCGCGCACTCCGACCCCCGCGCGGAGCGGATCGAGAGGGTCTTCGCCACGACAAAGAAGCCCGCGATGTCGCCCGCCGAGTATCGCGAGATGTCTTCTGCCTACTTGGACTTTGGGCCGGCCACACCGGCCTCTCGGCGTTACCGCGACGTCCGCAAGATGATCGTCCAGTTGGAGGCTTCCCTTCCCATGACGCTGATCGCGCAGGAGATGGACAAGCCGCGGCCGGTGCGGTTGCTCAGTCGCGGCGAGTACGACCAACCCAAGGACGTGGTCGAACGCGGCGTCCCTTCCGTGCTCGGCACGATTCCCAAGGACGCCCCGAACAACAGGCTAGGGCTGGCGCAGTGGTTGGTCTCAGACCGCAACCCGCTCTTCGGACGTGTGTTCGTCAACCGCGTTTGGCAGCAGCACTTCGGGACACCGATCGTGCCGAGCGCGGAGAACTTCGGCATCCAGGGCGAGTATCCGAACGACCCGGACCTGCTCGACCACTTGGCCCTTTCGTTCAAGCAGAAAGGTTGGAGCATGAAGGAACTTCACAAGACGATCGTGACGAGCGCGACGTTTAGGCAGGGTTCGGGCGTGAGCGCAGACAAGCTCGAGAAGGACCCTGAGAACCTGCTAGTTTCCCGCGGGCCGCGCTACCGGTTGGACGCGGAGGTCGTTCGCGACGTCGCGCTCTTCGTTTCTGGGACGCTGGTCGAAAAGATGGGCGGGCGCGGGGTGAACACTTACCAGCCGACAGGGCTGTGGGAGGCGGTCGGATATCCGACGAGCAACACCTCAAAGTTCGTGCAGAGCACGGGCGAATCGCTCTACCGGCGCAGCCTGTACCTCTTTTGGAAGCGCACGAGCCCGCCGCCGACGATGTCGGTGTTCGACGCGCCGACGCGCGAGGCGTGCATCGTGAACCGCTCTCGCACGAACACGCCGTTGCAGGCGCTCGTGGTGATGAACGGGCCGCAGTTCGTCGAGGCGGCGAGGAACATGGCGCAGCGCGTCTTCCTGGCGCGGCCCGACACTCGCTCGAGGCTCGACTACGCCTTCACGCTGGCCACCGGCCGCGCGCCCTCGCAGCCTGAGCGCGACATCGTGCGGGGCGTGTACGAGAAGCAGCTCGCAGAGTTCGCCGCAAACACGGACAACGCGATTATGCTACTCGCGGTCGGCGACTCGAAGCGCGACGAGACGATACCGCCTGCCGCCCACGCGGCGTGGACGATGGTCTGCAACATGATCTTGAACCTCGACGAGGTGGTGACACAGCACTGATGGACCCCAGGCGCGAACACGAGCTCTTGATGACGCGGCGGCAGCTCTTCGGCCGCACGGCCTTCGGCGTCGGCACGATCGCGCTGTCGTCGCTGCTGCGAGCGGACTTGCCCGACTTCCTGACCGGCATGGGCGAGCAACAGCGCGCAGGCGGAATTGACGGGATCCCTCACTTCGCGCCAAAGGCAAAGCGCGTCATCTACCTCTCCATGAACGGCGGCCCGCCGCAGATGGACATGTGGGACTACAAGCCCGGCCTGAACGAGAAGTACGACCAAGAACTCCCGGACGAGATCCGCAACGGCCAGCGAATCACGACCATGACCAGCGGACAACAGCGCTTCCCCGTCGCACCATCGAAGTACAAGTTCGAGAAGCACGAGAACAACGAGGACGGCGCATGGGTCAGCGAACTGCTTCCGCACACGTCGCAGGTGGTCAAAGAGCTCTGTGTGATCAAGTCCATGTTCACCGAGGCGATCAACCACGATCCGGCGTGCACGTTCATCCAGACGGGCAGCCAGCTCCCGGGCCGGCCGAGCATCGGTGCGTGGGCGAGCTACGGGCTCGGCAGTCTGAACCAAGACCTGCCCGCCTACGTGATCCTGCACTCGTCGTGGAGCTCCGTGCGCGACGCCCAGGCGCTGTTCTCGCGCCTCTGGGGCACAGGGTTCCTTCCGAGCGAGCACCAGGGCGTCGAGCTAAGAGGGAGTGGCGACCCGGTGCTTTATCTCAGCGACCCGGACGGCGTGGGGCGCGACGCGCGGCGGCAGATGCTCGATGGGCTCTCGCAACTGAACCAGATGCAACTGGAGAACTTCGGCGACCCCGAGATCGCTGCGCGGATCAAGCAGTACGAGATGGCTTATCGCCTGCAGATGAGCGTCCCTGACCTGGTTGACCTCTCTACCGAGCCCGAATTCACGTACGAGATGTACGGCCAGGACGCGCGCAAGCCAGGCACGTTCGCGGCCAACTGCCTCCTTGCCCGGCGCCTTGCCGAAAGGGACGTGCGGTTCATCCAGATATTCCACCGCGGATGGGACACGCACGACAACATCGCTGGCGACCTTCCTTTGCAGTGCAAGGACGTTGACCAGGCGTGCGCCGGTCTCATCAAGGACCTGAAACAGCGCGGCCTGCTGGACGAGACGCTCGTGATCTGGGGAGGAGAGTTCGGCCGCACGGTCTACTGCCAGGGCCCGCTCTCGCGCGAGAACTATGGCCGCGACCACCACCCCCGGTGCTTTACGATGTGGATGGCGGGC
>Ga0214472_10005993_pt1 | contig 12753 bp, 14 predicted proteins | sample RVTome_6_FD_207662 | JGI IMG/M metagenome (GOLD analysis project Ga0214472, IMG submission 207662) | Soil microbial communities from uranium-contaminated site in the Upper Colorado River Basin, Wyoming, United States - RVT140D175 | ecosystem: Environmental > Terrestrial > Soil > Contaminated >... | reverse complement strand
AACGTCGACCGGCCCGAATCGCTGCGGGACCACCTCCCGAGGACCGCCCGGTACGTCGACGCCGAGGTCGTCGACATCGAAGGGATTCGGGTCGGTTTCGCAGGTGGCGGGATCACGAGCCTCGGTACGCCCGGAGAGGTCACCGAAGAGGAGATGGCGGCCAAGCTCGAGCAGATCGGCCCGGTCGAGATGCTCTGCACGCACGTACCGCCGGCGGTGCGCCCGCTTGCGATCGACGTTCTCGGTGGCCGGGCGAAGGGCTCTGCGGCGGTGCTCGACTACCTCGGCAGGCATCGGCCGGCCTTCCACTACTTCGGCGACATCCACCAGCCGATGGCACTGAGTTGGCGGGTCGGCGAGACGATGTGCCGCAACGTCGGATACTTCCGGGGAACGGGAAACGTCTTCACGCACGAGGTTTGAGGGCGCGCCCCATCACGACGTTCGGTCGGCGTTGGCGGCGATTGCAGCCGACAGAAACGCTGCCAGCCCCTCTCCGGCCTTGTCGATGTTCTTGGCGAACCGCTCGTCGGCCACGTACGTCAGACCCAGCCCGGCGTGGATCTCGGGTGTGCAGTCGTAGAACCACTTCGAGATGTGGGCGCGGTGCCGCTCGGCCAGGTCCATCGCCGCGGCGCTCTCCGCCGGGACCTTTCCGGCCATCAGCGCGAGAAGTCCTTCGTTTATCGCTACTGCCTCCTCCTGGTGCTGTAGCCAGTCCTGCTTGGTGTAGCTGTCGGTGCGGCTCACCGACTCCTTGTAGGCGTCGGTTCCGCCCCACCGCTCCTCGGCCTCCTGCTCGTGCTCGGCCGGGTCGAAGTCGCCGAACACCTCCAGCATCTCCTCTGGCGACAAGCTCATGCCAGTCCTCTCTGCTTCGATTGCGTCGTCCACCGCCTCGATCATGTCCATCAGCCGGCTCGCCCTCGCTTCGAGAAGCTGGCGCTGCCTGACGAGGGCCTGGTCGCGCCGGTAGCCGGGTGCCTCGACGATCTGCCTGATCTCTTCGAGCCCGAACCCGAGCTCCTTGAAGAAGAGCACCTCTTGGAGGCGCTCGACCTGCCTCCGCCCGTACAGGCGGTATCCCGCCTCGGTTCGCTCGCTCGGCGAGACGAGCCCGATCTGGTCGTAGTGATGCAGCGTCCGCACGGTCACCCCGGCGAGCCGGGAGATCGCACCGACGGTCAAGGTGGTTTCCATGCTTGGACCGTACACCCTCACGTAACGTGAGGGTCAAGTGGGATCTCGCGCACCGAGTGCCTGCCGGCTCAGCGGCCGCGCGGGAAGCGTCGCCAACTACTCTGGCGGCGGAGGATGATCGAGGGAGCAGTAGCCGAATGGCGATGGAAGGAACCGTTCAGAGCATCGAGGTCTCGGCCGAGCCGCAGCACGTGTACGAGGTCGCCCTCGACCTCGAGGCGTACCCCGAGTGGGCGACCGGCGTGAAGCAGGTCGAAGTCCTGGAGGAAGACTCGCAGGGACGCCCCGCCAAGGTCGCTTTCGTCGCAGACGCCATGATCAAGGAGATCAGCTACACGCTCATCTACTCGTACGACCTCGAGAACGGCTTCTCGTGGACGGCCGAACAAGGCGCCGACATCAAGTCCATGGAAGGCTCGTACGAGTTCACCCCCCTCGAGGAGGGCGGCACCCAGGTGCTGTATGCCCTCCGCGTCGACCCGGCGTTCACGGTGCCCGGCTTCCTGCGGCGCCAGGCGGAGAAGCAGATCGTCTCGAGCGCACTGCGCGGGTTGAAACGCAGAGCTGAAGCGCCCTGATGCGCGTCATCCTCGTAACCGGCAAGGGCGGAGTCGGCAAGACGACGGTGGCGGCGGCGACGGCCATCCGGGCAGCAGACCTCGGACATCGCACCCTCGTCATGTCCACCGACCCGGCCCACAGCCTCGCCGACGCCTTCGGGCTCGACTTCGGCGACGATCCGTACGAGGTGACGCACCGCCTCGAAGCCCAGCAGATCGACGCCCAGGCGAGGTTGGAGGACACCTGGGGAGCGGTTCGGGACCACCTCACCGAGCTCTTCGACTGGTCGGGCCTCAAGGGTGTCGAAGCGGAAGAGCTCACGGTCTTCCCCGGCATGGACGAGATCTTCGCGCTTGCCACGGTTCGTGACCACGTGCGATCAGGCGAGTACGACGCCATCATCGTCGACTGCGCCCCGACCGCCGAGACCCTGCGCCTCCTCAGCCTCCCCGAAGTGCTCTCCTGGTATATGGAGAAGATGTTCCCGATCGGGCGGCGGGTCGCCAAGGTGGTGCGGCCGGTCCTGAGCCGCGTGTCGAGCATGCCGGTCGCAGACGACAAGGTCTTCGACGCAGTCGCCCGGTTCTACGAGCGCCTCGACGGGATCAGGGAGATCCTGTCCGACCCGGCGACGACCTCGGCGCGTCTCGTCATGAACCCGGAGCGGATGGTGATCGCCGAAGCGAGGCGAACGTATACCTACCTTGGCCTCTTCGGGTACTCGGTCGATTCGGCGATCGTCAACCGGGTGCTCCCCGACACCGTTTCCGACCCGTACTTCAAGCGCTGGCAGGAGATCCAATCGGAGCACCTCCAAGCCGTCGAGGAGGGCTTCGCCGACGTCGACGTGCGTAGGTTGAGGCTGTTCGACGAGGAGATGGTCGGCCCGGAGAAGCTCAGGATCGTCGGCGAGGAGTTGTACGGCGACCTCGACCCCACCGAGAGGCTGTCACACGGCGAGCCGTTCCGCGTCGACGACGAAGACGATCAGGTCGTCCTGGTGCTCTCCGTTCCGTTCGCCGAGAAGCGTGACGTCGACGTGCTCCGCCACGGCGACGAGCTCTTCATCACGGTTGGTCCGTACCGGCGGTCGTTCGTGCTGCCGGACTCGCTGAAACGTCGCGAGGTACGCAGGGCGCAGCTCCTCGACGGCGAGCTGCGCGTGACGTTCGGTGACGGGTGATGGGAGAGGACCCGCTCCAAAGCGACGATCAGAGCACGTCCGACGTCGTTCGTACGGCCTTTCAGCGAGCGGGGCTGCACTGGCTCCGGGCCGGCTACGAGGTCCTGGCGGGGGTGAGCGCATTCTTGGACGAGCTGGCATCCCACAGGGGTGAGGAGCCGGCCGGCGACGGCCGTGCCACGAGGATCGAGCTGGAGGACTGAGTGGTCACCACGGTCGGCCTCGACCTCGGCGGCACGAAGCTACTCGCAATCCGTTTGGAGGACCGCGCCGTCGTCGAGACGGCCGTCCTGCCCACGCCGGACGATGCCGGCGAGCTGACGAAGGCTGCGATCGACGGCGTCCGGGCCGTCTGGCGTGAGGATGTCGAGGCGATCGGGGTCGGGATCGCCGGTCTCGTGCGCTTCCCCGAGGGCGTGTTCGTCTGGGGTCCGCACGTCGCAGGCACCGGGATCCCGGTGCGAGCCGACTTGCAGGCGGAGTTCGACATTCCGGCGGTCGTAGACAACGACGCCAATGCGGCCGCCCACGGCGAGCTCGTCCTGGGGAGCGCCACGGGTCACGACCATGTGCTCGTCGTGACGCTGGGCACGGGCATCGGCGGAGCCATCGTGCTCGACGGCCAGGTCCGCCGCGGTGCCTCGTTCGCAGGCGAGTTCGGGCATGTGCTCTTCGAAGCCGACGGACTGCCGTGCGCCTGCGGCAGGCGGGGGTGTTGGGAGACCGTCGCCTCAGGTCCTGCACTTGCCAGGCTGGCGGCCGAGCACATCGCTGGTGATGCAGAGGGTCCATTGGCGCGGCGGCTCGGGCCGTCATTCAGCGCAGAGGACGTGACGGAGGCCGCCGAAGAAGGCGACGAGACGGCACGCGCCCTCGTCGGCAGGATCGGCGAGGCGTTCGGACGGGGGCTGGCGAACCTCATCGCGGTGTTCGATCCACAGATGGTCGTTGTCGGCGGAGGACTCGGTTCGGTCGGCGAGGTGATCATCGAGCCGGCGCGCCGCGTCGTGGCGGATGTCATCCATGGTGGCTCGCATCGTCCTCCACCGCCTATCGTCGCGGCGGGTCTCGGTGCGTCCGCCGGCGCCGTCGGGGCGGCCGTGCTCGCAGCGGACCTGGTCGGCGGGTCTGCGAGATGAGTCGGGAGGCGACGAAATGACCGAAGGCGGAGAAATCGTCCCGATCGGGCGAGGCGAGTCGGACGTCGACCGCCTCGAGGTCACCGCCCCACGATCGGGGAAGGAGCTCCTGATGGAGGCGGCGCTGGCGTTACCGCAGCTCGCCCGCCTGCTCTACGGGCTCATCCGGGATCCGCGCATCCCGAGACGGCGCAAGCTGGCGGCGTGGCTGGTGGTCGGATACGCCTTCTCCCCGATCGATCTCATCCCCGACTTCATCCCGATCGTCGGGCACGTCGACGATGTCCTCCTCGTGTGCCTGGCCATCGATCAGCTCATCGACGCCGCCTCTCCCGAGGTGCTGGAGGAGCACTGGAAGGGGAGCGAAGACGCCCTCGAGATCGTGGCGGGGGTCGTGGGTTGGGGTGCGGAGCTCATTCCCAAGCCGATCAGGGCGTTCGTGGCGCGGTGACGTCGTGAACCACCCCGGGAGGACCGTGATCGGGGCGGCGCTGATCGTCGCCGGTGTCATCGCCCTCCTCGGTACCGCTGGAGTCGTCGAGGCCGGTGAGATCGTCTCGAAGTGGTGGCCGCTCCTCATCGTCGCTCTCGGTGTCGCACAGTACGTGGCCGATCCCGACGCCTGGATCGGAGCTCTGATCGTCACCGTCGTCGGCCTGATCCTCCTCGGCACCCGGCTCGGCACGTTCTCCGGGTCTGTGTGGAACTGGGTTTGGCCCGTCGGGTTGATCGGGATCGGCCTGTCGATCTTCGTGGTCCGGTTTCGCCCGGAGACCCGGCAAGGCGAGAAGGCGAGGATCACGGCGTCGGCGATCCTCAGCGCCAGGCAGCTCGAGTCTTCCTCGGCGGCATTCGAGGGGGGCGACCTGACCGCGGCGTTCGGATCGTTGAAGGTGAACCTCACGAACGCCACCCTCGTCCCGGGCGCCAGGATCACGGCCACGGTCCTCCTCGGTGGAGTCGACGTGATCGTCCCGAAGGGGTGGAAGGTCAAGCTCTCGGGCACGCCGATCCTGGGGAGCTGGGACAACACGACGCGACAAGACACGGTTCCCAACGACGCCCCCGAGCTCGAGGTGAGGGCGCTCGTGATACTCGGAGGCGTGGAGGTGCGCCACGTCGAGCGCTGGTCGTAGGGGCGCAGCCGGCGGGCAGGCCCAAACGCATCGGCACCGCCCCGCGGGGATGATCACCGCACCAAGCGACAGCCTGGTGAGTCCTGCTCCGCGGGCGCTCGACGATTGAAACGAGTGTCGCGAGACCCGGGTTACGCTTGACTCGTGGAGTTCCGACGCATCAACAACCTTCCGCCCTACGTGTTCGCCCACGTCAATCAACTCAAGCTGGAGGCCCGCCGCGCAGGTGTCGACGTCGTCGACCTCGGCTTCGGCAACCCGGACATCGCCTCACCGCCGAGGGTCGTCGACAAGCTGGTCGAGGCGGCGCGCAACGAGCGAAACCATCGCTACTCGGCATCCCGCGGCATCCCGAACCTGCGCAAGGCGGTCGCCGATCGGTACAGGCGCCGCTTCGGCGTCGAGCTCGACCCCGACACCGAGATCATCAACACCATCGGCGCCAAGGAGGGCCTCTCCCATCTCATGTGGACCCTGGTGCAGCCCGGCGACGTCGCCCTCGTCCCGGAGCCCTCGTATCCGATCCACATCTACGCCCCCGCCCTCGCAGGTGCCGAGGTTCGGCGGCTGCCGGTGACCTCGGGGGAGGAGTTCTTCGAGCATCTCGAGCAGAGCGTCGCCGACTCGTGGCCGCGGCCGCGGGCGCTGGTGACGTCGTTCCCTCACAACCCGACGACGACGTGCGTCGACATCGGGTTCTTCGAGCGGCTCGTCGCCTTCGCTCATCGCTACGGGGTGATGCTGGTACACGACTTCGCGTACGCCGACATCTCGTTCGACGGGTATCAGCCGCCGAGCCTGCTCCAGGTGCCGGGCGCCAAGGAGGTGAGCGTCGAGCTGTACACACTCTCGAAGAGCCACTCGATGGCGGGATGGCGGGTCGGGTTCGTCGTGGGCAACCCGGAGATGGTCGGGGCGCTCGCCAAGCTGAAGTCGTACCTCGACTACGGGACGTTCCAGCCGATCCAGATCGCGTCGATCATCGCCCTCAACGAGGAGGACGCCTACATCGACGAGGTCAACGCCATCTACGAGAAGCGGCGCGATGTGCTCGTCGACGGTCTCAGCCGGGCAGGCTGGAAGATCACCAAGCCGCAAGGCACCATGTTCGTGTGGGCCGAGATCCCGGGTCCGTACGAGCACCTCGGCTCGCTCGACTTCACGATCCACCTCCTCGATGCGGCCAAGGTGGCCGTCAGCCCGGGCATCGGCTTCGGGCCGTCGGGTGATCGCCATGTGCGCTTCGCCCTCGTCGAGAACGAGCATCGCACCGCCCAGGCGGTGCGCGGGATCCGCAAAGCCCTCGACAAGCTCTGACACCCGGCGCCCATTCGTTCTTGCGTCCCCGTGTCGCACAGATGCGATGCCCGGACGCCGGAACGGGAAGAGATCAGGGTCCGATGTAGGCCCGCTCGACGTACTCGCTCACCATCCGCCTGGCTGAGAACCGGGGGAGCGCCGTCGCAATGGCCTGCTTCATCATGGCGACCCACTCGGCGGGCACCCCATCGTCGCCCCGGTCGTAGAAGCGGGGGACCACCTCCGTCTCGAGGGCGTGGTAGAGGTCGATGGCGTCCTCGGCGTCGGAGCGCGGCTGCCCTCCGAAGCCCCACCCGTTGCCGTCGACGTTGCCCTCGATCCACCAGCCGTCGAGCACGCTCAGGTTGAGGCCCCCGTTCATCGCCGCCTTCATCCCGGAGGTTCCGCTCGCCTCCTGGGGTGGCCTCGGGGTGTTGAGCCAGACGTCCGCCCCCTGTGCGAGCACCCCACCGAGCGCCATGTCGTAGTTCTCGATGAAGAAGACGTGCCCGCTCAGCTCGGCGACGTTAGACATCTCGACGATCCAGCGGATCAAGCCCTGGCCCTCCCGATCGGCTGGGTGCGCCTTGCCGGCGAACACGATCTGAGTCGGGCGTTCCCGGTCGGTGAGCAGAGCCCGCACCCTGGCCAGGTCGGAGAAGAGCAGGCCCGCTCGCTTGTACGTCGCCATCCGTCTGGCGAAGACCAAGGTGAGCCGGTCGACGGGGAGATCGGTCTCGATGGTTCGCAGCTCGTTGGGGCTCGCCCCATGCCTGGCTCGTGCGTTGCGCAGCCGGTTGCGGAGCTGCCGCAGCATGTGCTCCTTCTGACTGAGGTGAGCGTTCCAGAGCACGTCGTCCGGGGCGTCGAGGATCGCCTTCCACGTGCTCGGATCCGATGCGTGCTCGTCCCAATCCTCGCCGACGAGCTTGCGGAACAGCCTGCCGATGGCTGGTCCGACCCACGTCGGTGCGTGTACGCCGTTGGTGATGCCGACGGCCGACCCGCCGATGAGGCTCTCCCAGTCACCCGTGACGACCTCGGCGTGGCGCTGCGAGACGCCATTCGTCTGCCGGGACAGCCGGATGGCCAGGGCACCCATGTCGAACCAGCCGGCGTCGCCGCTCGGCGGCGTGCTCAGCCGAGCGAGCTCATCCGTGTCCGCCTCTGGGAGCGCTTGCGAGAGGTGCCGGGTCGCCACGTCGAGGTCGAACACCTCGTTGCCCGCCGGGATGGGGGTGTGCAGCGTGAACACGGTCGTGCTCTTCACCGCCTCGATCGAACCGGCGACGCTCACTCCGCCCGCCCGGGCGATCCGAAGCCGCTCTAACAGTGACGTGGCGGCGTGGCCTTCGTTGACGTGCCACACGGCAGGTTCGATCCCAAGGGCAGCAAGGATCCGGGCTCCGCCGATTCCGAGGAGGATCTCCTGGCAGAGTCGGAGCTCACGTCCCCTCGTGTACAGCGCGTCGGTGATGGGACGGTCGGCAGGGTCGTTCTCGGGAAGGTCGGTGTCGAGGAGCAGGAGAGGGACCCGGCCCACGTCGACTCGCCACGCCGCCACCCTCACGACGGATCCGTCGAGCGCCACGTCGATCTCGAGGGGATGCTTCGTCGTCGGGTCGATGACGGGTCGCATCGGGCGCCGCGCAGGCTCCATCTCCGAGTAGACGTGCTGCTGGTGGCCGTCGGGGTCGACCGTCTGCATGAAGTACCCCATCCGGTACAGCAGGCCGACGGCGATGAGCGGAACTCCGAGGTCGGACGCTGCCTTGAGGTGGTCGCCTGCGAGAATCCCGAGGCCCCCGGAATACAGGCGCAGCTTGTGGTGGATGCCGTACTCGGCGCACAGGTAGGCGATCGGGCCGGCAAGGTCGCCTGAATGGTTCTCGTCGAACCACGTGCTGTTGCCGTTCATGTAGGCCGAGAATCGCAGCATCACGTGGTCGTACAGAGCCGTGAATGCGGCGTCCGTCAGCAGCTCCTCGAAGGCCGCCGCATCGACTTCGCGGAGCAGGTCGATCGGGTTCTCGTTGGAGCGCCAGCGAGCAGGGTCGATCTTGGACCACAACTCGATCGCCTCGTGATCCCACGACCACCAGACGTTGAACGCCAGGTCGTGGAGGCCCCGGACGGGGGCGGGGACGCGCAGGGGGGCTCCCGGGCCAACCGGTATGAGGTCTAACAGGTCGTGCATGGGTCCGTCGTGAAGGGAAACCGCGCATTCTGGCCGGTGCGGCGCCTGGCTCCAAGCTCATTCAGGCGCAGTCGTCCGTGACCTGGGACGCCGCTATCTCGGCATGTCTCATGTGCTGCCCGAGACGGGCGCCCTCGACGTACGAGTGGTAGATCTCGTGGGCCACCTCGCCGAGACGTTGCAGGTCGGTGAGCACGAGGAGCTCGAGGCTCGCCCCGGCAGCTCCGCCTCCTGCGTGGCGCCGCACAGACGAGGCGGCACATCGCATGGCGAGCTCGCCGTTGATGTACGCGTGGCCGTCCTCGTGATCGCGGCTCTGCGCCACACCGGGATATCCGGGTATCAACTCTGCCGTGATCGACACGACCGTCACCGCATCCACGCCGACGGCCACGTCGTAGAGCGGATAGGCGAGGGCCGCCGTCCTCCCGGCCGCGAAGCGCTCGACGCCGGTCGTCGCCATCCAGTCGATTCGTTCCGGGTCGCCTGAGAGCTCCGTCAGGTAGCTGCGAACCGTCTCGTCGGTGCTCGACCGGACGTGCACCCCGATCTCGTCGAGCAGCGCCCTTCGGATGGTCTCGCGGGAGGCGGCGACTCCGATACGAACCCGCAGCGGCTCGGCGGTGTGAACCACGACGGGAGCGTCCGGATCGATCGCACCCTCCCGGGTCATCGAGACGACGACGAACCCGCTCAGCACGGCCAGCAGAGCCACGAACAGCTTCATGGCAACAGATCGGCGCCGGCCGCCGTCACCTTGACGGCATGGGCGACCGGAGATGCCTGGAGCGTCGTCGGTCTCGCTACCTTGGTGACCCGACTCTGTGAGGAGGGGTCCCAGGCGATGCCGTACGCCATTCTGTTCCCAGGACAAGGCAGCCAGTATGTCGGCATGGGAGCAGACGTCTTCGCGGCGATGCCGCACCTGTTCGGCGGGGTGGACTCGGTGCTCGGCTGGTCGCTGGCGGAGCTGTGCGCCGCCGGTCCCGAGGACGAGCTCACCGCCACGGACAAGGCGCAACCTGCGCTCTACGCGGTGTCGTACGCCCTGTGGGACGCGTTCCTGGCGCACGTCGATCGACCGCCGGCGGCGGCAGCAGGCCACTCGCTCGGCGAGTACACGGCCCTGGCGGCGGCGGGGGCGTTCGACTTCCTCACCGGCCTGGCACTGGTCGCGGCGCGCGGCAAGGCGATGGCTGCCGCAGGCGCCATCCAGCCGTCGGGGATGGCGGCCTTGGTCGGCGCAGACGAGGAAGCCGCAGAGGCGCTGGCGGCGGCTCGTCGCCACGAAGGCGGCAAGCTCTGGGTGGCCAACCTCAATGCTCCCGGTCAAGTCGTCGTCGCCGGCGGCTCCGCCGACATCGCCTGGGCGGTCGAGCATGGTGGCGACCACGGGATTCGCAGGGTCGTGCCCTTGAAGGTGTCCGGGGCCTTCCACTCTCCACTCATGGCGCCTGCGGCCGACGAGCTGAGAGCCGCGCTCGAAGGAGTGGACGTCTCGGCGCCTGCCTTCCCGGTGTGGGCGAACGCCACAGCCCGCCCGGTGACCGACGTCGCCGAGTCGCTCGCGAACCAACTCGTCGGCACGGTTCGCTTCGCCGAGTCTCTGCAGAACATGGCGGACGCCGGGATCGACGTGTTCGTCCACATAGGACCGGGGGAGGTGACGGCGGGCTTGGCCAGGAGAACGCTGCCCGACGCAGTCGTGGTGACCGTCTCCTCGCTCGACGACGTCGAGCCGGCGATGGAAGCGATCGGATGACGGCTCTTCCCCGCACCTGCCGGTACGGGCTCTTTAACATGGCCTCTCTCGTGAGAAGGGTTCCCTGATGCGACAGGCGACGATCAGCGGGTGGGGAAAGTGCGTCCCGCCCGCCGTCCTGAGCAACGCCGACCTCGAGTCGGTCATGGACACATCCGACGAGTGGATAACGACCCGCTCCGGCATCAAGGAGCGCAGGATCTCTCACGTGGAGTGCTCCGAGATGGCGACGGTGGCAGGCAGCCGCGCCATCGCCGCCGCCGGCCTCGAGCCGACCGACATCGACCTCATCCTGATGGCGACCTGCACCCCCGACCGCCTCATCCCGGCCGCAGCCGCCATGGTCCAGCGCCGCCTCGGGGCGGAGGGCGCGGCGTGCATGGACATCAATGCGGCGTGCACCGGGTTCGTGTACGGACTGGCGACGGCGTCCAGCATGATCAGCGCGGGCCTCATCGACAGGGCTCTCGTCATCGGAGCCGACAAGCTCTCGGCTTTTCTCAACTTCGCGGTTCGGGACACCGCCGTTCTGTTCGGCGACGGAGCCGGAGCGGTCGTCCTCGAAGCAACCGACCGCGATGAGGGAGTGCTTGCGACGACGCTCGGAACGGACGGCTCGCTCACCGAGTCGCTCACCGTCACCGGGACCGGCTCGGAGTCGGTGCCACCACCCGTCGACGGCAAGACGATCCACATGGAGGGGCGCGAGGTATTCCGCCATGCGGTGGTGCGGATGGGAGAGACGGCAGCCGAGGCGATTGAGAAGGCCGGCCTGACGGTCGACGACGTCGACATCCTGGTACCGCACCAAGCCAACATCCGGATCATCGACAACACCGCCAGGCGGCTCGATCTGCCGCAGGAGAAGGTGTTCACGAACATCGCCTCCTACGGCAACACCTCTGCGGCGAGCATCCCCATCGCACTCACCGAGGCGCTGGAAGAGGGGCGGGTGCGCCCGGGCGCCAACGTGGTGTTCGTCGCCTTCGGCGGGGGGCTCACGTGGGGGGCGGCAGTGGTGCGCTGGGGTGAGCGCGTCGTCCCGCTCGCCGAAAGCGCCGCGGCATTGCCGCCGACGGACAAAACGGGCCTGGAGCTTCTCGCCGCCCGGCCAGGCAGAGGCGCATGAGCCGCGTCGTCCTCGTCACGGGTGGGTCCCGCGGGATCGGGAGAGCGATCGCCGAGCGCTTCGGCGACCTGGCATATCGAGTTGCCGTTAACTACGGCTCGAACGCCGGGGCGGCGGCCGAGACCGTGAAGGCGATCGAGGCGACGGGCTCCGAGGCGGCCGCCTTCCAGGCCGACGTCGGCGATCCCGACCAGGTCGCCAGGATGTTCGAGGAGGTCCACGAGCGATTCGGACCCGTGGAGGTGCTCGTCAACAACGCAGGCATCACGAGGGACACGCTCCTCCTGCGCATGGACGTGGCAGCCTGGGACGAGGTCATGAACACCAACTTGCGGTCGGTCTTCCTGTGCTCCAAGGCGGCTGCGCGGGACATGCTCAAGGCGAGATGGGGAAGGGTGATCAACATCAGCTCCGTCTCCGGCATCTCCGGCAACGCAGGTCAGACGAACTATTCGGCGAGCAAGGCGGGAATCATCGGGTTCACGAAGTCGCTCGCCAAGGAGCTGGGATCGAGAGGGGTCACCGTGAATGTCGTGGCTCCGGGATTCATCGAGACCGAGCTGACGGCGGTTCTCGGTGACCGAATGATGGAATCGGCGGTCGACAACATCGCCGTGGGGCGGCTCGGCCGCCCCGAGGAGGTGGCGGCGGCCGTCGGCTATCTTGCCTCGGACGAAGCGGCATACGTGACTGGGCAGACCATCGTCGTCGACGGTGGCCTCGCCCTCTGAGGGTGACGAAAGGGGAACCCAACGATGGACCGAGCGGAGATCGAGTCGAAGCTCGTTGACCTTCTGGTCGACGAACTGGGGCTCGAGCGCGACAAGATCACGCCGGAGGCACGCTTCGAGGAGGACCTCGAGGTCGATTCGCTCGGCGTCGTCGAGCTGCTCATGGCACTCGAGGACAATTTCGACGTGAAGATCCCCGACGACGAGGCAGAGAAGATCACCACGGTCGGTGAAGCCGTCAGCGTCGTCGAGGCCAAGCTCAGCTAGACCGATACGAGGGAGGCCGAAATGTCACAGCGACGCGTCGTCGTGACGGGCCTCGGGACCGTCAATCCGCTCGGGCGCACCGTCGACGAGCTCTGGAAGAACGTCGTCGACGGCGTCAACGGCGTCGGCGTGATCACCCAGTTCGACCC
>Ga0214472_10005992_pt1 | contig 12754 bp, 10 predicted proteins | sample RVTome_6_FD_207662 | JGI IMG/M metagenome (GOLD analysis project Ga0214472, IMG submission 207662) | Soil microbial communities from uranium-contaminated site in the Upper Colorado River Basin, Wyoming, United States - RVT140D175 | ecosystem: Environmental > Terrestrial > Soil > Contaminated >... | reverse complement strand
CGGAGCTCGAAGACGCGATCGACCCACGGACGGCCGGTCGGCTTCCCGCTTACGACGACGAGCGCAGCCGATTGCCGTCCCCGGATGTCCCCGCCCTCGGCCTGCGCGGCCTCGAGGACCGCCATCATCCGCTCGGCGAGATCGCCGCGCGTCGTCTCGAATGCCCGAGCCATCGCCGGCCACACGGTCTCGCTACCCATCAGGTTCGCCTGCACACTGTAGTTCTCGCCCTCGTAATGCCCCGCGGCGATGATCGCGTCCTCCCCCGTATGCGCGGCGACTCGCCCGGCGGCGTCGATCATCGCGACCTGCCGGACCTCCGGATGGGGGTCGGCCTCGAGCAGGCCGGCCAGCGCTTCGGGAGCCGTTCGGCCGCCGCGCATCAGCTCGAGGCCGAGCGGCCCGTACGACGGATCGACGAACGACTGAGTGGCGACGGCCCCCACGCCCGCCTCGGCGAACGGAACGATGGCACCGACGCCGAACCAGTGGGACTGAACGGCCACTCCGAGCTCGCCGGTCACCGGATCGCGCGCCACGATCGAGTACGTCGCCACGGGACGAAGCGGCGTCTCCGCATGCCCGAGGACTTGCGCCGCGGTCACGGATGGCAGTCCGACGACCACAAGCGCGGCCAGGGCCCAGGCCACCGCGCCCCTCATCGGGCTTCGCCCCTGGCGGCCCCGTGCTCGATCAGATACTCCACCATCTCTTCGTCCTCCCTTCCGGCGGCGATGTCCAGCGGGCGAAGGCCGTTCGCCACCGCGTTGACGTCGGCTCCACGCTCGACCAGGAGCTGGGTTACCGGGCTCCGCCCTCCGGCCAACGCGGCGTGGAGCGGCGTGTTCTCGAGCTCGTTCCCGGAGCGAGCGACCGGATCCGCCCCCCGGTCGAGAAGCATGGCGGCCGTGTCGCGGTGACCGAAGAACGCCGCGAGGTGAAGCGGGGTCCAGCCGTCCGGGCTACGGTCGTCCACTGACACCGCGCCGCGGTCGAGCAGGACGGCGAGCTGGTCGGTGCGCCCCAGCGCGGCCGCCGTGAACGGGTCGAGCTCCGCGCCGTGGCGCAGCAGCAGGTCGGCCACGCCCGGATGCCCGCGATAGACCGCGGCGAGCGTCCACGGGAGTCCCTCGTCGGTCCTGCCGGAGACGAGGTCGGGTCGATTCTCGACGATCGACTCGACCAGCGCGTGATCGCCCTCACAGATCGCCAGCCACAGGTCGTCCTTCGGATCGGCCGACTCGCCCTTTTCGACCTTCTCGTTCATCTCGCCTCCGTGTTCGCCTCGCTGAGAAACCGCTCGATTCCCGCCGCTACGCCTTCCGCGATTCGGCGGCGAGACGCCGGCGATCGCAGCGCCGCTTCCTGCTCGGGGATCATCATGAACACAGACTCGACCAGGACCGCCGGCATCTCGTTCATGCGCAGGACTGCGACGTTCTGGTGCCAGACCCCGCGATCGGGCAGCTCCGTCCGGGGGAGGAGCTCCTCCTGGATCGCCTCCGCGAGTCGACGGGACTGAGGGTGATAGTACAGGACCGACGTGCCGTTGTTGAGGAACGGATTCACGCCGTCCGGCAGGGCGTTGTTGTGGATCGACACGAAGAGCTCGCCGGCCGCCTCGATCGCGAGGTTGGTCCGGTCGTAAAGCCCGAGTGCCGAGTCCGCGGTGGCGCGGGTCAGGACGACCTCGGCTCCTTTCCGCTCGAGGATCCGCGCGAGCTCGAGCGAGATCTCGAGGTTCGCTTGGCGTTCCTCCAGTCCGGTGGGACCGACCGCGCCGCTGTCCGGGTTGTGGCCCGGATCGACGACCACGCGAACGCCGTGCAGCGGCGAGCGGAAGCGTCGGTCGGCGAGAGCCGACGGCGGATGCCGGAACCCGATCACCAGGTGCGAGTCTTCCCAGCGCGCGCGGTATCCCCATGCTCGGTCCCCGGCGAGCGTCACGTCCAGCTGGAGCACACCGGTCTCGGGCTGCCCCCAGACGATCGACTCGAGCAGCGGGTCGGCGAACGTGTACTGGACATAGTCCACGTTGGCGGTGGCCCCGAAGACCCGCAGCGTGTACCGGACCGGGTCCAGCTCCTGGCGGATGTCGAACGGCATGCGCTCGGTCGTGGGAACGACGATCTCGCTCCATCCTTCCCGCAGCCGGGTGCGGATCACCGCGATGCTGCTGGTCGGGCGCGCCGCCGGGATCGGGTGGGTCTCAGAGAGCGGCGCCCATGCGCGCGTCCCGGGACCCAGCGCCAGCTCGCGCCAGTCGCCCGCCCGTCGGCCGATCGCCGCCCGCGTCCCGTTCGGCAGAAACAGGTAGTAGCCCGCGGCCGGGCCATGGCGAGCGATCACGCGATGATCCGTGCGCCCGGTGCCGGCCGTGTCGTCGTCGAGCATCGCGGTACGGACCTGGGTCGGGTCGAGGAACGTGATCGCGGCCACCGGCACGGATCGAGTCGCTCCGCCGGGAGCGATGACGTCGAGCCACAGCGAGTCGCCGGCCGCACCCGAGTACTTCAGGTAGAGATCGCCGGCGAACCGCTGCCAGGTCCCCGCAGTAGGGGGCGGGGGCGCCGCGGTCCACGTGATCTCTGGAGGCTCGCCGGCGTCGAAGACCAGGCGGCCAGGATTGCTGGTGTCGGGGAGCCGCGGCCATAGCCGCACACTCGCGTCCCCCGACCGGGCGCGGATCTCCATCTCCGGCGCTGCGATCACCGACACCTGCACGGTGTCGCCCGCGTACAGCTCCAGCGGGCCGCCCGGCTCGATCGTCTCCTGTCGGTAGCCGAGCGTGTCGCCGGCCGGCGGCTCGAGCGGGGATCGCGGAACCCACACCGTGCGCCGGGCCTCCGCGCTCCGACCTCCGCTCGCGGCAACAACCGCGAACGTGAACGAGTCCGGCTCCAGGGGCACGAACGCGATCCAGCCGCCACCCGCATGCACGGGGATCGACCGCCCTCCGACGGTGAGGTCCACGGCCTCTCCCTCCGCGCCCTCCACTTTGCCGAACACGAACGTCGAGTCGGTGGCCGTGATCGTCGCCCCTTCGGGGGGATACTGGATCGTGATTTCGAGCCCGCTTTGGGCCAGTGCCGCTCCGGGCAGGGTCGGCACGACGAGGACCGCGAGGGCGGCGAGCGCGGCGCGAGTGCGCGATCCGCATCCTGAGAGGGAAGGCATGGCGCGGAAGGTAGCGTCCGCCCGCGACTCACTCAACGCACCACGTCGGCGGTTCAACCCCGATCCCCCGGTGCGTGTTTGAAGCCCGATGGGGCCTCCCCGAACGTACGGCGGCGCGCGAGCGGGCGTGGGCCGGCTGTTGCCGGTGCTCCTGCCTCTCCTGGTGACCACGCCCATCGCGCCCCCCGCCGCAGGATTCGCGTCTGCTCGCATCAGCAGGACGTCGTCTCTTTCTTATGACCCGCGAACGTCCTAAGTTGTTGTATGATCGTGGATTTCGATCTCAGGGTGAAGGCGTCTCTTCTCCTCTCTTCAGCGATACTCCTTGGCGGGTGCGCGGGCGGCGGTGACGCTCCTACGGAGCCGGTGCCTGGTCCGGATGCTTCGCCTAACCTCCAGCTTTTCGGGCAACGACAGACGGGTCTGGTTGGCTGGAACCTTGCGGACTCCCTCGGAATCCGCGTGTTGGATGATGCCGGACAGCCTGTCCGCGAAAGGCAGGTCCGCTGGAAGCTGCCATCTGGGGCAGGCCACCTCAGCGATACGCTCACGTACACGGATTCCTCCGGAGTCGCGCAAGTCCAGTGGACGTTGCCCTCAAGCCCCAGCGATCCATCCGCTCCCTACGGTGTGGAAGCCACGATCGCCGATTCCTCCATCCTCTTCCAGGCCGTGGCGCTACCAGAATCCTCGGCTGACCTGGAGCAGGGTCGGGTATTGGGCGAAGGCCCTACCGATTACTCGTTCTTCATCCCGCCCCACGGGACGGTTCGCGGAGTCGTTGTCTTCGGCTCCTACTCCGACTTGCCTTGGGATGTAGAACCATCCGCCGTGTATGAGGAGTACTTCCCGAGAATGATCGAGTGGTACCGGGAGGTCTCCTATGGCCGCCTCGAACTCGTTGTCACTCCTCTCCCCCAGTGGCTCGAGCTTCCCAAGACCCGCGCACAGTACGAATCGGAAGGATACCGGACCGTGACCGAAGACGTCCTGAACGTCGCGGATCCGGAGGTCGACTTCCGGGAATACGACATCGTCTTCTTTGTTTCCTCAGGCTATGGGCTCAATGGTTCTAACCTGGTGAATGCTGGCGCGGGCTACCTGCTAGACGGCGTCGAGGTCCGAGGCTCGGTGTTGTTCAGTCCGAGATCGTTCGTGGAGGACCTTCGCTGGCTCGTGCTCGCGCACGAGGCAGGGCATCACTTCGGCCTTCCAGACCTCTACCGGAGCATATCCGGATTCACCGACAATGTGTATGCGGGGTCGTGGGATCTAATGAGCCGGGAAGCGTCGGGAGCCCATTTCTTCGGCTGGCACAAACGCAAGCTCGGGTGGCTGGAGTCGGCGCAGGTGCTGGCTCTCGAGATCGGCGGGGTGGAAGCAATCCTCCAGCCCCTCGAGGTTCCGGGTGGTCTGAAGATCGTTGTCGTCAAGACGAGTCCGTGGACTGCCTACGTCATCGAGGTTCGTCAGCCGATCGGCTACGATGCGAACCTTTGTGATTTCGGTGTGCTGGTATACTACGTGGACTCGCGAATTGGCACCGGCGAAGGGCCCATCCGAGTCTCCCGCCACAGCGGGACAGCCGGTGCATGTGGTCCCCTTTCTCATGCCCCGCTCGACCTGGGCGCAGGAGAGGCATCGAAATACGTGGACCCGGAAATTGGCCTGACCGTACAGGTGCTATCGCGCGAGCCAGCAGGCGCATTCCGAGTCCGAGTGCGGCGTGATCCCGAAGAGCCATGAGCCAATCGGTTGAGACTCGGCGTCCGGATTTAGCTCAATGATCAGCCCCCAGGAGCCGCGCCACCCGTTCGCGCGTCAGCTGGCGAAGCAGCGCCCAGCCGGTGACGACCGCCAGGCCGGCGAACGCCAGACCCCAACCCCACTCCATCAGCAGCAGCTTGCCGGATCCGAACAGCGCCGCGTAGATGAACGCGGTGCCGAGCGCCCAGAGCTTGAGCCCGTGGCGCAACCCTTCGGTGCGGGCCCGCGGCGCCTCGCCGATCGCCTCCCGCACCGGACCCCACCATCCCGGCGGCCGCACCCGGCGGTAGAACTCCGTCAGTTGCTCCGTCGACGTGGGCGGCGTCGCGAACGTGACCGACACCCACGCGACCGTGGAGCCCACCAGGTTCAGGAACACCTTGGCGGCGAACGGGAACGACGGCCCTCCCCACTCGGGCGAGAGCTGGAGCGCGGCGCCGATCAGCGAGCTGGCGACCATCGCCGAGACCTCGCTCCACGCGTTGACCCGCCACCAGAACCAGCGCGCGATGTAAACCAGTCCGATTCCGGCACCGAGCGTCAGCAGCAACAGGAAGAGCCCCGAGATCGAGGTCGCGTAGAAGCTGATCACGATCCCCACCGCGAGCGCGAGCAGGGAAGCGATCCGCCCCGCCTGCACGTAGTGGCGCTCCGTCCGCCCGCGAGCCATGAACGGTCTGTACAGGTCATTGACGAGGTACGCGGCCGAGAGGTTGATGAACGAGGTCAGCGTCGACATGAACGCGGCCAGGAAGGCAGCGAGCATGAGCCCGAGCAGACCGACCGGCAGCAAGTCGACCATCGCCCGCGGGTACGCGAGCTCCGGATCGTCGATCGTCGGGTAGAGGACGAAGGTCGCCAGCGCGACCAGGATCCAGGGCCAGGGCCGGAGCGCGTAGTTGGCGACCTGGAACCAGAGCGTGGCTAGCACCGATTCCCGCTCGTCCCGGGATGCGGCCATCCGCTGGATCACGACCGCGCCCCCGTCCGCGTTCTTGTTCGCCCACCACTGGAGGGTGATCAGGACGAGGAAGGTCGCGGCCGGGGTGGCCGACCAGGCCAGCAGGTCGCCCCACCAGGTCCCCGTCCCGGTCGCAGCCCCGCCTGCCTCCAGCCGCGGCAGGAACGACAGCGCGTCGCTCCCGACCGTCGAGCGCACGCTCTCGATCGTCGTCGACAAGCCGCCGGCGGCGTCGATCGCGAACACGGCCAGCACGATCGCGCCGGCCATCGCCAGCGCGAACTGGACGAGGTCGGTGACCACGACGCCCCACAGCCCGGACAACATCGAATAGGCGAGCGTGATCGCGGCGGCGAACAGGGTCGCCTCGAGCGTTCCGACGTCGAACACCGTTGAGAACACCTTGACCATGGCCAGCATCACCCACGCCATCGTCAGGCAGTTGGCGTAGAGGGTCATGTAGACGGCGCGGAAGCCGCGCAGCGCCGCCGCCGGGCGGCCCGAGTAGCGGAGCTGGGTCAGCTCGACGTCGGTCATGACCTCGGATCGGCGCCACAACTGGGCGAAGACGAAGGCCGAGAACACGCCCCCGATGGCGAAGCACCACCAGATCCAGTTGCCCTGGATCCCCTGAGTGCGCACGAACCCGGTGATGAGCAGCGGCGTGTCCACGGAGAACGAGGTGGCCACCATCGAGGTTCCGGCCAGCCACCACGGAAGGTCGCGCCCGGAGACGAAGAATTCGGTGGTCGAGGAGCCGGCTCGGCGGACGAACCAGAGGCCGACCCCGAGCGATAACGCGAAGTAGAGGGCGATCACCGCCCAGTCGATCCAATGGAGCTGGGCGAAGAAGAAGGAGAGCGAAGACATTCGCGGCGCAACCTAGAGAGCGGATGGTTGATCCGCCAGACCGACGGGGGTAGTCTACCGCCGGATGCAGAACCGGATGATCGTCCTGCTGGCCGACGGCAGCCGCCTCAAGGGGCACTCCCGCGACTTCAACCCCTCGCGGCCGCAGTTTCACCTGCGGCTGGCCGGCCCCGAGGGCGAGACCGGCGAGCGCCGGGAGATCGCGTTTAAGGACTTGTACGCGGTCTTCTTCGTGCGCGACTTCGGGTTCGACCGCGAAAAGCGATACGAGCCCGCGGACGACCTGGGTCCGGTGACGACCCCGCCCGCCGCCGGCGCACGCGCGCTCCGCGTGACGACCGCCTGGGGCGAGGTGCTCGAGGGACTGAGCTACGGTTACCAGCCGCACCGCCCCGGATTCTTCCTCTTCCCCACCAAGCCGCTGCAGCGGACGCTCAACCTCGAGCGCGCCTTTCTGACCAGCCGGGCAGTCGCGCGCGTCGAGACACCGCCCGCGGGCGGCTCGTCCGACGTTGATCCGCGAGCCCGGCCGAGCTAGCATGGCCGGCATGCAGACGCGCATCGTGGTTCTCCGTGGCGACGGGAAACGGATCAAGGGGTTTTCGCGGGTCTTCAACCCGCTCGAGCCCACGTTCCATCTGCGCGTCGCAGGTCCCGAAGGGGAAACCGGTGAGCAGCTCGAGCTGAAGTTCGCCGACGTCCAGGCCGTGTTCTTCGTGCGCGATTTCGCCTTCGGTCGCGATCGGCGGGAGGATTACACGCCGGAGGAGGACCTGGGGCCCATGCTGCGACCGCCGGAGGTCGGGGGCCGGGCGCTGGAGGTCGAGACGACGTGGGGAGAGACATTGGTGGGACTGACGTACGACTACCGACCCGACCAGCCGGGTTTCTTCCTGTTCCCCACCGATCCGCTGGATCGGACGCTCAACCTCGAACGCGCCTACCTGCCAAAGCCGTCCATCGTCAAAGTGAAGTTCAGGAAGTCGAAGAGCTAGACGCGCACGAGCGTCAGCGCGAGACCCGCAACCTCTGTCCCACGTGGATGACGTCGCGGTCGCGCAGATCGTTGAGTGCGATCAGCTCGCCTACCGAGACCCCGTAACGGCTGGCTATCGAGCTCAGCGTGTCGCCCCGCTGGACGGTGTGGATGCGTCCTGCATCGCTCCCGCCCGGCGCGGCGGATCGGACCGTTCGCGTGTCGCGGCTCGCCGCCGAGGCAGCCAGCTGCAGCGGCGCCTCGCGGCCGTAGCCCGGCGGCACCCGCAGCCGGAACCCGGCCGGCACCGTGCGTCGCCCGGCCCACACGTCATCGGTCAGCGATGGGTTCAGCTTCCAGAGCCGATCGGCATCGACCTGGACTGCCCGCGCGACGTCCCGCAGCGGCATTGCGACCGGCATCGAGACGACATCGAACTCGAGCGTGCGGAAGGGCTCGTGCACGCCGAAGTATTGCTCCGCGTGCTCGGCGACGTAGAGTGCCGCCAGGAACTCGGCGAAGAAGTTCTTGCTTGCGAAACCGAACGCGGGGCCGTCGTAGAGACGGCGGATCGTCATGTAGTCGTTGGTGCCGATCTGCTGGACCGCGCGACGCATCCCATAGTAGCCGTGGTTGTACGCGGTCAGCGCCAGCGGCCACGAGCCGAGCCCCTGGTAGTTGTGCTTGAGGAGCCGGGCGGCGCCGCGCGCCGCGACGATCGGGTCCAGCCGCTCGTCAATGGTCCCGTCGACCCGCATGTAGAGCCGTCCGGTACCCGGCATGAACTGCCAGACTCCCGCCGCGCCGACCTTCGACCGGGCCTCGACGTTGAATGTCGACTCGACCATCGGCAGCCAGGCGATCTGCTCGGGGATCCCCTCCTCGCGGAAGATCTCGAGGATGTGCTCGCGGAACTGTCCCGCGTGAATCAACCCGCGATGGAACTTCTCCTTCAGCCCGCGCTGGACGCGGATCCGATCCGCGGCCTGGCGCCACCTGGCGGGAGTCCCGGCGTCCCCGAACAGCTCGTGAACTTCGCGGTACTCGCCGCTCAGTGTGCGGGGATCGGGATCGCGCGCAGCCAGATCCAGCAGGATCCGCCGATAGCGGTCCACGATCGCCTGCTGCGCCGCCTCGTTGGCGGCGTAGGTGGATGCGTTCTCCGATTTCTTCTGGCCCATCGTGCGGTAGACGATGCCCAGGTCGTCGCGATCGTGGAACGTGACCTCGTCCTCGCTCCACTCGCCGTAAACCCGCTTCCAGAACTCGACCGCCCGCTCGAGTCCCGGCGGCACCACGAACGGATCGTCCTGGACGGACTGCGCGCGGGCCGGCCGCGGCGCGTCAGCGGTCGACGCGACTACGAGGAGCGACAGCAGCCCCGCCAGCGGCATCGCGAGGGTTCGGATCGAGATCGGCATGCGCCTGTTCATACTCGTGTCGCGCGGAGAAGGTTCAAAGCATCGTTCACAGTCGCACGGGGAGACGTCCGCGTGCGGGGAGAGAGCCTCGCAGGAAGTCGAGCGCCGCACGCTGGCTCGCGGGCGCCTCGCCGTGCGTCCAGACGACCCTGGACGGGGCCTGCAACTCGCTCACGATACGCGGGTTGGAAAACAGGATCAAGACCGCCTCGCGCGCGTCGGCCGTGGCCGCGCGTACCGCTTCGCGCGCGGCCAGCGAGAGCCCCGCGCGGCCCTTCCACGCGCGCACCGGGCTGAAGACCGCGCACGCGACCCACGCGTTCGCGCACCGCTCGCGCGCCTCCGCGATCGCCGCCACCACCGCGTCCGACCCGGCAGCGGTATCGATGACCAGGAGCTCCCGCGCGGCGGCGGGCGCGAGCTCGGCTTCGAGAACGACTTCGGTGCGCTCGATCCCGCCGTCGAGGACCACGACCCATTGCGCCCGGTCCGGCCATGCATGCCCCGCCGGGGGATCGGGCGGATCGGCGACCAGCGCGGCGCCCGCCACCGCTTCCGCCAGCGGCGTGGCGGTGGGGATCGGCGTTCCCGCCCCGTCGATCGCCCACCGCTTGAGATCGAGGAGCCGCCCCACCGCGCGCTCGCACGTCTCGCGGGCGAGCGCGCCCGACGCGAGCGCCGCGGCCAGGTCCGCGTGGACGCGCTCTGGCTCGGGCGGATAGAGGAGCCAGTCGATCCCCGCCTCCAGCGCCCGCCGGGCGGCGACGCTCGGGCTCTCGCCGCTCACCGCGCCCATCATCAGCGCGTCGCTGCAGAGGAGCCCCTCGAACCCCCACTCGCCGCGCAGCAGCCCGGTGGCCAGTGCCCGCGAGAACGTCGCCGGGCGGTCGTGCGCGCCGTCGGGCTCGAGAGCCGGAAAAGCGACGTGCGCGCTCATCGCGAGCCGCGCGCCGGCCGCGATGCCGGCACGGAACGGGACCCAGTCGGAGGCCTCGAGCTCGTCGCGCGAGGCCTCGACCACGGGGAGCGCCTCGTGGCTGTCGACCGTCGTCCGCCCGTGGCCCGGGAAGTGCTTCACCGTGGCCGCCACCCCCGCCGACTGGAGTCCCTCGACCGCCGCCGCCACGATCGCCGCGGCCCGCTCCGGATCGTCCCCCGCCGCGCGGTCGGCGACGATCGGATTCGCGCGCTCGAGCGCTAGATCGGCGACCGGGGCGAAGTCGACGTGGAACCCGCGCGCGGCCAGCTCGCGCCCGATCTCCACCCACGCCGCCCGGGTGAGCGCCGGGTCGTCGGCCGCGCCGAACGCCATGAACGAGGGGAAGCGAGTCCCCGCCGCCGGAAACTGTTGGCCGAGGCCGCGCTCGAAGTCGCCGGTGACGAGCGGCGGGATCGGGGAGCGCTCCCGCGCCTCGGCGAGGAGCTCGCCGACCGCCGCCAGCTCGCCGCCGAACACGATCACGCCGCCCCACCCGTGGCGCTCGACCGATTTCAGGAACCCCTCGCGTGCGGCCGGATCTCCGGAGTAGTCGCGGAGCGGCACGCAGACCAGCTGCCCGGCCAGCTCGGCGGGCGAGAGCGCGGCGGGCTCGGCGCGGCCGAGCTTCATGGCGCCGCCGGCGGCGGCAGTGCCAGCTTCCCGAGTCGCGCCGGGTGGCGGGCGCCGGTCGCGCCGGGGACTCCCACCGCCCGCCCGCGGGCACTTTCGTAGGCCAGGATCGCGAACGCGATGGCTTCCTTGAGGTCGCCGTCGATCCCCTCCGCGTCCACCGGCCCCACCTCGCGCGGCGCGAGCCGCCGGGCGAGACCTTCCATCAGCGTGCGGTTGTGGCGGCCGCCCCCCGAGACGAGGATCCGCGCGTCCGCCGGGACCGGCACGGTCCCGGCCTGCCCTTCGATCGCGCGCGCCACCGACTCCACCGTGAGGGCGGCGGCGGTGGCGAGGCGGCCGCGCGCCGCCGCTGCGTCCAGCCCCGCGACCGGCCCGAAGACCCGCTCCGTCCAGCCGGCGCCGAACCACTCGCGGCCGGTCGACTTGGGGGCCGGCAGGGCGAAGTACGGATCGGCGAGCGCAGCCTCGAGCCGCTGCGCGTCGACGTCCCCGGCCGCGGCCACCGCTCCGCCCGCGTCGTGCGGGGCGTCGAGGAGTCGCTCGGCGAGGGCGTCGAGGACCATGTTCCCGGGCCCGATGTCGAAGGCGACCACGTCGGACAGCTCGGCCGCCGGCGGGAGGATCGTCACGTTCGCGATCCCCCCCAGGTTGAGGCACGCGGTCCAGCGGTCGGGAAGCGCGAACAGCGCCCAGTCCACGTAGGGGACGAGCGGGGCGCCCTCTCCCCCCGCGGCCACGTCGGCCGGTCGGAAGTCGTGCCACACGGCGATGCCCGTCCGCTCGGCGATCTCCGCCGCCTCGCCGATCTGGAGCGTGCACCGCACCCCGCCCTGGCTCCCGCGGGGGTCGTGCCACACGGTCTGGCCGTGGCTGCCGATCAACGCCACCTCGGCGAGCGGAACGCCAGCCGCGGCAATCGCATCCCGCGCCGCGGTCGCAAACGCCACGCCCACTTCGACGGAGAGCCGGGCCACCGCGGGCGCGGAGAGCGCCTCGGGCCGCCGGAGCTCGCGGGCCAGCGCCTCCGCGTACGGACGCGAGGCCGCCCCCAGGACCTGGCAGGTGAGCGAGCGCCCCTCGCCCGCCAGGCGACAGCACGCGGCGTCGACCCCGTCCGCGCTCGTCCCGGACATCAGGCCCACGACCAGCGCGCCTTCCGTGCGCTCCAGCGAGGCCGCCAGCCGCTCGATCGGAGTGGTCATCATCGCTCCCCAACGTAGGCCGGGTCCCGGGCACGGCCAACCCGTTCCGTGGTGGCGCCAGCGCGCCGCGGAGGGGGAGTTTTTTCGGAAGCGGTGGAACCCGCCCGCATCCCTCGCGTATTACAGTCAGGAAACGCCGCCGCCGTCGAAAAGTAACCGCGGCCCCGCGGTGGTGGCGTCAGAAAGCCCCCTTCTCCGGAAGGGGGCTTTCGCTTTTTCAGCCGTCGCGTACCATGAAGGGGGCCTGAACGAGGTGACAGGCACGAACGACGTGACAAGGAGGGGTGGATGAGCGTTCACAAGGTGATCGAGGTCATCGCGCAGTCCGACAAGGGATGGGAGGACGCGGCCCACAAGGCGGTGAGCGAGGCGAGCGAGACCGTGAAGGGCATCAAGAGCGTCTACATCAAGGACATGCAGGGGGTCGTCGACGGCGGCAAGATCACGGCGTTCCGCGTCAACGCGAAGATCACGTTCGAGGTCAGCGACAAGCGCTGACCGGCCGCGGGCGCCCGTCTCGCCGGCGGGCGCCCATCCCTACTCGCCCCACGCCCGCCGGAGGAAGCCGCCGGCCTCCTCGAGCAGCCGCTCCGCATCGCGGCGGTCCACGCCTCGGCGGTGCATGACGAGCGCGATCTTGACCCGCCCGCCGGCCGCACGCAGCAATCCACCGGCTTCGTCGTAGGAGATCCCCAGCAGGTCGCGCAGGATGCGACGGCCGCGGTCCTCGAGCTTGGCGGCCGTCACCTGCAGGTCGACCATCAGGTT
>Ga0214472_10005991_pt1 | contig 12754 bp, 6 predicted proteins | sample RVTome_6_FD_207662 | JGI IMG/M metagenome (GOLD analysis project Ga0214472, IMG submission 207662) | Soil microbial communities from uranium-contaminated site in the Upper Colorado River Basin, Wyoming, United States - RVT140D175 | ecosystem: Environmental > Terrestrial > Soil > Contaminated >... | reverse complement strand
CGCAAGCTCCTCGACCCGGTCCTCGAGCACATGATGGACGCGGTCCACCACTACGAGGGCACGGTCAACCAGGTCATGGGCGACGGGATCATGGCGCTCTTCGGCGCGCCGGTCGCCCACGAGGACCACGCGGTGCGGGCCTGCTACGCCGCGCTCCGTATGCAGGAGTCCGTGAAGCGCTACGCCGAGGAGGTCCGGCGCGCCGAGGGCATCCCGATCCAGATCCGCGTCGGACTCAACTCGGGCGAGGTCGTCGTGCGCTCGATCGGGAGCGACCTGCACATGGACTACACGGCGGTGGGCCAGACTACGCACCTGGCCGCGCGCATGGAGCAGATGGCGACGCCGGGCACCGTGCTGACCGCGGCCGAGACGTTCAAGCTCGCGGAGGGATGGGTCGAGACGCGCCCGCTCGGCCCGATGCCCGTCAAGGGGCTCGAGGCGCCGCTCGAGGTCTACGAAGTCGTGGGCGCGGGCGCGGCGCGCTCCCGCCTGCAGGCCTCGGCGCGACGCGGCCTGTCCCGCTTCGTCGGGCGCGCCCCCGAGCTCGACCAGCTCCGCGAGGCCATCGGGCGCGCGGCGGCCGGCCGTGGACAGGTGGTGGCGGTGGTGGGCGAGCCCGGCGTCGGCAAGTCGCGCCTCTTCCACGAGGTGACCCACGCCATCTCGCGACAGGAGCGGCTCGTCCTCGAGAGCCGTTCGATCTCGTACGGCAAGGCGACGCCCTACCTGCCCATCGCCGATCTCCTCAAGGGCTACTTCGAGATCGAGGCGCGCGACGCGGCCCGCCAGATCCGCGAGAAGGTCACCGGCAAGCTCCTGACCCTCGACCCCGCCCTGGAGCCGGCCCTCCCCGCGTTCCTCAGCCTGCTCGACGTGCCGACCGGCGAGGCGCGATGGCAGTCCCTCGCCCCCCCGCAGCGGCGCCGGCGCACCATGGATGCTGTCAAGTCGCTGCTTCTGCGGGAGAGCCAGGCGCAGCCGCTACTCCTGGTCTTCGAGGATCTCCAGTGGGTGGACAGCGAGACGCAGGCTCTCCTCGACGGCCTGGTCGAGAGCCTGCCCCTCGCCCGCATCGCGCTCCTCGTCAATTACCGGCCCGAGTACAGCCACCGCTGGGCAGGCAAGAGCTACTACAGCCGGCTCAGGCTCAACACGCTCCAGGCCGACGGCGCGGCGGAGCTCCTCGAAGCGCTCTTGGGCGACGACGCGGGGCTCGACCCGCTCAAGCATCTCCTGATCGCGCGCACCGGCGGCAACCCGTTCTTCCTCGAGGAGAGCGTGCGGACGCTCGTGGAAACCGGCGTGCTGGCCGGCGAGCGCGGGAGCTACCGCGCTGCGCGCCCGCTGTCCTACATCCAGGTGCCGCCGACCGTGCAGGCCATCCTGGCCGCCCGCATCGACCGCCTGCCCGCGCTGGAGAAGCGCCTGCTCCAGTCCGCCTCGATCATCGGGAAGGATGTGCCCCTGGCGCTGCTCCAGGCCCTCGAAGAGATGCCGGAGGAAGAGCTCCGCCGCGGCCTCGCGCACCTCCAGTCGGCGGAGTTCGTGTACGAGACGAGCCTCTTTCCCGACCTCGAGTACACCTTCAAGCACGCCCTGACGCACGAGGTCGCCTACGGCGCCCTTCTGAACGAGCAGCGGAAGGCGCTGCATGCCCGGCTCGTCTCGGTGATCGAACGCATGGCGCCGGGCCGTCTGGCCGAGCAGGTGGACCGCCTGGCGCACCACGCCCTCCAGGGCGGGCTGTGGGACAAGGCCGTGCTCCTCTTCCGCAAGGCCGGCGCCAAGGCGGCCGGGCGGAGCGCCTACCGCGAGGCCGCGACCTGCTTCGAGCAGGCGCTCTCCGCGCTCGACCGTCTCCCCGAGGGCCGCGGGCGCAGTGAGCTAGCGGTGGACCTCCGCTTCGATCTCCACAACGCGCTCATTCCGCTGGGAGAAGTCGGCGGGATGCTCGGCACGCTCGAGGAAGCGGAGCGGGTCGCCACCGCGCTCGGGGACCAGCGGAGGCTCGGACAGGTGGCGGCCTACATGACCCAGTGCTACTGGTGGACGGGCAAGCCCGAGCGCGCCGTCGAGTCCGGCCAGCGCGCGATCGCGATCGCCCAGGGCCTTGGCGACCAGGCCCTAGAGGCCCTCGCCACACAACGGCTCGGCCAGGCCTACGCGAGCCTCGGCGAGTACCGGCGCGCGATCGAAGCCTTCGGCCGTCACCTGACGCGAGGCGAGGCCGAGCCCTCGCGCGAGCGCCCGGGCGCGGGGCCGGGCACGGCAGGGCTGCGCTCGGCGGCCAACCGCGCGTGGATGGCCTGGTGCCTGGCCGCCCTCGGAGACTTCGCCGAGAGCGGCGCCCACGCCGAGGAGGCGGTGCGCCTGGCGGAGGCCGCGCAGCACGACCTGAGCCGGGCCATGACCTATTCCGGAGCCGGCCGGCCGCATCTCATCCAGGGCAATCTCCCGACCGCCATCTCCTGGCTCACACGGAGCGAGGAGATCTGCCGGCGCTCCAATTTCGCGCCCCTCCTCTTCCTCGTGGCGTGCGACCTGGGCCAGGCCTACGCGCTCTCGGGGCGCGTGTCAGAGGGCGTTGCGCTGCTGGAGGAAGCGGCGGGGCAGTCCGGGGCCATGCGCCTCATGCCGACCCACGCCTGGAGCGTCACCTTGCTCGCGGAGGCATACCTTCTCGCAGGCCGGCCGGAGGACGCCGCGCGCGACGTGCGGCGGGGCCTGGCGATGGCGCGCGCCCACAAGCAGCGCTGGCTCGAGGGCGAGGGGCTGCGCATCCTCGGCGAGATCCTTGCCTCGGCCGAGCCGCCGGACATCGCCGGGGCGCGGGCCGACTTCGAGGAAGCTGCCCGCATCGCCCGCGAGCTCGATCTCCGGCCGCTCCTCGGCCGCTGCCTCCTGGCCTCGGGCAGGCTCGCCCTGCGGGCGGGGATTGGCGGGGCGCGGGAGTACCTCTCGCAGGCCGCCGCGCTCTTCACCGGGATGGACATGCGTTTCTGGCTCGAGCAAGCCGAGGGCGAGATGCGGACCCTGGACGGGGCTTCCAGGCGCTGAGTCGACGGCCGCTCCCTGTGGGATAATCGCGCCGTGATCTGGCGCGGGTCGCTGTTCCGCAAGTATGTGGTCCTCCTGGCCGTCCTGGTCAGCCTGGAGCTCGTCGCCAGCAGCGCGCTCGAGGTCTACTTCACCTACCAGGAGAGCAAGCAGGCGCTGGTGACCCTCCAGCGGGAAAAAGCGTTCGGCGCCGCCTCCCGCATCGAGCAGTTCGTCAAGGAGGTCGAGCGCCAGATCGGCTGGACGACCCAGCCCTCCATCGTGGCCCCCGCGGCGGCGCTGGAGCAGCGCCGCGCCGACTACTTTCGGCTGCTCCGCCAGGTACCCGCGATCACCGAGGTCAGCTACATCGATCCCGGGGGGCGGGAGCAGCTCCGCGTCTCGCGCCTGGCCATGGACGTGGTCGGCAGCGGGACGGATCTGTCCCAGGAGCCGCGGTTCCACGAGCCGAAGGCGGGCCGGACGTACTTCAGTCTCGTCTACTTCCGCAAGGAGTCCGAGCCGTACATCACCATCGCGCTGGCCGGCAGCGGCGGCGCGGCCGGGGTGACCGTGGCGGAGGTGAACCTCAAGTTCATCTGGGACGTGGTCTCGCAGATCAAGATCGGCAAGGCCGGCCACGCCTACGTCGTGGATTCCCACGGCCAGCTGATCGCGCACCCGGACATAAGCCTGGTCCTCAAGAAGACCGATCTCTCGAAGCTCGACCAGGTGAAGGCGGCGCTGGGCACGGTGGCGCAGGGGATGGGCATGCCGGGCATCGCGCGGGACCTGGACGGACGCCAGGTGCTGTCGGCCTCGGCCCCGATCACGCCGCTCGGGTGGGCCGTCCTCATCGAGCAGCCGCTCTTCGAGGCCTTCGAGCCCATCCGCGCCTCCATCTTCCGCACGGCCGCGCTGGTGCTCTTCGGCGTCCTGCTGTCGGTTCTGGTGAGCCTCGTCCTGGCGCGGCGCTTGGTGCGACCCATCCGGGCGCTGACGGAAGGGGCAGGGAGGATCGGCGCGGGGGACCTGGGCCACCGCCTCGAGGTGAAGACCGGCGACGAAATCGAAACGCTGGCCGAGCAGTTCAACCAGATGACCAGCCAGCTGCGCGAGTCCTACGCCAACCTCGAGCAGAAGGTCGAGGCGCGCACGAGCGAGCTCTCGGAGGCCCTCGAGCAGCAGACGGCAACGAGCGAGATTCTGCGGGTCATCAGCCGTTCTCCCACCGATCACGAGCCGGTCATGCGGGCGGTCGTGGAGAATGCGGCCCGGCTGTGCGAGGCCCAGAACGCGCAGATCTTCCGGATCGAAGGCGACAGGATGCGCCTCGTGGCTCGCTACGGGCCCGTCCGGTCCACTCTCGAGGAGGGGCAAGCTCGTCCGATCACTCGCGGGTCGGTGTCCGGCCGCGTGATCCTCGACCGACTGGCCATACACGTCCACGACGTCAGCGCCGAGGCTCCGACCGAGTTTCCCGATATCAATGAGGCCGTCGTCCGTCAGGGCATCCGCACAACGGTCGGCATTCCCCTGTTGCGCGAGGGCCTGCCGATCGGCGCGGTGACGCTATTCCGGACTGAAGTGCGTCCGTTTTCCGACAAGCAGATCGCCTTGCTGCAGACCTTCGCCGACCAGGCCGTGATCGCGATCGAGAACGTGCGTCTGTTCAAGGAGCTCGAGGTCCGTAACAGCGATCTCTCCGAGGCCCTCGATCAGCAGACGGCGACGAGCGGGATCCTCCGCGTCATCTCGAGCTCGCCGACCGACGTCCAGCCGGTGTTCGATGTCATCGTGGAGAGCGCGGTGCGGCTGTGCGGCGCGCGCTTCGGGCGCGTCTACCGGTACGACGGTTCGGTCATCCACATGGTGGCGTCTCACGGGTTGAGCACGGGAGGTCTCGGGCAGGTCCAGCGCGTCTTCCCGAGGCCCGCGGCGGACGATACGATCGCGGGGAAGGTCATCCTGACGCGGCAGCCGGTCTACGTCACCGACATCGAGCGTGAGGAGGCGGTGCCGGCGCTGTCCCGCCAGATGATCGAGGCGCTCGGCACGCGGAGCCAGGTGACGATCCCCATGCTGCGCGCCGGGGAGCCGATCGGGGCGATGACAATCGGCTGGGCCGAACCGGGGGCTTTCGATGACCAGCAGGTCGCGCTGCTCCAGACCTTCGCCGACCAGGCCGTGATTGCGATCGAGAACGTGCGCCTGTTCAAGGAGCTGGATGCGCGCAACAGCGACCTGGCGGAGTCGCTGGAGCAGCAGACGGCGACGGCCGAGATTCTTCGGGTCATCAGCAGCTCGCAGACCGACGTCCAGCCCGTGTTCGAGACGATAGCGGACAACTCGCTCCGGCTCTGCGACGCCACGTTCAGCACCGTCTTCCGGTTCGATGGGGAGCTTGTCCATCTGGCCGCGCTTCGGAACCTTGAACCGGAGGGGGCCGCCGCCATTCGCGGCGCGTTCCCGATGCCACCGAGCCGGGCTGGGGCTTCCGCTCGGGCCATCCTGACCCGAAGCATCATCCACATCGCCGATGTCCGGGAGGACCCCGACTACCAGCTCCGAGGCCTCACGGAGATAGCCAACTTTCGAAGCATCCTCTCGGTGCCGATGCTCCGTGACGGACAGCCAATCGGAACGATCACGGTGGCGGGGCCCCAGGCGAGGCTGTTCTCCCGGAAGCAGGTCGAGCTGCTGAAGACCTTTGCCGATCAGGCGGTGATCGCGATCGAGAACGTGCGCCTGTTCACCGAGATCCAGGACAAGACGCAACAGCTCGAGATCGCCAATCGACACAAGTCGGAGTTCCTCGCCAACATGTCCCATGAGCTACGCACGCCGCTCAACGCCGTGATCGGCTTCTCCGAGGTGCTGCTGGAGCGGATGTTCGGCGAGGTCAATCCGAAGCAGGAGGAGTACCTCAATGACATCCTGTCCTCCGGGAGGCACCTGCTGTCGCTGATCAACGATATTCTCGACCTGTCGAAGATCGAGGCGGGCCGGATGGAGCTGGAGGCCCAGCCCTTCGACCTGCCCGCTGCGCTCGACAACGCGCTGACGCTCATCCGGGAGCGCGCCGCGCGCCACAGCATCGGGCTCGAGATCCACGTGGACTCGCGGATCGGCGAGGTCGTGGCCGACGAGCGCAAGGTCAAGCAGGTGCTGCTCAACCTCCTGTCCAACGCGGTCAAGTTCACCCCGGAGGGAGGCAAGATCACCATGAGCGCGGCGTTGAACGGCGAGGCGGTGGCGGTGTCGGTCGCCGATACCGGCATCGGCATCGCGCCCGAGGACCACGAGGCGGTGTTCGAGGAGTTCCGCCAGGTAGGCGACGACTACGCACGGAAGCGCGAGGGCACCGGGCTCGGCCTCGCCCTCGCGCGACGGCTGGTCGAGCTCCACGGCGGGACGCTGGCGCTCGAGAGCGAGCTCGGCAAGGGCTCGACCTTCACCTTCACCATCCCGGTGCGCGCCCATGGCCGGTGAGCTGATCCTGATCGTCGAGGACAACGAAAAGAACCGCAGGCTGGTCCGCGACGTGCTCCAGTTCAAGGGGTACCAGACGATCGAGAGCGAGACAGGGGAAGAGGGCGTGGAGCTGGCGCGCAGCCGTCAGCCGGCGCTCGTGCTGATGGACATACAGCTGCCCGGCATCGACGGCATCACGGCGCTCAAGCGGTTGCGCGACGACCCGGCGACGCGCGCCATCCGCGTCATGGCGGTGACCGCGTCGGCGATGACGCAGGACAGGCAGACGATCCTCGCCGCGGGGTTCGACGGCTACCAGAGCAAGCCCATCAATGTAAGAACCTTCCTCGAGGCTGTCCAGGAGCTGCTCGCCAGGCCATGAAGGACCCCGCGCGCATCCTCGTGGTGGACGACACGCCCGCGAACGTCAAGCTCCTGGCGGATGTCCTCGGGGCCCGCGGCTACGCCGTCAGCACCGCGGCCTCGGGCAAGGAGGCGCTCGAGAAGGTCGCCGCCGATGCGCCGGACCTGGTGCTGCTCGACGTGGTGATGCCAGAGATGTCCGGCTACGAGGTCTGCAAGGCGCTCCGCGCCGATCCGGCGACATCCCGCCTTCCCGTCGTCATGGTCACCGCGCTCGACCCCGGCCAGGAGCGGGTCAAGGGCATCGAGGCCGGCGCCGACGACTTCCTGAGCAAACCCATCAACCAGCCGGAGCTTCTGGCGCGCGTGCGCTCGCTGCTCAGGGTCAAGCAGCTCTGGGACGAGCTGGCCGAGCTCAACCGCACCCTCGAGACCCGCGTGGCCGAACAGGTCGCCCAGCTCGAGCGGCTGGGCAGGCTCAAGCGCTTCTTCTCTCCTCAGCTGGCCGAGGCGATCGTCTCGGGCGGTGCCGAGGACCCGCTCAAGAGTCACCGGCGCGACATCACCGTGGTCTTCCTCGACCTCCGCGGCTTCACGGCCTTCGCCGAGACTGCCGAGCCCGAAGAGGTCATGGGGGTGCTGCGCGAGTACCACGCCGAGATGGGCAAGCTCATCCTCCACTGGGAAGGCACGCTCGAGCGCTTCACCGGCGACGGGATGATGATCTTCTTCAACGATCCGACGCCGGTGCCCGATCCGGCGGAGCGGGCCGTGCGGATGGCCGCCGCCATGCGCGAGCGCGTGGCCGAGCTGGCGGTCGGCTGGAAGAAGACCGGCTTCGAGCTCGACTTCGGGATCGGCATCGCCCACGGCTACGCGACGCTGGGCGCCATCGGGTTCGAGGGGCGCGTCGACTACGGCGCGATCGGGACCGTCACCAATCTCTCAGCGCGCCTCTGCGCCGAGGCCAAGCCGGGCCAGGTCCTGCTCTCCCAGCGGGTGCTGACCGCGGTGGAAGCCCTGGTCGAAGCCGAGGCCGTCGGAGACGTCTCTCTCAAGGGCATCAGCCGGCCCGTCAAGATCTTCAACCTGCTGCGCCTCAAGAGCTAGCGGTGTCGAGGATCGTCACCGTCGGCGCGGCGCAGCGCGCTGCCGTCTCCCGGCCCTGTGGACGCCGGTGCTACACTAGACGGTCCATGAGCGAGCTCAAGGTGTCGACCGGGGTCCACACGTCGGTAACCGCGAAGCTGGACGAGTTTCCCTTCCGCGTCGAGTTCAGCCTCGACCCGCTCATCCGGTACTGGGAGCGGGAGATCGCGGGTGGCTACTCGGTACTCGGGGACCTTGCGGGGACCGTCCTCGACCGGGTCCGGCGGGCTCCGGAGCTGACCGCCAGGGTCGTCGATCCGGCCGCAGTCCGGTCCCACGAAGATCTGATGCGAGCCCTCATGGTCGCGGTCGTCTCGCCGGCCTTTTACGAGGACGGCTACGCCGCCGCCTTGCTGCCTTTCCGGCTCCAGACTTTCTTTGCCACTCCGGCCTTCGCCCGCGTCCTGAGCGGGCCCGACGGCTTCCTCCGGGGTCGCATCGAGGCCGACGCCTCCTTGCTCGCCGACGTGCGCATCCTGCACACGTATTCCCTCATCCTGCTTCGCGTGTACGGCATGGAGCTCGGCGTGAACTTCCCGTGGGTCTCCATCGTGACGGACCCGGAGACGGGGCTCGACCGGTATTTCAAGCTGTTCATGGACCGTCGCTTCCTCGAGGTGGACGTGGTGGGCGAGGCCCCGGTGCTGACGGCCGAGACGCGCCAGCGCCTGCGCTCGCAGATGGGGGACACCGCCGCCCTGATGGCGCTCCTGCCCCCGGAGAAGTTCGTCGTCCGCGGCTTCTTTGTCGTCCGCGCCATCGAGGTGACCGAGCAGGAGATGCTGTCCTCCATCCAGCGGGACCTCATCGACAAGGAGTCCGTTGTCTCCTCCGAGCGGTTCAGGGCGCTCCAGCAGAAGCTGCGGGCGCTGCTGCGGCTGCCGGAGGTCGAGCTGGGGCTTGCCGCGATCGAGGGCGACCGGGTCCTGCTCCTCAACTTCGGCTGCCGCTTCGAGCACTCGTGCATCTTCGCGGACTCGACCCACCGGCGGATCAGCGATTTCGCCGGCTCGATCTACGAGCGGGCCGCGCTCGCCCGCCGGCCGCTGTTCGTCGAGGATCTCGAATCCTATCCGAACCGGACGCCCATGGAGGAGGCGGTGCTGGCGGCCGGCTACCGGAGCGTCGTCGTCGCTCCGCTGTTCTACCAGGACGCGCTCATAGGCAGCCTCAAGCTTGTGTCGCCGAAGCCCGGCGCCCTGAACGTCGCGTTCACGCCGCACCTCCTCCAGATCCTGCCGCTCTTCGCCGTGGCCGTCAGGCGCAGCATGGACGAGCTCAACAACCGCGTCCAGGCGGTGATCAAGGAGAAGTGCACGGCCATTCACCCCGTGGTCGAGTGGCGCTTCCGCAGGGCGGTGCTGAACAGCCTCGAACGGCCTGAGGCGTCCGAAGAGGCGGGGGCCGGCGAGATGGAGCCGATCGTCTTCCGCGACGTCTACCCCCTCTACGCGCTCTCCGACATTCGCGGATCCTCGACACACCGGGCCTGGGCCCTCCAGGCCGATCTCCTCGCCCAGCTTGGCCTGGCGCGGGACGTCCTCCAGGCCGCCTTCCGCGCGCGGCCCATGCCGATCCTCGACCAGCTGCGCCACCGGCTGGAGACGCACGCGGACGCCGTCGAGGTGAGCCTTCGTACGGGGGACGAGGCGGGATTGATCGCCTTCCTGCGAGCCGAGATCGAATCGCTCTTCGACCACCTCGAGGGGTACGGGCCGGAAGTCCGGGACCGTATCGAGTCGTACCGCGCCGCCATCGACCCGCAGCTGGGCGCCGTCGCGACGAAGCGGCGCGGCTTCGACGAGAGCGTGACGCTCATCAACGAAGCCATCTCCGGCTACGTCGACATGGAGGAACGGGCCGCGCAGGAGGTGTGTCCCCACTACTTCGAGAAGCAGCGCACAGACGGCGTCGACTACAGCATCTACGCCGGCGGGTCGCTTCTCGAGGATGGCGGCTTCACGCCGCTCCACCTCAAGAACCTGAGGCTCTGGCAGCTCATGGTCGCCTGCGGGATCGCGGTGCGCACGGAGCGCCTCAAGGAGCGCCTGCCCGAGCCGCTCGAGACCACGCACCTGATCCTTGTCCAGCACGCGCCGTTGGCCATCCGCTTCCGGTTCGACGAGAAGCGCTTCGACGTGGACGGCGCCTACAACGTGCGCTACGAGATCATGAAGAAGCGCATCGACAAGGCGGTGGTGCGGGGGACGACGGAACGGCTGACACAGCCGGGCAAGATCGCGATCGTCTACTCGCAGGCCGGTGAGGCCGCCGAGTACCGCGACTACATCGCCTACCTCCAGTCGCTCGGCTACCTCCACCGCGAGGTGGAAGCCTTCGAGCTGGAGGAGCTCCAGGGCGTGTCGGGGCTGCGCGCGCTCCGCGTGGCCGTGAATCTTGCCGGTGCGTGGATGGAGGCGGGGATGCCCGTCATCGACGCGGCGGCCCGCTCCAGCCTGACCTCTCTCCGTTAGCGCCGCTCCCGCTGGCGGTTTCGAGTAAGATTGGGGCCCGGCTGTGATCTCCTACCCCTTTCGAGGAGGATGTCCGCCATGGCCAAGCTGAAGTTCGGCGCCTGGATCCCTACATACGCGTGGAGCGGCGGCAAGAGCGACCCGAAGAACGTCAAGCGCATCCGCGAATCCATCGAGAAGTGCGAGGACCACGGCATCGACGTCTGGGTGATCGACCACCTCCTGTCGGCGCCGGGGCTCTACGGCAATGCCTGGCTCGAGCCGCTGAACTCGCTCGCCTTCGCCGCCGCGCTGACCAGCAAGGTCAGGATCGCCACGGGCATCCTGGTGCTGCCGGTGCGTCACCCGGTGGTCCTGGCGAAGGAGATCTCGACGCTCTGCCATCTCTCGGAGAACCGCTATATGTTCGGCGTCGGTCCCGGATGGTACGCGAGAGAATACGAGGTCACGGGCTCGCGGATCGAGGAGCGGGGAAAGCGCACCGACGAGATCATCGAGGCGGTGACGCTGCTGCTGACGAAGCCCAACGCGTCCTTCCAGGGCAAGTACTACCAGTTCAACGACGTGACCATCGAGCCGCGCCCGCCGAAGATGCCGGCCATCTGGGTTTCGGGCGGCTCGCGGGTGCCCGACCCGACCGACCACGACGTGCCCGTCATCGCCACGACGGTCATGGACCGGATCGTCAAGGCCGGCAACTGGCTCTCGCGCTGCTCGGGCAAGCAGGAGTGGGTCAAGCGCGACTGGGCGCAGCTCGGGCAGCACGCCAAGGCGATGGGGAAGGACCCGGGGAAACTCACCTTCGGGCACTGCAACTTCACCCACCTCGTGGATACCGCGAGCCACGACAAGGCCGTCGCGCAGTCGAAGGCGCCCTTCCTCCGCGCCATGGGCACCCACCGGAGCTACGAGCATCTGCAAGAGTGCTACATGGTCGGTGGGATCGACCGCATCAACGCGCGGATCGACGACCTGCGGAAGGCAGGCCTCCAGTACCTCGTGCTGGGGCCGGTGTCCGACGACCCCAGGCAGATCGACCTCATGGCGAAGAAGGTCGTGAAGCACTTCAAGTAGGCGCGCCGTGGGCGCGAAATACGTCGGCGCGATCGTCCGCCGCCAGGAAGATCCGCGCTATCTCACCGGGCGCGGGCGGTTCGTCGACGATATCTCCGCGCCGGGGTGTCTGCATGCCGCCGTCCTCAGAAGCTCTCACGCCCACGCGCGGGTCGCGGCCATCCGGACGGACGCCGCGCGCGCGTGCCCCGGCGTGGTCGCCGTCCTGACGTTCAGAGATCTGGCCGGTCTCAGACCTCTGCCCGAGGCCGGCGTGCCGCCGCCGCCGCTCAAGTCGCGCGTCGCCTTCCAGGTCCGCTCGGCGCTCCAGTACCCGCTCGTCAAGGACAAGGTCCGCTACGTGGGCGAGCCCGTGGGCCTCGTCGTCGCGGAGAGCCGCTACGTCGCCGCTGATCCTCTCGCTGCTCGGGAAGGCCTAGCTCTTCTCGACCTCACGATCCTGAGCCTGCGGGTCGCGGAGGGTTCCGCCACGGTCAGTCCGCCGGTGGCCGCCTCTCAAGACCGGTACCCGCAGCGGTTGCGGGCCCTCCCTTTGAAGCGGTGAGCAATCGAGCGACCAGCGCGTGGCCATGTCGCGATATCGCCCGAATTCCCTTCCACACGAGAAGGGCAAGAAGGGTGGTCGCTCAGGTGTTGCACAGGGAATCGGACGGGGGCTTGTGCTCTCGGATGTCTGGCTCGTGGGTCATGGCTCCATCTCCAGGGCGACCGGCGTCTGCGCAGCGCGGAGACGGGGCTCGCGGGTCGACTGTCTCACGAGGTTTTGGCCTCATCGTCCTCGGACCGGACCATTGCGAGGGCGCCCGGCACCCTCGTGCCGGCGGCCCCGTTTCCCCCCTATACCGGGTAAACACCGTGCCCGATCTCGTTATTCCTGATCGCGCGAGCGCCGCCGGGCGGGCGCCCGCTGGGCGCGCCGCGAGTGCCCGGTCGATGAATCCGCGCCTCCCTTGAGCCTTCACCGTTGGACCGACTGGTACTCGCCCTGCCCCTCGGAGGTGCTGACGATCCCCCGGAGCGCCTCGTCGAGCTTGGCGATGACCGTGTCCACCCCGAGCGCTCCGACGTGCTTGTAGGTGATCCGTCCCTCCCGGTCGATGATGAAGGTCTCCGGGAGACCCCACACGCCGTAGTCGATCGCGATCTTGCTGCCGGGATCCATCCCGTTCGGATAGGTGACG
>Ga0214472_10005990_pt1 | contig 12757 bp, 13 predicted proteins | sample RVTome_6_FD_207662 | JGI IMG/M metagenome (GOLD analysis project Ga0214472, IMG submission 207662) | Soil microbial communities from uranium-contaminated site in the Upper Colorado River Basin, Wyoming, United States - RVT140D175 | ecosystem: Environmental > Terrestrial > Soil > Contaminated >... | reverse complement strand
GCCGCCACCCGGGTGGAGGGCCCCGCCTACGGCCAGCATTGGAACATCCTGTTCCAACCCTCCCGTCAGTTCACGCCGGGCACCTACGAGCTCACCCTCGAGATCACGGTCCAGGGGCGCACCTGCCGGGTGGTCCTCCCCACAGAGGTGAGGTCGGTGTGATGCCCCACCGGGTTCGCACATCCGTGGCGGTGGTTGTCCTCGCCATGTCGGCCACGGCACTGGCCGCCTGCGGCGACGACTCGGCGGCGACCACCACGCCGCCCACGACGGTGGCCCGAGCCACCACCCAACCCCCCGAGCCCGCCACCACGAGCACCACCGGGACCACCCAGCCGCCGCCGCCGCGCTCGTGGGCGGTGGTCCTGCCCTGGGACGAGGTGAAGGGCCAGCTGGAGACGCTGTTCCCCGGCCTCGGCGCCTCGCTGGAGGAGATGGGCCTGGAGGAGGCGACGGTCAGGGCGTTCGTGACGCTCGATGAGGACGGCGAGCCCTCCGACCTGGCCGAGGGCGGGGAGATGGTGGTCATCGCCTCGCTGCTGTTCCCCTTCGAGGGCGTCGTCCCTGTGGCGATGCAGCTGCTCGAGGACATCGCGCTGTACGGCATAGAGCTCGGCCCGTCGGTCGAGGCGGTGGCCCTCGAGGGGCTTCCCGAGGGCGCCGTCGCCTACACGTTGGCCGAGGACGCCTTCCCCCGCCCCGTGGTGGCCGTCGCCTGGCCCCAGGGTCGTGTCCTGCACTTCATCTTCGCCCAGGGCGACGGCGCCCTCGAGGGTGTGATGCAGCTGGCCGGATCCCAAGACATCCCGCCCCCGCCCGAGGAGCTGGTGCTCCCCGAGGAGTAGCCCCCGCCGTGCTCGCGGAGCCGAGATCACTCTCTGAGGGAGTACCCCGACGGGGGGAGGGGGGCTCCCTGCCTGTTCGTGTGAGGTGATGCGATCGCCACCGCCACCGCGACCGCCACCGCGACCGCCCGGACGCGCTCCTCTCTGACCGCTGTGGCTGTCGCTGTGGCTGTGGCTGGGCGGTCCGCACTCCACCGCAGCCCGTGCGCGACGGAGGGAGGGGGAGTACCCCGAAGGGGGGAGGGGGGCGCACCCTCCGACGCGATCAGTCCTGCGTCGGGAAGCCCAGGTTCACGCCGCGATGCCGCGGATCGGGCCACCGTGATGTGATCACCTTGGTGCGGGTGTAGAAGTTGACCCCCTCCATCCCGTACATGCGGGCGTCCCCGAACAGCGAGTCCTTCCAGCCGCCGAACGAGTGGTAGGCCATGGGCACCGGGATGGGTACGTTGACCCCGACCATCCCCACCTCCACCTCGTTCTGGAACTTGCGGGCGGCCCCGCCGTCGTTGGTGAAGATCGCCACGCCGTTGGCGTAGGGGTTGTCCTCCAGCAGCTTCATGGCGTCGTCGTAGGAGGCGACCCGCACGGTGGAGAGCACCGGCCCGAAGATCTCGTCGGTGTAGATCGACATCGCCGGGGTGACGTGGTCGAACAGCGTCGGCCCGAGGAAGAAGCCGTCCTGCTCGGTGGCGAGACCGCGGCCGTCGGCGACCAGCGTCGCCCCCTCCTCGACCCCCTTTTCGATGTAACCGGCCACCTTGTCGCGGTGCTGGGCGGTGACGAGCGGGCCCATCTCGGCGCCCTCCTCCATCCCGGGCGCCACCTTCACCTTCTCGAGGCGCTCGTGCACCTTGGGCATGAGGGCGTCGGCGGCGTCGCCCACGGTGACGAGCACCGAGATCGCCATGCACCGCTCCCCCGCCGATCCGTAGGCGGCGCTGACGGCGGCGTCGGCGGCGAGGTCCATGTCGGCGTCGGGCAGCACGATCATGTGGTTCTTGGCCCCGCCGAGGGCAGCCACCCGCTTGCCGTGCTGGGTGCCGGTGGTGTACACGTACCGGGCGATCGGGGTGGAGCCCACGAACGACACGGCGGCGACGTCGGGGTGGGTGAGGAGGGCCTCGACCGCCACCTTGTCGCCGTTCACCACGTTGAGCACGCCGGGTGGGAGCCCGGCCTCGGCGAACAGCTCGGCCGGGTACATGGCGGCGGTCGGGTCCTTCTCCGACGGCTTGAGGATGAACGTGTTGCCACACGCGATGGCGATCGGGTACATCCACATCGGGACCATCGCCGGGAAGTTGAACGGGGTGATGCCGGCCACCACCCCGAGCGGCTGGCGGATCGAGTAGGTGTCGACGGCGGTGGACACGTTCTCGTTGAACTCGCCCTTGATGAGCTGCGGGATGCCGCAGGCAAACTCGATGACCTCGAGCCCGCGCTGCACCTCGCCGAGGGCGTCGTCGAAGGTCTTGCCGTGCTCAGAGACAAGCATCTTGGCGATGTCGTGGCGCTGCTGGTCGACCAGGTCGCGGAAGGCGAAGAGGATGGCGGTGCGCTTGGAGAGGGAGGTGTCCCGCCACCCCTCGAAGGCGGTTCGGGCGGACTGGACGGCGGTGTCGACGAGGGCGGCGTCGGCGAGCGCCACCTGGGCCTGCACCTGCCCGGTGGCGGGGTCGTAGACGTCGCCGGTGCGGTCGATCGGCCCGTCGTACCGCTTGTTGTCGATCCAGTGGGTGATGGTGGTCATGGGAAGTACCTCCGGGTCCCAGGCTACCGAAGCGGTGGCGGCCGACGATCGGCCTGTTCGCACTCATCCCGGCCGGTGCGGGGCGCGCCTGTGCTCGGGGCGGTGCTGCGACGCAGGCCGAGCGGCGGCGCCCCCGCGCTCAGCCGGAGTCGACCGAGGACGGCTCCCGTCGCGAGCCGTTGCCGGATGCCGGGTCGTCGGGCTCCTTGCCGTCGGGCGCCGCCTCGTAGCGGAGCTCGCCACCCTTCGTGTCGCCCTTCTCGAGATCCGAGGCCCGGCCGGCCTCGTAGGCCTTGACCGCCGCACGCAACTCGTGCAACTCCCGGCGCTCGGCCAGCACCCTGCGCCGGTGGCGACGCCACACCAGCCCGACCGCCTCGTCGAGCACCACGGCGATGAGGGCGGCGCCGATGGCGACGACGAACAGCGGCATGGTGAGCTCCCATCCGAGGAAATCGACGGTCACGTCCCCGGTGTTCTGGGCGGCGAGAGCCAGCAAGGCGAACCCCGAGGCCACGATCCCTGCCACCCCGACGTAGAACCCGGTGCCCCGATACTCGACACGCGGCTCTCTCTCCTCCGACGCGGTCACGACATGCACCTCCATACGTGGCTACGGGGCTCGACTTACCCCCAAGCCAGAACTTCCCAAACACCGGAGGTGCCCAGGGCCCGGCCCGGCCGTTCGTCAGCCGAGCGCCCGCAGCACCCGGATCACGGCCGGCCCCAGCAGCACGACGAAGAGCGCCGGGAAGATGCACAGCACGAGGGGGAACACGGTCGCTCGCCCCCGAGAAGAAGTGTCGGCGCGATGTCTTCTCGCGCTCACGCCCTCCGAACTTGTGTCACAGCCGGGTAGTCGCCGACGACTGGCGACTCGCGTGGCAGACACGCTCTCGTTGAACTCCCCCCTCATGAGCTGGGGATACCGCAGGCGAAATCGATGACTCGAGCCCGCGCTGCACGTCGCCGAGGGCGTCGACCGGGTCGCAGAAGGCGAAGAGGATCGCGGTGTCCCTGGAGGGCGAGGTGTCCCGCCACCCCTCGAAAGCGGCCTTCGACTGGTGACGAGCGGGCCCTCGCCGTGTTAGAGCCGAACGGCTACTTCCTGCGGCTCTTCCTCTTGACGGTCTCCGACACCGTCGTCGAAGGGTTCCGTTTGGCCGTCGACTTCTTGACGAATCGGCCCGTCTTGGCTGAGCGGTAGCGCTTTCCTGCCATGACCAAATGATACCGACCGGGCGGCACTAGCCGGCCATGCTCTTGAGATCCTCAAGGAGGCGAAGGCCACCCTCAAAGTAGTTCGCGTGTGTTCGGTGCACCGTCATCAATGAATCGGACCCGATCAGCACCACTTCGACCGTAGCGTCGCTCGAGTATCGCTCCTCCGCCTCAGAAAGAGCTTCGGCCGCCTCTGACGCGTCATCGAAGGACGCAGGCGGATCGATCAGTCGTGAGCGACCGTGGTCGTAGATGAGCAGAAAATGCTTGAGTGGTCGACGAGACACTGAGACCTCCTAACGGGACAGCATATTCACGACTGCTGTCAGATCCAGCTGGCTGATAGATGCCCCCCGCTCTTCGACATCGGCGATCGACCTCGACAACTCCCGGAGCGACTCCAGAATCTCATCGGGACCGATCCCGCGCTTCAGATCATGCCCCGTGCGACTGGCCACGTCCTCGACCGCCACGGCCCAGGCATGCTGCGCAGGAGTACGAACCTGGACTTCGACGAACCGGTCGCCATACAGGACCTCAAGATGGACGGCACGGTATCCAGTCGATTGCGGAGTGGCGATGTAGTCTCGCAGGCGTCGCACACGGCTGCGCGCCGTCCTCCTCCACTGCTGCGCGACAGCACGAACGGCCTCAACCCCACCATCGACGACCGCTCTGCATCCCGCGATGTCACGCATCGTGTCCAGTTTCATGGTTGACTCATGACGAAGCTTGGCGATGATCGACCGTCGACGCTTCAATCGCTGAGAAACAGCGCCTTGCAAACCGATGGTGCGCAACCGTGAGCGGAGACCCCTTTGGGCCGCATTGAGCGCTTCACCGTGGGCAACGCGCCAGTCCTCGAGCACCACAATCGCAGCCTCTTCGTCACGTGGCGCGAGAGACGCGTCTCCGGCGAGTGCCTGCCCAGCTCGCCGTATCGCCATCTTTGAATGTCCAAGCGGGGTCGCTGACATACCCGAAATCCTGACTTCAGCACCATTAGAACACTCAGGACCGACACGGGAGCACCCATGGCCGACCGGCAGGCGTGTTCATCTCGGCTTCCGCCACATTCGCCCGACACGCAACACGGGCGCGCGGCAACACGCCCTTCGTCCCTCACCCCAGCGCCCGCAGCACCCGGATGACGGCCGGGCCGAGCAGCACGACGAACAGGGCCGGGAAGATGCAGAGCACGAGCGGGAACACGATCTTCACCGGGATCTTGAGCGACTCCTCCTCGGCCCGCTGGCGACGCTTGACGCGCAGCTCCTCGGCCTGAACCCGGAGCACCTTGGCGATCGGGAGGCCGAACTGCTCGGCGTGCTGCAGAGCGAGCACGAACTGGCGGAGCTCCTGGACGTCGGTGCGGTCCAGCAGGTGGCGCAGCGCGTCGGCGCGCAGCACGCCCACCCTGACCTCGGCCAGGAGACGGCGCAGCTCCTCGGCGAGCGGGCCGGTGCCGCTCTCCGACACGCGGGCGAGGGCGGCGTCGAACCCGAGGCCCGCCTCCACCGAGATCGTGAGCTGGTCGAGCGTGTCCGGCAGCGAGCGCCGGATCTGATCCTGGCGGTCGCGACCGCGACGGGTGAGCAGCGCCTCGGGGGCGGCGTACCCGGCGAACCCGAAGGCGATCGCGGCGCCGATGGCGGTGGTGGTCATGGCGCCACCGCTCCACTGCAGCCCGATGAGGGCACCGCCCACTCCGAGGCCGAGCTTGGCGGTGAGCGTGCGCTCCACCGACGTCCGAGCCGGTGAGCCGGCCAGGCGCACCCGACGCTCCAGGCGCTCGATCCACCCCGCCGGCGAGATCCTGCGGATCCCCCTCCCCACGGCCCGGACGGCGGGCACCAGCAGACGGTCGAGCGGGCCGTCCTCGAGGCGCGCCGCCCACGGGTCGGCCGATGCACCAGGGACCTCCACGCCGCCACCCGTCTGGGCGGAGACCGGCGCGGGCCTGCCCCTCCACTGCATCAACAGCACCCCGGCAGTGGTGAGGGCCACGGCGACGACGGCGCAGATGGCGGCCACCTGGATCGGGACGCCCAGCATCAGAACTCCACCGTGACGATCTTCCGCAACCAGGCCCCGCCTGCAAGCATCAGCAGCACGGCGCCACCCAGCATCACCCTCCCCAGGGCGGTGTCGGTCAGCTCGGCGATGTAATCGGGGCTGATCATGGTGATGAGCCCGGCGATCACGATGGGCAGCAGCACGAGGATGATCGCCGAGAGCCGTCCCTCGGCGCTGAGGGCCTGCACCTGTCGCCGCACCCGGTTGCGGTCGCGAATGGTCTGGCCGACCGTGTCGAGGATCTCGGCCAGGTTGCCGCCGACGTCGTGCTGGATCTCGACCGCCTCGACCACCCACTGCAGGTCCTCGTTGTCCATGCGCTCCGACAGGTCACGCATCGCCTCGTCGATCGGGCGCCCGAGGCGGTTCTCGACCACCACGCGGTTGAACTCGTCGGAGGTGGGCGACGGCGACTCGTCGGCGACGGTCGACATCGCCTGGGTGAGGCCGTACCCGGCCCGGATGCTCCCGGCGATGATCGCCAGCGTCGCCTCCAGCTGCTCCGAGAACGCATTGCGGCGTCGGCCGGTGCGGAAGCGGAGAAAGAGCTTGGGGGCGGCGGCGGCCGCCGCCCCCAAGACAACGGCGCCAGGCACGCCGGCGAGCACCAGGCCGCCGGTGACCCCGGCGATGACCGCCGTCGCCGAGACCACCACGAACTCCCCGGGGCGCAGGGCGAGCCCGGCGTGGTCGAGCGAGCGGACCAGGTTGCCCTCTTTCCCCTCCCGTGCGGCGAACCGATCGCCGACGGCCCGCACGCGGCCGGCCAGGGCCGCGAGCCAGCCGGACCGCTCGCTGCCCCCGACCGGGAGGCGCTCCCCGACATCGACGGTGCCGATCGTCACCCCCTCACTCCTGCCGCGCAGCACCATCCACATCACGGCGGCTGCGCCGGCGAAGACGAGCGCCACACCCGACGGCAGCGCCCAGGGCTGGGCGGCCCCGGTCGGTGTCACGGCGATCGGGGTGGCCGATCCCACCGACGCCGCGGCCGGGGTGGTGACCACCGGCTCCGGCGACGGCCCCCCGGGGGTGACGGGCCCGCCACCGGAGCCGGGGAGTGTGGCCTGTGCCGAGACCACCCCGTCGGGGGTGTCGACGTAGACGACCATCTCGCCGCCGGCGGCGGGAGCCGGGAAGGAGAGGCGGTAGCGGCCGGTGAGTTCCCGTGCCACCGACTCATACGCTGCCGCAAGGCCCGAGGCGCCGTCGACGGCCACCACGGTGCCGTCGGTCGCCAGGCTGCGCAGGGCCCCGATATCGGACTCCTCTGTGGCGAGCGCCACCGGGCGCACCTCGATCCCGAGCGCGTCCACCGCCTCGACGGCATCGGTCAGCGTGGCGTGGCTCGCGGTGTCGCCGCCGTCGGTCAGGCTCACGACCACCCGCGGCACGTCGGCGGCCGAGAAGAGCCCGGCTGCGATGATCACGGCGTCGTAGAGGGCGGTCTCCCCCGAGGTCTCCAGGCCCGACAGTGCGGCGATGATCGCCTCGCGGTCCGACCCCACGGGCGCCAGCACGATCGGGGCGTCGCTGAAGGCCACCACCCCGAACGAGGCGGTGTCCGGCATGGCGGTCACGAACTCCTGTGCAGCCGAGCGGGCAGCGGTGATGGCGTCGCCGGCCATGCTGCCGGAGGTGTCGACGACCACCACGACCTCCATCGGCTCCTGGGTGAGCGCGAAGACGTCGGCGGCGACGCGCTCGCCGTCGACGAGGACGGCGAAATCGCCGGCGTCGATCTCGGCCGGATCGGCGCCCGGCACCGAGACCACGATCGACACCGCGCCCTCGCCCGACGACACCTCGACAATGGACACGCCGTCGTCCGCCGCGGCGGTCGCCGGCCACAGCAGGGCCGAAGCGGCGACGAGCGCGGCGAGCCGCTTCACGCCGCCTCGGTCCCGATGCGCTCGAAGAGATCCCCGGGCAGGGCGACCCCCACCTCGGCGAGACGCTCGGAGAACGCCGGGCGGATCCCGGTGAACTGAAAGGCCCCGATCACCTTGCCCTCCTCGTCGATCCCCCGCTGCTTGAAGCGGAGGATGTCCTGCATGGTGATGACGTCGCCCTCCATCCCGACGATCTCGCTCACCCGGGTGACGCGGCGCGAGCCGTCGCGGAAGCGCGACAGGTGGACGATCAGGGTGAGCGCCGATGCGATGTACTCCCGGATGGCGGCCACCGGGATGTCGAGCCCGGCCATCATCACCATCGTCTCGAGCCGGCTCAGGGCGTCGCGGGGAGCGTTGGCGTGCAGCGTGGACAGCGAGCCCTCGTGGCCGGTGTTCATCGCCTGCATCATGTCGAGCGCCTCCGGGCCGCGGACCTCCCCGACGACGATGCGGTCGGGACGCATGCGCAGGGCATTGCGCACCAGGTCGCGGATGGTCACGGCGCCGCGGCCCTCCAGGTTCTCGGGCCGGCTCTCGAGCCGGACCACGTGGTCCTGCAGCAGCTGGAGCTCGACTGCGTCCTCGATGGTGACGATGCGCTCGCCGCCGGGGATGAAGGACGACATGACGTTGAGCAACGTGGTCTTGCCGGTGCCGGTCCCACCGGTGATGAGTGCGTTGAGCTTGCCCTCGACACAGGCGCGCAGCAGGAGGGCGAGCGGCTCGGTGAGGGTGCCGAACTGGACGAGATGCTCCACCCGGTATGGGTCGGCGGCGAACTTCCTGATGGTGAGGGTGGGGCCGTCCACGGCGAGCGGGGGGATGATGGCGTTCACGCGGGAGCCGTCGGGCAGGCGGGCGTCGGCCATCGGCGACGACTCGTCGACGCGGCGGCCGACCGAGGACACGATCCGCTCGATCACCTGCCGCAGGTGCGATTCGGTGGTGAAGTGCTGTGTGGACCGTTCGAGCCGGCCGTCGCGCTCGACGTAGATGGGGCGGGTGCTGTTCACCATGATCTCGGTGACGGCCGGGTCGTCGAGGAATCTCTGGATGGGCCCGTAGCCCAGGATGTCCTCGCTGATCTCGGTGGCCAGGCGCTCGCGCTCGTCGTGGTTGAGCGGGGTGGCGGTGTCACCGATGAGCTTCTCGAGCTGGCTGACGACGGCTGCCTTCAGCTCGCGCTCACCGAGGCCGGCGTCGAGGCCGCGGGCCTCGAGCATGCCGAACAGGTCCTCGGTCGCCCGCCGCTTGAAGTCGGCGAGCGGATCGCCCCGCCCGGCCGTGCCGAACGGATCGGTGACCGCGCTCTCCTGTCCCTCCAGTTCCTGCAGTCGCTCGCTCAGCTTCATCTCGCCCTCCTCTGGCTCATGCGCTCCACCGCAGCAGGCCGCCGGACTGCTCCGGCGGGGACGCCTCGGTGTCGATCCGCCCGACCAGCTCCCACAGCCGCTTGGTGACGGCGTTCTTGGGCTCGGAGCGGATCATCGGCTTGCCGGTGTTCACCGTCACCGGCACCTGCTTGGAGATCGGGATCTCGATGTCGATCGGCAGCCCCGCCTTGGAGGCGGCGGCGGGCATGCTGAGGCCGACCCGGGCGTCGGCGCGGTTGAGGAGGAAGTGGCGGCGATGGTCGGTGATGCGCAGCCGGTCGAGCGCGGCGACCACCTTGGTGAGGTGCCGCACGCTGGGGACGTCCATGTCGGCGATGAGGACCAGGTCGGTGGAGAGGTCCACGGCAGCCAGCGTGTGCTCGGTGAGGCCGGCGCTGGTGTCGATGACGACGTGGTCGAACTCGTCGGCCAGCAGCCCGATCACCTCGGCCACCGCATCGACGGTCACCACCTCGCCGCGAGCCGGGTCGTCGGGCGCACAGAGCGCGTAGAGGTCCGACGGGTGATGGGTGAGGAACACCTTGAGCGTCGTGATGTCCAGCTCCCCCGGCGAGGAGATCACGTCGAAGAGCGTGTGGCGCGGTTTGAGGCCCAGGGCATACGCCACGTCGCCGAACTGGAGATCGAGGTCGACGATCACCACCCCGCGCGGCGCCGCCGAGGCGAGGCCGAGCGCCAGGTTGGTGGACACCATCGTCTTGCCGGCGCCGCCCTTGGGCGACACGACACTGGTGATGCGCGCCGGCTTGAGCACGGCGCCGGGGACCGTGGAGGGGGCCGGTGCACTCATCCGCTCGAAGTGGTCGAGGGCCGCCACCACCGCCGAGCGGATCTCGGCACCGGTGGCTGCCACCGTGATCACGGCGGCCACGGACGCATCGGCCGGCTCGTCACCGGGAGGCGGATCGGACCGCGTCACCACGATGATCCCGACGGAGGGATGCTCGGCGCGCACCCGCTCGGCGAGCCCGAAGGCCACCCCGGCCACCACCCCGGGCCCGATGACCAGGACGGCGGGGTCGCCGTAGTGGACGGCTTCCAGCGCACCGTTGTCGACCGGGTGGGGCCACACCCGGATCCGGCTCTGCAGGTCCGCCGAGAGGGCGGCGTGGAAGTGGTGGGCGAACTCCGTGGTGGCGGCGGTCAGGATGATCGACTTCATCGATAGATCGACTCCCGGGTGATGATCGAGGTGCCGGTCGGGGCCGGCGCATCGGGCTCCCCGGCGGCCAGCCAGATGAACCCGTGCTCGGCGGTGAAGACGATCCGCTCCACGTCGCCGGGCGGGGCCGCCAGCGTGACCAGAAGGTTCCCGGTGGGCGCCAGCGCCGGGGTGTCGTCGGGAAGCTCCTCGTCGGCCACGGCGGGCAGTTGCTCCACCTGGACGTTGGTGACCACCACCCCGTGGAGGATGAGGTGGGTCGACTCGGGGGTGCGGACCGACGTGTTGCCGTTCTCGTCGGTGGTGCCGAGGAAGATCTCGCTGGGGTCGATCACCTCGCCGGGGGCGAGCTCGGACGGCTCGATGGTGTTGAGGTTGAACGGCTCGAACGAGGCGATCACGGCCACGGTGTCCCCGGGCTGCACGGCGCCGCCCAGCGAGCGCTCGGGTGAGAGGGCGACGGTCACCTCGAGCGTCCCGGGCGGGGCGGCCACACCCTGCGCCCGGGTGATGACCTCCTCGGCGACGAACCGCGACGCCACCACCTGCTCGCCCGGAATGAGGTCGGTCGACACGACCAGGTCCTCGAGCGTCGTCAGGTCGAAGACGGCGCCCTCGGCCTGTACCTTGCGCGGGACCCGCTCGGTGCGGGTGAACGCCGACAGCGCCCCGGCGGGCGTGCCCTTCTCGATCGGCGAGTCGACCACGAGGACCTCCACCAGCTCCTCGCCCGCCAGGGCGCGGTCCTCGGCGCCGCGCACGTACCCGATCAACAGGAAGGCGCCGATGGCGGCGATGGCCACGGCTCCCACTACTCCGGCTGCTCTCCTCATTCCTGGCTCCTATCCGATCAGCTTGACGATCCGGATCCCGTGGTCGGGACCCCCTGGCTCCCCGTCGTAGACCACACCCGTCGTGAAGTAGCCCGACATGCACCGCTCGTCGCCGCTGCACGGCGGGTTCGCCTTGAACTGGCCGCCAAAGTTGAAGCCGGTGATGTGGAACATGGCGAAGCCGGCCAGGTGGTAGTCGCCGCCCGAGCCGACCCCGATGAGGTCGTCGAAGATCGGGAGCGGCACGGACTGCCCGACGACATCGGCCAGCACCGCCGGGTCGCACCCGATGGTGGGGGACGACCCGGGGTCGGCGGAGTGCCAGCCGCCCCACTCCATGAAGGCGTCGCAGTCGCCGTCGCCACTGAGCCAGCCGAAGCCGCCGGCAAGGAAGCCGTCACCGTCGGCGTCCTGACCGGCCTGGGCGTTGCACTGCTCGGCGTTGTTGCCGTCGTGGAAGAACAGGATCTGCTCGGGGCTCGGCAACTGGGCGGCGCCGGGGAACTCGCACATCGAGATGATGAGCGGCAGGCCGATGAGCGATGCGGGGTTGCCCCACTGGGCGATCGCCTTGGCGTGCACGGTCGCACCGTCGAAGCCGACCACCTCGGCGAAGAACGGGTCGAGCAGCGTCGTGCCGTCGGCGTTGAGGGTGCCGGTCTGGATCGTGACGGTGTGCTGGCCGTGGTTGATCTGGAGGGCCTCGACGGCGGCGTACCCGTCGGAGGCGTTGCCGGCGGCATAGGTCTGGGCGGTGGGATCGGCGGCGGCGGTGTTGCACAGCGCCGTGCCGAGGGCGCACTCCTCGGCGATGGCGAGGGCGGCGGCGTCGGCGCCGTTCTGCAGCTCGCGCCGCTCCCGGTACATGGCACCGACGTCGATGGTGAGCCCGACGAGGCCCAACAGGACGGCGATGGTGATCGCCACGAACACGCCCACGGCGCCGGTGTCGTCGTTCAGCCGCCGCATCGCATCACCGAGGTGCTCGTGAGGTTCAGCGTCGAGGCGCCGACGAAGGGGATGTCGTAGTACAGGGGAAAGCTGGCGCTGACCTCGGCCTGGGCCCCGGGGGCGCAGGAGCCGACGGTCACGATCATCGCAGTGGGGTCGAGCGAGGCGGCGGCGTCGACCGTGGCGGCCGCGGCGGCGTCGCGGTCGCCGGTGATGGCCAGCACCCGCGCCCCCTCACGGGTGGCGTGGGTGAGGGTCACCTGGGCGTTGTATGCCCTCCCGAACTCGACGATGCCGAAGACGAGCATCACGAGCAGGCTGAGCACGAGGGCGAACTCGACGAGCGCCGCCCCCGATTCACGATCGGAAGTGGTCCACATGGCAGTGGCCTCCGCCGACGCCCCGGGCGCCGTCGCGCCCGGGGCACGGCGGGGGACCCTCACGGAGTGAGGGTGTCGGCGACGTTCTGGAAGATGTCCCTGACGCTGCCACCGAGCGCAGTGACCGCCAGCAGGGCGACCACTGCGATGAGGGCGACCATGAGGCCGTACTCGACCATGGTCGCTCCCTCTTCCCGGTCCAACAGCTGATGGACCAGACGCTGCAAGAACACGACGTACCTCCTCG
>Ga0214472_10005989_pt1 | contig 12758 bp, 9 predicted proteins | sample RVTome_6_FD_207662 | JGI IMG/M metagenome (GOLD analysis project Ga0214472, IMG submission 207662) | Soil microbial communities from uranium-contaminated site in the Upper Colorado River Basin, Wyoming, United States - RVT140D175 | ecosystem: Environmental > Terrestrial > Soil > Contaminated >... | reverse complement strand
CCGGTCGAAGTGCGACCGACCGAGCGGTGCGATCCGGATAGGATGCCCATCCTCGGCCTCCGGGTACCAATCGAGTCGGAAATCGTGGAAATACTGAACCACCCGCGCCTGTTCGATCCGGAATTCGCTGATGGGAAATCCGAAAACCCCCGGCCCGCCACGGCTCTCATAGAAATCCAGGAAGGCATGGCAGACCTGATGGCCGGAATCCTCGTAGAAACGGCACCCGGGGGAGTGGCCGATAGGAAACCGACCGACCGGAAGCGGGAGATCCCATCCGCCGATCAAGACGCCGAGATCGGCGACCCGCACCCTCAGCTCTTCCGATTGCAGGTCGGGAGCCAATTCAAGCCGGGCGTTCTCCATATACTGGACCAGCAAGCCGGAGAACGGATCGACGAAGGCTTCGGTGATCGGATAGCCGAGGATTTCAGGGCCACCCCGAGTGTCGTAGAACACCTCAAAAGTCGAGCTGAGGGTGTGGCCGGTTTCAGAGTAATAGCGTCCACTCGGCTGCGCCCACCCGGCTGCCGATGGAATCGCCAGCGCGGCCAGCCAAACGAGCAGCGCCACGCCCCGTACTTTGCCTGCGATCATGCTGTACCCGAGCAAGACCAACAATCTTACTTTCCGAGTCGCTTTCCGCAAGTCTGCTGCCGGGAACCAAACAGGGCGCCGAGGTCGGCGCCCTGCCCTTCCATATCGTCGAGAATTGACTCAGACTGCCAGGTCGCGCCGCTCGAACCCAAATATGGCGACCGCCAGGAATGCAATCACAAGCCCGGCGAGCAACGCCGTGTTCCCAAGCGAGAGACCCTCGCTAAGTGCTGTTCCGCCGTCGTAGTAATACCAGGGACTCATCCGGCGCAAAATCTCGGGTAGATCTGCAATGGGACCGAGGGTATTGATCAGAAAGGTAATCGCCGCCACTCCCGCCCCGATGCCGGCCGCCGCACCCCGGCGCATCCCCACCCCAGTGAGTGCCAGGCTCAACGTGGCGAAAAGTAAGGTGAGCAACCAGATGCTCAATACCGCCGCCCCCAGATTGCCGATGTCGATGGCCTCATCCACGATGAGAGTCCCGAGGATCAGGCCGACCAAGCCGGCGCCGATCGCGATTCCGCTGAACATCATGACCGCGGCAAACTTCTCCAGCAGCAGACGCCAACGAGGAATCGGCTGGGACAGCAGCAGATCGAGAGTCCCGCTTTCCTCCTCACCCCCGATGGTGCCGGCTCCGGCGGCGATGGCGAAGGCCAGCGTGAGGATGGGCCAGAAGAAGGCGAACAGCTCCACGGAGAGGTAACCCTCTATCGTGGTGAAACTGGCAGTGTCACCCATAAGCGCGAGAAATGCCGGCGGCAGATTCTGCAGATATTGATCGAGGGCTGAAGCACTCTCTCGAATCGCTGGAAAGAAGGTAACGATCCAGAGGTTCATCAACAGGATTGAAATCGACCACCCTATCAACCCGCGCCGCATGTCGTACAGGTTCTTGCCAAAAACACTAGCGAGCATAGGGCACCTCTCCTTCGTAGAAGCTCAGGAACACTTCCTCCAGACTCGGTTCATAGCTGATTACGTTCTGGACCGTGTGCCGGGCCGCCGCTTTGAAGATCGAATCCAGCGACCCTTGCACGGTGAAGGTCAATCGTTTGTCGGTTACGCTCACATCGCGCACGCCGGCGAGACCCTCGAATTCGGCGACCGGGACGTGGTTGTCGAACACGATCTCGATCCTGCGCAGCGCCTTGGCCTTCAGACTGCTGATCTCCTGGACCGCGACCAGTTTGCCCTCCCGGATGATCGCGACCCGGTCGCACACTCGCTCAACCTCCGGAAGGTTATGGGATGAGAGAAATACTGTCGTGCCGGCCGCCCGCAGCTCGCGCAAGATTTGGTAGAAGGCTTGCTGGACCAGCGGATCGAGTCCGGCGCTGGCCTCGTCCAGCAGCAGCAGATCCGGCCGGGCCATCAGGGCGACGATCAGCCCCAGCTTACGTTTGTTCCCGCTGGAATACGTCTGGGCAAGGCGCTTCAGGTCGAAATCAAGCCGTTCGGCGAGCTGGTTGACCCAGGCCATGTCCGCCCCGCCCCGCAGGGCGGAAAGATGCTGGATGGTCTGTTCCCCAGTCAACCTGGGGTAGAGCGCCAGTTCTCCGGGCACATAACCGATCCGTCGATGAACCGCGATTGGCTCGGCCTGACAGTCCAGACCGAAGATCCAGGCTCGCCCCGACGACGGGCGGATGAGATCCAGTAGCAAGCGGATCGTGGTCGTTTTGCCCGCGCCATTGGGGCCTAGATATCCAAACACCTCCCCAGCGTGGACTTCCAAATCCAGATCAACCACTCCGCGTTGTTTTCCGTAGGACTTGCTCAGCCGTTCCAGCCGGATTGCTTCGGTCATTCGGACCGCCTCTCTCGATTGGGCAGAGGCCCAAAGTAATATATTCTATGCCAAAATTAATATTTAGGCAAGGCTAACCTCTCCGGAGGGGGAGAGTCAACCGTCAGCTACTGGTTTGCCGTATGGGAGGATAGGGGGCGAGTGAGGGGCGGGAGCTTTGCGATGCCCCTCCGCGCTCGGTATTGAAGGCCGCCCGCGGTTGGCGCCTCGAAGGACGTTTCGGGCTCAACTGATCGAGCTCGACCGCCAGCTGCTCCAAGCTCTCCAGATTGTGAATGGGCAGGAAATCATCCACGAAGGGTAAGGCTGCCTGCAGCCCCATGGTAAGCGGCTCGAAGTGGGGAGATCCCAACAGGGGATTCAACCAAATGAGGCGGTGGCAGCTGCGTTGGAGGCGGGCCATCTCTCGGCTCAGCAATTCATTGTCGCCTCGGTCCCAGCCGTCGCTGATCAGCAGCACCACGGCTCCCCTGCCAAGTACCCGGCGGGACCATTGGAAGTTAAACGTCCTCAACGATTGACCGATTCGGGTTCCGCCTGACCAATCCGGCACGTTCCGGGTGATTTCCGCCACGGCCCGCTCCACATCCCGGCTCCCCAGGTGGCGGGTAATGTGGGTCAGTTGGGTGCTGAACACAAAGGACTCGATCGAACGAGCCTGGCTCCTGGCTATCCCACAGATGAATCGCAGCAGCAGGCCCGAGTATCGCTCCATTGATCCGCTGATGTCGGCGATAACCACCAGGGCCCGTGGTTTCCACTTCGGCTGGCGCCCAAAAAGCTCGAACAACTCTCCTCCCGAGTGGAGGCTCCGGCGGATGCTGTAGTGCAGGTCCGTTGGATACCTGCCAGCCTGGCGCCAGCGGCGACTGCGGCGGGCTCCGAGATCCAATACCAGCTCCGACATCAATCGTTTGACTTCCTCGAGCTCGTCGGCCGATAGCGATCCGAAATCTTTCCGGCGCAGCAGCTCCGCCGGGCTATAGCTGTGAGAAGCGTGCATGGTTTGCGACTCTTGCTCGGCCGGGCCGGCAGTTTTCGGCGGTTCAAGCGATAAGGCCTCGAGATCGACGATCGAAAGTCCGCCCGCAGTCGGCGGGTTCCGCCGAGGAAGGAATGAGCGGGATCGGCCGATCGGGATGCCATTGCGTTCAGGCGGGGCACGCCAAAACAGCTCGAATGCCCGGTCGAAGAGTGCTAGCTGGTCGTGACGGGTCACCAGCAGAGCGCGGGCCGCAGAATACACTTCGCGTCTTCGCCCGACGCCGACCAGGTCCAAAGCCCGCACCAATTCCATCACTCCCGATGGATGGGCGTCTATGCCCACAGTGCGCAGCACTCGGGCGAACGCCAGCAGGTTGGCTACCAGGTGGCCTGGCATCTGCCCTGCCTTCATCCCTCGATTTTGGCTTTGACGCAGTTGAAGAACTCGCCGGTCAGTCGCCGGGTCAGGCTTCCCATCAAGCGGGAGGCCAGGCTGGCGATCGTCCCGAACACCATAACGTCTGCCGACCAGTCTATATCTGTGGATCCGTTCGGCAATTCCCGCAGGATCATCTCACTCGAGCCCTCGACCGCGCTTCCGGGCGCGGAACCCCGCGCCTTTATCTTGCCCCGTTTCGGCGGATCGAGTTCCACCCACTCGACATCCAGGTTGAACTTGACACTGACCGAACCGAATCCGACTGAGGCTATTGCCTTGAAATGCTTTTCTGGGGTGATGATTTCAAGAGATTCGAGGCCCGGGGCGCACAAGCTAACCGAGTGCGGATCGCTGAGGAAGTTCCACACTTCCGGCCGCGGGGCATTGATTGTCACTGTACCTGCGAATTGCAATTGCTTACTTTCTCATCAGGTGCATTCCGGGCTCAGCTTCGAATCAGTTGCGGCCAGCTGATTTGGTCGGCGAAGCCAATCGGGCTTCATGATCAGGTGGCGAGGGGGAGATTTGAACTCCCAACCAAGGGCTTATGAATCCCCTGCTCTGCCATTGAGCTACCTCGCCACGATCGCAGGAGGGGAAGGCTGCGCAGGCGATTATATCAGCGGGGGTTTGGGCCGACGATTTCCAGATCAGGGCTGGGCCGATCGCAGCATCGGCATCTGGATCCCATTCCGACGGGCGGCCTCGATGGCCTCAGGATAACCGGCGTCGGCGTGGCGAACGATCGCCAGGCCCGGATCGGTGGTTAGCACCCGCTCGAGTCGGCGGCCCGCCTCCGGGGTGCCGTCCGCCACGACGACCTGCCCGGCATGTTGGGAAAAGCCGATCCCGACCCCACCCCCGTGGTGGAATGAAACCCAGGTCGCCCCGGCGACCGCGTTCAGCATGGCGTTGAGCAATGGCCAATCGGAGATCGCATCGCTGCCGTCCAGCATCCGCTCGGTTTCTCGATTGGGACTGGCCACTGAGCCCCCGTCGAGGTGATCGCGGCCGATTACGATCGGAGCGGTCAGCTCCCCGCTGGCGACCATCTCATTGAATCTCAGCCCGGCCGCGGCCCGCTCGCCATAACCCAGCCAGCAGATTCGGGCCGGCAGCCCCTGGAATTTCACCTTTTCGCGTGCCAGCCGCAGCCAGCGGTGGAGATGCCGGTCCTCCGGAAACAGCGCCATGATCGCTTCGTCCGTCCGGTAGATGTCTTGCGGATCGCCGGAGAGGGCGACCCAGCGAAACGGCCCTTTGCCCTGGCAGAAGAGCGGCCGAATGTAGGCAGGCACGAACCCGGGATAATCAAAGGCATTCTGAACGCCGGCATCGAAGGCCCGCTGGCGCAAGTTATTTCCATAGTCGAAGACTACTGCGCCGCGGGCTTGGAAGGCCAGCATCGCCTCGACCTGGCGGGACATGGACTGGGCGCTTGCGCGCGTGTATGCCGTCGGATCCGTAATCCTCAACCGGTTAGCTGCCTCTAAGCTCATCCCGTGCGGGACGTACGAAAGCGGGTCGTGGGCCGGGGTCTGGTCCGTCACCACATCCGGCGTGACCCCCCGAATCACGAGCTCGGCGAAGATGTCGGCCGCGTTGGCGATCAGTCCAACCGATTTCGGCTCGCCCGCCTCTCGGGCCTCTTCAAGCACGGTCATCGCTTCTTCCAGCGTATCGACGACCTGATCGAGGTAACCACTCGCGAGCCGCCGCCGCGCCCGGTCTGGGTCCACCTCAACGATCAGGCCCACCCCCTCGTTCAGCGTGATCGCCAGCGGTTGAGCGCCTCCCATGCCGCCCAGCCCGGCGGTGAGAACCAGCTTGCCCCGTAGGCTCTCCCAGCCGTGCTGTGCGGCAAGAGAAGCTAGCGTCTCAAAGGTTCCTTGCAAAATGCCCTGGGTACCGATGTAGATCCAGCTGCCGGCGGTCATCTGGCCGTACATTGTCAGGCCCTTGGCCGCCAGCTCTTCGAAGTGTTCTTGGGTCGCCCAATGGGGAACCAAGTTGGAGTTGGCCAGCAAGACCCGCGGCGCGTCCGGGTGGGTCCGGAACACAGCCACCGGCTTTCCGGACTGAACCAGCAAGGTTTCGTCGCCTTCGAGTGAGCGCAACGATTCCACGATCGCCTCAAAGGCCTCCCAGCTGCGGGCGGCCTGGCCGCGTCCGCCATACACGATGAGATCGTCGGGCCGCTCCGCCACTTCCGGGTCGAGATTGTTCATCAACATCCGCAGCGCCGCTTCCTGCTGCCAGCCTTTGCAGGAGAGTTCGTTGCCGCGCGGGGACCGGACCAGCCGGGGACCGGCGGGCTGTTCACTGCCCATTTTCGACCGCCTTCAACAACTGCTCCGTACTGATCAGGCTGGCCAATGCCTCGATGTCCGGACTGAGCGGCCGGTCGTGATCCAGGAATGAGACAGCCTGCCGCACGTACCGGTGGGCGGCGGCCGTGCCCCGGCCTAGCCGGGCAGGTCCCTCCGGCCGCAGGTCGATCGCCTGGGCGGCGGTTAGCAGCTCGACGGCCAGAACCAGCCGCACATTCTCGAGAATCTCCAGCGCATGCCGCGCCGCGTTGGCCCCCATACTTACGTGGTCCTCCTGGTTGGCGCTGGAAGGAATGGAGTCGACCGAATCGGGGTGAGCCAAGGTCTTATTGTCCGAGACCAGGGCCGCCGCGGTGTATTGCGGCATCATCAATCCACTGTCCAGCCCGGCATTGAGTACCAACATGGACGGCAGTCCTTCACTGAGCTCCGGAGTGGTCATTCGAAACGTCCGTCGCTCTGAGATCGTCCCGAGCTGAGCCGCCGCGACCCCCAAGATATCCAGCCACAATGCGAGCCCCTGTCCATGAAAATTCCCGCCCGAGATCGCGCCGGAGTCCCCGAAGAAGAGGGGGTTGTCGGTCGCAGCGTTGATCGCTCCGATTACTCGCTCACGAAGGAATGCCAATACATCCCGGACCGGCCCAAGCACTTGGGGAGTGCAGCGCAAACTGTAGGCGTCCTGGACTCGGCCGGGGCGCGAGTCGACGAGACGGCTTCCTTCGAGCAGGCGCCGGAGAGTCGCGGCGGTCGCAGTCTGGCCGGGCTGGCTGTTGGCCCGGTGGAGCCGGTCGTCCAGGGCGGAGCTGGTCCCAAGCAGCGCCTCGAAGCTGAGGGCGGCCGCGATCTCGGCATGCCGCAGCAGGTTCACCGCGTCATAGACCCCCAGCGCGGCTGCCGCAGCCATCAAATTGGTCCCATTGGTCAGGCCCAGGCCCTCTTTAGCCTCCAGCTCAACTCGTTCGATCCCGGCCCGTTTCATCGCCTCCGCCCCGCTCATCAGCTCACCGCCAAACCAGGCCCGGCCGCTGTCTCCATCTGCCGGCTGATCGGGGTCCCTCGAGAGCACCACGGCGATATGCGCCAGCGGTGCGAGGTCGCCGCTGGCGCCGAGCGATCCCTTGGCCGGAACATACGGGGTTACACCGGAGTTCAGCATCCGAATCAGGGTCTCCGCAAGGACGGGCCGCACTCCCGAGAGACCGTTGGCGAAGGTGTTCACCCGGATCAGCAGCATGGCACGCACGATGTCTGCCGGCAGCGGCGACCCAACCCCGACCACAGCAGATAGGATCAGATTGCGAGAGAGCCGGCGGGCCTGCTCGGGGGCGATACGAACTTGCGCAAGCGGCCCAAATCCAGTCGTCACACCATAGACCGGACCCGCGTCGTCGCGAACCGCCTGCTCGACCCAGGCTCGGCTGGCTCGCATACGGTCCAGCGCCCGGTCGGGCAGGCCCTTCACCGGCTCCCCATTCCTGGCGACGGCCACTACCTGCTCGATAGTCAGATCCTGGCCGCTCAACTCCACCATGCGTTCGCCCTCTTCGGCCTTGGAGTCAGCCGGCTCGGATCGCAATAATCCAACAGCAGGCTCCCCGGCTCCCCGGATTGTACTTCGGGTCTTAAGGTCGAGGATTTAACCCTCCTCTTATGAACTTCCATTGGTCTTCTGATGTGGGTCACCTAGAGTGGTTAGCAGAGCAACAAACCATCTGGAGGTGGATTATGACAAGCTTGATGCGTTGGGAACCAATCCGCGAATCGCGGAGAATGCAAGACCTGCTCGACCGGTTCGTTGACCGGACCCTTGTGGGCGATCCCTGGTTTGAGGGGGGATACTTGGGTCGCCTGCCGCTCGACGTCTACACGACGGACGAGGCCTGGATTGTGAAAGCGAATGTCCCCGGTTTCAAGCCGGAGGAGATCGAGATCTCGGTCACGGGAGACACGCTTACCATCCAGGGCGAAACAAAGCAGGAGCTCGAATCCAACGGCGATGAGGGCAAGTACCTCGTCCGGGAGCGTCGGGTGAGCAACTTTGCTCGGTCGTTAACCCTGCCGGGCAAGCTCGAGGCTGAGGAGGCCAAGGCAGAGTTCGAAAACGGAGTCTTGACCTTGACCCTGCCGAAACCGGAGCAGATCAAGCCCAAGCGGATCTCCGTGAAGAGCAAGTAAGCTCTTTGGAGTTCAGACTGAACGAGCGCCTGAGGCAAGTGCCTCAGGCGCTTTGTTAATCATGAACCAATCGGGGGCTGCTGCAGGCTGGAATGCGCAGGGCCGCCCATTCAGGACGGCCCTTGGTCAATGCAGGTAGCGGGGGCAGGATTCGAACCTGCGACCTTCAGGTTATGAGCCTGACGAGCTGCCACTGCTCCACCCCGCAGCGGGTGCGCCCGATCGTGGCGCGGGGCGGATTATATCATGGGAATCGAGCCAGTCGGCCCGCTACCCACCCACCAGCAGCGCCCACCAAATCTCCCACGTGCTTGGGGCATCGCGCGCACGGTCGGCCGCGGTTGGTTGCTCCTCCGCCAACCGTTCGGCCGGAAGCGGAACGACCAGCCGTTCACCTTCCAAGACAAGCTTGGCCTCGGCCCGCGCCCAACGGGCGACGTTGGCCTCGTCACTGGCTTGGGCGATCTGAGTTTCGAGCTCCGAGTTGGCGGCCCCCAGATGGGTGACTTCGGTCGCCAGCATCCGACCATCGCGCTCCATCCGGCGGGCATCGGTCATCCTGCGAGTGAGGTCGCCAAAGATGAGCACTCCGACGATGAGAGCCATTAGCAGCCAGATACCGGAGATCGGGGACTTTGTCTCTTCCATTGGGCTGGTGATCTTAGCGGAGCGGCGCACCAACCGCAAGCCGCCCGGCCAGACAATCGTTGCAAGCCCCGGGCCAAGAAAAGAACCGGCCCCTCAAAGGGGGCCGTCATGCCGAAGGAGAGATTTGAACTCTCACGAGCGTATGCTCACTGCGCCCTGAACGCAGCGCGTCTGCCAATTCCGCCACTTCGGCGCACTGCTATTCTACCGCAGGGCTCGCAGGTGGTGGGAGGCCCTGCCCGAGTTATGCTGCGATCCGCTCCTCAACTTGATCCAGCCGCAGGCTGATGACATCGCTCGAATTGTCTCTACCCAGGCTAATCCCGTAGAGGACTTCGGCGGCCTGGATCGTTTGCCGATTATGGGTGATCACCAGGAACTGGGTTCGCTCACTCAGCTCGCGCAGGATCAATCCAAATCGCTCGACATTGCGTTCGTCCAGCATCGCGTCTACCTCGTCCAACACGCAGAAAGGAGTCGGCGAAAGTCTGAGCAGGGCAAAGACCAGAGCCACCGCGGTCAAGCTGCGTTCGCCACCCGAGAGCATGGCCAATCCCTGGTTACGGTGCCCAGGAAGCTTGACCTGGATCTCGATTCCTTCTTCTCCGAGGTACTCTAGTCGGGCTGATCCGCCGGCAAACAGCCGAACGAAAAAGCCTTCAAAGGCCTCCGCCACTGCCTCGAATGTCCGGCGGAACTCCTGGGCCATCAGCTCATCCAGCTCCTGGATCACCTCGGTTAGCTGGCCCTCGGCCTGAACAAGATCCTGAATCTGTTCTTGCAGGAAGTCGTGGCGGCCTTTGACCTCTTCGAACTCCAGCTGGGCGGCCGGATCGACCGACCCAAGCCGACGCAATTGCCCTCGCTTCCGATTGAGCTCGGTTTCCAGCTCGGGAGGCAGTTGATCGACCGGTAGCAACTGGTCGACGAGCCCTGCCATGCTCAACGGGGTTGGATCAGAACCCCAGGCCTCCGGCTCCGGATTGACGAGACTGAAATCTTCCAAGATCCTGCGCTCCATGTCCGATGCAGATTGCTGCATACGGGCAATATCAATCTGCGCCTGAGCGTAGTCTTGCTCCGCTTCTCGCCGAGCCTCCCGGCTCTGAGCCTCGTCGGCCTGCAGCCCGACCCGGCTCGCCTCGATCTCCGCCAGGGCCGCGCTGAGCTCGTTTACGCCGGCCGAGGCGGCCAAGAGTTCGGTTCTTACCCTTCCGAGTCTGCTCCGGCCATCGTAGATCTCCAGGCGGGTCGTGCTCTGGGCGGTCTGATTCCTTGACAGCCGTTCCCGCTGCCTGGCCGCGGTAACCTCCGTTTCACGATATTGCTCCTCCAAGCCTTCAACTTTGGCCTGGGTTGCCTGCAAGAGCTCCTGCGAGAGTCGTGACTTCCACTCCCCCTCCAAAGTCTCCCGCTGCGCCGACGCGGCGCGGCGCTCGGCTTCGAGCTGCTGCGCTCGCAGCATGAGCTCCCGAAGGGCAACTCGGGTCTGATCGGACGAATTGGAAGACTTGCCGTTGACCGGGACCAGTACCTGGCCAGCGGGATAGAACACTTGCCCGGACAAGGTCACGACCCGGGCATCCAAGGGGAGCCCTTGGACAACCCGCTTGGCCGAGCGCCGGTCCCGCACCACCAGGGTCCGCCCCAGCAGCAGCTCGACCGCTCCTTGAAACTCCGGCGGAACCCGCACCAGGTCTGCGGCCCGCCCCAAGCAGTCAGGGTCGGGAGGGACCTCCAGCTCCGGCAGCTCGCGTTCGCGGGACTGTGGAAGCAGAGCCAGCCTCTCTTTGGAATCCTCGCGGTTTAGCCAATCCAGGGCTTCATCAAGGTGGTGTCCGCTGCGAAAGACAATCCCCCGACTGAAGCCATCCAGGGCGGCCGAGATCGCGGGCTCATGGGCCGGTTCCATCTCCAGCTGACCATTGAGTTCGCCCATCCAGCCAGAAAGCAACCCGCGCTCGACGGCCTCCCGCATCCGACCGGCGATGAGGTTCGAATTCTGGGTCGGGCTGGCTTCCAGCTTGAGCCTGGTCTCAGATGCGGCCTGCTGTTGGGCCAACTGGCGGGACTCTCGATCGATCGATTCAATCCGCCCGAGGACCTCCTTCAACTGTTGCTCGACTTCGTCCTGCGGGCGGCCGGCATGGACCGTTCGATCGGTTAAACCGGCTGCCTTGCCCTCGGCCTCGGAGCGGGCCGCGGCCACTCGCTCGGCCAGTTCGCCCCGGACGCGCTCCTGTGCCAGCATTTCGCGGTTGAGGCTCTGTTCTTCCTCTTCGAGCCAGCGCACTCGCTCCTCCGCCACCGCCTGGCTGCGTTCGAGGTCCTCCCGATCGGAAGCCCGGGCGCGGTAGGTTGCTTCAGCCGGCTCGATCTCCGCCCGGAGCGCTGCCGCTCGGGCGTCGGTCGCAATCAAAGTTTGGTGGGAGCTTTCACCGTAGGCGAGCACTTCGTCCCGGAGGGCCGCCGATTGAGCGGCTCGCCGCTCGGCGGCCTGCAGTTCGGCCTGCAACCGGTGCCAGTGGAAACCGTACCAACCGTGCAAGGCCGCGCTCAGCTCTTCCCGAAGCCGATCGTAGACGGAGGCGCGTTCGGCCTGTTGGGCGAGGCTCCTCAGCCGGGGTCGGATTTCGGTCACGATGTCCTTGGCCCGCTCGAGGTTGCTCTGGGTCTTCTCCAACCGCCGGATCGCCTCTTCCTTGCGGATCCGATGGCCTGTGATCCCGGCAGCCTCTTCGAACAGCTTGATCCGCTCCTCCGGCCGAAGCGAAAGTACCGAGTCAACCAGTCCCTGGCCGATGATGGTGTAATTGCGCTCGGCCAATCCGACGCTACCCAGCAGATCTTGAATGTCGCGCAACCGTACCCGCTGGCCGTTCAGCAGGTATTCGTTCTCGCCGTCCCGATGAGCCCGGCGGCTGACGGCCACCTCGGCGAAGTCGATGGGCAGCCAGTTGTCCCGGTTGTCAAAGGTTATCGTGGCCGTCGCCATGCCTGCCCGGGGTCGGGCTTCCGACCCGGCAAAGATCATGTCCTCGGTCTTGCGACCGCGCAGGGTGCTGTAAGCCTGCTCACCGAGAACCCAGCGAATGGCATCGGCGATGTTGGATTTGCCGCTGCCGTTGGGGCCGACGACCGCAGTGATCGTATCCCCGAACTCGAACACGGTCTTGCTGGCGAAACTCTTGTAGCCGTGCAGTTCGAGCGACTTGAGCCGGCGCGCCCCGTTCAGTTGACTCATTGGGTTGTTTCCGGCTTCCTTCGTATCGTGCTCAAGGCTGTGGCGGCTGCCGCTTGGGCCGCTTCTTGCTTGCTTCGACCCACCCCGCGGGCGCTGGTCCCTCGGCCGATGCTGACCTCCACGACGAATTCACGAGCGTGGTCCGGACCGATCGCCTCTACGGTACGATACCGGGGAGTCTCGCCGAGCTCTGCCTGGGCCCAGATTTGCAGCAAGCTGCGTGCATCGAGCAGGCTCTCGTCCTGCATGACCCGCTCCACAGCCTGGCTGAAGCGTGGTTCAAGGAATTGAGCCACCGATTCAAGCCCAGAGTCAATGTAGAGCGCCCCGATCAGCGCCTCGAAGACATCACACAACAGCGCCTCCCGCTCCCGGCCTCCGGAGGCCTCCTCCCCCCGCCCCAGCAGCACCGCCGCGCTAAGCTGGATCTGCTCGGCGAACTCGGCCAACTGTTCCGTGCGGACCAATGAGGATCGCAATCGGGTGAGCTGTCCCTCGTCCATCTCGGGAAAATGCTTGTACAAC
>Ga0214472_10005987_pt1 | contig 12759 bp, 18 predicted proteins | sample RVTome_6_FD_207662 | JGI IMG/M metagenome (GOLD analysis project Ga0214472, IMG submission 207662) | Soil microbial communities from uranium-contaminated site in the Upper Colorado River Basin, Wyoming, United States - RVT140D175 | ecosystem: Environmental > Terrestrial > Soil > Contaminated >... | reverse complement strand
GCGGCTGTGTGCGCCGTCTAACAAGCGCTTGAAGCTGGCGGCGCGCGTAGCTTAGGGAATGAATCTTTCTTCAGCGCGCCGCAGCTTAAGCGCAGTCCGTTAGACGGCGCGAGAGAGGTCACGATGAACTCAAATTGCCCCACGATTTCTGTTGGTCGCAGCCGCCGCCCTGCTTGCGTGCGAACGCTGTGGTCGAACCGCTCCAAAGCCCACCTGACTTCGCCGGCGTTGTGCAGGAGCTGCGGAGCGGCGCTGCGGGGCAGGCTCTCGTCGTCACCCTACCAGACGGCGGCGCAGTGGTGCATCTGTCGAGTGATACGCGTTTCTATCGCCGGGCGAGCACGGGCGCTTTGCGACCAACGGACGTCCAGTCTCTCACTCCCGGGACCCGAGTCGAGGTCTGGACGACCGGCGTGGAATTGCGCTCGCTGCCGCCTCAATACTTCGGGCGCCAAGTCGTTGCGCCGTGAGGCGCGCCGTCTAACAAGCGCTTGAAGCTGGTGACGCGCGTAGGATATTGAATGACGACTTTTTCTTCAGCGCGCCGCAGCTTAAGCGCGATCCGTTAGGCCGCTCCGGAGGACGCCTGCGTTTGCGAAGACCATCCCGGATTCTCCTGCGCCCGCCGCGAGCCAGTGATCGGGCCGAGTACGTCGCGCTCAACCGGCGCAGCAGCGCGTTCCACGCCGGGCTTGCCACGCCACCTCGTAGCACGAAGGCATTCCGCAACTTCCTACGGCACAGTGCAAGTCCTCAGTACAAGTGCTGGCTTATCGTGCGCCGCGCGGACCGCTCCGTCATGGGAGCGATTGAGCTCAGTCAGATCGTCGGGGGCAAGTTCCGCAGTGCGTACCTTGGGTATCAGATCGGCGTTCCCTTTGCGCGCCAAGGTTACATGCGGGAAGCGTTGGCAACGGTCCTGACCTTTGTCTTCGGTCGCTATCGGCTGCATCGAGTGGAGGCCAACATCCAGCCTCACAACCTGCGTTCGCTCCGGCTTGTGCGAAGCCTTGGATTCCATCGTGAAGGGTACTCCCGTCGCTACCTAAAGATTGGAGGTCGCTGGCGTGATCACGAACGCTGGGCGTTACTCGTTGAGGACTGGCGTAAGCGCGGAAGGGGAGCGGCCTAACGAGCACTTGAAGCTGGCGGCGCGCGTAGATTAAGGAATGAATCGTTCTTCAGCGCGCCGCAGCTTAAGCGCGATCCGTTAGGCGGCGGCTCGGAGTAAGGGACCGACGAACTGTTGCCGCCTCGCGACAGTTGCATCGCATTCCCGCTTGACACAATATCTATACCATCCCTCGCACGGTGGTGCCTTATGCGCTGGTTGGTTTCGGCTACTTTCTTCTCGACTCTGATACTGCCCCCTATTGGCCACGCACAAGAACCGCAGCAGGCGAAACAGGGTGACCGATTATTCCTCAGCGGCGGCCTCGGCCGGACGTCGGGCGGCCAGCTCACAGGTCCGCACCTACGCGCCGAGTACAGTCTCACCCCTCTCGCGCGGGTAGTCGCTGTGCGCGTGCACCTGGGAGCCTTCTGGACTCCATCGCAAAGCTTCTCTCGCCCGTCGGCTCTCTACGGCGATGGTTCAACGTTCGAAGGGTTCGGCCAAAGCGCGCATCTCGACTTCGGCGTCACTGGTTCGGTCACCCCGTGGCCGCGTGCACGTCTGTCGCCGTACGTCGTGGGCGGGATCGCAGCGCTGCAGCAGTGGAACTATGGGTCGGGCTACTACCGTCGCGCCGATGGTAGCATGGCCGCGTCGTTCCCCTCCCGCGGGGGCACGCGCGGCGGGTTCACTGCCGTTGTGGGCGCAGGCCTGCGCGTCCGTCTCGGCGGGCATGTCTGGCAACTCGAGGCTCGGCAATTGCCAGGCACTCAATCCGCTCTTAGCCTGGGCACCGCCCTGCGTTTCTAGTCGACTACTGCCTAAGAGCCGATAGAGTCGGCGGGGCTGCGCAGGCTGCCTCGCTGCTTTTGAGCACGCGCCTTCAGGCCTCGTCGCTCAGCGCGCCGCCGCCTAACAAGCGCTTGAAGCTGGCGGCGCGCGTCGATCAAGGAATGAATCTTTCACCAGCGCGCCGCAGCTTAAGCGCGGTCCGTTAGGCGCCGCAGAGCGCGCGCGTTCAGGAGCCATTGCGATGGCCGCGAACAAGACCAAGTTCACCGGCGCAAGCGTCGAGGACTACATCGCCGCACGGGGGAGCGAGCGCCAACAAGCCGACTGCCGTGAGTTGATAGCTCTGCTTGAGAAGGTCACGCGGCAACCGCCCAAGATGTGGGGACCCAGCATTGTCGGCTTCGGCTCCTACCAGTACACATACGAGAGCGGCCATTCTGGGGAGGCTCCAGTGGCGGGCTTCGCGATTCGTGGCCGAGAGCTGGTGATTTACCTGGCACCGGATCAAGAGGACCAGAAGTCCCTGCTGTCCAAGCTTGGCCAGCACAGGATGGGCAAGTCCTGTCTGTACTTCAAGCGGCTGGCCGACCTCGATCGGTCGGTGCTCCAGAAGCTCGTCGCTGGTTCAGTGGCGGAGGTGAGGCGGCGTCATGGGTAGCGCGGCGGCGCCTAACTGGCGCTTGGAGCTGGCGGGCGCGCGCCAAGTAGGGAAGAATTCCATTTGTGCGCCGGCCGACTGCGTCGGCCGGGCGGGCGCTCGCGCGCCCGCGGCGGTTCGCGCCCGCAGCTTAAGCGCGATCCGTTAGACCGCGCCGTCTTCTATCTTGCGCAGTACATACATCGTATGTACATTGAACCGTGTCCGACCTCCGCTTCGAATGGGACGCTGCGAAAGCGCGCGCTAACCTCCGAAAGCATGGAGTGTCATTCGAAGAAGCGGAAACCGTCTTTCTCGACGAGCGCGCACTCTTGCTCGACGATCCGGAGCATTCGGAAGGTGAGGATCGGTTCGTCTTGCTGGGATTGAGCTCGCGGTTTCGGGTTCTGGTAGTGGTCCACACGTATCGGGAACAGGACGCCATTATTCGGCCCATTTCGGCACGCAAGGCAACCAAAGCTGAGCGGGCTGACTACGACGCGAGGTGGAAGCCATGAGGAAAGAGTACGATTTTTCGAATGCCCGTCCCAACCCTTATGTGGAGCGGCTCAAACAGTCGGTCACGATCCGGCTGGACTCACGCGCCTTGGATTACTTCAAGGATCTTTCGACGCGGACGGGGATTCCCTATCAAACCCTGATCAACCTGTATCTCCGCGACTGTGCGATGACGGGGCGCAAGCTCGAGATTAGCTGGAAACCGGCCAAGCGGGCGCGGCCTAACAAGCGCTTGAAGCTGGCGGCGCGCGTAGGATATTGAAGGACACCTTTTTCTTTCAGCGCGCCGCACCTTAAGCGCGGTCCGTTAGGCAGCGCCCATTTTGTCATGGCGGAAACCCTTCGTCCACGCCCCAAGGTTGGCGACGTCATCGAGATTCCGACGTCCGCCGGTCTGGGCTACGCCCAATACACGCACGAGCATCGCGATCCGCCGACGTATGGCTCCCTGCTGAGGATTTTGCCAAGTGTTTTTCGGACCCGACCAGCAAGTCTCGCTGCGCTGGTACAGCAGCAGGAGGCCTTCTTGTGCTTCTTCCCGCTACGGACCGCGTGTCGGCGGGGCCTCGTCCAAATCGCGGGCAATGAGTTGATCCCAAGCTGGGCCCAACGATTCCCGGTGTTTCGAACCGGGGTCGCAGGCCCAAGCGGGCACGTAAACAGGTGGTTCCTTTGGGATGGAACTCGCGAAACCCCAATTGCGGACTTGACCCCGGAAATCGTGGCATTGCCCGTCCTCACTGGCGTCTGGAACGACACCTTGCTAGCGGAACGAATTGCCGCAGGGTGGCGCCCCCCGGAGTAAATCCTCAGCGCTGCCTAACAAGCGCTTGAAGCTGTCGCGGCGCGTAGATTATGGACTCAATCTTTCTTCAGCGCGCCGCAGCTTAAGTGCGATCCGTTAGCTTAAGTGCGATCCGTTAGCAACTGTATTGAACGCTGGGTGCCGGGACGGCCCAGCGTTTGTTATCTCGGACCATGGCGTTCAGGATCGTCAGGAGTTTTCGCGCGCACGCGATGAGGGCCACCTTGGTCGGTTTCCCAGCCGCCTTCAGACGCTCGTAGAATGGCTTCAGCGCAGGATTCCAGCGGCGCCCACACAGCGCGGCCATACACAGGGCGGTGCGGACGCTGGCCCGTCCGCCCCACACGAGTCGCTTCCCGCGGAGCGTCCCACTGTCGCGCGCCAGAGGCGCGACGCCGACGAGGGCCGCGATTTGTTTGTGGCTGAGCGTGCCGAGCTCGGGCAGCTCGCCGAGCAGCGTGGAGCTCACGATCGGCCCCACGCCCGGCACGCTCTGCAGCAGGTCGTCCTTGGCCCGCACACGGGACTGGCCTCGATCAGACTGGCCAACTCCTTCGTGACGTCGTCGAGCTGTCGCTCGAGCCAGCGGACGTGGGCCTGGATCCCGCGGTGCAACGGCTTGGGCGCAAAGCCCAGCCGGTTCTTTTCCGCGACGAGCATCTCGAGGAGCTGGCGCCGGCGGGTGAGCACGGCATCGAGCAGCTGCGCGGCGGCATCGGGCAGCGGCCGCGGCGTGGGCCGCACGCGCTCGGCGAAGAGCGCCAGGATCCCCGCATCCAGCTGGTCCGTCTTGGCCAGCTGGCCTGTGGCCCGAGCGAAGTCCCGGACCTGGCGGGGGTTCGCGACCACCACGGGGAACCCCGCCGCGGCCAGCGCCGCGATCGCCGCGCGCTCGAACCCACCCGTCGCCTCACACACGATCAGCGCCGGGCCGAGCGGGCGCAGCCGGGCCACCAGCGCCCGCACGCCCGCGTCGTCGTTGGCCTCGCTCCAGGCCTCGCCACTCGGCCGCACCGCCACGTCCAACCGGTCCTTCGCGACATCCACGCCCACCACGGGACCCGCCGTCATCGCGCCTCCTCCTCAGAACGAGCTCGCCGCGATCCGACCTTGCTCGATGCGGGCTTGCGCGCCCGGCCAACTGTGCGGATTCTGGACGAGCGTGGGGAACGGACGACGTCCCGGCTAACGGACGGTCTCAGGGACCCGAGGCAGCGCGGACTATCGCCCGTCCCAACTTGCTCACACTTTAGAGAAGAATCGAGATACAAGGCAGCGGCTCGGGCTAACAGATCGACGAACTGTTGCGGCCTCGCGACAGTGGCGCCGCATTCGCGCTTGACACAATATCTAGTCCATCCCTCGCACGGTGGTGCCGATGCGCTGCCTCGTTTCGGTTGCTTTCGTCTGTACCCTGATCCTACCTGCTATTGGCCGAGCACAAGAGCCGCAATTCTCGAAACCAGGTGACCGCCTGTTTCTCAGCGCTGGGCCCGGCCGGACGCTCGGCGGCCAGCTCACCGGTCTGCACGTACGCGCCGAGTACAGTCTCAGTCCGCTCGAGCGCGTCGTCGGCGCGCGTTTGCATCTGGGAGCCTTCTGGACTCCGACGCAAAGCTACTCTCGTCCGTCGGCTCTCTACGGAGAGGGTTCAACGTTCGAAGGCTTCGGCCAAAGTGCGCATCTCGACTTCGGCGTCACTGGTTCGGTCACCCCGTGGCCCCGTGCACGTGTGTCGCCGTACGTCGTGGCCGGGGTGGCAGCGCTGCAGCAGTGGAGGTATGGGTCGGGCTACTACCGCCGAGCGGATGGTACCATGGCCGAGTCGTTCCCTCCCGGCAGTAGCACGCGAGGCGGGTTCACGGCCGTTGTGAGCGCGGGCCTGCGACTCCGTGTCGGCCGGCATCTCTGGCAACTCGAGGCTCGGCAGTTACCAGGCAAACAATCCACTCTTAGCCTGGGCACGGCCCTGCGCTTCTAGTCGAACATGCCTACGAGCCAATGGAGTTGGCGGGGCCGCGCAGGCGGTCTCGCTGCCTTTTGGCATGTGCCTTCAAGGCTTGGTCGGTCAGAGCGCCCGCCGCCTAACAAGCGCTTGAAGCTGGCGGGCGCACGCAGGCAATGTAGAATTCCATTCGTGCGCCACGTGAACACTGGTAACCAACTGAATCTGCTGTGCGCTCGCGAAGTTGGCGCCCGCAGCTTAAGCGCGATCCGTTAGACGGCGCTGCGAAGATCTAGAATGGTGAAGGCAAACAAGCCGAGCTACCTGTCGCTCGATGGAGGTCAGCGCGAAGGTCTCAAGAGCTTTCTGAGTCGCGGTGACGGTTTTTACCACGTCCAGCATCAAGATCTCGATCCATTCATCCCCGGTGGACTCATCACCAAATGGGACAGCGCGCTGGCGATCGTGTCGGGAAGCGGCACCTCAAACGGCGTTCTCGTGCTTCTAGGACACCGCATCGACCTACCGGCCGACATGCTTGATCACCATCCGTACGCGGTTGCGTTCTCTGGCTCTGAACCAGGGCATTCAGCGGTGCTCGTGGATCACCTTTCAACCGTCAGTCGCTCTCTAAGTTTGCCTTCGGAATTCACCGCGGGATTCTGGGCTTCAGGTGTTTCGAACTACTTCTACAACAATCCGCCTTACGGCGTGAGCTCCGGCAGCTTGCCCGACCTGCCCGAGGCGGCTAGGGCTGCTCTCGGTGTTATCGTCCACCTCATCCCGAAACCATCATCTGGCAGCGCCGTCTAACAAGCGCTTGAAGCTGGCGGCGCGCGTAGATTAGGGAATGAATCTTTCTTCAGCGCGCCGCAGCTTAAGCGCGATCCGTTAGGCAGCGCCGCGTAATGAATCCAAGAGAGTGTCCCTACGACATCTCCTTCGCCCATTCGTCATGACGTAGCACGTTGGCTTGTGGTGAGCTGTCTCGCCCTTGTGGTTGCCATCGGGACATGGAGTAGTCGCGTTCTCTTTTTGTCAGAGGACCCATACGTCAGGGGAGAACAGCAGCGACTCGACTCGGAGCTCAGCGAGTTTGATCGCCTGCTTGAGAAGCAGCAACACAGCCTTGAAACCGCCAAGCGCAACAACGATTCAGATCGGCGCTATCTCCAGTCGGCAAGGGACTCGCTAGAAGGTGACCGTCGCTTGATGAGGATCATGCATATCGTTTTCGATGGTATCTCAGCCCGTAGCGACTCAGTTCAAGCGAGACACGACAGCGCATTCCTGTCCTCCGTTCCGCCCCGTGGCAGCGGAGTCTGGAACAGGTCAAAGTCTGCGGCTCGTTTTACCAACCGAATCGAATTGGACTCAAGTGAGGTAGTCTCTATCGGCGTTTCGCTTCGAGGCGACTTGGCGGCTCGTATTACGCCATTGCTGGCCGTCTTAGCCGCTGAGAAGCGAAAGTGGCAAGCCATAAGCTCCTGGGCCGCTGCACGCGAGCCTGCCGGTGCTAACTGGCGGAGGGTACTGGATTCTGAACGCTCATTTCGGATCGCGTTTCATGGCGCAGCAATGGTGCTCACCAATTACATGCCAGGCACCGGTGTTGCGGATTTCCAGCCACACATCGATATGAATTGGGATTCTACGCTTCCGCAGCGTCTGGCCAGTCTTCGGGAAGGGCAAGCACGGCTCGAGCAGGTTGCAGCGGTGCGACAAGTCCTTGCAGCGCTTGGTCTCTTCATGAGTGCATTCTTACTCTTTTACACGGTGCGTTACGCAGTAACAGGCCAGCTGCCGAAGTGGTGGCAGTCCTTGCGGTGGTTTCTCCACTCCAAGCGACTGAGAGTTCCGAGGCCCTAGAATTGCGAATTTCATGGTTTCTATCGGCGCTGCCTAACACGCGCTTGAAGCTGACGGCGCGCGTAGATTAAGGAATGAATCTTTCTTCAGCGCGCCGCAGCTTAAGCGCACCCCGTTAGGCGCTCGGCACTTGTTTGGAGGGTCTTCTATGCGAGCCCCATTCATTGCCTTCCTCTCCGTAGCCATCCTCCCAGTGGTTTGCAGCGGTCAGGCACGTACCGGTGCACGTTGGACGCCCCTGCTCGTCACTGCTGGAGAGACGGTAGATATCGATTTAGTGGCGCCCGAGCGGACGAACGGTACTGTCGTGACCTGGCTCCGCTGGGATCTGGATCGCAATGGCCCGGAGCTAGCGGGCGAGTACCGCATTGAACATGTCGAACTCGATTGTGCGCGGGCACGGATCCGCGTTTTAGACGCGTCGCGCGTACCGCGGACCGGAGCACGGAGGACGACCTCCCCTGTACTCGCGCCACCTGACACCGCGATCTCCGTTGTACTCGCCGCACCTGACACCACGTGGCACACATATTCACGTGGTAGTCTTGGTGCGCAGGCGGTTCGCGAAGCGTGCCGGCGCCTAACAAGCGCTTGAAGCTGGCGGCGCGCGTAGATTAGGGAATGAATCTTTCACCAGCGCGCCGCAGCTTAAGCGCGATCCGTTAGGCGGCTCGCAAGGATCAGATGGCTTTGTCATTCGCATTTCGATCGACACCTGCCGAGCATGCGCGAGTATCGATGTTCATGCTGCGCAGAAAACGCAGCTACTGGATCCTCATTGCTGTGCTCCTCGTCGTGCTCCTGATATTGGCCATTGTGCCAGCGTTGCAAGGTTATTCTGCGGGTGAGGTTGTCTCGACCGTTCTTCCATACCTCCTTATCTTTGGTTTGCTTCTGGGAGGGCTTCCCTTTTTACAGCGCTGGCAGCTTGGTCGGATTTATCAACACACCCCCTCACTTCAACAAGAGCAGACGCACGAGTTTTCAGAAGCTGGGTTTCGCATGAGCAATCCGCTCTCCAATACGCTCGTGCGCTGGGATGCATTTCTGGAGGTCCTCGAAACGAAAGAGTTCATGTTGCTGTATATCTCACGATCGATGGCGTACTTCCTGCCCAAACGAGCGATCAAAGATCCTGGGCAGCTTCTAGAGCTACGCTCGTTGCTCAACCGAGAGCTTGGGAGCAGGCGTGCCAAGGTGCGTTTGCTCGCCGCCTAACAAGCGCCTGAAGCTGGCGGCGCCGTCCTGCTGTGGTAGTCTTCTATTTGTGAGAACCTCAAGCGCGCGCCGCAGCTTAGGCGCATCCCGCTAGGCGGCCATCGGCATTCGCTCCTTGACGCCCGCTTGACGCAGGATCACGAGCATTGCCCCATGACTCGCTGCTATCACCGTCGCCCGCTGGCTGCGGCCTTGCTGCTGCTCCTCGCCGCGTGCGCGGAGAGCGGTCCAGCCGACCCAGTTGGCCAGGGAGCGCTCCGCGTCACTACGGTGACGACCGGAGTGGAGCGAGACGACGAATACCAACTGGAGATATGGCAGGGAGACGCCTCGGGCGGCGGCGGCGTGATCGTACCCGTCGGACCGAACGCGTCGTATGTTGAAGCGCCGCTCGACGCCTTCTCGGTGCGCGTCGCTCTCCACGACGTCGCCAGCAATTGCACGGTCACGGGTGCAAGCGAGCGAACGCTATCCATCAGCGCCGGAGACACCGCATCCACGACATTCCACGTCTCGTGTGTGGCCGCAACGGCCCAGGTCGTGGTCCGGACCTCCACGACGGGCGTAGATCGAGATATTGACGGCTATTTTGTTCAGCTCGACGAGGCGGGCTCCTTGCGAGGCGTGGGCATCGACGATTCCCTCGCCCTTTCGAACGTGCCGCCCGGTACGCATCGCCTCGTCCTGCGCGGCGCCGCCGCGAATTGCGCCATCAGTCCTGATAGCGTCCAGACGGCGGCGCTCGTCGCTGGGGACACGCTGCGGATCGTCTGGACGATCGCCTGCATGCTGGTCACCGACCGGCGCCTGGTGTTCACGGAGGCTGACGAGATCTATGTGCGTAATCCCGGCGCCCCGCTGGTGGTGAACGTCACCAACAACGTGGCAATCGACAGGCTCCCGGCGTGGTCGCCCGATGGCGCCGCCATCGCCTTCGTTAGCGACCGTTCCGGCAACGAGGACATCTATGTGATGCGCTCGGATGGAAGTGGGGTGACCAATCTGACGAACAACGCAAACGGGGATTCGTACCCGAAGTGGTCGCCGGACGGGACGAGGATCGTGTTTGTGAGCGATCGTGATGGGGACAATGAGATCTACGTGATGAACGCGGACGGGACAGGGCAGACCCAGCTGACAAATGCCCCCGAGCCAGACTTATTCCCATCCTTCTCACCAGATGGGACGCAGATTGCCTTCCTGCGCGGCTGCCTCGCTTGCGACGCTGCAGACGTGTACATCTTGCATGCCGACGGCTCCGCTGTTACGCGCCTCACCACGGCCGCGATGGCCCAGGACCCCCCGGTCTGGTCACCGGACGGCGGTCGCATCGCAGTCCCAGGCCGATTGCATGTCACCGTCATGGACACGGATGGATCCACCCTCGTCCGACTCGCGGCGGGGTCGAGCTGGGGGTCGCCCACCTGGTCGCCCGACGGGTCTCGGTTCGCATTCGCGAGCAGCCGCGCGATCTACTTGGCGAACCGCGACGGGTCCGGGATGACGCTGCTTACACTTGGCCAAGGGTGGTCGGGGGAATCGGGGGCCGTGGCTCCCGCGTGGTCGCAGGACGGGACCAAAATCGCTTTCCTGGTCCTGTATTCGTTCCCTGGGTGGTTTGATGTCTCAAGCGAACTCACGGTGATCAATCCCGACGGCACTGGGCAAATCCGCCTGACCAACTACCATCATCTCGGACCCCCGGCGTGGGCCCCGAAATAGGCGAGGGGCCCCGAGTTAGCTGATCGGCATCACGCCCGCCTGCTGCCGCCTAACACACGCTTGAAGCTGACGGCGCCCCGTCCCCAACGAGTCAGGCAACCGTTCTAAATGTGGTGTGCTAGAATTCCGTTTGTGAACAATCCAGCTTGGCGCCGCAGCTTAAGCGCCATCCGTTAGGCAGCCGCGCCGACCCGTCACACGCTTATGCCTCGCTTGCGCGACTCCCGCCTCACCGCTGCTAGGCTTTCGGACTGGCTCCGCCGCTCCGATGGTCTTCGCTCCGGCGCCGTCGCCGAGATCCGCGTCGATCGGGAAATCGACACCTCGATTTCCACGCTTACCTTCCTCACCGCGACGTACACTCCTGACGTGCCAGCCACGCTACCGCGCCACCTGATCGTGAAGTCGCCCCTCGTTCCAGCAAAGACGCGCGGCGACAGCACCGGTGAAGCGCACTTCTACCGCAGAGTCGCGCCGCTTCTGGGAGCGCCGCCGCTAGTGCGGTGCCTCGCCGCCGTGGACGAGGGCGAAGGTGAGCCGGAAACCGTCGTCCTCGAGGATCTCCGCAGTACCCATGACCACCCACCGTGGCCCCTGCCGCCGTCCCGGACCCAGTGCGAACTCGCCCTGGATGCCTTGGTCCGCGTTCATGCGCATTGGTGGGAGGCACCGACGCTCGGTCGCACCGTCGGTCAGGTCCACACGCGGGAGAGCCTGACGACAATGGTCCACGGCATCGCGGCGCATTTGCCCGCGTTCATCGACGCCCTTGGGGACGCGCTCACCGTCGATAGTCGCCGCGTGTTAGAGCGCGTGTTCGGTTCCTCACTGCAGCCCTGGCTGCGCCTCACCGATACCCGGGCGCTCACCGTCGCTCACGGTGACGCGCACACCTGGAACTTCCTGTTCCCCCGCTCTGGCGACGGGCCCGCCTTTCTGATTGACTGGCAACTCTGGCACCTTGACCTCGGAGCGCGGGATCTGGCCTTCTTCATGGCGCTGCACTGGTATCCCAGTCGACGCCGCGAGCTCGAGAAGCCACTGCTCAAGTACTATCATCAGGGTCTCCTGGCGCTCGGCCTCGCGACTTACGGATTCGACGAGTTGTGGCTTGACTATCGGCGCTGCGTCGTCCGCAATCTGACCATCCCGATCATCTTCTGGAGTCGCGGCATGAAGCCCGAAGGCTGGTGGCATCGGCTTGAGTGCGCGTTGGCTGCTTACCGCGACCTCGGTTGCGATGAGCTAACCTAGCCGACCTGATTACCAGCGGCGGCTGCCTAACAAGCGCTTGAAGCTGGCGGCGCGCGTAGATTAGGGAATGAATCTTTCTTCAGCGCGCCGCAGCTCAAGCGCGATCCGTTAGGCAGCCCGACTCGGCCCAATCATGACTCACGATTCCAAGTGGCCTCTTTCGTTTGAGCGGATTCGCGGCCGTTGGATTGGCCTCGGCTTCGGCCTTCTGGGATCCGCCGGAGCTGCATACTGGCACCTTGAAGGCGGCGGCATCAGCGAATTGCTCACTCCCGCTGGAATCACGTTCACACTATTAAGCGGCGTCGCTGCGTACTGGGGTTATCGTGCGCTCGACTACATAGGTCAGCACAGATGACCGGGCCGTCTAACAAGCGCTTGAAGCTGGCGGCGCGCGTAGGATATTGAATGACCACTTTTTCTTCAGCGCGCCGCAGCTTAAGCGCGATCCGTTAGACGGCGCACCGCTGCCCGTCGCCTCCTCAAGGAGGAAGCATGATATGCAACTCGACATGGGATGCTCTTGCGGGCCGCCTCCCGCATGTCGTAGCGACGGTCCTCTTGCTGGGCCTCGCAGGGTGCGTCCTTGAGCCCAGTAGCGGCCTTGCTGGTCAATGGGGCGGTCATGGCGTCTCACTTGATGCCCGGGCGTCCGATGTTCGCCTGGACTTCCTCTGCAAGCGCGCCGTCGCGTCGGACCTGTCGATCGACGACTCAGGACGTTTCGAGGGCACCGCCCAGCTCACGGGACACAGTTGGGCTGGGCCGGCGCCAACGATCCTCCGATTGTCCGGGACAGTCGCGGACAGGGTTATGAGTCTCTCCGTTGCCTCGGTCTGGCCGCCCCAAGGAGCGCAAACGGACACGATCATCACCTACGAGGT
>Ga0214472_10005986_pt1 | contig 12760 bp, 14 predicted proteins | sample RVTome_6_FD_207662 | JGI IMG/M metagenome (GOLD analysis project Ga0214472, IMG submission 207662) | Soil microbial communities from uranium-contaminated site in the Upper Colorado River Basin, Wyoming, United States - RVT140D175 | ecosystem: Environmental > Terrestrial > Soil > Contaminated >... | reverse complement strand
GTTCCCCAACGCGCGGGGTGGGGGGCTGTTGGGGGGGGGGGCCGCGCCCCCCACGGCCGCCGCGAACCTGGGGGCCGGCCGCTCGCTTGCGTTCGCCGACTTCCACGTTCACACGCGGCACAGCCGGGACTCGGTCCTCCATGAAGACCGATACATCCGCCTCGCCGTCGAGCGGGGCCTGACCCACGTGGCGATCACCAACCACAACAACGTCGAGGGTGCCGTGGCGGTCCGCGAACGAGCGGCAGAGATGGGTTTGGCCGACCGGCTGCACATCAGCCTCGGCGAAGAGGTGTCGAGCGCCGATGGCGAGATCGTCGGTGTCTTCCTGACCGGCACCATCCCGCCCGGCCTCTCGGCCGATGAGACGGCCGATGCGATCCACGCGCAGGGTGGCCTCGTCTTCATCCCGCACCCGTACGACCCGTTCCGTCGCTCGCACATCCGCGAGGCGCCGCTCCTTGCGCTGGCTGAGGCCGGCAAGATCGACGCGATCGAGGTCTTCAACAGCCGCGTCACGTTTGGCCGCCACAACCTGCAGGCGCAGGAGCTGGCCGGCCGCTTCGAGATCCCCGGCATCGCCTGCTCCGATACCCATTCCGCCCCCGAGATCGGGATGAGCGTCAACGCACTGCCAGCCTTCGACACCGCCGATGAGCTGCGTGCGGCGCTCCCCATGAACGAGTGGCATGGCAGCCGCTCGACGAAGCTGATCCACCTCACCACCCGCTGGGCGGTCGCCTCCAAGGCCGTTCGTCGCTGGCTGCGTCGATGACCCACGAGCCGCTGGAAGAGCCCATGGAAGAGCCGATGGAAGAGACGATCTCCGAGCGCGAGGTGAGCCTGGCCCGGCGCTTCCTCAACGTCCGCACCATCGGTTCGATCGTCTTCGGGGTGGCGATCCTGTTCCTTCTCTTCCGGGTGGTGCTGAACATCGACTTCGGGGCAACCTGGGGGCAGATCGCCGGCGCCGACCCGCTGCTCCTCTTCCTTGCGTTCCTGTCCTACTACGCCACCTTCCCGTTGCGCGGGCTGCGCTGGGCGTTCGTGCTGCGTCGCGTCGGCACCTCGCTGCGCCTGCGCGATGCCACCGAGATGCTGTTCCTGAGCTGGTTCGTGAATTGCCTGGTACCGGCCAAGCTGGGGGATCTGTATCGGGCATACCTGCTCAAGGGGAACTACGGCGGATCGCTGTCGCGCACGGTGGGAACGATCTTCATCGAGCGGATCGCCGACATCGTGGTCATCTTCGGGCTCGCCCTGGCCGCCGGCTTCTGGAGCTTCCGCGGGCGGTCTCGGCCGGAGATCGACGCCCTCTTCCTGGCCGGATTCGTGATGGCCGCGGTGCTGGTCCTGCTGGTGATCGCCCTGAACTACTTCGGTGCGCGCCTGACGCGGATCCTGCCGGTGCGGCTCGCCGACCTGTACGAGCGCTTCCACGAGGGGAGCACCGGTGCGCTGACGAGCCGCAGCGTGCCGGTCATCGGTTTTCTGACGGTGCTGATCTGGCTCTTCGAGGGGCTGCGCCTCTTCTTCGTGATCCGTGCCCTGGATCTGCCCGGCGCGAACCTGGGGATCAGCGCGTCGCTGTTCGTGGCGCTGGCCGCCTCGCTGCTGACCGCCATCCCGTTGACTCCCGCCGGGGTCGGGTTTGTGGAGGCCGGGATCGTGGGCGCCCTGGCGCTGTACGGCGTCATGGGCGAGCCGGCCGTGGCGGTGGCGCTCACCGACCGTGCCATCAGCATCCTGACCGTCATCATCCTCGGCGGGATCCTGTACACCTTCTCAGGCAAGGTGCGCCGAGCGCATGGGCGCGGCCCTGCCTCGCCCGCCGCCGAGCGGGTGGACCCGCTGGCCGGCGGCGCGCCCTGAGCTCACGTTGCCGGGTGCGCGCGTGCCCGTGCGCCGCATGCCGCACCGGGTCGGTACCTTTCTCCCATTGAGGGGAGAGCCCCCCGCTGCGATTCTGCGGTTGCTCGCACGCACCACCCGGCGATTGACGCGACCAGGTGGGCGGCAGCGCATGGACGAGCAGCATGACGTTCCAGACGCCGCACTCCTTCAACAGCTGGCTCCGTGGCCAGCTGAAGGAGAAGAAGATGAGCCAGCGCCAGTTGGCCCTGCAGTCGGGGGTCGATCACTCGACCATCTCCCGACTGATCAAGGGTGACCGGATGCCTTCGCTCGGCACCGCCACCAGGCTGGCGCGCGGCCTGCGCGAGATCGGCGAGGAAGACGATGGACCGGCCTACTTCGCCAGCATGTCCGCTCGCCAGCAGCTTCCCACCGCGCGCGTCGAGTACGCGCTGCGCGGCGACGATCTCCTCAGCGAGGCCGACGTCCGCGACCTGATGCAGGTCTACATCTCCCACCGCACCCGCCGCATGCGCGAGAACGGCAACGGCGGGAACGGCCACGAACTGGCGCCCGCAAGGATCAGCCGGGGCGCCTGACCCCAGGTCCCGTTCGGGTCCCGCTGCGCCGAGCGGTGAGCGCCCGAGCGGTGAGCGTGGGCAGGTCTGAGATCCCGTCGTAGAGCAGCCGTGCGCGCCGCACATTGACCGCGTCGTAGCCCTCATCGGCCCCGGGTGTCTCCATCACGAAGGTCGTCCGCCCCGGTAGCCGCGCGTCCCGCAGCAGCGCCGACAGGCCGACCGCCCCGATCTTTCCCGCCCCGAGGTGCTGGTGCCGGTCGCCGCGCGAACCGAGCACGGACTTCGAGTCGTTCAGGTGCACCAGTGCCAGGCGATTCAGCCCGATCAGCTCATCGAACCGATCCAGCACGGCCGATACGCCTTCCGGCGTCGAGATGTCGTAGCCGGCGCCCCACAGGTGGGCGGTATCGAGGCAGAATGCCATCGATCCGGTCGGACCGGGTACCGCGTCGAGGATCCGCGCCAGGTCCTCGAGCGTCGAGCCGAGCGAGTCGCCGCCGCCCGACGAGTTCTCGAGTACCAGGCGAACTCCCGGCGGCGTCTCGGCCAGGACCGCTCCGACCCGGGCCGAGATTCGACGCAGCCCGGTCTCCGCCCCCTCTCCGCGGTGCGACCCGATATGCGTGTTCACCAGTGACGCCCCGTACGCGGGTGCCCGCTGCACCTCGTGGATGAGTCCCGCAAGGGACTGGGCCGCGAACGGCTCGGCGGCACCCGCCAGGTTGATCAGGTAGCTGGCATGCACCGCCACCGGCTGGATGCCCTCCGCCGCGCAGTACTCGACGAACCTGGCGGCATCGGGCGGTGGCTCGGATCGCCGTCGCCAGGCGGTCGGGTTGTCGCTGAAGATCTGGAGCGCGGTCGCACCGATCTGCCGCGCACGCCGCCCTGCTTTCAGCAGTCCGGTGCCGACCCCCAGGTGGATACCGACCCGCGGTGAGCCGGACGGCCAGGTGAGCCGTCGACGCGGCTCGGCTCGTGCTACGGTGCGGGGCATGGATGACGAGCGCGAATCAGTGCCGGGGCCGCCGGCGAGCCTCGATCTGCTGACCGTCGCCCTGGCGGTCTTCTTCGTCGCGCTGATCGCGCTCGTGGCGGCGCTGCTGATCCTCCCCACGCTCGGCGGGTAGCGCCCGCCGCAAGCGTCGAGTCCGCGGTCAGCCGCCCTTCCCGGCTGGCGCCATGACCGGCTCGATCATCCCGTAACCGCCGGCCCCCTGTCGGTACACCACGCAGATCCCGTTCGTCTCCGCGTTGAGGAAGACGAAGAAGGCGTGCCCCAACTCCTCCATCCGCAGGATGGCGTCCTCTTCGAACATCGGCACCATGTCGTAGCGCTTGACTTTGACCACCGATGGCCGGGCATCCGACGCCGCAAGCGCCTCGCCTCCGGTGTCAGTCGTGCCGGATGCCGCGCGCGCCAGCACCTCGCGACCCTCGTCCGAGTGGCGCTCGCGAACCCTCCGCGGCCGCTCGCGGGCGCGCACCATCTGCCGAGTGAGCTTGTCGATCAGGCCGTCCAGGGCGGCCACCATGGTCGGTCCGGTGCCAACCGAACGCATGACACTGCCGTTGCTGACCAGCGTGACCTCAGCGGTGTTGGCCGATTCTGCGACGCGCGAGGCGTTTGCGATCAGCTCCACCTCGGCGTGGGCGTCTGCGTGCGCGATCCGTTCCAATCGGTGCAGCTTCCGCTCTATCTGTCCGCGCAGGGCATCGGTCAAATCGAAGTTTCGGGCCGTGACCGTGGTCCTCATCCCGGGTCCTCCGCTGCGTTGTCCTTACGGTAGCACCGCGGCATCACGACGTCGCCGCGATCCGAAGGGTCCGATCAGGTCTCGCGCGCCACGGCAAAGCCCCACACGCGTTCTGCCCCGTGGGCGCGCAGGACGGCCGCACAGGCCTCCAACGTCGCCGATGTGGTCAGGATGTCGTCCACCAGGATAACGGCGGCTGGAGGCCGATCTGCATCGCGAAGCGCGAAGGCGCCCCGCAGGTTATGCAGGCGCGCGGTGCGCCCCAGCTCATGCTGGCGCGTTGTGGGCTTGCGTCTCGCGATGATGTCGATGACGGGCAGGCCGGTGCGTCGCCCAAGCTCGGAGGCGAGGAGGAAAGCCTGGTTGTAGCCACGCTGCCTGAGGCGCTGGGGGTGAACCGGTATCGGCACCAACGGCATCGGCCCCGCGTGGTCGACAAGCTCGCGAAACGCTGGCATGGCAGCCCGGGCCAGCAGCTCGGCGAGACGCCCCGCGGCCCCGTATTTCAGGCGCTGCAGGGCACGCCGAGCCGGACCCTCGTGGACGAAGGCCGCCACCGCCAGCTCGAGCGCATCGCCGACGACGATCCCGGGGTCCGCCGCGGTGAAGCGATCCGCAGGCGAGCTTGCCCGTCGCAGCGCGCCGACGCAGCGCTGACACAGGAGATCGCCGTACCGTCCGCACGCGGCGCAAGCAGGTGGGAGAACGATGTCGAGAAGCCCCACGCGCCGGATTCTCGGGGACCGCCCCGTACCGGGCGCTTACCGGCCGCCTATCGCCCGATCAAGGAGCCGACTCTTCGTACGAGTCGTTACTGGATCAGCCCGTAGTCCAGCGGCCGCGCGAACTCGGTCTCGTTGTAGCGGAAGGTGAAGCTCGAGTTGCCATACAGCTCCAGGTCCCAGGCGATGAACTGCAGGGTCAGGTCGATGGTGTCGCCACCGCTGCCGCCGGCGGCGCCGCCCATCTGCACCTTCGCCGACGGGGCGTACACGGTCCCGGCGATGGAGACGCCGCCTCCTCCGGTGAGCGACAGGATCGGCTGCGCATAGCTGCCGGTTGGCACCGGCAAGGCGGACTGCCAGATCAGGAGGCTCCGGTAGGTGTCGTCGCGGAAGCCGCTGGTGTCGGCGGCGGGGTTGTAGGCACGGACCTTGAGCACCGCGCCGGCCCCGACGGTAACCGACCCCATCGCGTTGCTGCCCGACGCGGTGCCGGTGTTGTAGATCAGGATCCCGCAGGTGCTGGCGGGGCAGTCGGCGGCCCAGGTCGCCGCGCTGCTGCTGCTCTTGCTGGCGCTGATGGCGTACAGCTCCGACTGGGAACCAAGGTCCAGGCCGCCACCGTTGATCACGTAGATTCCCGGCCGCAGATACGCCTTGGCAGAGCTCTTCAGCTGGATGCCGCCGTTGTAGACGCCCGGCTCGAGGAGGACCGATCCGCCGTTCTGGACCAGCTTGGCGTTGCTGCGGACGGGCATGCTGCTGATCGGCGGCTCGGTGAGCCAGGCCAGCGGGTCTGGCTTCACCGGCTGGTGATTGAACGGGGCCGGCGTGATGGTCAGGGCGGTGGCCTTGTACTCGCCCACGATGCGGATGCCGCTACCGCCGGTCGACAGGCTCGCCGCGTTCCCATTCGTGGCAAGCGCACCGCCGTTCGCCGCGCTGCACGCGGAGTTGAGATAGACGGTGCTATCGAACCTCGCGGTCGGGCCTCCCGACAGGAGGAGCGATGGGCACCCACGGCGTCCGTTGGGCCAGGCAATGTTGGACGGATCGAGCTGGATCACCGAGTACGCCTTGCCGGTGGTCTGCCCGTTCACCGCGGCGCTCTGCGTGGCGACCCCCACCGGGCCGTTGCCGAAGATCGCCCCAAAGAAGGTCGGCGAGTCCTGGCCCAGCCGGACCTGGACCGCGTAGTTGTCCCAGTCTGCCGGGCAGGTCACCACGACAGCTTCCGGGTCAAAGTCGGGGAGGTTCGCGGCGACGCTCGCCTTGACCGCCGTGACAACCGACGCCTGCGGCGCGCCGGGCGGCGGGCCAGCCGTGGCGCTGCAGCCGCGCGGGGTGATTCCCTGCACGATGTTCGCGCCGGCAAGGGCGGCAGCGTCTGACGCGCTCTGCAGCTCGCGCCGCAGGACGAGCCCGCGGGCGCCGTCGAAGAGCAAGGCCAGCATCATGATGATCGCGATGAACGCGAACGCGAAGATGACCAGCACCTGCCCGCGCGGGGCCTCGGGCCTGCTGGCCGACTGCGCCGTCGTGTTCAGCATGTCAGTGGTTCACCAGCATGGTCGAGGAGGCCGATAGGGAGAACGGCCCGAGGCCGAACAGCTCCGGCGCCGCCAGCCCGACGGTGGCGGTCACCGTCACCGTGACCTGGGTTCCCCGCACGTTGGTGGCGCCCGATGCGTCCGCGTCGCCGACACACGAGGTTACGTTGCCGTAGCAAACTGACACGGTCGCCGACTGGGACATCCCGATCAGCCAATTCGCCACCTCGTCCTTGATGGCCTGCTTCGATGGGGACGGGAAGGGGCAGCTCTCGCTCGCCGCTGGGAGCGCAAGCGACCCATCCGCTGGCCCGACCGGACACGGGGTGCTCTCCGAGCCGCCGTGAACGATGGCGAAGCGCGCCGCCTCTCGCGTTGCGTTGGACAGCGCGTTGTTGGCCCATACCACGTGACCGAGATCGAAGACGCCTACCATCAGGAAGACGAACACCGGGAGGATCAGGGCGAACTCGACAAGGGCCTGTCCGCGCGCCCGGCGCTGCCGCTTCATCGGTTCTTGACCACGCTGTAGCTGGCGTCGGCCGATAGCGTCCAGCTGTGCGAGGGCAGGAGCGGGTAGGCGAACAGCATGCTGAAGGTCAGCGTGGCGCGCACCTTGGCCGTGCCGATCGGGTTCTTGGCCGTGGCGCCAACGGCGGTGGTGGAGACTTCGAAGGTGGGGACGGTAACCGCCGGTGCGGTGCACGTCTCCTCGGGCTTGGGGCCGGTGCCCGCGACGAAACCGGGAAGCTTGCCGGCTTCCAGGCAGACGATCCGTTGGGCGTCGGCCGCCGCGGCAGCAGAGTCGGCGCTATTGGTCGCCACGTACTCCGCGGCGTTCCGGACGGCCGATTCAAGGGTCAACGACGCCTGGTAGACGCGCGCCAGGTCCGTGGCCCCGCCGACGAACGCCAGCAAGAACGGCAGGATGAGCGCCAATTCGACAAGGGACTGTCCGCGGGTGGAGCGCCCCCGCTGAGTTGACTTGGTTTGAGCCATCTGCACGCCATCCAATCTGATGTGGAACTGCCTCAAGACTAGGCGCAGAACCTTGCGGCCCGGCTTGCAGCGTGGCGTCAGATTGGTAGCCCGGCAAGGGTACTTTGGTTCGCCAGAGCACCAGATTCGTGCTCAATGCGGCCTCGCGCGACGCCGCATGGGCGACCGAGGGGCCTAGCCCGCCGGGTCGATCCGCAACTGGTCGCCTGGCGTGGTCCCGGTCCCCTCGAGGGCGCCCGCGCACAGTTCGATGCAATCGCGGGCACCGCGCGCCCACCACACCACGCGCCAAGGCCGCAGGCGACTGATCGTGCGAGTGACGTGACCTGATCGGTCCACGAAGACGACGTCGATCGCGTAACGCATGAAGAACATGTGGATCGAGGGCGACCGCTCGATGAACAACCCCTCCCCGGGAAGCACCTCCGGCGTCCGAAGCAGCCCGATCATCCGGTCACTCGCCGAGCTGGCGACGCGGCACCGGGTGGCGAGGGTCGTGCCGCGGGTCTCGTTGGTGATACGCACGAATCGGGTCATGGGATAGCCCGATGCTAGCGGCTCGGCAGACAGGGGAACGCCCCGGTCCGGGGAAGTGGACCGGGGCGTTCCTGCCCCTGGCGTGTGCCCCTCGCGGGGCCGCCGTCAGCGGATCAGCTGGACCCCGATCAGGTTGGTCGCCTGCGCCGCGCCGCTCCCTGGACCGACCGTGTAAGGCCCGCCCAGGAAGTTCACGAAGCGGCCGGCCAGGCAGGAGGTCCCACCGTTGCCGGTGTCGCAGATGGCGGCGTCGTTGCCCGTGATGTACGCGCCTTTCGCGTACGGCAGTCCGCCGCCGCTGCCGTCACACCAGTTCGGGGTTCCGCCGCAGAATTGGAAGGCGGCGAACTGGGGCAGGTGGTAGTACTGGTTCGAGCCGTTCCCACCGACGTTCGGGGCGGGGCAGTCGAGCAGCCCTGGGCCGCCCGGCGCGGTGTCGCACGTCCCGTCGAACTGCGGGATCAGCACCACCTTGCCACCCCAGACCTCGTTCAGAGCCGTTTCGATCTGGACGGCGTTGACGTTCCCGGTGGCGGTGACATAGAACCAGTCCGGGATCGTCATTTCATCGTTATCCGGGAATCGGATCGAATCCTCGACCTCCGACGTGCCGCCGGCGGTCGGCGTCCAGTCCAGCCAGCCGACGTTGCCGGGCCCGGACTTGCAGAGCGGGACGGTAATCGGCGTGGACGTCACCGACCAGAAAGTCGCCGGCTGCACCGGCTCGGGGTCGTTTTGACCGTCGCAGCCCAGCACCGTGAGCGGCACGGTTACCGGGATCACGTCACAGCCGGCCTCGGCCGAGCAGACGCCGGTCACGTACCCTGCCACCGCGGTCGCCGGGGCGGTGACCGTCAGCTGGTCGAAGCCGATCACCCGTACCAGGAAGGTCGGGAAGGTCTGCGAGCCGATCGCCTCGACGCCGGCGGCGTTCGCAGGAATGACCCCGTCGCCGACCTTGGCCGCGGCCGCGCGGTCCGTGACCACGGCGCCAAGGTCGTCGAGCAGGTTGCCGGAGATATCGGTGTACCAGGCGTCCGGTGGGTCGACGGCGTTCTCCGAGCCGGCAAGCAACACGGCCGCCTCGACATCCGCGTCGATCTTTGTCGGGACCACGCCGGCGAGCCGCTGGGCCATTACGATGGCGCCTGCCTCGGCGGCGGCGTCGGCCGCGTTCTGGGTGTCGCGCTGCTTGCCCCAGGCGAAGCCGCCGTCAACGACCAGGCCGACCATCGCCACGACGGCGACCATCGCCACCGCCACGATGACCAGCACCTGGCCACGCGGGTGGCGGTGTGGCATGCCGTTCATGGTCGTGTTCCTCTTCAGTTGGGCGGATGCGGTTGACGGGATTTCAGTCGTGCTCATGGCGATTCGTAGGTCCGTTCGACCGGCTCGCGGGTCGTGCTCGACATATCGATGGTGCCGACCAGGTTGCCGATCAGCGGCGTGGCAGCGGTGTACTGGTAGTGGACGGTGATCTCGACCACGCAGCCGACGCCGACCGGGCTGGTGCAGGTGCCTGACAGGTTCGGGGTCAGGAAGGCGATGTCGACGTCGCCCGGCACGGCGCCGAGCGAGACGGCGGCCTTCACCGCCTCGGCCTGGAGGTTCGTGACGTTCTGATCGACGATGCCCAGGCGGACCGCCTGACGCGAGGCGTTAGAGATGGTGTTGAAGGCGTATACGGCGCGCCCGAAGTCGAAGATGCCGACCAGCACCAGGATGAAGATGGGCAGGATCAGGGCGAACTCGACCAGGGTCTGGCCGCGCGTTTTGCCCCCGAAGCGCGGATTGGACCGATGCATCTCTGTCATGGGTTGTAGCCCACCTCGATCACCGAATCGCACGGGTACGACTGACCGAAGACGAGCGTCTGCCACTCGATGGTCCAGTTGCTGCCTATTTGCGGGTGCGAATAGTTCCCCGAATCGAAGCCGGCGTTTGTCCACGCGCTTCGTCCATTGGGAACGACCTTCAGGCCAAGAAGCTGCGGGGCCACGCACGCAGGCGCACTGGGTGGCGGCAGGGACGCAGAGGGGTCGGGGATGGCGGTGGCCACAGGGATGCCGCTGATGACCCCGCCTCGGACGGCGAACTCCGACCGGGCGCTGATCGTCATCGGGTTGCCCATGATGTTGCCGACCAGCGGCGTCAGGAAGGTGAAGGCGCAGGTAAGGTCCACGGTCGCGTGGTCGCCGATCTCGTGCGGGTCGATGGTGCCGACGTGGTCCTGAAAGACCGGGTCCGGGATGTCGGTCGCGTCCCAGGTGCCACCGCCGAGCGGCGCGCAGTTGATCGCCTGGAGATCGTTGACGACCTGCTGGCGGTACCGCGCCTGGTCGCCGGCGTTTACCGGGGCGACCCAGGCATCCGGGTTGAGAGCAGCCTCGTTGGCCGCGATCCGCGTGGCGTTGTTCAGTGCGACCCAGCCGAAGAAGACGCGGCCGAAGTCAATGGCGAACAGCAGCAGCAGTGCCAGGATTGGCAGGATGAGTGCGAATTCTACGAGCGCCTGGCCGCGAGAGACGTTGCGGTGACGCCGAAGGGGCAGCTTCATGACGTTCGCTCTACGGGATTGCATCTGCCCGCAGTCTAGGGTGGCTACCTTGCAGGACACCTTGCAGCGTGGGTCGGGCGGTGCAGTACCACAACGGTACTTTGGTCAGGCGGTGGCCTGGCCGGGCTCCCTCGGCCCGCTGTCGGCGAAGGCCTCGCCGGCAGGTTCGGCCGGGAGCGTGATGGTGACCATGGTGCCGGCACCGAGCTCACTCTCGATGCGGAGCGACCCACCCATCGCCTCGACCAGGCCCCGGGCGGCATACAGGCCGATGCCGCTGCCGTCGGGCGCCAGGCGCCGCGCCTCGTCGGCTCGGAAGAACTGCTCGGAGGCGCGCGCGAGCGTTGCGGACGACATGCCAATGCCGGCATCCCGGATGGAGACCTCGGAGAGGAGATTCCCCCGGCGCCCAGCGGGCCTGGCACCTAGCCGCACGCCGACGGTGGACCCCTGAGAGCTGTACTTCACCGCGTTGTCGAGCAGCGCCCAGAGGACCTGTTCGACGCGGTCGGGATCGGCCACGACCAGGTGCGGCGGCCCGCCACTCTCCAGCGTGAATGCGTGCTCGGTGGCGCGCAGCGCATCCCACGTCCGCCGCACCAGCGGCTCGATCCGGAAGACCTCCTGGCGCGGCGTGAGCGCGCCGACCTCCAGCCGCGAGACCGCGAGCAACTGACCGACCATCCTCCGCAGGCGGTCGGCCTGCTGCGCGATGGTCTCGAGGTCGATCCGCCCAGCGGTATCGATCCCCTCGCTCTGCTGGAGCTCCGACGCCAGGGCGCGGATGCTGGTGAGCGGTGTCTGCAGGTCGTGCGTGATGCCGCGCAGGAAGTCGGTCTGCACGCTCGCCATGCGATTGAGCTCATCGGTCTGGGCGCGCAGGCGCCGGTAGAGCAGCGAGTGCTCGATTGCCGTGGCAGCCTGCTGGCCGAGCAGGCTGAAGAGCCCGAGCTCCGCGGGAGTCGGTGCGGCGCGGCCTTCCCACGGGGCCATCAGGACGGCGCGCAGCTGGTCGCCCGCGGCCACGTCGGCGGTGACGAAGGCTCCCCACGGGCCGATTGCGTGCCGCGACCCGACCGAAAGACCCCCGGGATGCTCGACCGTCGATGCCCACCCATGGACCTCGGAGACGGGCTCAGGGCCGTCCGCCGGATCCGCCCCGTAGATGCCGACCGCCAGGGCGCCCGCCTCCTGGACCCGCAGAACCGCCAGCAGCCAGGTCGGATCGCCGGTGACCGATCTGGTGGCGGACACCATGGCGTGTGCCGCCGCCGCCGGATCGTCGGCGATGGGCGCGGCTCGCACCTGCGCGGCAAGATCGGCGATCTGGCGGTTTCGCTCGTCGAGCGCCGCTGCCAACCGACGCTGGGCGCCGGTAAGCGCGTCCTCCGCAGGCGCGCCGGCTGCTCGCTCGCCGCCGACGCCGTGCTCTGCCAGCTCGACCATCGACCGCGCCTCGCCCGTGAGCGTCCGCCAGGCGACGATCGCGACGATCACCACCCAGCCGACCGTCACCATCGCCGTGAAGGCCAGCGTGCTCTCCATTCCCAGGCGACTGATCCATGAGGGTTGGAGGCGATCCAGGACAACAAACGTCAGGACCGGCGGCAGAGCGGCGGCCAGGAGGGCAGCCAGGAGTCGAAGCCAGGGCGTGCCGCGCACCGCGGTCGGTCGCTAGCTCGTGGTGGCCGGGGCGCCAGCAGGCGCAGTCACCAGCCGATAGCCGATGCCGCGCTCGGTGAGAAGGTGGCGCGGCTGGTCGGGATCGCGCTCGAGCTTGCGACGCAGCCGCCGCACCGTCACCCACACGTACGACGCATCGGCACCATCGGACTCGGCCCAGACCCGGTCCAGGATGGTCTCGGTCGGCACGGTCCGGTCCACGGACGAGATGAGCACCTGGAGCAGGCGCACCTCGGTGGGCGTCAGGGCCGTCTGGCCGGCGGCGGTCGTCACCCGTCGCGCTGCCAGGTCGATCTCCAGGTCTCCGCCGTCCAGGACAAGCTGTGGCCGCCCCGCGGACGCCCGGCGCATGACTCGCTGGACGCGCGCGACGAGCTCATCGGGGTTGAAGGGCTTGGTGATGTAGTCCTCGGCGTACTCTTCCAGGGCCCGCACCTTGGCTTCCGACGCGTCCACCGCCGACAGCACGATGATCGGCAGGTCGGCGATGCCCTTGACCCGGGCGCACAGTTCGAAG
>Ga0214472_10005985_pt1 | contig 12761 bp, 7 predicted proteins | sample RVTome_6_FD_207662 | JGI IMG/M metagenome (GOLD analysis project Ga0214472, IMG submission 207662) | Soil microbial communities from uranium-contaminated site in the Upper Colorado River Basin, Wyoming, United States - RVT140D175 | ecosystem: Environmental > Terrestrial > Soil > Contaminated >... | reverse complement strand
GGAGCCGCGTACAGCCAGCCGGCGACGAGCCAGAGCAGAGCCGCGGCCAGCAGCAGTCGGCTCGGCGTTCGATGAGTTTCGGTGCGACGCATCTCGCCCTCCCTCGTCTGGTTCGATTTCTCGATCCTGCTTCGACGCAGCATATTCAAGCGGCGATTCCAAGCCACCGCACCACCCGGCCGGGTGGCGATGGCGACGCTCGGCGGACGGGTCGAGGCTGCGGCCCGTCCCCCCGCCGCGGCTGTCCCGCGCGAGCGGGTGGTCTGGCCGGCGCGCGCTTTCTGCTAGCTTCGCTCGCGAGCCACTTCGCTGCCGGGGGAGCCGCCGGGGTGGAACGAAACGTGCTCTCGACGAAAGCGAGAGCGATCCGTTCGCGCCGCCCGGATGCCGCTCCGGCGCGGAGGTCGATCCGGGGCCTTTTGCTAAGGAGGTTCGCCAGATGCGCAAGCTTTTCGTACCGTTCGTTCTCGCCGCCTTGGCCGTTCTCGCCGGCACGGCGCTCGTCGCCGTGCCCGCCAGCCAGGCTCCCGACCAAGCCACGCTCGACGACTGCGTGGCGAAGAAGTCTGCTGTCGTCTTTCCCCACGGCCAGCACGCCAAGGACATCGCGTGCGCGACCTGCCATCACACGCAAGCGGATCTCGAGGCCGGAGCCGCGACCGAAGTGAAGACCTGCGGCACCTGCCACGTCACGCCGGAGAAAGCGGAGACGCCGGTCTGCTCGCAGATGTCGATGACCAAGAACCCCTTCCATCTGACGTGCGTGAACTGCCACAAGGAAGAGGCGAAGAAGAACGCCGAGACCAAGGCACCGACGAAGTGCGATCAGTGCCACCCGAAGGCCTGATCGGCTGAGAAGGCGTCGTCGCGAAGAGCGCACGGCCGGCGGGCCGCGCGCTCTTCGTGTCTGTGGAGGGCGCCTCGCGCTAACCTACCCGAAAAGGTGATTCGTCGCTGTGGCCGCGGCGCTAGGCTGGCGAGCCATCCGGTGCTCGATCGCAGGGGCGCCGCCGGCAGCGAAGCCGGCGGCCAGGCGCGGCGGAGCGCACGGCCAGGAGGGGAGAGGATGACGAGCCGACCTGTGGATCCGTCGCCGCTGGGCGCCGTCGCATCGTCGCGCCGGAGCCTGCTCAACTGGCTGCTCGGCGGCAGTCTCGCCGGCTGGGCGGCGACCGCCCTCTACCCGATCCTCAACTACCTGAGCCCGCTGCCGACCTCGGGCAGCGCCGGCGAGGCCGAGCTCGGCGACGAGGCGCGCGGCGACCTCGCCGCGGCGGGCTTCGCCATCGTCGCCCTGGGCGCCGAGCGGGTCATCGTCTTCCAGGACGCGCAGTCGCAGCTGCGCGCTCTCTCCGCCAAGTGCACGCACGAGGGTTGCACGGTGCAGTACAAAGCCGACGAGTCGATCGTCTGGTGCGCCTGCCACAACGGCCGCTTCGACGTCGACGGCCGCGTGCTGTCGGGCCCGCCGCCGCGGCCGCTCGCCGCCTACAAGGTGGCCGGCAGTCTCGACACCAAGCTCGTCGTCTCGCGCGCCGAGAGCGCCTGAGCGATGACCGGCGAGCCCGCCGCCCCCGCGACGCCGGCGACGCGCCAGCGCGGCGCCCTGTGGCGCTGGCTCGACGAGCGCTTCGACCTCGCCGCCCTCGAGCGCTTCGCGCGCCACAAGGAGGTGCCGGTCGGCGAGCACTCGATGTTCTGGTACTTCCTCGGCGGCCTGACTCTCTTCTTCTTCGTCGCCCAGATCCTCTCCGGGATCCTGCTCCTCATGTACTACCAGGCCGGCGAGTCGACCTCGTACGAGAGCATGCGCTACGTCGTCACCAAGGTGCCCTTCGGCTGGCTCGTCCGCGCCTGTCACTGCTGGTCGGCGCACCTGATGATCCTGACGCTCCTCTTCCACATGTGGAGCGTCTTCTTCTTGCGCGCCTACCGCAAGCCGCGCGAGCTCACCTGGTTCACCGGCATCGCGCTCTTCGGCCTCTCGCTCGCCTTCGGCTTCTCCGGCTATCTCCTGCCGTGGAACGAGCTCGCCTTCTTCGCCACCGCCGTCGGCACCGACTCGGTGAAATCGATCCCCGTGGTCGGCGAGTGGCTGCTGCGCGTGCTGCGCGGCGGCGACGAGGTGTCGATCCGCACGCTCTACCGCTTCTACGCGCTGCACGTCTCGGTGCTGCCGATCGCCACCGCCGCGGTCATCGGCCTGCACCTGCTCTTCATCCAGAAGCAGGGGATGGCGGAGCCGATCCCGAAGATCGAGCCGCGAGCCCCGCACTCTCCCGCGAATGCAGCCCCGGCCGACCCGCGGGCGCCGGAGGCGCCCGGTCGCTTCCCGATCACCCGGCGCGGCATGCCGTTCGTGCCCAACTTCGCGCTGCGCGACGTGCTGCTGTGGATCCTGGCGGTGAACCTGCTCGCGCTGCTGGCGGTGATGCTGCCCTACGGACCGGGGATCCCCGGCTTCGAGTGGGAGCTCGGCCTCAAGGCCGATCCGCTGAAGCCGGCCTACCCCGGCATCAAGCCGGAGTGGTACTTCCTCTGGATGTATCAGCTCCTGAAGGAGTTTCCGGCGCACATCCTGGGCATGGAGGGCCCGCAAGCATGCCTCGCGGTGGCCACCGTCTTGATGGCGATCTGGGCGTTCGTGCCCTTCCTCGACCGGCGCGCCGCCGACAACCGGCCGGGGCCGGCCTTCACCGACTTCGGCGTCGGCATCCTCTACTTCCTCGCCTTCCTGATGCTCAAGGCGTGGGACGTCGGCGCCCCGCACGTCGAGCACGGCGTCGATCCGACCGCCGATCCCGCCAACGCCGCGCTCGTGGCGCGCACCTGCGCCACTTGGCTCGCGGGCATCGCGGCGGCGGTGACGCTCCTGCGCGCGGCGCGGTGGCGGCACCGCTACTTCTGGATCAGCGCGCTGCCGGTCACGCAGGCCGCGCTGCACGGCTACGCAGGGGCGAGCTACCTCGGCGCCGGCGCAGTGGCGACGGCGCTCCTCGCCGTCGTGCTGGTCGCCACCTGGAAGCGGTCGGGCGCGCTGCCGGCCGCCGCCGCGCTCGTCGTCGGTGCGCTCCTCGCCGCGGCGCCGGTCGCCGCGCAAGCGGCGCCGAGCGGCTCGCTGCCGGAGGCGAGCTGGCCGGCGAGCTTCGCGCGGCTGCTCGGCGACGACGCCGTCCCGGCGGCGGCGCGCGCCGAGTTCCGTCAGCTTCCCAAGCACGCGCAGGAGCTCTTCTTCACCGCCCAGCGGCGCGGCCTGCTCGACCATCCCGAGCAGCTCGCCGCGCTGCTCTCGCTCGACGTCGCCGACGAGCACATCGAGCTCCTGATGGGCGACAACTGCGTGCTCTGCCATACCAACCCCGACCAGCAGCCGGAAGAAACGCTCTTCCGGGTGGCGGCGGCGGGCGAGCCGTCCGGCCACCTCGACCTGCGCGAGGTGGTGGCCGACGTCCACCTCCGGCGCGGGCTCTCCTGCTCCGGCTGCCACGGCGGCAAGCCGACCGACGAGGAGATGACCGACGCCATCTACGGACGCTGGCCCGATCGCGAAACGCGGCAGGCCGACCGCAGCTGGATCCCGTCGTTCTGCACCGAGGCCTGCCACAGCCAGACCGGCTTCATGCGCCGGTACAACCCTTCGCTGCCCGTCGACCAGATGCTCAAGTATCGCGAGAGCCGGCACGGCGAGGCGGTGCTCTCGCGGCGCAATCCGAAGGCGGCACAGTGCGTCTCCTGCCACGGCGTGCACGGCATCCGGCGTCCGACGAGCCCGCAGTCGCTGGTCTTCCCCGCCAACATCCCGCAGACCTGCGGCAGGTGCCATGCCGACCCGCGGGCGATGCGCGGCGTCGAGCTCGACGACGGCACGACGCCGATCCCAACCGACCAGCTCGCCGAGTACGAGGCCAGCGTGCACGGCCGCGCGCTGCTCACCAAGCACGACCTCGGCGCCCCCGCCTGCAACGACTGCCATGGCAATCACGCCGCGATGCCGCCGGCGGTGGCCTCGGTGTCGCAGATCTGTCGCAACTGCCACGTCAACAACGGCAAGCTCTTCGACGGCAGCCCGCACAAGTCGGCGTTCGAGGCCATGGAGTGGCCCGAGTGCGAGACCTGCCACGGCAATCACGAGATCGAGAAGACCTCGGACGCGATGCTCGGCACCGGAGCGGGCAACATCTGCAAGAGCTGCCACGACGAATACGGCGGACCGGAGTGCAACGAGACGGCGCAGCACTTCCACGACCAGATCGTGACTCTCGACCGGCTCCAGGCCGAGACGCTCGTCGCCATCGAGGCGGCCGAGACGCAGGGCCTCGACCTCTCCGACCTGCGCTTCGACATGGTGGGCGTCCACGACGTGCTGGTCGAATCGCGCTCGAAGATCCACGCCTTCGACCGTGGCGAGTTCGACAAGACCGCCAAGCGGGGCTTCGCCGTCGTCGAGAGCGCGCAGGCGACCATCGCCGCCGCGCTCGACGAATATTCCTTCCGCAAGATCGGTCTCGCCATCTCGACGCTCGTCGTCTCGCTCGTCGCCCTCTTCCTCTATCTCAAGATCCGCGACATCGAGCGGCGGCAGGCGGCGGCCGGGGGCGACGCGCCCGCGGCGAGGGACCGCGGATGAGCCGCCGCCGTGCTGACCGTCGTCATAGGTGCGGCACGGTGGCGCCCGTAGCCTCAACCCGACGATGAACGAGATCCGTCACTACGCCGGGCTCCTGGTCACCGCCGAGCCGGGAGAGCTGCAGTCGGTGGTCGCCGCGCTCGCCGCGATCGCCGGCGTCGGCGTGCACCAGCGCGACGCCGCGACGGACCGCTGCGTCGCCGTCCTCGAGAGCGTCGATCGTGCCGGCCAGGAACGGCTCTTCCGCGCCGTCCAGGAGCAGCCGGGCGTGCGCGGCGCCGACCTCGTCTACCACCTCGTCGATCCCGAGACCGGGTCCCGGCTCGTCCTGGAGGAGCCCTCGCCATGAGGTCGCTCTCGCGCCGCGAGTTCGTGCGTAACGCCGTCGCCACGGCCACCGCCGCCGTCGCCGGCCTGCCCGGCGCCAGCTTCGCCGATCTCGTCGACCCGCTCGAGAAATCGCTCGGCTGGAGCTGGGACAGGGGCGTCTGCCGCTTCTGCGGCGTCGGCTGCGGCATCGAGATCGCGACCAAGGATGGCCGCATCGTCGCCGTGCGCGGCGACGCGAAGAGTCCGGTCAACCGCGGCCTGCTCTGCGTCAAGGGCTACGCCAACGCCGAGATCCCCTACGGTGAGGATCGGCTGACGCGGCCGTTGCTGCGCATGAAGGAAAGCGAGTTCGACAAGCGCGGCGATTTCGTGCCCGTCTCCTGGGAGCGCGCCTTCGACGAGATGGAGCGCCAGTGGCGGCGTGTCCACGGCGAGCTCGGGCCGACCGGCGTCGGCGTCATGGGCTCGGGGCAGTCCACGATTCAGGAGGGATACGCCGCCACCAAGCTGGTCAAGGCCGGCTGGCGCTCGAACAACCTCGACCCCAACGCGCGCCACTGTATGGCTTCGGCGGTCGCCGCCTTCATGCAGACCTTCGGCATCGACGAGCCCGCCGGCTGCTTCGACGACATCGAGGCGACCGACACGGTCGTCCTCTGGGGCGCCAACATGGCGGAGATGCACCCGATGCTGTGGGCGCGCGTCACCGACGAGCGGCTGCGCCGGGAGGGCTACCGGGTCGTCAATCTGACCACCTTCCACAACCGCTCCTCCGATCTCGCCGATCTCGAGATCGTCTTCAGGCCGAACACCGACCTCGCGATCTGGAACTACATCGCGCGCGAGATCGTCAGCCGCGGCGCGATCGACCGCGAGTTCGTCGACGCGCACTGCGTCTTCGCCACCGGCCCGGCCGACATCGGTTTCGGCATGCGCGCGAGCGACGAGCTCGCCTACCCGGCGGAGAAGGACACTCAGGCGCGCGAGCGGGTCGTCGTGCTGACGCGCGAGGAGGCCGTGCTGCGCGGCCTCGACCCGCGCGTCGAGCACCGGGTCGAGCAGGCCGCCGCCGGCGACGCCGGCAAGCACTGGCTGATCTCCTTCGACGAGTTCCAACGAGCGCTCGAGCCGTACACGCTCGAGACGGTGGCCGCACTCGCCCAGGGCGACCCCGACGAGCCGCGCGAGCGGTTCCGTCACAAGCTCGCCCAGCTCGCCGACTTCTACGCCGATGCGAAGCGCAAGGTGGTCAGCTTCTGGACCATGGGCTTCAACCAGCACGTGCGCGGCACCTGGGTCAACGAGCAGGCGTACATGGTCCACCTGCTGACCGGCAAGCAGGCGAGGCCGGGCGCCGGGGCATTCTCGCTCACCGGCCAGCCGTCGGCCTGCGGCACGGCGCGCGAGGTCGGCACCTTCTCGCACCGGCTGCCCGCCGACATGGTGGTCGACAACGCGACGCACCGCGCCAAGGCCGAGAAGGTCTGGAAGCTGCCCGAGCGGACGATCAATCCCAAGGTCGGCAGCCACATCACCCAGATGATGCGCGACCTCGAAGACGGCCGCCTCAAGTGGCTGTGGATCCAGGTGACGAATCCGTTCCAATCGACCGCGAACGCCAATCACTGGCTCCGCGCCGCGCGCGAGAACGACTGCTTCGTCGTCGTCTCCGACGTCTACCCGACGCTGTCGTCGAAGGTGGCCGACCTCATCCTGCCGTCGGCGATGATCTTCGAGAAGTGGGGCGCCTACGGCAACTCGGAGCGCCGCACGCAGATGTGGCGACAGCAGATCGAGCCGCCGGGCGAGGCGACGAGCGACCTCTGGCAGCTGCTCGAGTTCGCGAAGCGCTTCCGGCTGCGCGACGTCTGGGGCGCGCAGAAGGTGCCGGGGTTGAAGGCCGAGGGCTTCGCGGACGGCAAGCTCCCCGACGTCCTCGCCGCCGCCCGCGCGCTGGGCTACACGGAGGAGAGCACGCTCTACGACGTCCTCTTCGCGACGCCCGCCAACCGCGCCTTCACCTGGCCCGATCCGGTGGCAAGCGGCAAGCGCAACTCGACGGTCGACGCCGGCGGGCTCGACTGGTTCCCGGAGAAAGCGCTCTTCGAGGAGTATGCGGCGTTCGGCCGCGGCGCGGCGCACGACCTCGCCCCCTTCGACCTCTACTACCGCGACGACGTGCGCGGGCTGCGCTGGCCGGTCGTCGACGGTCGTGAGACACGCTGGCGCTTCAACGAGGAGCACGATCCCTATGCCGCCACGGGGAGCGGCTTCGATTTCTACGGCAAGGCGAGCAAGTCGCTGCCGCAGGGGAACCTCACCGGCCCGCTGCCCGGCGAGCCGGTGACGATCGGCCACAAGGCGAAGATCTTCTTCCGCCCCTACGCCGCGGCGGCGGAGAGCCCGGACGCCACCTACGACCTCTGGCTGTCGACCGGGCGCGTGCTCGAGCACTGGCACTCGGGCTCGATGACCCGCCGCGTGCCCGAGCTCCACGCCGCCATGCCGGAGGCGCAGCTCTTCATGCACCCCGCGGACGCCGCCGCGCGCGGTCTCGTGCAAGGCGCGCTCGCCGCCATCGAGTCGCGCCGGGGCCGCATCACCGCTCGCGTCGAGCTCGTCGGCCGCAACCGGCCGCCGCGGGGCACCGTCTACGTGCCGTGGTTCGACGAATCGGTGTTCGTGAACAAGGTCACTCTCGACGCCACCTGCCCGATCTCCAAGCAGACCGATTTCAAGAAGTGCGCCGTGAAAGTGGCCAAGGCGTGAGCGGCGACGAGAGGAGAGAGGCCATGAAGCGAACCGCCCTGCTCGCACTCGCCGCCGGCGCCCTCGCCCTCGCCGCCGCGTGGGCCGCCGACGAAGAGAAGCCTCCCGCCGAGCCGGCGAAGCCGACCTCCGACGCCGAGCTCTCGCTCTACCCGGGCAGCGTCTTCACGGTGCCCGACCCCGCCGGCTTCGCCTGGAACGACTCCGCTCCCGGCGACAACGAACGCCTAGCGCGCTCGTTCCCGCTCGCGCCGCCGCGCGTGCCGCACGGCATCGCGGAGTTCCAGCCGATCACCCTGCGCTCGAACGCCTGCCTCGACTGCCACGCCCTCGACGCCGGCGCCGACGCACCGGAGCTGCCGGCGAGCCACCGCACCGACCTGCGGCGCGCCCCCGAGTCGGTGACCGCAGCGGTCGCCGGCGCCCGCTGGCTCTGCCTGAGCTGCCACGTGCCGACCTCCGACGCCCGACCCCTGCGCGCCAACTCCGCCGCGCCGCGTTGAGGCGCGCAGGCGGTCCGGCGGGCGCCGGCAGGCGCCGACATACAATCGACGCGCTCCGCCATGTCGCTCGCAGCGGGAACCTCGCTCGGTCCGTACGAGATCGTCGCGCCCCTCGGCGCGGGCGGCATGGGGGAGGTCTATCGGGCGCGCGATCCGCGCCTCGGGCGCGAGGTGGCGGTGAAGATCGTCCTCGCCGAGGTGACGCACGACCCCGAGCGGCTGCGCCGCTTCGAGCAGGAGGCGCGCGCCGCCTCCGCGCTCAACCATCCGAACCTCCTCACCGTCTTCGACTTCGGCACCCACGACGGCAAGCCCTACTTGGTCACCGAGCTGCTCGCCGGTCGATCGATGCGCCAGGCGCTGCAAGACGGCGGGCGGATCGCGGTGCGCACCGCCGTCGAGTGGACGGCGCAGGTCGCGCGCGGCCTCGCCGCCGCGCACGCGCGCGGGATCGTCCACCGCGACCTCAAGCCCGAGAACCTCTTCGTCACCGACGACGACCGCGTCAAGGTCCTCGACTTCGGCCTCGCCAAGCTGACTCTCGGCGACGAGGGCTCGCTCGCCTCGGCCGCGACGATCGCCGGCGGCGCCACCGCCTCGGGCGTCATCCTCGGCACCGCCGGCTACATGGCTCCCGAGCAGGTGCGCGGCGAGCGCGCCGATTCGCGGGCCGACCTCTTCTCGCTCGGCTGCGTGCTCTACGAGCTCCTCGGCGGTCGGCGCGCCTTCTCCGGCGAGACGGCGATCGAGACCCTCAACGCCATCTTGAAGGTCGATCCGCCGTCGCTCGCCGAGCTTCGCGCCGAGGTGCCGCCCGCGCTCGTCCGCGTCGTCGAGCGTTGTCTCGACAAGAGTCCCGCCGGCCGCTTCCAGTCGGCCGCCGACCTCGCCTGGGCCCTCGACGGGGTGGCCGGCGCGACCTCGGCGGCCGGCGCGCGGCAGATCGCGGCGCCACCGTCGCGGGGCTCGGCTCGCCTCCGGCGTCCGGCGGGCCTCATCGCCGGTGTGGTGGGCGTCGCGCTCGTCGGATTGCTCGTCGGCCGCGGCCTCGGCCGCGACGGCGACGCGGGCGCAGCGCCGTGGGTCGGTGAGCGGCTGATCGGCGGCGCGCTGCTCGCCTACTGCCCGCGTCCGTCGCCCGACGGCTCGCTCGTGGCGTTCATCGTCGTCGACGAGGAGGGCCAGAGCCAGGTCGCGCTCCTCCGACCGGGCGAGAGCCGCTTCACCACCCTCACCAGCGACCACAGCCGCGGTCCGGTGTTGGCGATCAACTGGTCCGCCGACGGCCGCCTCGTCTATCTCGAGCGCGCCGTCGCCGGAGCGATCGACAGCGTCCCCGCCTTGGGCGGCGACGAGAGGGTGGTGCTCGAGCACGCCCGGCAGCCGGTGCCGCTGCCCGACGGCACGCTGCTCGCTCTGCGCTCGCTCCCCGAAGGCGGGCGCCGCCTGATCCGTTACACCCCGGGCCAGCCCGAGGCGCAGCCGGTCGGCCCGGCGTTCGCGCCGCTCGCGGCGCCCGGTCTGGAAGCGAACCTGGCGGCGTTCGCCGACGGCCGAGAAGCGATCTACTTCGGAGTGCGCCGCGAGGACGCCGGTCGGCGGGGTCCCGGCCTGTGGGCCATCGATCTGGCGACGGGATCGACGCGCGAGCTCGCGCCGCAGCTCGCGTTCCCGCGCGCCGGCGAGCTCATCGCGTTGCCCGCGGTCGCCGCCGACCCGCGCACCGACGAGGCTCTCGTCGTCGTCCCGCACGGAGACCTCCACGTCGTCACGGCGGTGTCGCGCCGCGGCGATCGGCCGCCGCGCCCGCTCCTGCACCTGACAGCGACGCCGTTCGCCCTCTCCGTCGATCGCGACGGCAGCCTCCTGCTCGATCAGGTCGAGGTCTCGGGCTCGCTGCTGCGCTTCGCGATCGAGGGGGGCGACGCCCGCCGCGTCGCCCGCTTCGCCGGCAGCCCGGGGCGCTCTAGCGCACCGGTCGAGCTGCCCGACGGCGGCGTCCTCTTTACCGGCGTCGAAGGCGCCGAGAGCCGGCTGCTGGTCGCGCGCCCGGGGCGCGCGCCGGCGCCGTTCGTCGACGTCGACGAGGAGACGAGCGGCCCCGTCTGCCTGGTCGACGATCGGCACGTCGCCTTCCTCGTCGGTCCAGCCGCGGCGCGCCAAGTCGCCGTCGCCTCGTTCGACGGCCGGATCGCGCGCCGCGTGCCGGCTCCGGGTGCGCGCTCGCCTCAGACCTTCGTTGCGGCGGGCGACGGCCGGAGCGTGCTCTACGGCGCCGGCGGCAAGCTGCTCGTGCTCGACACCGTCTCCGGTGCCCACCGCGAGCTCGCCGCCGCCGGCCGCGCTGCGATCGACCCGACGACGGGCGAGCTCGTCGTTCCGCGCGTCGAGGCCGAGGGCACCCGCATCGAGCGGCTCGACCGTGACGGCTCGCGGGTGAGGAGCTACGGAGTGCGCGTCGATCTCTTCCCCGAGCCCTGGAGCGGCTCGCAGCTGGATCGGCAAGGGAGGCTGCTGCTCACGCTCGGCCCGCCGGAGAGCTGGTGGGTCGGCCCGGGGATGCTCGACCTCGGCGAGGAGCGCCTGTGGACGATTCCGCTCGCCTTCGGAGGCGACGTCTTCACGCCGAGCTGGGGGCGCGACGGCTCGGTCCTGGCGATCGGCTGGGAGTACTCGATGAACGTCTGGCGGTTCCGGCGCGTCGGCGCGGCCACCGGCGGCAGCGGTCGCGAATGAGCCTCTCGCGCGACGCTCGCTACTGGATGTAGCCGAGCGCGCGCAGCTGGCGCAGCTGCTCGGGGTCGAGCGGCTTCGTGCCCTCCTCTTCGTGGAAGCGCTGGAAGAGGGCCTGGTTCGCCTTCCAATGTTCGAGCAGCAGTCGGGTGTAGCGCTCGACGAGATCCGGGTGCACGGCGTTGACCGCTTTCAACGCGAACGGATCGTTCCACAGGTCGTAGAGCAGCAGGCGCGGCACTTCGGGAAAGAACGGATGCAGTGCGCCCCAGCGGCCGCCGGCCGGCACGGCGTGGCGGCCGCGGCGCGGGTCGCCGCCCGGGGCGACCGGCGCGATCTCGAGCGAGGCGCCCCAGCGGCCGTCGACGATCTCGAGGTTGCCGATCATCTCGCCGCTGGTGTCGTCGATGCGGAACTCGTCGAGGATCACCGGGCGGTGCCGCATCGGCCGGCCGTGGAGCAGCGGCGCCAGCGACTCGCCCTGTGCCACTTCCGGCTTCGGCAGGCCGGCGAGGTCGAGGAGCGTCGGCAGCACGTCGATCATCGACACCGGATCCTCGCTCCGCCGTCCGCCGGGGATGCGCCCCGGCCAGACGACGAGGAGCGGCACGCGCGTCGAATACGAGTCGAAGAGCGCGCCCTCCCAGGGGTCCGGCTCGGGATCGATCTTGCCGCGTCCGAAGCGGGCGAAAGTGCCGGCCGGGTGCCCGTGGTCGGCGGCGACGACGAAGATCGTCGACTCCCACGCGCCCGTCGCCTTGAGGCGGTCGACGAAACGGCCGAGCTGGTAATCCTGGTGTGCCATCGTCTCGTCGTGCAGGCCATTGCGCAGCGTGTAGTAGGCGACCCGGTCGACGCCGGCCCGCTCGAGCGCCAGGTCGTACCAGGCGAGGATGCTGGTGCGCCCGAACTCGGCGCCAGCGACCCGGAAGAGCTGCTGGTCCCACTCCCCGAGCTGCGCCCGCTCGACGCCCGACACCCACAGTCCGGCGAACGGCGCCGCCGGCGCGTGCGGCTCGTGCACGTCGGTGGTCTGGAAGTGGACCCAGTAGGGAGCGCCGGGCGACTCCTCGCGCCAGCGCCAGAAGCGCTCGTGCAGCTCGACGGTCGAAGTGCCGTGGTGGCCGCTGCCGACGTCGTGCAGGCGGTCGACGCCGCGCTCGAGCCCGATCAGGCGGCCGGCGTTCGGGTTCGAGGTGAAGGCGGCGGTCTGGTAGCCGCCGCGGCGGAAGCGTTCCGCCATCGTCGTCGCCGAGGCCGGTACCGGCGTCGAGTGCATGCCGCGGCGCAGCCCTCCCAGCACGCTGTGCTGGAGCGAGGTCATGAACGAGGCGGTCGAGGGCTGCGTCCAGGTCGAGTTCGAGTAGGCGTGCTCGAAGACGACGCCCTCGGCCGCCAGCCGCTCGAGATAGGGCGTCGTGCGCCGGTTGTACTCGTAGAGGCTCATCAGGTCGGCGCCGGCGCCGTCGATGACGTAGAAGACGACGTTCGGCCGGCGCGCGGCGCCCGGCGGCCGCGAGGAGACGATCGGCGCGCCCCACAGGGCGACGGCGCCCGGTCGCTCGCTCGCCGCCTCGAGCGTCAGCTCGGCCGCGGCGCCAGCGAAGGCGGTGAGATCGAGCGTGCGCTGCCGCCAGCTCGCCGCGTCGTCGACCGTCTCCTCGAAGAGCGGCGTCGCGGCGCCCCCCGCACTGCGCGCCGCGACGCGATACGTGATCGCCTCGCCCGCTTCGGAGGTGAGCGCGAAATCGAAGCGCGCGCCCTCGCGGGCGAGCGGCACGCGAAAGGTGAGCGTCGCC
>Ga0214472_10005984_pt1 | contig 12766 bp, 8 predicted proteins | sample RVTome_6_FD_207662 | JGI IMG/M metagenome (GOLD analysis project Ga0214472, IMG submission 207662) | Soil microbial communities from uranium-contaminated site in the Upper Colorado River Basin, Wyoming, United States - RVT140D175 | ecosystem: Environmental > Terrestrial > Soil > Contaminated >... | reverse complement strand
GAGTTGTGGTTGGTACCAGTTCCTGAAAAAGGCATGATTTATCCAGAATACTTACCCGGCGGTCAAAAGAACGTTCAGGCCCGTCTGGAAAGGCTTCAGACTTTCATGGCGGCTGCCCAAAAGCGCCGCATCAAGGTTGTGGATATTGTGACGCCTTTCCTGGCAGAGGCAGACGCCGGACCGCGTCTCTTTTCTTTGGACGACACCCACTGGAGTGAGGCAGGAGCCCAACGGGCAGCCGAGATTTGCGCCGCTAGCGTAAAAGCAACAGTCCTTCCAAGCCCGGCACCGCTAACCTTTCGCGAAACGCCTATTCAACGGACTGCCGATCTGGCGAGTATGCTGAATTTCCCCCAGGCGGTTTTATTGGAGCGCCACCAGGTTCAGCTTTCCCTGGTTCAGGCCCAGAGTCGCCAGGCCCCTCAAACTATTTGGTTTGGCACCAGTTTTTCGTATGGTTTCAGCATGGCACATCGCTTTGCCAAGGTAACCCAATCCTTAACGGCCAATGAAGCCACCAACGGCATGCTTTTGTCCGACTTTTTCCCGGCATTGCTGGCCTGGCTCGAACATCCAGGCAATGCTGCACCTGGTACACACGTCATGGTCGAGTTTCCCTATCGCCATCTCAACGACCGAAAAAATCTTGCTGAAATCAAACAACAGATGGAATGGCGCCGGCAATTTTCCAAGCTTCAACCCCAACTCATGATCGATCCCCGCACACTGCCCACTCAGAACCTGATCGTGGACACCCAATGGCAGCCTCAAAATACTGATCCCATGATTTTTCTGGATTCGACACTCTTTCAGGCGATGGAAAAACCTTTGTTCCTGAGAGTTAGGCTGAGAACCCAATCGCCAGCAGAAACACCTCCTTACTTAAAGGTCTATTACGACCTTGGCAATGGGTTTTCTGAAAAACAAACCACCTCCCTTGCGTTGAGTCGCACTTCTTCATGGCAGAGTCATTGGATTCCCATCCCCTTCGATCGCAAATTACCCCAGCGAATCAGATTGGATGCCCTAAACCGCCAACAGAATTTCCAATTGGACCTGTTGGCAGTTTATTAAAATGGTGATCGCCATCAGGGTAACCACGGGAGGTTTTCCCTACGTTTTTGTTATCGGTTGTGGTGCATCAATTTAGAACTAGGTCCAGGCAAAAATATATAGGTGGGGTTAAATTGAATGGTTGGCGACGGTTTAATGGCAAATTGTGGCAAGGCAATTATTGGGAATTTTTTATCCTTTATGACCAGGGATTTTCCCACGTTCAGTAGTACCCCGAAAACAATCCCCTCAAATGGAAAAACGATTAACTGAACCGCGGTTCGGGCAATCGCATTTTGGAACCACGAAGGCAAAATGTCCCAGAAGCCTGGATGGTTTAAGTAAAATCCGTTGGGGCAGACCTCCATGCCTTGCCTGATGGTAGGAGCTGGGCGACGATCGTGGCAATGTCGCGGCGCATTATTACAGAGGTGCGTGGCTCGGTGTTTTTGCATGGTTTAATGCTATGCTGATTCACGGGACCAGGATGGTTTATGACGCAAACGGTGACACAACTCCTTCATCAATGGCAGGGTGGCGATGAGCAGGCTCTCAAAGCGCTGATGCCACTTACCCTGGAAGAGTTGCGCAAATGCGCCAAAGGTCTGCTTGCCAGAAAACCTGCGGCGGCACTTCAGCCCACCGAATTAATTCACGAAGCCTATTTGCGGCTGGTGGAATTGGACCAGATGCGTTGGGAGAGCAGGGTCCAGTTCTTCGCACTCGCCAGTCAGGTGATGCGCAACATTCTGGTCGATCAGGCTCGCGCAGCCATCGCCCAAAAACGCGGCGGCGATGCCTTTCCCGTTACCTTGGATGAAAAAGTTTTGCCCCTTGCTCCCTCCAATGAAGCCCTGGTCGCCTTGGATCAGGCTCTAATCGAGCTCCAGGCTCACGACGCTCGCAAAGCGAAAGTGGTGGCTTTGCGCTATTTTGGGGGTCTAAGCGGAAGTGAGATAGCCCAGTTTCTGAACATTGACGAACGCACGGTCAAGCGCGACTGGCAGTTTGCCAAGGCTTGGCTTTACCAAAAATTAAAACCCGAGGCTTGAGTTTGTGGCAGATGTTGAATTTGAGCAGTTAGTGAGTTGGTTTGAGCAGCTTTCAGAGCTCACACTTGAGGAACGAACCCAAAAAATCAACCAATTGCGTCAGGAGAATTCCGCCCTGGCCGACGCCTTGGACGCCATGTGGGCTGATCAGACTCTGGCAGATGCCTTTTTTGCGCCCATTGAAGATGCCAGCCTTCAGGGAATCCCCGGTTTGCAAGGGCAGACCGTGGCGGGGTATCAGATTGGCGAGCTTTTAGGCAGCGGCGGAATGGGCGTGGTGTATCGGGCCACCCGCGAAGGCGAGTCGTTTGCCAAAGACTTCGCCCTAAAAGTTCTTCCAGGCGCAGGTCATTCGGCGCAACATCAACAACGCTTCCTGCTGGAACGCAAAATCCTGGCGTCACTCAACCATCCTCATATTGCCAGCCTGGTAGATGGTGGTCTGCTGGAAAACCATACGCCTTTCCTGGTTATGGAATTCATCGATGGCAGTGATTTACTCAGCTATTGCCAAACGCACTTGCTGGGATTGACCGAACGTATCCACCTTTTCCTGCAAGTATGTGATGCCGTGGATTATGCCCATCGTCAATTTATTATCCATCGCGACATCAAGCCGCAAAACATCCTGGTCAATTCCCAGGGTCAAGCCAAACTTTTAGACTTTGGCATCGCCAAACTGCTGGGCCAGGAAGCTGAGCTGGGCCTCACCGGAACCCAGCAAAGGGTTTTCACACCCGATTACGCCAGCCCGGAACAAGTCCAGGGCGAGCCGCTCTCCGTTGCCACCGATATCTACAGCCTGGGTGTGGTGCTTTACGAATTACTTACTCAGCGCAAACCCTTCCTGCTTAAAGGCAAAACCGCAGGTGAAATTCTGGATATGGTGCGCAACGCGGTGCCCCCCAAACCCAGTCAAATTCCCACCAAATCCCACTCCGTAAAAGGCGCCCCCTGGATTCACAAACTCAAGGGCGACCTGGACACTATTGTCATGAAAGCGCTGCGGAAAGAACCCCAAAACCGTTACCTTTCCGTTGCAGCCTTGGCTGGCGACCTGCGGCGCTATCTGCACCATGAACCCATTCGTGCGCAGGAACCCTCCTGGAGTTATCTTGCCGGCAAGTTCGTTCATCGCTACCGAACGGCAGTCGTGTTGGTCACCTTACTTATCCTCAGTCTTTTGGGTGGTTTAGCCGCGTCCACCCAGCAGGCACGTACCGCGTCACGGGCTAAAATCAAGGCTGAACAGGAAGCTGAAAAAGCAAAGCAAGTCTCCCAATTTCTCGTTCAGCTCTTCGAAAATGCCAACCCCAAAGTGAACCAGGGCAAGGAAATAACCCTCAAGGCGTTGGTTGATCATGGGCGTGAACAATTTCTCAGCGATCTGGATCTCAACCCGGAGGTAAAAGCCAGCCTGCATGGCATTTTTGGGCGTATCTATTACTTTGCGGGGAAGCTGGCGGATGCGGAGAGCGACCTTCACGCATACCAACTGCAAAAGCCAGAGCCGGGTGAAGACCAGGATGAATGGTTTAAAAACAACCTCTACCTCGCCGAAACCCAGATCACCATGGGGAAATTTGACCCGGCGACAGAATTATTACAAACCCTGGTGAAGGTATCTGTTGAAAAAGCCCGACCCTTTGACCAGGGCATCGCTCAAAATCTTCTGGGATTAGCTGCCATGCAGCAACGGCAACTGGACCTTGCCGAATCGCGCTTTGACTTAGCTGAGCAGTTGTTGACACCTTTGGGAACTAAAGAGTCTGCCATTGAGTTGGCCTTTGTTCACAACCACCGCGGAATGGTGCGCTTGGATAAGTTTGAACTGGAAGAAGCAGAAGCTTTTTTTAAGAAAGCCATGGAACCCATGCGCGATCGCAAGCTGGACCTGATTGGCATCATGACCAATCTGGCAGTGGTTCACACGCGCAGAGGGCACTTGGAAGAAGCGATTGCAACCAACTACGAGGTTTTGAAACTCAAGGAAGCCATTCACGGACCCGACGCACCTGTTCTTGCCACCAACTACCAAAACCTGGGCCATTGTTACTTGCAAAAAAGCGACTATCAAAAGGCTGAAACGGCATTCCAGATTGCCAGCAGGCTTTATTCTGGCGAAGAGGAAAACTTTTACCACGCATATCCCATAGTGGGTCTCTCGAAAATACAACTCGCCCAAGGCCAATATTTCGAAGCACTTAACCTTGCCCAACAGGCACTGAGGATGTTGCTGAAATACCAATCGGCAGATAGCATACTGGCAGCTAATGTTCGCCTTCATCTGGCCGAATGTCTGGAAAAAGCCGGACAATTTTCCAGCGCTGCGGAAGAAGCTTTAGACGCATTGGGACCCTTGCTGTTAAGCTTTGGAAAAGACCATGTCCTTCCGCAAAGGTTGAAAAGCCTGTTGCTGAATATTCAGAAGACGAACCTTTCGGCGTCACTGGCTCAAAAGGTTCAAACTGCCCTGAATCAGTTTGCGGACCCATAACCTGGTCTTTCAAACGAACCCGCAGGAGTAACCCATGTCTCACATTGCCATGATCGGAGGCGTATTTCTTTACGCAGACGATCCCGCCAAACTAGCGCAGTGGTATGCCGACGCCTTTGAATTGTCCTTTCAGGATTGGGGCAGTTGTAAAGGTCTTCATTTTGATTATCGCGAAGACGCAAATGAGGGCGAACGCTCCATGCTGATTTTTTCCATTCACCCGGCCAAAGGACCTCTGCCGCCAGATCGCGGTCAGTGTGTGATTAATTATCGGGTCTTCGATTTGGCAAAGACCCTGGATCGGCTGACTGCTCAAGGCGTTGCCATTACCGAACGGGAAGACAGCGAATACGGGCGCTTTGCCTGGGTCAATGACCCAGAGGGAAATCGCGTCGAACTTTGGGAGGCGCCTTCTGCCAATCCAACAGGTGCGTGAATCTACTTCCTTTTGAGGTAAGGTTTCTGCCGGAGCGTTCTTGCTCGGAATTCTCTTCCCAGAAACCAACTTCACCTGACTATTTCCCGAACGGCAGTTTCATCTTGCACGATGATCTCAAGAGAGTCGTTAGCGAGACTTCGGGTTAGTTGTATTCAGCCATCCATTTCTGTTTGTGCTACGCCTCCACTTTGAAATCCAACGTTCATCTACCTTCGGCGACTCGTCGAGCATCGGAGCTGCCGCGCCGCTTCGCGGCTTTCAATTAGCAACAAAATCAAAAATGCTCTTGTGCTTACAACAAGCGACGACTGCCTTAAAACACGAGAAATCCTTTTTCCCTTGAATGAAACCTGCCACCTCAGAGGACTTTTCTGGCTCAAATGCACCAGAAACCTGTGAAAAAGCTCTTCTTCCCCGGAAGTGGTAGATAGATAGGCATAGGTCTTTTTGAGCACTGAATGGAACGGCGGGCCAAAATTTCGAGTCTTCTATCCACACTCGGTTGTTCCCTTGACCTTGCCCTATTTCCAGGAGTCACAATCCTTCAGGCAACTTGCAGTGGACTGAGACCGTAAAGTACCCCCGAACGCAAAACCAACACCGTCCCCAAGTGTTTTATCTTAAAGAAAAGCCTTTTTTTCGCGAAGGAGCTTCCGATGTTTTTATGGGTCCTGGCAATGAGCCTTGCTTTTCAGTCATCCGATTTTGCCCAGATCGAAACATTAATCCGTGATAACCCAGTCGCGGCAGAAAAAGCTTTACTAAAAGCAGTCGATGTGGCCGAAACCGAAGCCAGGGCAACCCTTTTGCTTTGTCACTTGTATACCAATCAGAAGGATTACGAAAAGGCACTTCCCTACGGCAAAAAAGCCGTTGAACTTCTTCCCGAAGATTCCCAGGCCAACTATTTATATGCAGTTGCAATCCGCCAAAAAATGTCCGATAGCACCATGTTCGCCATGGCTAATTCAGGAAAGTACAAAAAACTCCTGGATAAAGCCATTGAAGCCGATAGTAACAACCTGGATGCTTATGAGGAAAAATTCGGCTTTTTAATGAATGCCCCGGCTATCGCAGGCGGCAGTGTCGAGAAAGCTGATGCCTTGGCAGCCGAGGTAAAGGAAAAGAACCGTGAACGCGGTCTCATCATGCAGTACAACATCAACCAGAAGCGGGAAAATCACCTTCAATCCTTTGAAATCGCAAAAGAACTGATCGCTTTAAACCCAGAAAAAATGCGCTATCAATTCTTCTATGGATTCTCGCTGCAAGCGTTGGAAAAGTTCACGGATGCCAGTACCTTTTTTGGTGAGCTTTACCAAAAGAACCCCAGTGAAATTGGCGCGTTGTATCAAACTGCGCGCTCTCACATACTGGGTGAGTTCGATCAGGAAAAAGCCATCGCCGCGCTCGATTCTTACATCGAAAAGGCCAATGAAAAGACCCAGCCATCCATTGCTGCAGCCCATTGGCGGGCAGGAATGGCCTATCAACAGCTAGGCGACAAGGAAAATGCGCGCAAACGCTACACAGAATCCCTGCGCCTTGACCCGGACATGGAAGAGGCTAAAAAAGCGCTAAAGCAACTGAAGTAGCTTCCGTTAGGGTGCATTGATGGCATTGACGCATTGAATCAACCCGGCAATTCCAGGAGCAGCGGTCCATTGCGGTAGCTGCTCCATTAGGTCTGCTAACTCGCTGCAGGGCAAATCAAAGCCTAGATAGACAAACCATTTTCGCAAGGTTGATTCCATGGCAGGAGCAGGCAGACCCTCCAGGGCAAAGCCCAACCAACAGGTTTTGAATTGGGTGGTTTCCAGAATTACCCCAGCATTGCCCTGGTCACCCGAAAAAGCCAGGACTCCAGCCATCGTTGGGTTCAAGCTATCACTTTCGTTACCAAAACCGGGAGTCACCATAACAGGGCCAATGCCGCTGAAAACCGGCGCTTCACCGGTAACCGTTTCCTGAATGGCATCGCGAACACCGTTGGCGACACCTAAGTAATCGCGCATGAAGGTGTTGAACTGGCTATTGATTATGCTCAAATCGTTGAAATAACTTTGCGAACTAATGAACAGGGACCCGCCTTGATCCAGAAATGCTGCCAATAACCCCTGAGATGCCTCCGTAGGACCAGCCTTGGGGCTCAAAGTATCCAAGGCACTTCCGGAAAACCAGACAACCGCCTGGTACAAGCCAAAGTTATCGGGCTCTACCGCGCTGTTCTGGGTATCGAACACTTCGTAGGATACGCCAATGGCATCTAAGGCTGCGGTATAGGCACCGCGAACATCTGGAGTGTTGTTGTCGTCGTCCACTAACAAAACTGGCGCTACAGACCGGGTTTGAAAGCTTCTGGTTGCGTAGGTTCCCATTCCACAGCTATTGCTGCCGGCGACGCGCCAAAAGTAGGTTGTTTCAGGCAGTAACAAGGCTTGATAGGAATAGCTGAGCTCGCCCAAATCCATGGAAACCAGAGGGTTTGTAAATCCAGCATTGTCTGCCAACTGGAAATGATAGGTCAGGGCTTCTGGTTGTGCGCCCCAGGAAAAGTCAGGCATGAGATCAACGTCCGTCGCCATGGCAAGTGGCTCCACCAGGCCGATGGCAGCAGGCACGCCTGGCTCAACAAAAAGGTCAATGACCACCTGGTGTTGCTGAGCACCCGAGGTTGCAAGAACATTAATCTCATAGGCGCCGCGCGCCAGGTTGCCAGTTCCAGTAAGCGTTAAAGTGGGATTGGCAGGAAGGGTGACTGGATTCTGGCTGAAATTTGCCATTAACCCCAATGGCAGGTTGGGAACAGAGAGAGTAACCGGATTGTTGAATCCACCGATAGCTTCCAGACTAAAACTGTACACTGCATTGCCGGGTGCACATACCTCTTGAGAGTCCACCTCGGCCTTTAAACTAAAGTCAGAAACGCTTTCGCAGTTGTAGCAAACCAAGGCAAAGTCCTGATCAATCATGCTACCAACACCTGGTATCCCATCTGAATTCAAATCCGTCGCCTGGACAATTACCTGAAAGGTTCCCGTAGCCGTTGGGCCCAACAAAACACCTTCGGTATTGTTCAGTGCATCCGCAACACCACCTGGTGCAGACCAGCCGCTGGCATTGAACACATTGCCGCGAAACACCTGGCTGTTATAGACCACCGAGACATCTAAATCGTTATTTAAAGCCGGAGTCGCACCCCCAAGACCATGGCCAGGTGCGTCTGTCCAGGCCAGCATAAGCTTCACCGGTTCACTGGAGTTGGCTACCTGGAACTGGCGATTCCAGGTTTCGCCCGTATTGTTGAGAACCACTGGATTGTCCAGATAGACGACTGGAACCTGAGAGTCCAAAACCGGCGGTAGGCTCAATCGTCCCCAACCCTGTTTCGAATTGAAGCGATGGCCCATGGGGACGCCATCCGCATCCAAAAAACCTTCTAAGTCTACCGCTACCGGAAGGAACGCTGCTTTCACCAGAGCAGGACTGGGATTCAAAGTTGCGCCAAAAAGATTGCGGTAGTGTTGAATAAACAAGGCCACGCTACCGGTAACATGCGGTGCCGCCATACTGGTACCGCAACGCATGCGATAGATAGTGTCCGGCTCTGCCGACTCCACCTGGCAGCCGGGTGCAACAATTAAAGGTAAATGTCGACCGTCCAGAGCTGGTCCATGCGCGGTGACCGTCGCGAGGTTGTTATACTCAGCCACCTGATTGGTATTGGTAAGTTGCGCCTGGTGGGCTCCCACGTGAAAAATATTCTTTGCTTCATCTGGGGTTCCGATACTACTCACACCGCCATTGCCGTTATCAATGGCCAAAACGTAGTGAAAGCTCTGGTTGCCTGCAGTGTTGGGGTCTGCATCTCGCACACCAATATCCAGTTCCATGGCACCCACGTCATAGCCCGCAGGAATGGAGGACAACCCCCAGGAATTGTTCGAAAGTTGTGCGCTATTGGCATAAGACTCCCGGATCAAAGCCAATAAGCCGCCAGGGTCCAAAGCCAGATTGATGTAGTTCTGTTCAATCATTTGTGCGCCTGGCGCCATACCCTGGGCGCGTAAGAAACCATTGGGATCCGTCACACCAGAAACACCGGTTCCGCCCATGATCCCTGCCACATGGGTTCCGTGACCGCTGGAAGCAGCACCTGCGCAGCCTGGACCGGCACACGGCAGAAAACGGCCTGATAAATCGGGATGGGTTTCTTTGACGCCACCATCCACACAGGCCATAACCAGCCCTGCACCTGACAAACCAATGCTGGTCAACCAGGCTTGATAGCCCACCACCGCCTGATTCAGCACGTCCACATTGCCAGCCACCAACTGGGCGCTCAACTCTCCACGCAAATAGGGTGTCCCCTGTAATTGGACCGTGTAAACCTTTGGCAAATGCGCCAGGCCAATCAGCGATTCACCTGGAAGCTGTCCGTACCAGACCTGAAACCGGTGATCAAGGTCTCTGGATTCCAGACCCTCGCCCCCCAAAGCTGCAAACTCCTTTTCAAAATCCAACAATTCAGCAGGTCTGGCGCGGTAGGTCAATACCACCACTTTTTGCCAACCTTGCAGCGAGCGATAGCGAGGTAATAACTTAAAGCCAGGAAGAAAATCACCGGACCAGCGCACCGAAGGGTTCTGAGAGGGAGGCGCATTTTTTTGGCCCCAAACAATCAGCGAAAACGGTCGCAATGCGGCCACCACGGCAAGTCCCTGCGACCGCAGCACCTCCAAATCCTGACGGCTCACTGGCTGCTGGAATTGAATGACATGCAGGCCAATGTCCTGCCCTACCTGTTGCCACTCGTCGGCGTCTTGGTAGCCCTCCCCTAACGGATCAAAAAACTGACCGCCCAGGTGCAAACGATAATCCGGCTCTTCGTAAACAGTTCCCCTGAAAAAATCCGTTGGCAGGGAGCGGTAATCCTCGCTCGATTGACCCCATCCAAGAATCAAAAAGGATCCCAGCCAAACCATTGCAAGAAATCTGTTCACATTATCCACCCTTCTCTGCCAACACAGTCCATTGCCAAATATTCACTCAAACTCCCCAAACGTCAGTCCTTAAAGAATCTCCTCTGTGGAAAAGGGCCCTGGACACCTGGTTGCAAGAATTCTTCGAATGGCCATTTAGTTATGTGAAATGCCAAACAATTTGTCGATTTGTACTACTGAACCGGCAACTATTTTCCCACATTCTCCTAACTTGGAAGGCTAAAATAAACCTGTATCATCTGCATGGCGAGTCTCAACCAAGGGAGGTGTCGCTTGCGTTTTGAAAATTATCTGTCACTGGGATTGGCCTGTTCTCTATTGTTTTCGTGTGGTTCCGATTCCCTTTCCCTTCCAGACAGCGAAGATTTAGCCTTTCAAAAACTGGAGCGTTCCGAATTTTTCTGGTTCCCGACAGCGGGTCATTTTGTCATTGGCGATCAGGAAAGATACGACGATCTTATTGCAAAATACTGGCAATCAGACACCACGCCTCCCAAAATTGATTTCCAACAACACAGCCTGATCGGCGTTCACTATGGAGCACACCATTCGGGATGTTCCAACGAGGTTGACGTCATTCGCCAGGTGCGTAAGTTCCTGGGTTCCACAAGCGTGATCGTGGACGCCTTGCCACCACCCGGCATCTGCGACGCCATCATTGCACCTCATCACCTGGTGCTGATCCCCAGGCTAAACGGTCCCATCTTTTTCACCAACCAGGCACCTGCCATCGAAGCCAAAGCTGCACCCTTTGACCTGGTTCCCAATTTCGAGCATTTTCAGGTAACCGAACCAGATATTCGTACCTATCGAACTCAGGCAGAATGGTTGGCGTTGTGGGAAACTGCCTGGACTCTTTCCGACGATCAGGGGCGAACCCCTCCGCCCGAGGTGGACTTTGGCCGCTTCATGGTGATTGCCGTTTTCTACGGCTCAGGGTATTCCGGCTGTTCGCCGCGTGTTGAACTGGTTGAAAAACTGGAAGAAACCTGCCCCATTGCATGCGGGTCCAACAGCTTGCGAATGACCTTGCGGCCACTTCCAGACGATCTGGGAGGATGTCGCGAAGCCGTGACGCCCCTAACCATGATTATGTTGGAACAATCCGATTTACCCCTTCTCGTAGAGGGACCCAGGCCCGATTGAACTTCGCAAAAGGTCCTTTTGCCAAAAGTGAATCGCGACAATCACAGCCAAAGCATGGCCTTGCTTTGCTATAATGCGCGCGCCAGTGCGCACTGCCAGGGCTGCCTTTCCCATGTCCATGCTTTTCCTGTTTCGCATTTCAAATGCCATTGGCGCACGCACCCCTTAACTTCGGCCCAAATTTTGGCCTGCGACATTATCTAAGGAGATAGGTTATGACCCAATTCCGAATTGAAAAGGACTCCATGGGAGAAATTAAGGTCCCAGCAGATGCGCTTTACAGTGCCCAGACTCAGCGCGCAGTGGAGAACTTCCCTATTAGCGGGATTCCCTTTAACCGGGACTTTATTCAAGCGCTGGGATTGATCAAGAGTACTGCTGCGAAAGTGAATGTTCCTCTTGGCGGGATTTCGGAAACCATCTCTGGCTTTATTCAAAAAGCGGCGGCAGAAGTGGGCGAGGGAAGATGGGATCACCAGTTTCCCATTGATATTTTCCAGACGGGATCGGGTACCTCCACCAATATGAATGCCAACGAGGTTATTGCCCAAAGAGGCAATCAATTGGCAGCAGGTCAAGGTCAAGAGGATGTGAAAATTCACCCCAACGACCATGTAAACTTTGGGCAGAGTTCCAACGATGTCATTCCCACGGCCATACGCATAGCCGCAGCCATGAGCATTCAGAACAACCTATTCCCCGCGTTAGACGAATTGGAGCAGGCCTTCCTGGCCAAGGGCAAAGAATATGCGCATGTGGTGAAAACCGGTCGCACCCATTTGATGGATGCCATGCCCGTAACTATTGCCCAGGAGTTTGGCGGCTATGCGCGTCAAATCCGACTGGGCAAAGAACGCTTACAAAGCAGTATGGCGCGCTTGTGTGAACTACCACAAGGCGGCACCGCCGTTGGCACAGGCATCAACACCTATCCCGAGTTTGGAGCCCAGTTCGCCCAAGCCTTGGCCGACGCAACCGGAATCGCTTTCACGGAAGCAGTCGATCATTTTGAGGCCCAGGCTACCGTGGATGCGCCCTGTGAAGTAAGCGGCCAATTGAAAACGCTGGCCTGCTCTTTGTTGAAAATGGCCAACGACCTGCGCTGGATGAATTCCGGACCCAATGGCGGCATCGCCGAAATCCAACTCGCAGCCCTCCAACCAGGCTCCTCCATCATGCCAGGTAAAGTGAATCCAGTGATTGAAGAAAGCGTGTGCATGATCGCTGCACAGGTGATAGGCAACGACACCACCATCACCGTGGCTGCTCAATCGGGCAATTTTGAATTAAACGTCATGCTCCCAGTGGTTGCTCACAACCTGCTGCAATCCATTTCCATCCTTGCCAATGGCTGCGTGAACTTTGCCCGTAGATCTGTTGCCAAACTGGTAGTCAACGAAGCACGAATCCAAACCAATGTAGGTAAAAACCCCATTCTGGTTACGGCCCTCAACCGCCACATTGGTTATGACCTGGCGGCAAAAATCGCCAAAACGGCATTTAAAGAAGACCGAGCCTTGAAAGATGTGGCCCTTGAAATGACCGACATGACCTCTGAAGAGCTGGATCAGGCCTT
>Ga0214472_10005981_pt1 | contig 12771 bp, 24 predicted proteins | sample RVTome_6_FD_207662 | JGI IMG/M metagenome (GOLD analysis project Ga0214472, IMG submission 207662) | Soil microbial communities from uranium-contaminated site in the Upper Colorado River Basin, Wyoming, United States - RVT140D175 | ecosystem: Environmental > Terrestrial > Soil > Contaminated >... | reverse complement strand
CAGAACCAGAAGATCCGTATCCGCCTTAAGGCATATGACCATAAATTGCTCGATCAGGCGGTCAATGAAATTGTCGACACTGCCAAGCGGACAGGTGCCCGTATTGCCGGACCAATTCCGCTGCCGACAGTGATTAACAAGTACTGTGTGCTGCGTGGCCCCCATGTTGACAAGAAAAGCCGTGAGCAGTTCGAGATGCGTACACACAAGCGTCTGCTTGATATCGTCGAGCCGACCCAGCAGACAGTTGATGCTTTGATGAAGCTGGACCTGTCGGCCGGTGTCGATGTTGAGATCAAGCTGTAATAGTCAAGTAAGGGTAAAGTAATGATTCAGGGAATTTTGGGTAAAAAGCTGGGCATGACCCAGGTCTTCGCAGTAGACGGTCGTCGTATACCGGTGACCGTGGTGGAGGCAGGCCCCTGTACCGTCTTGCAAAAGAAGACGGAGTCCATTGACGGCTATAATGCTTTACAGGTCGGCTTCTCGGCGAAAAAAACCCACCGGGTGAATAAGCCGATGGTGGGGCATTTCAAGAAAGCTGATCAGGGTGCATTTTCTTGCCTGCGTGAGTTGGCGGCAGAAGATATCGATAGTTATCAGGTCGGTGACCAGATTACCTGTGATGCAGTTTTTAAGGCCGGAGATATTGTTGATGTCACTGGAACCAGTAAGGGTAAGGGTTTTCAGGGCGTTATCAAGCGCTGGGGATTTTCCGGTGGACGCGCAACACATGGTTCCCACTTCCATCGTGCCCCCGGTTCGATTGGCATGAGTGCCTGGCCTTCGCGAGTGCACAAGGCTAAGAAAATGCCTGGTCAGATGGGCAATGCCCGTGTCACCTTGCAAAATCTTGAGATCGTTGAAGTTCGTCCTGAACAGAACCTTATTCTGGTCAAAGGGGCGATCCCCGGGGCTAACCAGGGTCTTGTTCTGATCCGTAAATGCATTAAGTCTAAGTGATTAATACAAGATTGAGTGCCGGAGTTTAGTTATGGCAAAAATTGCTGTATTTGATATGAGCCGCAAACAGGTTTCCGAGCGGGAGTTGGCTGATGAAGTATTCAATGCCGACGTTAAGGAGTACCTGCTGCACGATATGGTTCGCTACCAATTGGCGGCCCGTCGCCAGGGGACTGCTAAGGCCAAAGGCCGTAGTGAGGTTCGCGGTGGCGGCAAGAAGCCTTATAAGCAGAAGGGTACGGGTAATGCTCGTCAGGGTACGCCGACTGCACCGAATCATGTCGGTGGTGGTGTTGTCTTTGGCCCCACGCCACGAGATTACACGTTCAAGCTGAACCGCAAGGTCAAGCAATCCGCACTGCGGAGCGCACTTTCGGCTCGATTCAAGGATGAATGCATGACCGTTGTCAATGTCCTGGATCTTGAGCAGATCAGCACCAAGGGTTTTGCTGAAGTTCTCGATCGGTTTGAGCTTAAGAAGGCCTTGATCGTCGTTGATGGTGAGAACACAAACCTTGAGTTGTCTGCGCGCAACCTGCCTTTTGTCAAAGTTCTGCGCGCCGAAGGTGTCAATGTCTACGATATCCTGAAGTATCCTAACCTGGTCATGACTGAAGCTGCGGTCGATCAGATTGAAGGAGTCCTGGCAAAATGAAACCTTTACATCAGATTATCAGGAAGCCTCTGGTTACAGAGAAGTCCAACTTGATGAAAGAAACCGACAATGTCGTTGCTTTTGAAGTTGCAATGAGCAGCAACAAGGTGGAAATCAAGAAGGCGATTGAACGTGCTTTCAACGTCAAGGTGCAGGAAGTCCGCACTATGATTGTCGCTGGCAAAATCAAACGCTCCGGGCGTAATTTTGGCAAACGTTCAAATGTCAAAAAAGCGTATGTGACCCTGGCGGACGGCACCATTGATTTCTTTGGTGTTTAGTAAGGTTGATATCCATCTGACGGAGTAGCAATAATGGGGATCAAAAAGTTTAAACCAACATCACCGGGCCGCCGGCATATGACTGCCTCGAATTTTGAGGAAATCACGGCCTCGACCCCGGAAAAATCACTGTTAGCACCACTGTCAAAATCCGGTGGTCGTAATAACACAGGCAGAATCACCAAGAGACACACTGGTGGTGGGCACAAACGGAAATACCGGATTATTGATTTCAAGCGTGATAAACGTGAGATCTCTGCCAAAGTAGTGACGATCGAATACGATCCAAACCGTTCTGCACGGATTGCCTTGCTGAACTATGTTGACGGTGAAAAGCGTTATATCCTGGCTCCGGTTGGCATCAAGGTCGGCGATGTTGTCATTGCCAGCGAGAGTGCCGACATCGTCCCTGGCAACGCTTTGCCGATCCGGTCTATACCGCTTGGCACCTGGGTTCACAATGTTGAGCTTAAGGTTGCCAAAGGTGGGCAGCTTGCTCGTAGTGCGGGAACTTACGCTATGATTGCGGCCAAAGAAGGCAAGTATGCTCAGTTGCGATTGCCTTCCGGCGAAGTAAGGCTGGTGCTGCAGGAATGCTCTGCAACGGTTGGTCAGGTTGGCAATACGGATCATGAGAATGTCAAGATTGGCAAGGCCGGTCGTAATCGCTGGCTTGGCAAGCGCCCACAATCTCGCGGTGTTGCGATGAACCCGGTTGATCATCCTCACGGCGGGGGTGAAGGCAAAAGCTCTGGTGGACGTCACCCTGTAACGCCATGGGGTGTTCCAACCAAAGGTTACAAGACGCGTTCAAATAAGCGGACGGATCGCTTCATTGTCCGCCGTCGGACCAAGTAAGAGAATAGGAGACGACCGTGGCGAGATCGATAAAAAAGGGCCCTTATATTGAAGCAAGCCTGTTACGCAAAATCGAAAACATTGGCGATAGTGGTGCACACAAAGTGATCAAAACCTGGTCACGACGTTCCACGATCCTGCCTGATTTTGTCGGCATGACGTTTGCCGTACATAACGGTAAAAAGTTTATTCCGGTTTTTGTGTCCGAGAATATGGTCGGGCACAAGCTTGGTGAATTTTCCCCAACCAGGACCTACTTTGGTCATGGTTCGGACCGGAAAAAGAAGAAGTAATCATTAGCTGAGGGAGTACCAGCACATGGAAACAAGTGCGAAGTTGAAATTTGCTCGCCTGTCGCCACAAAAGACCCGTCTGATTGTGGATATGGTACGAGGCAAGGCTGTACAGGAAGCCCTTAATATTCTGAAGTTTTCGCCTCAGCGCCCGGCGGACATCGTTGCCAAATTGGTGCGTTCTGCTGTCGCTAATGCTGAGCAACAGGGTGTCTCGGATGTTGACCGTCTCTTTGTCAAGGCGGTGTTTGTTGATCAGGGGCCTGTCCTCAAGCGCTTTATGCCGCGTGCGCAAGGACGGGCAACGAAAATTCGTAAGCCGACCAGCCACATTACAGTGGTCCTTGACGAGAAGTAACCACCTGAGGAGGTGTAGTTTTGGGTCAGAAAGTTCATCCAATAGGGTTTCGCCTAGGCGTGATTCGCACATGGGAATCCAACTGGTATGCTGAGAAGGATTACGCTCAGCTGCTGCATGAAGATCTCAAGCTGCGTAATTACTTGAAAGAGCGCCTGCATCATGCCGGTATTTCCAAGGTTGAAATAGAGCGCGCGGCCGGCAAGGCCAAGATTAATATCTTTGCTGCCCGTCCTGGCATCATTATCGGCAAAAAGGGTTCTGAGGTTGAAGCTCTTAAAAAAGAGCTGGCCAAGTTGACCGATAAAGAGGTCTTTATCAATATTCAGGAGGTTCGCAAACCTGAGATTGACGCCCAATTGGTTGCAGAGAATGTTGCTTTGCAGCTGGTTCGTCGAGTCGCATTCCGGCGTGCAATGAAAAAAGCAGTCAGCCAGTCTCTGAAGTTCGGTGCTGAAGGGATCAAAATCGAATGCTCCGGTCGCCTTGGCGGCGCCGAGATGAGCAGGCGTGAATGGTACCGTGAGGGACGCGTTCCCCTGCATACCCTGCGTGCTGATATTGATTACGGGTTCGCCGAAGCCAAAACTACCTACGGTATCATCGGCGTTAAGGTTCTTATTTTCAAGGGCGAGATCCTGGGTAATAAGGATCGGCAGCAATAAGTAACAGATCAGGAGTTTATTTGTCATGTTGATGCCTAAAAAGGTTAAGCATAGAAAACAGTTCAAAGGTCGTATGAAAGGTGCCGCTCGTGGTGGTACGGACTTGAACTTTGGAGATATCGGTCTGCAGGCAGTGGATTGCGGCTGGCTTTCAGCGCGGCAGATTGAGGCTGCACGTCGAGCTATGACACGTTATGTCAAGCGTGGCGGGCAGATCTGGATCCGTGCTTTCCCCGATAAATCTTTGACCCGCAAACCTGCCGAAACCCGTATGGGTAAAGGTAAAGGTTCTCCGGATAGTTGGGTCTGTGTGGTTCGTCCGGGAATGGTACTTTACGAAATGCAGGGTGTTGCCGAAGATGTTGCGCGTGAAGCGTTCCGCCTTGCGGCTCACAAACTGCCAATGAAAACCAAGATCTTGGTTCGCAAGGAGGCCAGTAATGAAGCCTGAAAAACTGCGTGACAAGACAATCGAAGAACTTAATGCGGCGGTTGCAGATCTGAATCAGGAGTTGTTCAACCTGAAGTTCCAATTGCACACCGGACATCTGGAAAATACCTCACGTATCCCTCAGGTGCGTAAGGAGATTGCCAGGATCAAAACTGCGCTGCAAACAAAGCACAGCTAATCCGATCGAACGAGGACGGCGATGACGAAAGAACGTGGTAATAAGAAAGTACGGGTTGGAGTCGTGGTAAGCGACAAGATGGATAAGACTGTGGTTGTCAAGGTCGATAACATCATCAAGCACCCGGTTTATAAGAAATATATCAAGCGTCGCGTTACCTGCAAGGCACATGATGAGCAAAATATCTGTGCAGCCGGAGACAAAGTGCTGATTGTCGAAACGCGACCTTTGTCGAAGGATAAGCGGTGGCGGGTTCGTGAAATTTTAGAGAAGCACGTCAGCGTTTAGGAGATACTGGCCATGATTCAGATGCAATCTACACTTACTGTCGCAGACAATTCGGGTGCCCGGAAGCTCTGTTGCATTAAGGTTCTTGGTGGATCCAAGCGCAAATATGCAGGTATTGGCGACATTATCGTCTGCTCGGTTAAAGAGGCGATGCCTAATTCGAAGGTGAAGAAGGGTGATGTTGTCCGTGCTGTTATTGTGCGTACCGCAAAAGAGGTGAACCGTCCTGACGGTTCATACATTCGATTTGACACTAATTCTGCAGTAGTTGTCTCTGCTGCTGGAGAGCCGGTTGGAACACGTATTTTCGGGCCTGTAGCCCGTGAACTGCGTGCCAAGCGGTTTATGAAAATTGTTTCACTGGCCCCTGAGGTCCTTTAAACGCTGGGAGTAAAGAGTCATGGCAATCATAAAACTCCATGTGAAAAAAGATGACCTGGTAATGATTATTGCCGGGAAAGATAAAGGTAAAAGCGGCAAGGTCTTGCGCGTTATGCCGGATAAAGGGCGGGTCCTGGTTGAGAATCTCAATCTGATCAAACGCCATACTCGCCCATCTCGTACCAGTAACGAGGGTGGGATCATTGAAAAGGAAGCACCGATTGCTCTCTCTAATGTTCAACTGCTGTGCCATGGCTGTAACAAGCCGTCGCGCACCGGTATCAGAGTGCTCGAGGATGGCAGCAAGTCGCGATTCTGCAAAAAGTGCAACGAGATTGTGAATAATTAACGGAGTTTTTCATGGCAAGGCTCAAGGAATTATATCAGAAAGAAATGGTTCCCAGGTTGCTTAAGGATCTGCAACTTAAGAACGTTATGGAAGTCCCTCGCGTTGAAAAAGTCGTCATCAATATGGGGCTGGGCGAAGCGATTCAGAACGTTAAAATTCTTGAATCGGCTGTTGCGGAAATGTCCCGTATTACCGGCCAAAAAGCCGTCATTACACGCGCCAAGAAATCGATAGCTCAGTTCAAACTGCGCGAGGATATGCCAATTGGTGTCATGGTGACGTTACGCCGCGACCGGGCTTACGAATTTCTTGATCGTCTGATCAATGTTGCTCTGCCGCGCGTCAGGGATTTCAAGGGCGTTTCAGCCAAGGCTTTTGATGGTCGTGGTAATTACACTCTCGGTATTCGTGAGCAGTTAATCTTCCCTGAGATCGATATCGAGCAAATCGACAAGATCAAGGGTATGAATGTGACAATCGTCACGACGGCTCGTACTGATGAAGAGGGTCGTGCACTGCTTACCGAAATGGGAATGCCCTTTCGTAAACAGAATGTAGCAGCATAGCGGAGGAAGCACGTGGCAAAAAAATCGATGCGCATAAAGGCCGCAGGGCCTCAGAAGTTTAACGTGAGAAAGTATAACCGCTGTCCGATCTGTGGTCGGCCTCGTGCGTACTATCGTAAATTTGATATGTGCAGAATCTGTCTGCGCAAGCTGGCGTCTGCAGGAAAACTGCCGGGCGTAACTAAATCCAGCTGGTAATCGGGCAATAAGGAGCAGTATTCATGGCTATGACGGATCCGATCGCGGACCTGCTGACCCGCATCCGCAATGCAGGCATGGCAAAGCATTCCAAGCTGGACATCCCTTCGTCCAATGTGAAAGTTGCCATTGCCGAAGTTTTAAAAGATCTCGGTTACATTAAGAATTTCAAGGTTGTCAGTGATGACCTGCAAGGGGTTCTGCGTGTTTACCTGAAATATGACGAGCAGAGCAAGCCCGTGATTCACGAAATTACCCGTATCTCCAAACCTGGTCGCCGGGTGTATGTCAATCATGGCAATATCCCTCGGGTCAAGAATGGTTTGGGTGCCGCTATCCTGTCGACATCCAAAGGTGTCATGGATGACGTCACTGCCCGTGAAGCCGCAATCGGCGGTGAAGTGCTCTGCACGATCTGGTAATTTACAAGCAAACTGCTGATTTTTAAGGAGTCGATTAAAGATGTCGCGCATCGGCAAGAAACCTATAAGCATTGCCTCGGGTGTTAAGGTTACACTTGATGGTCAGAAGATCAAAGTCGAAGGACCTAAAGGTCACCTTGAACGGACCATTCATGAGCATGTCGAGGTCAAAATGGAAGCCGATCAGTTGCTGGTTGCTTCCAGGTTGGATCCCTCGGGATCGGCCTTGCAGGGGCTCTCACGCTCTTTGATATCAAATATGGTAGACGGCGTTACCACAGGTTTCGCCAAGGTTCTGGAGATCAACGGCGTGGGTTATCGTGCTGAATTGAAGGGTACGACATTGAACCTGTCGCTCGGTTACTCGCACCCGATTGAATTTCCGCTGCCTCAAGGGATCAGCGCTGAAGTCGATACCAAGGCTAATCGAATTACCGTTTCAGGTATTGACAAGGAACTGGTTGGCGCGACGGCGGCCAAGATTCGTTCGTTCCGGGAGCCGGAGCCTTACAAAGGCAAAGGTATCAAGTATTCCGATGAGCGTATCCTGCGTAAAGCTGGTAAGACAAGTAAGAAGTAAGCTGAATAGGATGAGGTGAGAACAGTGAATATCTCAAAGGAACGGCGGGATGCCCGCAAGAAGCGACAATTGAGGGTGCGTAAAAAGATTACCGGGAGCGTAGAACGTCCGCGTTTGTGCGTATTCCGTAGTTCCAAACATATTTATGCCCAGATTATTGAAGATGTTACCGGCAAGACGCTGGTTGCGGCTTCGACGGTTGCCAAGGGCACCGAAGACAGTGTCAAGTACAGCGGGAATGCTGATGCGGCTAAAGTAGTCGGTAAGCAGATTGCTGAAAAGGCTCTGGCCAAGGACATTAAACAGGTGGTTTTCGACCGCAATGGCTTTTTGTTCCACGGCCGTGTAAAGGCTCTCGCCGATGCGGCTCGTGAAGCTGGTTTGACTTTCTGAGCGGTAAAGGAGAAGAGCGTTGCAACGCGTTGACAAAAACGAAACGAATTTAATCGATCGCGTTATCCACATCAATCGTACGGCCAAGGTTGTAAAAGGCGGTCGTCGATTTAGCTTCTCTGCACTGGTTGTAGTTGGTGACGGCAGCGGCAATGTTGGATATGGTCTTGGTAAAGCCAAAGAGGTTCCCGAGGCTATTCGCAAGGGTGTCGAAAAGGCCAAGAAGAGTATGATCTCTGTACCTATCCAGGGAACAACTATCCCTTATGACGTGATCGGCAAGTTTGGAGCAGGCAAAGTGCTGCTGAAGCCGGCTTCCGAGGGTACGGGCGTTATTGCTGGTGGTGCGGCTCGTGCAATCCTGGAGGTTGCCGGTATCAGCGATATCCTCTCCAAGTGTCTTGGTTCAAACAACCCTCACAATGTTGTCAAGGCGACTATTCGTGCGCTGCAACAACTGTGTAGCCCGGAAGAGATTCTTGCCAGACGTGGTCTCGGGACAAACAGCTCGGATAAAAAAGCCTGAGACAGGAGAGAATTATGGCTGAAATCAAGATAACTCTTAAGCGTAGCGGTATTGGTCGCAACAAATATTTCACAAAGGTGCTTACTGGGCTCGGTCTGCGTCGTCTTCACCAGACTGTCGTGCTTCAGGATACACCAGAAATTCGCGGTATGATCAACAAGGTCAACCACATGGTAACCGTTGAGGAATAATCGCAAGGATAACAACCATGGATTTAAGTAATCTACAGCCGTCATACGGTTCAACCCATAGCAAAAAGCGCATTGGCCGTGGTCATGGCTCTGGAACTGGCAAGACCGCAGGCAAGGGCCATAAAGGTCAGAACGCCCGTTCCGGTGGTGGCGTAAAGCCCGGTTTCGAAGGCGGCCAGATGCCGCTACAGAGGCGTCTGCCAAAGCGCGGTTTTACACCGCTGAGCAGAAAAGTCTATACCCTTGTCAATCTCCGCGATCTGGAGCTTTTTGATGCGGGAAGCGTGGTAGATCTTGAGGTCCTTGGTAGCGCCGGACTGATCGGTCAACTTAAGGACGGCGTCAAGATCTTGGGAGATGGCGACTTGTCCAAAACCTTAACGGTTAAGGCCCATAAATTCAGTAAGTCTGCCCAGGCCAAGATTGAGGCTGCTGGCGGCACTGTCGAGGTTATTTAAGTTGTTAGCCAGCATCCAGAACATCTTCAGTATTCCTGAACTGCGTCGACGCATTCTTTTTACCCTCGGCATGCTTGCTGTTTACAGGGTCGGATGTCACGTACCGCTGCCTGGCGTGAATGGTGCCGTACTCGCTCAGTTCTTTGAGGGAACCCAGGGGACACTGCTTGGTCTAGTCAGTGCTTTTACTGGTGGTGCGCTGGAGCGCATGACAGTTTTCGCCCTGGGTATCATGCCTTATATCAGTGCTTCAATCATAATGCAGTTACTGACAGTTGTTTATGAACCTGTCGCGCGTTTGTCCAAAGAGGGTGAACAAGGTCGCAAAATTATGACCAAATGGACCCGTTACGGTACTGTTGGCTTGTCGATCGTACAAGGGGCCGGTATTGCAGTTGGTTTACAGACTATGCGCGGTCCTGCAGGTGAACCTGTTGTTAGCATGCAGGGTATTGGCTTCATTGTGTTAACAGTCATCACCTTGACTGCTGGAACCGCTTTTATCATGTGGCTTGGCGAGCAGATTACAGAACGTGGCATTGGCAACGGTATCTCCCTTATTATCTTTGCCGGTATCGTCGCCATGCTGCCGTCAGCCCTGGTCAACAGTATACGGTTGCTAAAGACCGGTGCCTTGACCTTTACTGTGCTACTTATTCTCCTGGTTGTGATGGTCGCTGTAATCTGGGCTATTATTTTCATGGAGCGCGGTCAGAGGCGGGTGCCGATTCATTATGCAAAGCGGGTCGTCGGTTCCAGAAATGCCGGTGGTCAAAGCAGCCATCTGCCACTCAAAATAAATATGAGCGGGGTTATCCCCCCAATCTTTGCCAGTTCGATCATCATGTTTCCCAGTACCGTTGCAAATTTTGTTGATGTGCCCTGGGTTCAGACTTTTGCGTCGATGATGACTCCTGTTCACTGGCTGTATAATGTTTTTTATGTCGCTTTTATTGTCTTCTTCTGTTACTTCTACACGGCTGTCACCTTCAACCCGGTTGACGTCGCAGATAATATCAAGCGTCAGGGCGGATATGTCCCCGGTGTCAGGCCCGGTAAAGCGACCTCTGATTATCTTGATACAGTGCTTGGACGTCTGACCTTTGCCGGAGCAATATATATTTCGGCAGTCTGCGTGTTGCCGACACTCTTGATTGGTCAGTTCAATGTGCCCTTTTTCTTCGGGGGGACTTCACTTCTGATTGTTGTCGGTGTTGGCCTGGATACTGCTTCCCAAATTGAGGCTCACTTGATTTCACGCTCTTATGAAGGCTTCATGAAGGGTGTGAATATTAAGAGCCGTCGCGGATAATCGAGGTTGTCACTGATGAAACTGATCTTACTCGGACCTCCTGGTGCCGGCAAAGGAACTCAGGCCAAGATGCTGGTCGAGGAGTTTTCGATTCCGCAGATCTCAACTGGTGATATCCTGCGTGCCGCTGTTAAAGACGGCACTCCCATGGGGAAGAAGGCCAAGGAATACATGAATACGGGAGGCTTGGTTCCTGATGAAGTTGTTGTCGGGATTGTCCGGGATCGTCTGCAGGAAGAAGATTGCAATAACGGTTTTATCCTGGACGGTTTCCCCCGAACGGTTGCACAGGCTAATGCTCTGCAGACCAGCCTACAGGAAATGAGTAAGGAGTTGGATCGGGTCATCTCTCTCGAAGTGGACGCAGAAGCCCTCGTAGAGCGTCTGACTGGACGGCGCACTTGCAAGGAATGTGGGCGAGGCTACCATGTAAAGTTTGATCCTCCTCGTGAAGCGGGCATTTGTGACGTCTGTGGAGGCACTTTATTTCAACGAGATGATGATCAGGAAGAGACTATACGCAAACGGCTGCAAGTCTATTCAGAGCAGACTGCTCCTTTGATTAGTTACTATCGAAAGGCCGGCGTGCTGCTGGAACTTGATGGAATGCAACCGATTCCAATAGTTAAGGAAAAGATCCTGTCGCTGTTGCAGGCGAGTTAGCGTGATTGTTTTAAAGAGCCCGGCAGAACTTGAAAAAATGCGGGATGCAGGACGAATCGTTGCGGAAACGCTGGCTCTCCTCGAGAGTCATGTTCGTCCCGGTGTCACAACTGCCGAATTAAATCGTTTAGCTGAGGATGAGTGCAGGCGCCAGGGTGGCAAGCCGGCATTCAAAGGGTATGGTGGCTTTCCATATGCCATCTGCTCCTCACCAAACGACCGGGTCGTTCATGGATTTCCTGACGACAACCCCTTGCAGGAAGGTGACATCCTCAGCATTGACTTCGGAGTCTTCTACAAGGGTTTCTACGGCGATTCGGCAATTACTTTTGCCGTAGGCATGTTAGACGATGAGACACAGCGTTTGGTTACTGCAACGCGTGAATCACTTTATTTAGCTATTAAAAATGCTGTACCGGATGGCAGGCTTTCGGATGTTTCACATGCCGTTCAGTCCTGGGTTGAGCCAAAAGGTTTTAGTGTCGTCCGCGAATTTGTCGGACATGGTATCGGGCGCAACTTGCATGAAGCACCGCAGATACCTAACTATGGTAAAGCTGGCCAGGGTCCACTGCTGAAAACCGGGATGGTGCTTGCAATAGAACCGATGATCAATGCCGGCATGCCTGGTGTGAAGATACTGGAAGACGGGTGGACAGCAGTGACGCAGGATGGAAAGCGATCTGCCCATTTTGAACATACAGTAGCCGTTACTGACAATGGTCCGGAAATTTTGACACGGCTATAAAACAGTAAAGGTGAAGCCCGTCGGGTACTAACCGGCATGGTTTAAAGGAAAGAGACATGAAAGTCCGAGCATCAGTTAAAACAATTTGTGACAAGTGCAAGGTAATCAAGCGCAAGGGTATCCTCAGAGTTATCTGTGAAAATCCCAAGCATAAACAGAGACAAGGTTAAGCATTTAGGAGGATCGGACATTGGCTCGTATTGCTGGTATCGATTTACCAAGAAACAAACGGATTGAGATTGCCCTGACTTATATTTTCGGTGTCGGGCGCTCTTCATCCCAGCAAATTCTTTCCCAGGCCGGTGTTGATTTCAATACCCGCTCGGATAATTTGACTGAGGAAGAAGTCTCCAAGATCCGTAAGGTTATTGACAGCGAATTCAAGGTTGAGGGTGACCTGCGTCGTGAAGTGACGATGAACATCAAGCGACTTATGGACCTCGGTTGTTATCGTGGTTTACGTCATCGTAGAGGTTTGCCGGTGCGTGGACAGAAAACCAAAACGAATGCCAGAACCCGTAAGGGTCCGCGCAAGACCGTCGCCGGTAAGAAGAAGTAACAGGAGGAACCATGGCTAAGCCTGGTAAACGCGTACGCAAAAAAGTTGAAAAGAAGAACGTGCCGAATGGAATTGCCCATATCCAGGCGACGTTCAACAATACGATCATTACGATCACCGATGTGACAGGCAACGTGATTTCCTGGTGCACCTGCGGTTCCAAGGGTTTCAAAGGGAGTCGTAAGAGCACTCCTTTCGCCGCTCAGATGGCCGCTGAAGATGCAGCAAAAAAAGCCCAGGAGCATGGCTTGCGCAGCGTCGAAGTGTGGGTCAAGGGGCCAGGTTCTGGTCGTGAGTCTGCGCTGCGGGCCCTGCAAGCCGTCGGTCTGACCATCACCATGATTAAGGATGTCACTCCGATACCACATAACGGGTGCCGTCCACCCAAACGTAGAAGAGTCTAACCAGACATAAGGAGGACGAACGTTGGCGAGA